>ERZ1026894.231-NODE-231-length-43480-cov-20.550535_pt1 | contig 43480 bp, 28 predicted proteins | sample MGYA00380177_ERZ1026894 | MGnify/ENA primary metagenome ERZ1026894 (study PRJEB33269, sample SAMEA4719813) | human gut metagenome | biome: human-associated habitat; feature: organic feature; material: feces | place: Cameroon | collected 2013-10 ... | reverse complement strand
CAGAGGCCCCTCTCCTGTACCAAACACGTTCCGGAGAGTAGTTCGTACCCCAGAGGCCCCTCTCCTGTACCACACATGTTCCGGAGAGTAGTTCGTACCCCAGAGGCCCTTCTCCTGTACCAAATTGAGATGGAAGAGGTTTTCATACCTCAGAAAGCTTGATATTGTGCCTGGTGAGTCACGATAAATGCGCTATGTGGTTATTGGTTTACGGCAAATACAGCTGTCATAATGTCAATACGGGGTAACGAGAAACAAAAAAGCGAGTCAGGTGCGATATAACCTAACTCGCTTTGCGGATTCTGTGCTCCGCGGCATTCAGTATTGTCTTTATGAATATTCAGTAACGTGTAATGGCTGATTGCCATAGAATACGGTAATACTCAATTGGCATCAGACATCGCGTCTGTTATATTCATAAAGAATGGTCATTCCCTACAGCGTGCCGTTCTCGGCCTTCTCGATCATCGTCTTGTTGGCGGTGATGTAGATCTCGACACGGCGGTTCTGGGCGCGGCCTTCCTTGGTGGAGTTGTCGGCCACCGGCATGGAGTAGGACTTGCCTTCGGTGGTCATACGTGAGGAGGCTATGCCGCAGTTCTTCAGGTAGTTGGCCACGGACTGGGCCCTCTCGTTGGAGAGGCGCTCGTTGACAGCGTCTGAACCGGTGTTGTCGGTGTGGCCGTAGATGGTGATGTCTGTGTCCTGCATATCGCTCATCTTTGTGGCGAACTGTGAGAGTTCGTTCTTTGAGGTCTGTGACAGGGTCGATCCGTTGGTTGGGAAGAGAATACCGCTGTTGAAGGTGACCTTGATGGCCTGAAGGCCATTCTGATCCTGAACGGTCTCTACCTGGGCGTTCTCAAGAGCCTCAAGCTCGGCTGCCTTCTTGTCCATCTTCTTGCCGATGACAGCTCCGGTTCCAGCGCCTACGGCTGTTCCGATGGCTGCTCCGATGGCCGCGCCCTTGCCGTCACCGATGGCGGCGCCGATTCCGGCTCCGATGATTGCTCCGGCTCCTGAACCAAGAAGTGTACCTTGTCCAGTCTTGGACATTGTGCCGCAGCCAGAGAAGATCATGGCGCCGCAGAGAAGGGTCAAAACAACTTTCTTCATAATGTTTGATTTTTTAATGTACGGCTTCCAAAAGAATGCCGTCTTTGTGTTGTCAAAAAATAAGGTGCCCCCCCCCAAAAAAAAAAAGCTGCTAAAATATAAAAAAATAGGAGCGAAGCGACCGAACGGGATTCGGGGAAACCTTTCCCCGTGCCCCACCGGGGCTGTCACGAAGTGACTAGGGGGTAGGATTATTATAAATAAGGGTGACTAAAAAGAGACTTTAGCCACCCTTGTTCTTATTCGCAAAAAAGTGAATTAATTATTTCGCGATAACACGTGCCATTTCGAGCACCTTGTTGGAATAACCCCACTCGTTGTCGTACCAAGCGCAAACCTTGACGAAGGTAGGATCGAGCTGGATACCAGCCTTCACGTCGAAGATGGAAGTGCGTGAGTCGTTGCGGAAGTCGGTGGATACCAGTGGCTCGTCAGTGTAACCGAGAACGCCCTTGAGCTCGCCCTCGGAAGCCTCCTTCATGGCGGCGCAGATCTCATCGTAGGTGGCTGGAGTGTTGAGCTCGCAGGTAAGGTCTACGAAGGAAACGTCAGAAGTAGGAACACGGAGAGACATACCGGTAAGCTTGCCGTTGAGCTCAGGAAGAACCTTACCTACAGCCTTGGCGGCACCTGTTGATGAAGGGATGATGTTCTCGAGGATTCCACGACCACCTCTCCAGTCCTTCTTTGAAGGTCCGTCAACGGTCTTCTGGGTAGCGGTGGCTGCGTGAACGGTTGTCATGAGGCCTCTCTTCACACCGAACTTGTCGTTGAGCACCTTGGTGATAGGAGCAAGGCAGTTGGTGGTGCAGGATGCGTTGGAGATGATGTCCTGTCCAGCGTAGGTCTTGTGGTTTACACCATAGACGAACATAGGGGTGCTGTCCTTTGAAGGAGCTGACATGATGACTTTCTTAGCGCCGGCCTGGATGTGCTTGCGGGCTGTCTCGTCAGTAAGGAAGAAGCCTGTTGACTCAACAACTACGTCTGCCTCAACCTCGTTCCACTTGAGGTTTGCAGGATCCATCTCAGCGGTGACACGGATCTTCTTGCCGTTTACTACAAGGTGTCCGTCCTCAACCTTTACGTCGCCCTTGAATGCTCCGTGAACTGAGTCGTACTTGAGCATGTAAGCAAGATACTCTGGATCGAGAAGGTCGTTGATACCTACAACCTCGATGTCGTTTGAGAAGTTCTCAACCGCTGCACGGAAAACCATACGGCCGATACGGCCAAATCCGTTAATACCAAGTTTTACCATTTTATTAGATATTAAATAAGTTGTTAATACTTTTCTTTACTAAACTAACCGCAGCCTTTCACTGCAAAAGCGATGCAAAATTATTAAAAAATTGCGGAATTTAATATATTTGTGGGCTAAAATATTAATAGAATGTCTGATGAACTGAATATACTGCTGACAAACGACGATGGTTATCAGGCTGGTGGCATACATTCGCTGGCTGACATGATGCGTCAATTTGGCAGAATCACGGCGGTCGCGCCGAAATTCCACCAGTCCGGGATGTCAATGGCGGTCTCGATGGGTGGCCGGGCGATCGCCTACAAGGAGCTTCCGATGAAGGACGGAGTGCGTTGGTCCTACCTCGACGCCACCCCGGCAAGCTGCGTGAAATATGGCCTGGACGAGATCTTCTGGCCTCAGAAGCCGGATGTCGTGGTCTGCGGAATCAACCACGGCTCCAACGCTGCCACCGCGGCGAACTATTCCGGAACCCTCGGCGCGGCGGAGGAGGCCGCCCTGAACGGAATATTAGGCATCGGAGTCTCGCTCGACACTATGAGCCTGGACGCGGACTTCTCCGTTGTCAATGAATATTTCCCCGGCATATTCAGAAAACTTTGGGCGTGTCATAACCCGAAGTCAGGAATATATTATAATGTCAATTTTCCGAATATTCCGGCATCGGCTGTCAAAGGCATCCGTGTGGGACATCAGGGGCTGGGGCATTGGGAGAAGGAGTTCAAGCCTTGGGACGCTGAGCTTTTCGCCAAAAGAGGAGTCCGTCCGGAGGATCTGGGGCACACGTCATTCCCGAAGGCCGAGGAGGGGGAGACCCTTTATATGATGGTCGGGGATTTCAAGGACGATTCTCCGGCGGATGACATTCTGGCCGATCATCACATCCTCGCCGACGGGTACATCTCCATTGTCGCCCACAACATCAACAGTTCGGACCACGAGGAGATCGCCAGGTTGAACGGACTTGGGTTCAATGAAGATTTTTAAAGAATATGCGCTACTATATCATAGCTGGAGAGGCGTCCGGGGATCTGCACGGATCCAATCTTATGCGGGGGCTTTACGCTGAGGACCCCGAGGCTGACATCCGCTTCTGGGGCGGAGGGCTTATGGATGCCGTCTATAAGGAGCATCAGCAGGGAACCGGCCTCGTGAAGGACTACAAGGATGGGGCTGTCATCGGCTTCACCCAGATTCTGCTCCACGCCAGAGCCTTCGCCAAAAGGTTCACGGACTGCACCACGGACATCCTCCGCTGGAAGCCGGACGTGGTGATTCTCATTGACTATCCCGGATTCAACTTCCGTGTCGCCGAGTTCGCCCACAAGGCCGGATTCAAGGTCTTCTACTACATCGCCCCTAAGGTCTGGGCCTCAAGGGAGAGTCGTGTGAAGAAGCTCAAGGCGTTCGTGGACAAGCTGTTCATCGTGTTCCCGTTCGAGATCCCGTACTTCACTGAGAAAGGCGTTGACTTTATATATAAAGGTAATCCGCTGATCGATGCGATCGACAATTCTGAGGCCTTCAAGGAGACCCGTGAGGAGTTCCTGGCGAAGACGGGGCTGCTTGACAGGCCGATGATCGCCCTCCTGGCCGGATCCAGAAACGGCGAGATCAGCTCGATGATGCCGACCTTTATGGAATTTGCCGACAGGCTGCATTCCATCCCTGAATATTCAGAATACCGCTTCGTCGTGGCGGCTGCTCCGGCCCGCTCGGAGAGCGACTACACCAAGTACATAAGGGGGCGTGAATATGTCAGCGTGGTCTTCGGCCAGAGTTATGCCGTGATGCGTCACGCCAAGGCCGCGGTGGTCAATTCCGGCACGGCTTCGCTGGAATGCGCGCTGATCGGGACTCCGCAGGTGGTCGCCTATAAGGGTTCGGATCTTAACTTCCAGATAGCCAAGTCGATAATAAAGATCCAATATATCAGTCTCGGCAATCTGATTCTTGACCGGATTTGTTTCCGGGAGCTTCTCCAGTACTATTTCACGCCGGAGAACGTGCTGAACGAGGTCCGGAGGATGATCGAGGATGAGGAGTATCGTTCCACGATGCTGTCCGGCTATCAGGAGATCCGTGACGCTCTCGGTGGAGAGGGCGCTTCGGCTGCTGTGGCAAGAGCGATGATTGAAGAATTAAGAAAGTGACCAAAGAACAGGATATTAACACATTGAATATGAAAAGAATAGCATTGATCGCATTGATGATTGTGGCCGGAACCATGGCTGCGTATTCGCAGACAGAGCAACAGCTGCCGACGGAAATTTACGTTGAAGGCGCGAAGAACCATGTCCAGGGAATCGCCTACGACAGCTCCGCCGGCAACATGTACTTCTCTTTCACGACCAGCTTCATCAAGACGGACATGGAAGGGAAGGTTGTGGGTTCAATAGACAGGATCCAGGGACATCTTGGAGCGATGACGTTCAATCCTTCGGACAGAAAGGTTTACGCCTCTCTCGAATGTAAGGACGATGTCATCGGAGCCGGACTTTCCTCTTTCGCCAAAGGCAGGTCGATGTTCTACATCGCGATCATTGACGTTGACAAGGTCACGGAGGTCGGCATGGATTCCGAGAACAATGACGCTTTCCGGATTGTCTGTGTCAAGGACGCCACGAGGGACTACCACATGACCGGCTTCGCTGACAAGGGCTACGAGCATTACTATGGCTGTTCCGGAATCGACGGCGTGACGATCGCCCCTAAGCTCGGCAAGAAAGGTGGAAAGAATTACCTCTATGTGGCTTACGGCATCTACGGCGACAAGGCCCGCAACGACAACAACCATCAGGTGTTGCTCCGCTACGACATCAGGAAGCTTAATGAATATGCAGGGAAGGTGAAGTTCGGGGATTTCTATGGGGAAGGTCCGGACAAGCCTTTGGACAAGTATTTCGCCTACACCGGCAACACGAACTGGGGTGTGCAGAACCTGGCTTACGATGCGGAGACGGGGAAGATGTTCATGGCTGTGTACAAGGGCCGTAAGGAGATATTCCCGAATTATGACATGTTTGTGTTCGATGTCGCTGAGAAGCCGGTCAAAAGGCAATTGGCCGGGGTTCTTTACGACAGGACAAAGCATCCGGTGATCGGATCGTCGGAGAATCCGGTTCCAGGCTTTTACTTCAAGTACGGGGCGACAGGAATATGTCCGGTCGGGAACGGGTTGTTCTATTTCGCCGAGCCTGGCAAGAACGCTGCCGGAAAGCAGTACTCCAGAACCCATCTTTACCGCTGGACCGGTGATCCGGACAACCCGTTTGAGAGATTGTAGTGCTGCCTAAACCACAAAACATCTAAGTGCTGATCCGGTAAATTTGTTGGTAAATTTCATCGCAGGGTAGTAAATTTCGTGTGTCTGACGAAATCTACTACCCTGCTTTTATTGTCCATTGGAAGGTGTTGTCTAAATTTACGATTGAATTTAACACAACACCTTATGACAAGTTTTTTAGAAAGGGTCGGCGTCGGGATTGTTCTGCCCCTGTGTCTGTTGATGTCCTTCGGATGTGCGGACTACTCCCCGGACATCGACAACATCCACAAGAGGCTTGACGCCATGGAGGACAACCAAATCGCCACCATCGAGAGTCAGGTCGTCTCGGTCAACTCCTCGATTTCCAATTTTGAGAAGGCCGATGCGGATCTGAAGGAAATGATCGCGAACCTTCAGAAGACAGCGGGGAAGTTTGAGAAAACAATCTCGGAGAACGGGGAAAGCATCTCAGCATTGAAGACCGGCCTTGAGAAAGCGGTCGAGGATCTTAAAAACAGCGACAGGGCGGACAAGGAATATGTCCTTGACTCCCTCGGCAAGGCCAAGGCCATGCTGCTTGCGTTGCTGGAGTCGGAGAAGACCGAGTTGAATGGCAAACTGACTTCAATCAACAACACCATCTCGTATCTTCAGAAAAAGGATGCCGAACTTGAGAAGAAAATTACGGATTTGAGAATCTACATCGACAAGGAACTGAAGGAGACCAAGGACTGGGCTAATGCGACATTTATGACTTTGGACCAGTATAACGCCATTGTGGACCAGCTCGGCGGGATCGAAGGCGAGATAGCTGGCCTCAAAACCTCGATGACTAACCTTGAGACCCGTCTGACGGAGAAATATTCAAAGGATCTGAAGACAGCGTCGGATGGAGTGAAGTCAAGGCTTGGCGAGGAGGTCGATGGTCTGAATGACAGGATCGACAAGGTGGTCTCTGACATCACCAAGGCCTACACCGACGCCATCGCCACTTTCCGTGAGGAAATGGAAAAATGGTGGAACGAAAGCCTGAAGAAAGCCATCGATGACAGCGAGGCCTCTATGAAATCGTGGGTGAACAGCACTTTGGACGGCTACTGGACGATCGCCCGGACCAAGGATTCCCTCAAGGCGCTTAATGATGACATTGAGAATCAGCTTGAGGCGCAGAAAAAACTGTTGAATGATTTGATCTGTGAAAACGCGGGGGATATTGCTGCTCTTGAGGACAGGTTGAAGAAAGTCAATGATGACCTTAAGGCGTTGGCGGATCGTTTCCCGGTCTTCACGTCCGACTTGAACAAAGCGAAGGAGGATCTTACCACTGCCTACAAGAAAGCAATCGAGGATGCCATCACTGATTTCAAGGGTGTTTTTGAGGCTACGATCAAAGCTCGTGTTGATGCCGCGTATGACAGTTTCACGAGAGCATTTTCGACAAAAGAGGCTGAAATGAGGAGGGTGATGGCTTCTATCAATAGCGATCTCGCTTCCTTTGATTTCGCTGGCCTTATTTCCTCCTTTGACTCCGTGATGCAGTCTCTGGCGTTTGTCCCGACGAGCGATGACGGGAGTGTGATTCTCTCCTACAACGTCGAGTCTTTGGAAAAGACTATCGATGTCTCTCTGGAGATCCGCCCTGAGCGGCTGCTGTCCTCAATAGGAGCCGCTGATGTGTCGGCGTATGCGTTGCTCACAAAGACAAGGGCTTCGGTCGGGGATGAGGTCGCTCTGAAAGTTCAGAGAATCACCAAGGCAAAGAACGGAGTCCTGAATGTCAGGATTGAGCCCGGGGTACTGTTGGATGACTTTATTGCAGGACAAGTCTCCGCCGGTTTCAGGGTCGTTGTCCGTGACGTTTCCACACGGTTCACTCCTTTGAAAGTCGCGAAAATAAGACCGCCTTTGATCCAATATACCACAGTGTCCGGAAGAATGGTTGAGATTTCTTCATATTTATCAGCCTTTGACGCGAATAAAAATAAGTTGGGCATAGTGCACACCAAGTATGGAGAAATCGGCTTTCACGGAGAGGTTGACAAAGTGAACCTTTTTTGGAGTTATAGTGATAAGGAATCTGCTGACTTGAAGACAGTCAAGCTCCTCAAGAAAGTAAAGCCTGATTACTATATATATTTTAGAGGCTGTAATCTTCTTGAAGAGGCGGATCTTGAGTTATTGGACGTGTCGGCGGTCACTAATTTTCAACATTCCTTTTATAATTGTAGGAAGCTGACTACAAAATCGTTGAAGATCTCATCCTGGAAGCCTCAGAACCTTGAATTTACCAACTATACATTCTATGGATGCTCAGGGGTGACTTCCTTGGATTTGTCCAAATGGAAAATGGATAAGGTGATTAGCGTGCCTGGAATGTTCAATGGATGTTCATCTCTTGAAACTTTGGATTTGTCCGGTTGGAATTTGGAGAAAGCGAACTGGCACAATGTGACTGATAATGGAAAAGAAGAACGCTGTATGTTCTATGGTTGTAAGAAATTGAAGACCATCAGAATGGTAGGCTGCAGCAAAGCCACTAAGGATCTGGTCAAGCGTGATCTTAAGGTGGCCGGCATAAACCCTACGATCGTGACAAATTAACCCTAAAATGGAAGAATCAATGAGTTTAAGAAGAATATTACCGGCTCTTCTGAGCGTGATCCTGCTGGTGTCCTCCGGATGCGCTGACTACGATGCTGAGTTCAAGCGTGTGGATGACCGCATCGATGAAATCGAGAACAACCGCATCCCGTCCATCGACAAGCAGCTCGAAAAGATAAACGCTTCACTTCCGGAGTTGGAGCGGACAGATTTGGAAATCAAGAAGATGATCGAGTCCTTGGACAAGACCGCCGATGATCTTCGCAAAGACATCGGTGAGAACGAGAACCGCGTATCCGAAGTTCGCTCTGAACTCGAAAAGGCTGTGAAGGAACTCCAGGACAGTGACAAGACCAACAAGGAGGAACTGATCACTGCCATCAATGAATCCAAGGCTACCGTCTTGGCCAACCTCGAGGCGATGAGGACGGAAATGCAGGGCAAACTGTCCGACATAGATGAGATGATCTCTGATCTGAAAGATAAGGATCAAGAATTGGAGAAACAGATTTCTGTTCTCAAGACCTATGTTGATGATGAATTGAAAGGCATCAGGGACTGGGCCACAGCCACATTCGCGACGTTGGAGCAGTATAATGGTATTGTGGAACGGATTGGAGGGATCAACACGGAGATGTCTGAACTGAAGAAGTCTTTGTCTGACCTTGAGACCCGCCTGACAAACAAGTTCGACGAGGATTTGAAAAAGGCGGTCAGTGACCTTGAGTCAAAAATCGGAGAGGAAGTCTCCGGTCTTAATGACAGGATAGACAAAGAGGTATCAAATCTTACACAGGCTTACACATCGGCTATATCCAAGACTCGCGCAGAGATTGAAAGCGCATGGACGGAAAAGGTTAAGACCTCTCTTGAGGAATTGGAAAAGTCCCTTAAACTCTGGGTGAACGAGAAACTTACGGCCTATTGGACGATTGAGGAGACAAAAGCGGCTCTTGAGGCTCAGAAAAAGGATCTTGAAAACCAGTTGAAGGCTCAGGAAGCCTATCTGAAAGAATTGATTGACGCTAATGCGGGAGAGATCAAGGACCTGAAAGAGGCTCTGACAGAGACAGAGAACGCTCTTGCGGACAACGCCAAGAGCCTGGAGGACTTGTTCTCGGAGCTTGAGCAGGCAAAAAAGGACATCAAGGCTGCTTATGAGGTCGTGATAAAGGATGCCATCACATCGTTGGAGGGCATTCTTGACGATGAGCTTGATGACGAGATAGAAAGCCTCAACAACAGCATTGACGAGAGAGTCGAGGCATTGGAGTCAAGGATTGAGAAATGCAAGGATGACTTGGCTTCGATAATAAAGGATGTTGAGGACGCGCGGACTAAGATAAGAAACGTGATATCATCGTTTGTATATTTCCCGACATATTCAGATGGATCGGTTGAGGTCTTCTGTGAAGGTGTCAAGAAGTCTCTGACATTGAAATTCGAGGTCCGTCCGTTCTCTGCCGCCGAGGCTCTGAATGTAGGCAATGTGTCGATCCTCACTCAAAGCGTGGAGCCAAAAGATTCTGTTATTCCTCTTAAGTTGAACGGAATCACAAGCACCGGGAACGGCATCGTTCTGATGGACATAGATGCTTCCGACCTTCCTCTCATCTTTACAAATGGTTCTAGAAAGTTCAACGTTCTGGTGTCAATAAAGGATGCTTCCAAAGGTTGGGATATGATTTCCGGTTTTATTCCTATTGTCCCTGTTGTGGTGACAAACCCTTAAGAAAAAGACTTGTATGACTGTTAACATTAGAGAAAAATGAAAGAATATATTGGAAAAATAAGACTGGTCTTGATGAGTGTGGGTCTTGCCGCAGCTTTCGGCTGCGCGAACTATGCTCCGGACCTTGATGAGATTCATGAGGATCTGAACGGAAAGTATGCGTGGGTCACATCCATAAACCAGCAGATTGAGAAGATCAACGCTTCCATTCCGAAGTTGGAGCAGACCGACAAGGACATGAAGGACATGATCGGTTCCCTGGAGGAGACCGCCGGCGATCTCAGGAAAGCTATCACGGAGAATGGGAAACGGATTTCAGCAGTGAAGTCCGACCTTGAGAAAGCGGTGGAAGAATTGAGGAAAAGCGACAATGCCAACAAGGAAGAACTTATCAGGGCAATAGAACAAGCCGAAAAAGAGGTTCTTGTGACTCTTGAGACAATGAAGTCTGAGATGAACGTGAAATTGTCAGACATAGGCGGCGCGATCTCCGACCTGAAAAAGAAAGATGCGGATTTGGAAGGCAAGATCTCGGATTTGAAATCGTATGCCGGAAAAGAATTGAAAGGCACTGAAGATTGGGTCAAGGCCACTTTCGCAACTTTGGAACAGTACAATGACATCGTGGAGCAAATCGCTGGCATTGATATCGAAATCGCCGGATTGAAGACCTCAATGACTGATCTTGAGGAGCGTCTGACAAAGAACTTCACAGAGTCGTTGAACAAGACTGTCAGCGATCTGGAATCAGCTGTCGCTGACGAGGTCGCCGGGTTGAATGACAGAATCTCAAAAGAGGTTGCTGATCTGACAAACGCTTTCACCGAAGCCCTCTTAAAAGCCCGGAACGAGACTGAGGCAGCCTGGGAAAAGAACCTTAAGGATTCGGTGAATGATTTGAAGTCATCCCTTGAGTCTTGGGTGAATGATAAAATTAAGGCTTACTGGACGATTGAGGAAACGAAGGCGGCCCTTGAGACTCAGAAAAAGGCTCTTGAAGGTCAATTGCTTGTGCAGAAAACCGCTTTGGAGGAAATGATCAAGGCAAATTCGAAAGACATCGAGGATCTGAAGGCGGCCTTGGCCGTGACCAATAAGGCGATTGAGGACAACGCGAAGGAGATCGAAGGCTTAAAGTCGGATTTGGATGAGGTCAAGTCTGAGGTCAAAGAGGCGTATGAGAGAGCCATCAGAGATGCGATAGCCTCCCTGCGAAATGAGTTGTCTGCGGACATCACGGCCGCGATCAATGATGCGGACAGTAAGGTTCAGGGCGAGATTGATCGAATGAGTTCGGAAATCCGGAAGATGGAGAAATCTGTCAGCGACAAGATAACACAGGCTCAGAATGCTGTCAACAAGGTGCTGTACAGAATACAGTCTTTGGTTTATGTCCCTTATACCGAGGATGGAGTAGCTGTAGTGACAAGATATGGCTCGGGTTCCATTGTGAAATTCGTGACGTTGGAATTCGAGGTCCGGCCTTCCTCCGCGCTGTACTATCTGAAAAAGGATAACATTAAGATAACGGCGCATTATCCGAATAATGAACAGAAGGATCTTTACATAAATAATGACAATGACTTTAAGGTGTATGGCGGTTATATTGTCATCAAGGTGAACGCCACCTACATCTCTGATTCGTTTGTGCGGGGCGAGATGGCAGCCTTCGCCAGAGTCCACATCGAGAACGAGACGATGGGCTGGAATCTGTCGTCTGAATATATTCCTTTGAGGATGGCTGAATGAGCGGTTGAGAGCAACACTTTGATGAATAAACAACTTCGACATCATTCCTCTTAAAACCGTGGATGGCGCTTTGGAGCCGGACATGATCAACGGTCATGTGTATGTCGAGATGGGCGACGGCCTGAAATGGGCCACCTGTAACGTGGGCGCGGACAAGCCTGAGGAAGTCGGAACGCTTTTCGCCTGGGGTGAGACGACACCGAAGGCCACGTATTCCCTTGACAACTACAAATGGAACAAGGATGGGAACTACACCAAGTACAATTCCACAGACAGCAAGCAGATTCTGAGCAAAGAGGATGATGCCGCCATCGCCAACCGGTGAGGGACTTGGCGTACTCCGACCAATAATGACATCTTTAAACTTTTGGATTATTGTAAGTGTTTATGGGATGATGCAAGAAACGGCCATGTCCTGACAAGTGAATCTCCTGGTTATGAAGGTAACACCCTCTTCTTCCCGTCACCGGATTATAATCCGACCATTTACAAGGGATTGTACTGGACTTCATTTGTGAATGTGAATAGGCATGTGGAAAAAGCGGATGTTTTTTCCATGATCAAGAGCAATGGAATGGTTGGACTCTCGTCAGCCCTCGCAACCTCGGTCTGCCGATCCGTCCTGTGTCGTTTTAGTGCATGCGGTCAACCTCGGAGCCGTCGGCGACAAGGCCTGTCGGAGTGACGGGGATCAGCGTTTCATGACGCTTAGATCCACAGGCCCCGGAACGCCTTTCACGACGGCCTTGTCGGTGAACTGCCAGAAGGTCCAGCCGTCGAAGTCCGGCCTGTCCTTCTCGTAGTGGGCTATCCAAACAGGATAGTTGTCCGTGATCCTCTTGCTGAGCCAGTCACGGGCAAAGGAAGACCCCGTGTAGACAATAGGCTTTTTACCGTAGTGACCCTCAATGGTTTCCAGCCATTTGAGGGCCTCTTCGTTCAGCTTCTTTCTCGAACCGCCCCGGTGGATGGTCTCGATGTCCAGAACCGGAGGCAAGTCCTTGAATCTCAGGTCGCCAACCGTCTTGATGAATAGCCTTGCCTGAGCCTCGCCGTCCTTTGAACTCCTGAAGAAGTGGTACGCGCCTCTTCTAAGGCCAGACCTGCCGGCGTCCTGCCAGTTCCTTTTGAAATCCTTGTCCACCATCGACACCCCTTCCGTAGCCTTTATGAACACGAAACTGACAGATCTGATGTCTTTAGCCAGATGGTGATCACGGATTGTTTTTCCACGTTTGTCCGTCAGCACGTAAAGGGAATCCCAAACGATGTCGCCGGCGTTGTGGTGGGAGATGTCGATTCCGTAGCGCCAGTCTCCTGGCGGAACCTTGGCCCCTGTCTCGTGTCCGCCTCCGCCACCCTGGCTGATGAACATAACCGCCAGAGCCAGAATGACTGACGCGGCGATGCCGACAGCCGTCCAGACTCCTATATTCACTTTCTTGGGCTTCCTCTTTTTCCTCCGGGGACGTTTTGCCGGTGATGTCCTGGCTTTCTGTGCGCCGGCCTTTTTCCTGGCGGCTGAACCCTGAATATTCTTGTTTTTCGCCTCTGGCATATTCATAAAATCCTTGGAACCGCGGCGACCGTGGCCACCGCCTCACAAAATTAATGAATATTTCTGACTATCTTTGTACGCTGTATATTTAAAGGACTATGAACTGGTTCATCGAGATATTCACGGAACCGTCTTATATTCAGGCGATTCTCGTCCTGTCGCTGATTTGCGTCGCCGGCCTTCTTTGCAACAAGATCAAGATAAAGGGGGTGAGCCTTGGCGTGACGTTCGTTTTTTTCGCCGGGATTGTTGTCGGGCACTTCGGGCTCAGCGTTGATCCGCGTATGCTGGCGTTGGCGCAGAACTTCGGCCTTGTGCTCTTTGTGTTCACCCTTGGCCTGCAGGTCGGCCCGAGTTTCTTCCCTTCGCTGAAGAAAGGAGGAATCAAACTGAATATCCTGGCGTTCGCGGTGCTTCTGGTAGGTACTTTGATGACGTTGGGAATAAGTAAGTTATGCGGAATATCGCTGCCTGTGGCGACCGGACTTCTCACCGGTGCGGCGACCAACACTCCGATGCTTGGAGCCGCGCAACAGACTCTGCTCCAGACCGATCCCGGGGCTGTGGATGTCTCCAATCAGATGGCCACCGCCTGTGCTGTGGGTTATCCTTTCGGCGTGATCGGCGTGATCCTTTGCGTGGTGGTCCTTTCGGTCATATTCCGTAAGAACCGCGGCCCAAAGGACACTCACAACAACCAGACATTCATCAACGAGTTCAGTGTGAGCAATCCGGCTGTATTCGGCAAGACGATCCGGGACATCATGAAGGACGCGCACATCAGAATTGTAGTGTCAAGGGTTTGGAAATATGGCGGTGAAGGCCGCGGTCAGGTGATAATCCCGGACGGGGACACCGTGCTGGAAAAGGGGGAGCATGTGCTTGTGCTGACCCGTGAGAAGGACGCCGGGGCTGCCGAGCAGCTCTTCGGAGAGAAGGTCGTGAAGGATTGGAACAAGAAGGACATCGACTGGAACCATCTGGACGGAATGCTTGTTTCCCGTCATATTTTCGTGACCAAGACGAGCGTCAACGGAGCCAAACTTGGGGATCTGCATCTGCGCAACGTTTACAGGATCAACATCACAAGGGTTAACCGCGCGGGCATCGACCTGCTGCCGTCCCGTGACCTCAGACTTCAGATCGGAGACAAACTGACGATCGTAGGAGAGCAGAAAGCGATTGACCGTGTGGCGGAGGTGCTTGGTAATCAGGAGAAAGAGCTCCGTAATCCGAATCTGCTGTTCATTTTCATCGGACTTATGCTCGGATTGATTCTGGGCAGCCTTCCGATTTCCATTCCGGGAATGAGTGTCCCGATCCGTCTCGGGATCGCCGGCGGCCCGATCCTGATCGGCATCCTGATGGGGGCGTTCGGACCGAGAATCCACTTGACCACCTATACGACGCACAGCGCGAATCTGATGCTCAGGCAGTTCGGTTTGACGATCTATCTGGCTGGATTGGGACTCAGCGCAGGGCCTGACTTTTTCGAGACTGTCTTGAGGCCGGAAGGCTTGCTGTGGATCGGGATCAGTGTGCTCTTGGCCATTGTGCCGGTGCTGCTTGTCGGCTTTGTCGCCGCGAAATTCTGCAAGACGGACTATTCGGAGAATGTCGGGATGCTGTGCGCCTCTATGGCCAATCCTATCGCTCTCAACTATGCGCTTACCACGGTTGACGATGACGAACCGTCTGTCGCTTACGCCACCGTCTATCCGATGGAGATGTTTCTGCGTGTCATTTCCGGGCAGGTGATGATGCTGCTCTGACGTGATTCCTATTCCTCTGGTCAGGTCACTTCGATGCTTCGACAAGCTCAGCAACCACAGGTTCGGTGACCGGTGATGTCGGTCGTTATTTTGGTCATTGCGCTTTGTGTCATCAGCATAAGGCTGCCGAGCTCCGGTTACCGAACTCTGGTTGCTGAGCTTTGGCTGCCGAGCTCCGGTTGCTGATCTTGTCGAAGCATACCTACTGGTAAATTTAATGGTAAGTTTCGTTACAAGGTAGTAAATTTCGTGTCTGAACGAAATCTACTACCCTCATTCTTTTGCATTTACCTTCTCCATAATTATTTTTGTTCATTGAATCCCATCGAATATGATCGGAAACTGATAACCTGCTGATGGAAACCTCTGATGGCATTCTGCATGAATTTTATTGAATATCAATACATGATACATTATGACGAAATTTATTGAGAAAGCAGGCATCTGGATTCTGCTGTCCTTGTGCCTGTCAATGTCTTTCGGCTGCACGGATTATTCTCCAGACTTGGATGAGGTGGAGAAGAGGCTTGACGGCATCGAGGACAACCGGATCGCATCGATCGACAAGCAGATAGAGTCGATCAACGCTTCTCTCCCGAGACTGGAGAAGGCTGACGCTGATCTGAAGAAGATGATTGAGAACCTTCAGACGACAGCGGACGGCCTTGAAAAGTCAATCGCCGAGAACGGAAAAAACATCTCCGATCTTAAAACCGACCTTGAGAAGGCGGTGGAAGACCTCAAGAACAGCGACAGGGCGGACAAGGAATATGTCCTTGACTCCCTCGGCAAAGCCAAGGCCGTGCTGCTTGCGTTGCTGGAGTCCGAGAAGACCGAGATGGACGGCAAACTTGCCTCGATCAACAACACCATCTCGGATCTTCAGAAGAAGGATGCCGAACTGGAAAAGAAGATCTCTGACCTTAAGGACTACACTGACAAAGAATTGAAGGTGACAAAAGACTGGCTCTCCGCCACATTTATGACTTTGGACCAGTACAACGCCATTGTAGAACAGCTCGGCGGGATCAACGGCGAGATAGCCGGTCTCAAGACCTCCATGACGAACCTTGAGACCCGTCTGACGGAGAAATATTCAAAGGATCTGAAGGCAGCGGCGGATGGAGTGAAGTCCAAACTCGCGGGGGAGGTCGATGGTCTGAATGACAGGATCGACAAGGTGGTCTCTGACATCACCAAGGCCTACACCGACGCCATCGCCACTTTCCGTGAGGAAATGGAAAAATGGTGGAACGAAAGCCTGAAGAAATCCATCGATGACTGCGAGACCTCGATGAAGTCCTGGGTGAACAGCACTTTGGACGGCTACTGGACAATCGCCCAGACCAAGGATTCCCTCAAGGCGCTTAATGATGACATCGAGAATCAGCTTGAGGCGCAAAAGACTTTCCTGAATGGCCTTATCGAAGCCAATGCGGCCGACATCAAGGCTTTGAATGACAAGTTGAAAGAGCTTGACGAGGCTGTGAAGAAGAACTCTGATGACATCGATGCTGTTGGTAAGGCTTTGGGAGAGGCTAAGAATGAACTCACCGAGGCCTACACCGATGCGATTTCCAAGGCGATATCTGAATTTGAAGGCACTTTCTCAGATGAGATCAAGTCCCGTATTGTCTCTGTGAACAATAGCCTTGAGACGAAAAACAAGGCCATAGAGAGTAAGGTGTTGGCTCTTGAGGAGTCTGTCAACAGCTTGAAGGACAAGTTGTCCGAGTTCTTGAATGCCAGTGTGTCTTTAAGAATCCAATCGGTGGAATGGTTCCCGTTATCCAAGGACGGTAAGGAGATCCTTTACTATGATAAGGGGGATCCGGAATTCCCTGGCAGTGAGAATTACAGGTATATTACTTTCAGGTTTGAGGTGAGCCCGGCAAGCGAAGCGTCTGGCATCACAAAATCTTTGCTGTCAGCCCGTCTGCTTTACACCAAGACCAGGGCTGCCGCCGGTGATGTTGAGGAGCTGGACATAACTGATTTCAAGAACGAGTTTGGATCCATTACCGTTACCATTGACGCCGGCAAGGTCTCTAAGGATTTCATAGACGGCAAGATTCCAGCGAGTGTGGCCGTGGCTGTCGGAAATGTCAGCACGAAATATGTTCCTCTTAAGGCTCAGGCACTTGAGGATCCAGTGATCCGTTATACCACAACTGACGGAAAGATGCTACCGGACAGTGAGATCGTAGGAGTGAGAGGTTTTAGTAAAGATGGCGGCATTCTGAATAGGAAGCACATCTATGGCAGGATTGACTTTACTGGGGCTGAGATTGGGGAACTGTTGCTCAATCTCAGTAGAAAGAGTTATGAAGAAGATCCAAACGCAACATTGATGAAAATAAAGGTGTGCAGGAATGTTGCGGTGGCTGAATCCGGTATTTACATAGAATTGAAATTTAGAAACCAATACAAACTTGAATTTGCGGATTTGGAAAAGTTGGATGTTTCGAAAGTCGATAATTTTATGGAGATGTTTGCTTGGTGTACAAGACTGAAGGATTTGAGGATATCGTCTTGGAAGCCTAAACCCAAGGATATGTATCAAGCCTTTTATCGCTGCAGTAATTTAGAGACATTGAACCTTTCGGGATGGGATATGAGCCAGATTGAAAGAGTTACTGAACTGCTCTATAACTGTGCGTCACTTAAAGAATTGTATTTGGATAACTGGAATCTGAACAATTACACCGGAGGATCATATCCATATCCACAGGTATATGAAGGGAATGTTTTCAGCGGTATCAACTGCCGAAGGCGCGATTTTAATATATACGTCAGAAACTGCAATAAGAAGACCGTGGAAGCAGTGAAAAGATGGGTCAATAACTCGGTGATTGCCCAAGGCGAACCGCTCAAAGATGGTCGTTGCAACATAGTAACAAAATAAAATCACTTAATGAATATAAACACAATGAATATGAAAAAATATATTGCTGCCCTCTTCGGCGCGATTGCCCTTGTGGCATCCGGTTGCGCGGATTACGACTCTGACATCAAGAGGCTTGAGCGGAGGATTGATGAGATCGAGAGCAACCAGATAAAATCGATCGAGTCGCAGATAAAAAACATCAATGAGTCACTTCCGAAATTGGAACAGACCGACAAGGATCTCAAGGGTATGATTACATCTCTTGAGGGCACGGCTGCGGATCTCGCCAAGTCCATTTCTGACAACGAGAAAAGCATCGCCGCTGTGAAATCTGATCTTGAGAGCGCTGTAAAAGACCTTCAGGCAAGCGACAAGAAGAACAAGGAGGAACTCATCGCGGCGATAAACACCGCCAAGGGTGAGATCCTCGCCAACCTTGAGTCAGCGAAGACCGAGATCGAGGGCAAATTGACCACCATAAACAACACGATCGCGGATCTTCAGAAAAAGGATGCCGAACTTGAGAAGAAGATCTCGGACCTCAAGGAATATGTTGACAAGGAGATCAAAGGCACCAAGGACTGGGCGACCACCACGTTCGCGACTTTGGCGCAGTACAACGGCATCGTGGAGCAGATCGCGGGAATCAACTCGGAGATCAGCGGTCTGAAGAAATCTCTCACAGACCTTGAGACCCGCCTTACGAACAAGTTTACCGAGGATTTGAACAAGGCCGTCAGTGACCTGAATGGCAAGATCGCCGATGAGGTTTCCGGCCTGAATACGAGAATCGACAAAGAGGTGTCCGACATCACCGTCGCCTACACGACCGCCATCTCCACCACCCGTGACGAATTGGAGAAGGCCTGGGCCGCCAATCTGAAGACATCCATTGATGAATTGGAGAAATCCCTCAAGTCTTGGGTGAATGAGAGACTGACCGCCTACTGGACAATCGAGGAGACCAAGGCGGCCCTTGAGGCTCAGAAGAAAGACCTCGAAACGCAGTTGGAGGCTCAGAGGGTTCTTCTGAAAGGTCTGATTGACGCCAACACCGGCGACATCACCAAACTGAAAGAGGCTTTGGCGGAGACCGAGAAGAACATCGAGGCCAACACCAAGGCGATCTCTGACTTGGAATCCGATTTGGAAAAGGCCAAGACTGACATCAAGGCAGCGTATGAGAAAGCCATTAATGATGCGATCTCAGCCCTTGAGGGCAGGCTTGACACCAAACTGACGAATGAGATCGAGGCTGTCAATGACAGGATAGATAAGATTATAGGCGATTGGGAAAGCCGAATCAAATCCTGTGAGGATCAGGTGAAAGCGGCTATTGACAAGATGAACGAGGCCCTGAAGGAGATGGGTGCGGACAGTAAGATTCAGTCTGTGACCTATCGCCCTGAATATTCAGACGGTGTGCATAATGTGTACAGGGACGATATGGCATTCAGGATGAGGTTTGAGATCCGCCCGGCGAGTGTGGTTTCTAAATTGAACACAAGCAACGTCAAGATGCAAGCTTACGTGGATTGGGGGCGCGGTCAATGGAAGACATTTGACCTTACCGTCATAGGAATCGTGTCAGAATCAAACGGTGTGATCGCGGTCAAGGCTTCGGCTGAGACTATCAAGAACTCTTCGGCTACATTCTTTGACAGCTCGTGGTCGTATATTACTTATGCGAAGCTTCTCATAGAGGATTCTACCCTTGGTTGGGAAATCTCATCTGACTTCATCCGTCTTAAGGTGGTGTCGGGCAGTCTGGAGCCGGATAAGCTCTATGGGCATGAATATGTCGAGATGGGTGACGGCTTAAAATGGGCTACCTGCAACATAGGTGCTGACAAACCAAAAGATGTCGGGTCTCTTTTCGCCTGGGGTGAGACAACACCTAAATCCACGTACACTCTGGAGAACTACAAATGGTACGAGAACGGAAACTACACAAAGTACAATTCTACAGATGGTAAGTTGTTCTTGAATAAAGATGATGATGCCGCCACAGCTAACTGGGGAGGAACATGGCGTACTCCGACCTTCAATGAGCTTTTAAAACTTGTAGAACATTGTAAGTGTACATGGGATGATACAAGGAACGGCTACATCGTGACAAGCGAATTCCCTGGCTATGAAGGAAACAGCATTTTCCTCCCATCACCAACATATAATCCAACAATATACAATGGGCTGTACTGGACCTCACAAGGCAAGATTAAGGATATTACAATAGCAGGCACATTTGCCATAAAAAAGAGCAACGATGATCGTATCGGCTTATCTTCATTCCCACGTTACCTCGGTTTGCCGATCCGTCCGGTGTCGTTTTAACCCGTGGAGGTCAACACTCTGATTAATAGATAATAAACTAGACCTGCCCCTGCCCTGTACGGGTGGGAGCAGGTGCTTTTATCCAGCTGATACACAGTGTTTTGTCCTCCATGCATGATTACTTCACAACCTTGTAGCGGATGGTCTCGATGCGTATGAAGCGGCATTCAATCGTGCTCCATGCATGATTACTTCACGACCTTGTAGCGGATGAACCTGTAGAGATCGGGAATGATGAGTACCGGCGAGGTGCAGAGGAGAATCCAGCCCCAGTCGGAGAGCGGAAGCGGGGAGACCTCGAAGAAGGCTCCGAAGCAGTTGACGATCAGGAACTGGCCGGCCAGGATGATTCCGGCGACCCAAAGACATCCGTAGCAGGCGGAAGCCTTGAACCTCTTGCGGTTGAAGAAGAAATCAAGAATATCCTGAAGAACGCTTCCGTCAGTCTTGAAGTATCTGGCGTTGAACAGATTCCAGAACTGGATCAGCACGAATGTCGTGAAGAACACTCCCAGCTCGTAGCCTGAAAGATGTGCCTTTGTGTGGGCCGAGAACGCTCCGCTGAAGAACTCTCCGACAACATTCCAGTGAAGCAGGTCGGCAACCGAGCTGATGTCCATATGCCAGAGAAGCTGCCAGAGAAGAGCCAGATAGACAAAGAAGAATATTCCCGAAAAGGCTATCCGCTTCCCCATCCGTCGGTCGATGATGTGGCTCTTCTGGTCGCGTGGCTTGTCTTCCATAACCCGGCGGTCAGGCGGCAGGGATGACAGGGCCATCGCCGCGAATGTGTCCATTATCAGGTTCACCCACAGCATCTGCGTGACGGTCAGCGGTGAGTCCAGGCCGATGAACGCGCCAAGGAGCACGATCAGGCAGGCGCAGACGTTGATCGTCATCTGGAACAGGATGAAACGCTTGATGTTCAAGTACAAGGATCGTCCCCACAGGATGCCTTTGCCTATGCTGGAGAACGAGTTGTCGATGATTGTCACATCGCTGGCCTCCTTGGCTCTCGCCGTGCCGTCACCCATCGAGAGCCCCACCTGGGCCTTTTTCAGAGCAGGAGCGTCGTTCGTTCCGTCACCGGTGACCGCCACGACCTCGCCCATCTCCTGAAGCAGTGTGACAAGGCGGACCTTGTCCTCGGGACGCGCCCGGGATAGAACCCGCAGAGTCGGGATGACTTCCTTTTTGAGATATTCATCACTCTTGGCTGCGAACTCGGGGCCGGTGATGGTCAGAGGATTGGTCTCGTTGGCGCCGATGATTCCGGCCTGACGGGCGATCTCGCTGGCGGTAAGGGCGTTGTCCCCGGTCACCATGATCACCCTGACCCCGGCGTGACCTGAACAGGTGTCGATCGCCTGACGCACATCGTCTCTGATTGGATCTGCGATGCCGACAATGCCTATGAGTATTAGTCTGGAGTCGTCCGCTGACATATTCCTTATGGCGAATCCCAATGTCCTCATCCCCTTTGACTGCCATGTCGCCAGGGTGGCGAGCACGCTTTCCTTGGACGGGCCGCCCTCGATGTCATCGGCAGTCTCCAGCAGAAGCTCCGGCGCGCCTTTCACAAAAAGATATTCATTGCCGGAAACCGGGTCAAGCGCTTCGGTGCTCATCCTCTTCCTTTCCGTGGAGAACGCCTCCTGGTTCAGGATTTTGTAGGCGTTCCGGCGCTCGGAATAGTCTATTCCCTTACCGCGAAGCCAGAGCAGCAGCGCTCCCTCAGTCGGGTTGCCGATCGCGCGTGGCTCGCCATCCTCGGAAGTGTTCAGCGCAGCTGTGGAGTTCACTGCGATGCTGTCGGCGACAAGACTTTCATCGACGCCCCAGAACTCGGACTCCACCACGCTCATCCTGTTCTCTGTCAGCGTTCCGGTCTTGTCCGTGCAGATGACGGTTGTCGCCCCGAGGGTCTCGCAGGCGTGAAGTTTCCGCACCAGATTCTTCTCTTTCAGCATCTTGCGCATGCTCAGCGCAAGGCTGATCGTCACGCTCATCGGCAGCCCTTCCGGCACCGCCACGACAATAAGCGTCACGGCGATCATCAGCGAGTTGAGCGCCACCCGGAAAACCTCGATGAATGAATATGTCCCCACATCATTCGTGAGGAAGAATATGCTCATCCGTCCGATCACGATAAGTGCAGCGATGATGTAGCTGGCGTATGTTATCCACTTGGCGAGCTGGTTCAACTGGGCGTTCAGAGGAGTCTCCACCTCTGGCTCTTCCTGTAATATTCTCGCACCTTTCCCTTCCTCGGTTTCCGTGCCGACAGCTGTGACTCTATAGGTCGCGCTGCCCTCGATCACGGTTGTGCCCCGAAGCAGAAAGTTCTCTGGATAGGTGCTTTCTTCCTTTGTGCCATCGGATTCGGTCCTCTTTTTCGTGAACGGCTCGCCCGTGAAGTTCGACTCGTCTATGATCAGATTCCGGTCGCTGATCAGATTGCCGTCCGCCGGGACCTCGTCCCCGTTCTCCAGCACCACCACATCTCCGACACAGACGTCACTTTTCGGAATCTCATAGGTCTGCGGACGTATGTCGTTCCTGTTTTTCAGTCGCAGCACCTTGACCGGTCTTTCGTCCTTGGCTTTGTTCAGAATCTTGAACTCTTTCTCCGCCTTGACCTCGAATATGAACCCGATCCCTGTCGCCAGAAGTATCGCCACCAGCACCCCCAGTGGCTCGATCAAGCACGAGGCATCCCTACCTGAATATGCCATCTCATATCCGGACACTCCAAGCGACAGTCCCAGCGCCACAAGCAATATGATGATGATTGGATCCTTGAACTTTTCCAGATAGGCCTTCCAAAGTGGTTCCTTCTCTGCCTCCGGAATGACGTTCCGTCCTTTTTTCTCGATAACTTCCACTGAGTCTCCGCACAGATAACTTATTGTCTTTGTGCTATTTTGCGTCTCACAGTTCTGGAAATATCCCGTAACCTTACCGTTGTTTTCCTTAGCCATAATCCTATAACTCTTACTTGGAGTCCGCTAAGATAACGCTCATTCCAGACTCTTCCGCCAGGAATCCAACCGTTTGGAAAATAAACACACTACTTGACAACAATGTCGCTGTATTGTCTCCTGAAATCAATATCCCGTGATTGGTTTAAAATGTGGCTGAACTGTAACTCCTTGATGACCATATTGTTGTGTAATCCTGCCCTCTCGTATTGGCTGGCAGTAATCTGTAATAGATTGAAATTCAGTATGATGCGCCCAACGGCTACTTAAGAGAGTGCCAGAAAGTAGTCTCGGTAAGAGGCTTGGTGCTTGTGGAACCTAAGGTTGAGGTGAAAAGCGATGGACTGGCCGACACTGAGTAGGTTTGGGAAGCGGTGTCGAAACGGACCGTAAAGTGCTCCGGATTAGCGAGTTTCCTGGCGGAAGCGAAACCGGAGTTGATGTAGGTCTTCAGCGAACTGCGGTGCTGGAGGATGCTCTGGATATATTCAAGGAAATTCTTCTTCTGGCAGTCCTTGGTCGAAAGCGTGCGGTAGATTGTGATCGTGTCGAGGATGATCCGGGCATATTCATCAGCCTTGCCGGCGAGATATTCATTGAAACGCGGAAAGTCGAAATCGCCGGATGAGGTGAGATATTCATTGATGTCCAGTGCTTTGAGAAATGAGACGGCTTTGTTGAAGTCGGTTTGGGAGATTCCTTTGTGGCCGCGGCTCAGAAGAAGCACGTAGAGGGTTTTCGCCTGAGGGGCGGATTTGAACCTGATGATCTCGCCCGAGCCGAGGATGAAGTCGCCTTTTGAGTTGATGCTGATGGGGTTGGTGATTTTCGCCTCTGAACTGAGATAGTCGTACAGGAACTTGTAGTAGCCTTTGTAGGAGAGGAGGTCGCGGCGCTCGTCGAAGCGGGAGACGAATGCCAGGATTCGTTTTTTGACCTCGGATGAGATGTCTATGCAGAGGAAATCCACCGTGCGGCGCATCGTGTCGCTGTCGTCAAGAATATGGCTGTCCCTGATTTTGACGAGCAGGAACGCTTGGTACGGAATCCGCTCAGGGTCAATGTTGAACCTTGAAAGGATGAGGTGGTAGAAGGTTCTGGTGTCGAGGGTCGCCAGTGATTCCTTCAGATTGTTCAGTTTGATTTTGTCTCCGGCCGGCACGAGGTATTCCATCGAACGCTGGAGAAGCCCGAATTTGTCATCGTCCTCAAGATGTTGCCCGAACTCTCGAATAATGTCCGGAAGGTAGAAAAACTCGATTCCGATGTCGCCGAATGCCTTTGAAATGAGTAAGTTGTCGTATTTGTCATCGAGAACCAGATGCGCCGCTTCCGAAGTTTGGCCTTCAAGAAAGACGATTTGCTTTTCAGGCGCTTCGGATTCGGCTGCGTCCGCGGACAGAATCCTGCACCAGTCTCTGGATCCGCTGTCGCAAGACATTGAGATTGAGGACAACAGAAGATTCTCCTCGAAGTCGATGTCGTTGTCCGAGCACATTATCTCGTTGAAAAGGTTGATGATGCGCCTTGTCGGCTCTTCCTCAAGATTCTTGAGACAATCCACCGCACTCTCCAAAGACAGGTAGTGTGTAAGATCCAGCTCCTCCTGATCAAGCCCAAGCCCGGACTGCAATTTGTCCAGCACCGCGACCTCTTTCGAGTGGATCCGGTCGTCCGCTTTCACCAACTCAACCGCAAGTTTCATTACCGCCCGCCGCTGAGTCGCGCTGAGGTCTATGGAATCAAGGTTCTGCATCTGTCTTTTACGTGTTTCCTCGTTTCAAACTTAACGTTTTTCTTACGGAAATCCAAATGTCGGTTTCCGCTCTTTATTTTTCTTGCGCCTTGAGCATCCCGAGGGTGCGCCCGTCCCTTTTGCCGTCAAAGAAGGTGTCAAGAATCTCTCCAAAGACCTTGCATCCATCGTCATCGCCAGCGGCGGATTCAAACAGCGTCATCGAGGAGCGCAGCTTCTGTGCGTCAATTCCTCCCATAATGCTATGAATATCCTCTTCCTTGTGCTCCATCAGCGCCTTTGAAATCTCCAGCAGCCGTCCCCTCAGCACCGCATCTCCAAGATATTCCTTAGCCTCCTCCAACGATGCGATCCCATAATATTCAGAGTTGTAACTTCTTCCCAACCCCTTGAGTTGCGGGAATATATACCAGATCCAGTGAGATCTCTTCCGTCCCTGCCGGATCTCCTCCAGCGCCGTCTCATACTCCCCGAAGCGCTCCTGCGCCTCCTTGAATCTTGTTATGCTCATATTCTGTCAAAAATGATGGCTGTGAATATAGCCAATATAGTCTTTGCCCGATTTTATTGATTTATAGGATAGCCCATAACCGCAAACAACGCAAGTGTGAATACTATCTTTTTCCCTTCCGACAAATTTATGAATATCTCTTCGTAAAACCAATATACCTTGCGGGAACTGCATTCTTTGTCATTATTGGATACGATGGGGCGTGTTCCTGGGCAACGTTTTTGCCAGAAAGTGTCGCCGGGGGACACCTCGTTGCCCTCTACGGGAGCGAAATCGGCTTGAAGTGCTGCCCGGGAGCGTTCCTCTGTAGGTCACGGTGGCATTTCTGTCGTGTTATGCTGCCGTCATACGTTAATTTGCCATCGATGGGAGCGATATTGCCTGTTTTTGCTCCTCTGGAGGGGACCCGTAAACGGTTCGCGTGACCAATAGTCGTGGAGGGCTTTCTTTATCAAGGTAATTTTATTACATTTGCAAGGCCGGTGTCTTGTGGCTCGGGGGGGGGAATGAATGATGTTGACGAAAGGCGGAAGGAAGCATCTGCCGGAGGCTCACTTGGGGATGGATGATGGACTCGGGGCGGCAAAGGCACGGAAAGGAACACAAAAGGTTATATTTAATATTCATAGAATATGGAACTTAAAGGATCGAAAACCGAGGAGAACCTGCGGACGGCGTTCGCGGGGGAGAGCCAGGCTCACACAAAGTATTTGTATTATGCGTCGAAGGCCGCCAAGGATGGCTATGTGCAGATAGGCAAGCTGTTCGAGGATACGGCGAAGAACGAGAAGGAGCACGCCAAGATCTGGTTCAAGCTTCTGCACAACGGCGGGGTGCCTTCTACGGAGGAGAACCTTGCGGACGCCGCGGCAGGGGAGAACTACGAGTGGACCGACATGTACGCCGGATTCGCCAAGACCGCGAAGGAGGAAGGGTTTGACGAGATCGCGTTCCTGTTCGAGAAGGTCGGGGCGATCGAGAAGACCCACGAGGAGCGCTACAGGAAGCTGCTGAAGAATGTGCAGGATGCGGTGGTGTTCTCCAAGGACGAGGACATGATCTGGGAGTGCTCTAACTGCGGCCACATCGTGATCGGCAAGAAGGCACCGGAGGTCTGCCCTGTCTGCAAGCACCCGAGAAGTTATTTCCAAATCAAGGCTGAGAACTATTAAAATTATCGAATATGAAGAAAATCATCATTGCCGCGGCGGTGGCGCTTGTCTCTATTTCTGCAAACGCGCAGCCAAAGCCGGCTCAGCCTGAGGCCGAGTACCAGTTCACCGTTGTGAAGGAGAACCCTATCACATCTGTCAAGAACCAGTACCGTTCCAGTACCTGCTGGTGCTTTTCGGCACTCGGATTCCTTGAGTCAGAGGCCATAAGAATCAAGAACATCAAGGACACGACACTCTACCCGGATTTCTCGGAGATGTTCGTTGTCTCGCATTCCTACAAGGACAGGGCTGTGAAATATGTCCGCACGGACGGGCATATCAATTTCGCGGCTGGCTCAGAGGCTGATGACGTTCTCCATGTAATCGAGGACTATGGCCTTGTGCCTCAGAGCGCGATGCCTGGACTCCAGCCTCTCCCGATTCACGGAGAACTCGACGCCACCACGAAGGCTTATGTGGAGGCCATCGCCAAGAATCCTAACAGAACCCTTTCCACGAACTGGAAGAAAGGCTTTGACGCCATCGTGGACAGTTTCCTCGGCGAGACCCCGGAGACATTTGAATATAACGGCAAGAACTATACCCCAGCCTCCTACAGGGACGAGATGGGAATCGTTCCGTCTGACTATGTGACCCTCACTTCGTTCACCCACCACCCGTTCTACACTTCGTTCATCATTGAGATCGCCGACAACTGGAGGTGGGACTCCGCCTACAACATTCCTCTGGACGAGTTCATGGAGGTGATCTACAACGCTATCGACAAGGGTTATACCCTCGCTTGGGGATCAGACGTGAGTGAGAAGGGCTTCACCAGAAATGGAATCGGTGTGCTTCTCGATGATGTTAAGGCGACCACGGGCTCTGATCAGGAGCGTTGGATCGGCAAGGCCGGCGAGAAGAAGGAAGTTGTCGCCGAGTTGCCAAAGGAGGCTTCCGTGACCCAGGAGTCACGTCAGGAAGGCTTTGAAAACAAGACCACCACTGATGACCACGGAATGCAGATCTTCGGAGTGGCCAAGGATCAGAACGGTACCAACTATTTCATGGTCAAGAACTCTTGGGGAACCGCAAGCAAGTACGGCGGAATCTGGTACTGCTCCGATTCGTTCGTCCGCGCGAAGTCGATGGATGTTCTCGTCCACAAGGATGCCCTCTCTAAGGATCTGAAGAAGAAACTTGGAATAAAGTAAATGAACAACATTATCGTAAAACATATTCCCAACACGATTACCTCTATGAATCTCCTCTGTGGAGTTCTGGGGGTAATCGCTTCTTTGAACGGCAGGCTGGAACTCGGATTCGAACTGATGATCCTTGCCGCTGTCTTTGATTTCTGCGACGGACTGGCCGCAAGGCTTCTGAAGGCATATTCGGAAATAGGAAAGGAGTTGGATTCGCTGGCGGATGATGTCAGCTTCGGAGTGCTTCCTGCCGTGATGCTTTACCAGATCAGCGGGACGGACATTTGGATCCTGAAATATTTACCGCTTGTCCTCGCCGCTTTCTCAGCGTTGAGACTTGCCAAGTTCAACCTTGACGAGCGTCAGCACGACAGCTTCATCGGGCTTCCTACCCCGGCGGCGGCTATGATCTGCGGATCACTTGCGACCCTTGTGACCGTTCGGCCGGACTGCTTTCTGGCGCATTGGTGCCAGGGACCGGTTTTCGTTCCGGTTCTGACACTTATTCTGTGCTACCTTCTGGTCTGCGAGATCCCGATGTTCTCGATGAAGTTCGGTGGCGGAAAGAAAGCCTCTAAACTGGAGGTGGCGAAGCGGATCGCCTTTCTGGTCATCGTTGGACTGGCGGTCATCATCGCGCTTGTCGAACGTTCCCACTGGTCGTTCATATTCCTGACCAGTTTCCTGGGGTACATACTTATCAATCTGGCGATGAGCGACTTGGTCGCCAAAAAATAGCGGATGCGAAAATACGTTATACTTTATGTCCACGGAATGGGCGGGGGCGGTGACAGCCGCATACCGTCCATTTTGAAGGATAATCTGGGACCTGATTTCGAGGTCATCATCAGGACTTACGATTTTGATCCGGAAATCGCTCAAGGCCAGCTGGCCGCTTGGGCGGAGGAGGTCCGGCCGGAGCTTGTGATAGGGGAGAGTATGGGTGCCACGCACGCCATCGCGCTGAGGGGTTATCCGCATCTTTTCGTTTCCCCGTCACTGAACGCTCCGCGATATTTCATTGCCTTGGCCTGGCTGACTTTGATTCCTGGCGTCACGGCTCTGTTCGACAGGATTTACAGGCCAAAACCGGGTGACCGCCAGAAACTGCATTTCACCTATAAGCCTTTGAAAAAGTGGAGGCGGGTTCTCGGCGACGCTTTGCAAAACACCCCACGCAACGGTGGCAAGGACTATTTCTATGCCTTTTTCGGCACCCGTGACCATTACCGGCGCAGCGGCGTTGTCTCCATCCGCACCTGGAAAAAATACTTCGGCGACGGCACCTGGACCATCTACGACGGCACTCACTTTATGGAGTATGAATATATTCTCTCGTTCCTCATTCCTAAGATCTATGAGGTTTTAGGAATATCGGGTGAATAGTGACCGGTTTTTCACCCGAAAGTAGTCTTGAATGGATTGTGGGGTGAGAAATACTTTACTTTTCACCCGAGCATCTTTGCTGGAGATAGGACTGCATTGATTGCGTGATGTTGGCTGAGGCCGTGACTGGATCAAGGGCCTCGGAGAGAGGCATCCATTCCGGTGTGATTTGGAGCACGGCATCGAATCCGGCATTGAGAATCTGCTGTCGGTCAGAGACTTGGCCGGCGATCAGGATGACCTTGGGACGATGAACCGGAACAGTATGCGCTCTGACATATTCAAGAACCCCGACAGGTACTTTGCCACGGAGGGTCTGTGCGTCCGCCCGACCTTCGCCGGTGATGACAATGTCGCAGGACTCCAGCTTGCTGTCCAAACCTGAAATGTCCAGAACCTTTTGAATCCCTTGAACCATTGACGCTCCGAGCACTCCGCCAAGCGCCCCTCCGATTCCTCCGGCTGCCCCCGCTCCCGGAATATTCAAGACATCTTTTCCTGAATATTTTGAATAGACTTCGCAAAGCATTGTGAGCCAGACATCCAACGATTCGACCATTTCGGGATCCGCTCCTTTCTGCGGCGCGAACATCCTTGCCGCCCCACCCGTACCACAGAATGGTGCGGAGACATCGTAGAATCCGGTTATCTTGCAGGAATCCAACAACTTGTTTCGTTCCGGGATGTCTATCCCGTGAATGTCTTTGAGAATGACATTGGGGATATTCCTTGAAACGGACTCTTCTCTTGGAGCGGCTCGCTGGACATCCCCGGAAACGAATGAGCCGCTATCGTCCGGCAGAAATCTGTAGCCCAACGCTTGCAGCATTCCGGTCCCGCCGTCGCAGGTGGCGCTGCCGCCAAGACCCAGCCAAATCTCCTCACAGTCATATTCAAGAGCGTCCGAGATCAATTCGCCTGTGCCGTAGGAGGTGGCCAGAAGGGGATTGAGCTCATCCTTGCGAAGGAGGCCAAGTCCGCTGGCCGCGGCGGTTTCGATGATAGCGGTCCTTCCGATGATTCCGTATCTCGCTTTGATGGAACGCCCGAGCGGATCGTGGCAGGAAACCGTCCTGAATGATCCGCCCAGACTCTCCGTCAGAATTGTCGAAAATCCTTCACCGCCATCAGAAACCGGAATGACTTCGGCCTCTCCATCGGCGAGTGCTTTAAGAGCCGCCTTCCCGGCCTCGGCCGAGGTCAGGCATCCCTTGAAAGAATCTATGGCGATGATCGCTTTCATAAAACCTTTGGATTACTTGGCTGAACTGTTTTTGTCAGACAGTTCTCCCGGGATATTCCTTTAGCCCGGCCTCCAGCGCGTCGAACGCTTTTTCAAGTTCCGGAACTCCAAGGACGTAGGCCAACCTGATCTGGTCGGCTCCGAATCCAGGAGTCTTGTAGAAGGACTTCGCCGGAGTCACCATCGTGGTCTGGCCGTCAAGTCTGAAATCCGTCAGCATCCATTTCGCAAACTTCTCGGCATCGTCCACCGGAATGCGGGCTATTGTGTAGAACGCACCCATCGGGGTAGGGGAATATACCCCCTCCATCGCATTGAGCCTGGAGATCGCATAGTCACGTCTGGCGACATATTCATTCCTCACTTCCGTGAAATAGGATTGCGGGGTGTCGAGCGCTCCGATCGAGGCGAGCTGGCCGTAAACCGGCGGGCAGAGGCGGGACTGGGCATATTTCATCGCCGCTTCCATCACCTCCTTGTTGTGGGAGACGATGCAGCCGACGCGGCAGCCGCAGAGGTTGTAACGCTTTGAGACTGAATCGACAAGAATGACATTGTCGGCGAGACCGGGTATATTCATCGCCGAGAAACGAGGTTCGTCGGTGTAGCTGAACTCGCGATAGACCTCGTCTGAAATCAGGAAAAGGTTGTGCTTTCTGGCTACTTCTCCGAGCGCGAGCATATCCTCTTTCGAGTACAATGTTCCGGTCGGGTTGCCGGGGTTGCTGATGAGGATGGCTTTCGTGCGTGGTGTCACGAGTTTCTCGAACTCTTCGATCGGAGGGACCTTGAAGCCGCTTTCGATGTCGGTGTGGACCGCTTTGAGAATGATCCCGCTTTCAAAACAGAACGTGTTGTAGTTCGTGTAGAAAGGTTCGATCACGATGAGCTCGTCGCCTTCGTCGCAGGCTATCTGAAGCGCGAGGTTGACCGCCTCGCTTCCGGCCACTGTGATGATGATCTCGGGGACGGAGACCTCGATGCCGATGCTTCGGTAGTATTTCTCCGCCAGTCCCTTGCGCAGTTCCGGCAGGCCCGCCGAATTGGTGTAGGAAACGTGGTCGAGAGTGTTTTTGCGCACCGCCTCAAGGGCGCATTCGGGGGATTTGATGTCAGGTGCGCCGACATTGAGGTGATAGACTTTGATGCCGTCGTTTTGGGCCGCGTCGGCGAACGGCACAAGCTTTCTGATAGCGGAAGCCGGCATCAAGCTCGATTTTTTTGAGACTTTAACCATCTTGTCAAGGAGTTTTATACACAACTAAGTAATCCTTAAAAGATTACTTGATAATCTTTGATTGTCTTTTCGGTCTATATTTCTTTTCTCATCAGTTATGTGCCACCGGCACACTCCTTCTTCCAAAAGAACTATATCCTCGAAAATACTGCCAAATCTTTATCAACTTATTTTTTAAGGCTTACTATCTTCAAAGATAGTGAAGATTTTTTTACCTTTGCAGTCTGAATCAGTTTTAATTTGTCTGAAATGTTTTAAAGGTGAGAAATCTTTAGGCGGACGAATCAAGGCAACGGTTCGGAATTGTACGAATTTAAGAGTGGTCCGGGCGGCTATGCCGTCTGGAAGGTATTTGATAACAGTGAAGAGATTTTTTGCGGTAATATTGTTGGCTCTATCCGTCATTGCGGCTTCCAGCTGTTCAAGGCGGGTTGAAAATGGCTATAGAACAATAGCCTACGTCAATTCCCTCCTGACGGATTCCCTTCCGGAACTGCGGACATTGGCTGAAAGCAACGGCAAATCCTCGGGGACGATAGTTCTGGTCGGCGATCCGTCGGGGTGCCTTCGTCTCAGCGAAAGGATGATGATCTGTGACGATTTCGACAATATTGACGCGCGGAAAATCAGCGACGGCCTGCCGGACTTTGCGGGGGAGACAATCGTCTCTATCCTGAATTTCGCCGACACCGCCTATATGAACCGGCCTGCCACGAAAGACGGACAGACTGTCTTGCGGGAGTTGACGGTAAACGGCGCGCTCGCCGCTCTCAAAATTCCTTCCCGCTGCAAGATCCTCATCATCTGCAACCCGATTCTTTCTGAATATGGCGGGAGCGATGTCAGCGATCTCTTCGAAAGGATAGGCTGCGATGTCCCGGTAATATGTTCGTCTGACACAACGTTTTCATTCACTGAGGCTTGCTTCCGAAAGATGAGGGAAAGGGACGCTTTCACGCACAACATTGCATACCCTGTCGCAAGGCTTTATATGGCGGTGCGTGATTCCTTGGATTCCAAGGTGTCCGTCCTTCCGTTCATTGACAGTCTTGTCCCGGCTTCGTACCCAGACACGGTCGGGGTTCTTGCTCCAAACACTTATTATTCCTATGACGTACAAAATCAGCATTAGTCCGGAGGAAATGGAACAGCTGGAGCCTTCGAGCTTTCCAGGTAAGATTAAGGTCATTGACAACCAAGGCTTTGAGTTTCTCAAGGCCATCAGTTATCTGAGGCGGCAGAAGGTTATCGGTTTCGACACGGAGTCCCGGCCTTGTTTCTCGGCGAACCAGCCGCACTACGGGGTCTCTCTGTTGCAGCTTTCCGGCAAGGAGAGGGCTTTCCTGTTCAGGGTGAAGCTTATGGGCGGAATCCCTAAGTCCCTTCGCAAGATACTGGGTAACAAAGAAATAATCAAGGTGGGAGCAGCGGTCACTGATGATGTCCGCGGATTGAAGAAGCATCACGATTTCGAGCCGAAATCCTTCGTCGATCTCCAGAAGATGGTCTGGGAATATGGCATCAAGGACAAGAGTGTCAAGAAAATGGCCGCGATAATCCTTGGGGTGCGGATTTCCAAGACCCAGCAGCTTTCCAACTGGGAGGCGGATGTCCTCTCGGATTCGCAGCAGGCCTATGCCGCGACAGACGCTTGGATATGCCGAGAGATGTACTACAAGCTATTGGCCTCGGAGAAGAATCCGTTGACTCCGGAGCAGATGCTTCCAAACCCTCCAAAACACACTGAAAATGACAAAGATAATATTAAAGAAAGGTAGAGAGGACTCTCTTTTGAGATTCCATCCGTGGGTATTCTCTGGTGCCATCGCCCAGATTGTCGGCGAGCCGGCTGAAGGTGACATCGTCGGTGTGTTCTCTCAGGGCGGGGATTTTCTGGCTTACGGGCACTATCAGATAGGATCTATCGCCGTCCGTGTGCTGAGTTTCGCCGGCGAGGATGTCCTTTCGCCAGACTTTTGGAAGAATATGATCGCCCGGGCGCTCCGTGTCCGCGTCGCCGCCGGCCTGGCCTCCCCGGTCGCTTCGGTCGCTTCGGTCGCTGTGGTTCGGCAGGCTCACCAACCAGTCGAAGCGCCCGAAGTGGAACTTCAACAAAACTCTCCAACCTCTCCGGTTGCTGTGGTTCGACAGACTCACCAACCAGTCGAAGCGACGCCCCGGTTGGTGAGCTGGTCGAACCAACCGGTCAGAACCAACTGCTACCGTCTGATCCACGGCGAAGGCGACGGCCTCCCAGGCCTAATCATCGACTACTACGACGGAGTCTGCGTGATGCAGGCACATTCCGTAGGTATGTTCCGAGCCAAAGGAGCGATCTGCGAGGCGTTGAAATCAGTCTATGGCCCGTCCTTGAAGGCAGTCTATGACAAGAGCTCCGGCACAGCCCCGTTCAAGGCCGGCCTCGACCTTGTTGACGGCTACCTTTACCGCTCCGAGAGCTTCTCCGATGACGAGCAGATCGTCCTTGAGAACGGCCATAAATTCTTTGTCAACTGGACCGAAGGCCAGAAGACCGGCTTCTTCCTCGACCAAAGGGAGAACCGGGCCCTTGTCGGGAAATATTCCCGAGGCCGCAACGTCCTGAACCTCTTCTGCTACACCGGAGGCTTCTCCGTCTATGCCCTCGGCGCCGGCGCAGTTCACGTTGATTCCGTGGACAGCTCCCGCAAGGCCATCGATATGGTAGAAAGGAATATGTTCCTGAACGGTTTCGAGCCATCCCGACACACAGGCTATTGCGCCGATGCCATCGAGTTCCTGCGCAACGTCCCAGAGGACAAGTACGATCTGATGATCGTGGATCCTCCGGCATTCGCCAAGCATAGAGGTGCCCTGAACAACGCCCTCCGTGCCTATCAGCGTCTGAACGCCGCCGCGATCTCCAAGGTCGCTCCCGGAGGCTTGGTCTTCACGTTCAGCTGCTCGCAAGTCGTTGACAAGGAGGCCTTTGCCCTCGCCGTGTTCTCCGCCGCCGCCCAGACCGGCCGCAGCGTCCGTATCCTCGATCGTCTGAACCAGCCCGCTGACCACGCCGTCAACATCTACCACCCGGAAGGCGAGTACCTCAAGGGACTCCTTCTCTACGTGGAGTAGCGATGATGTCATCAGATACCGCTGAATGACGTGGCATTTACGCCTTTGACAATCAACTGATTAAATAAACTCCTGGTGCCGAATCCTGTACCAGGAGTTTGTGTTTTCTTTTGATTATCAGCTAGTTATCTGCCACGCTGCCAAAACGCTGCTTGGCCTTCGGTTGGTACTCTGCTTTAAGTACATTACACTTTAGGCGCTATGTGTCTTCTGTAGATGTTCAGGTTCGCACTGTCCAGTACTGTGTTGATATGATCCAAACGTTCGCGCTGGCTGATCGCGCTATACTCAAAATCAATATCCTCTCGTATGCGGATGCTTCCTTGTCCTGTGACGCTTATGTATTCATCCCGATAAACGGGCACTTGATCTGATCTTCCATCGCCACCCCATACGCTGGCATATGTAAGTCGTTGCATTCTACGGTAACCATAGGCATAGACCGTTATGACCGAATCACCGTTCCCCACCTCCCGTTTCTCTGTCTTGAGGATACTGTCAGTGACACAACTTGGGTGCTTAAAGCGATCTTCTCCCCAGAAGTTAGCCAAAGATTCGTCCTCCCAGAATGAGCTGCGCTTGAGAGTTCCTCTGCCATAAATCGCCTCCAAAGGCCTTATTTGCTGGTACATCGGTACGCAAAGAAGCGGCGCGAGACTGAAATAGATTGCCTTAAAATATTCCGCGTTGATTTCTTGGAACTCTTTCTTAGCCTTCTCATCTTGTTCTTGTAGAAGTCAAAGTCATCGCCATATCCAACTTGCCGATCCTTCAGCAAACGTAAAATATTCTCTTGTGCGAGGGGGGAACAATTGCTTCTTAGTTAAGAGAGGTACACCAGAAGTGTGCTTTCTGTACCAATGCCGCGCCTCAGTATATTCGGTGCATACAAAGGTATTCTCTCGTACATTTTCTGTCCTGTAAAACAATAGGAGGCCGCTCTTCCAGGTGTGAAAAACTATGCGCACCTGAAACATTACTCTTCTGATAGCTAATAAGTTAGAGTTTTAGGTGCGAGCATATTCGCACACCTGAGAGTCGGCTCACCCCGTACAGAGTGTTCTATTGGTGTTCCGGACTTCCAAGTGCGAGAAACCAGACGCACCTGGAACACCATAGGCTTGATAGCCAGTGAATTGCTCTTCCAGGTGTGAATATGTTCGCACACCTGGGTGCTATGGGCATATTGTGGAATAGTCTGTGGAGCCTGCATTGTCTGTTAAACGAACTATTTCACAGGCGTTACTTTGTGTAAATCGCGCTTTTAGAAGGGCAATGATTTCTTTACGAGCGTTTTTCCGTCATATTCCTGCTTTTAAAGGAAGACGGGCAAATTTGGGAATTGACTATCTTTTGGCGTATCGCACTAATATTAAGATAATTATATGCAATGTGTCATTGACTGGATATGCTGACAATTATCGATTGGCTATATTTTGTGGTCAACTCGTATGTATATCAAAAAGCCTCTGACAATAATTCGTCAAAGGCTTTTCCAGAGGTGCCTAGCGGAATCGAACCGCTGTAGCAGGTTTTGCAGACCTGTGCCTAACCGCTCGGCCAAAGCACCGTTGATTGGGAATGCAAAGATAACGCTTTTTCTGTTATCCGCAAATATTTCTGCCCTAAAACGGTTGGAAAAACTTTGGAATATGATGACGGGCTGGTTGAATATTCCTTATAATTAAGTAAATTTGTAGGCTGGCGTGTTGAAAAACGTGGCTGGCTGGTTCGGTTATAGAGTCCGCCAAAGCGATACACACGGTCACTGAGCTTGTCGAAGTGACAATTGTGGAAGGATGTCGGTGAAGGACGCTTCGACAGGCTCAGCGACTGCAAATGCGGTGACTATAAGCTCGATGGCTGGATGTTTGGCAACAGTTGGCTCAGCGACCGAGAACAGAAATTGAAATTAATGATGCTAAAATGAATATGAGAAAGGTAATGTCATTGATGGCTGCCGTGTGGGTGTCCGCGGTGGTGGCTGTGGCGCAGGAGTCACCGGTCAAGTTCGCGTTCCTGACTGACCTGCATTATTCGGCTGGAAGCGGTTCCGTAAAGGACCTCAGCCGTTGTGTCAAGGATGTCAACACATTGGACGGGTTGGATTTCGTCCTGGTAGGCGGTGATTTGACGGACTTCGGGACTGACGAGGAGATCGCGGCGGTGAAGCAGATGTTGGACTCGCTCAGGTACAAGTACTATGTCGTGGCTGGAAACCATGACGCCAAATGGTCGGAGAGTGGATGCAACACTTTCCTGAAGGTGTTCGGGTACGAAAACTACGAGTTTGAGTGCAAGGGTTGGCGGTTCATCGGCTGCAACTGCGGGCCGGATATGAGGATGGCTCCCGCGCTGATTCCTCAGGAGAGTATGGAATGGCTCAAAGGCCTCAAGCCGGGAAAGAAGACGATATTCATAAACCATTACCCGCAGGACACATCGGTGCTCAACTATTTTGATGTGACGCGTGAGCTCAAGAGGATCGGCACTCGGTTCGAGATTGGAGGACACTGGCACAGGAATGTGGCGCTGGATTATGACGGTCTGCCGGGCGTTCTTGACCGCTCGACTCTGACGGCCGGAAGGCAGCCGGGCTACAATGTGTTCACAATCCAGAACGACAGTGTGACCGTCTCTGAAAGAAGACTTTATGGATCCACGACTGTGCAGATGGAGCCTTGGTACACGAGGAAACTGACAGAGGTGAAGGACACCGTGACATACGATGCCGACGGCCTGCCGGCATCATACCCGTGGATGCGCTACGATGTCAATGGCGACAGCCCTGTCAAGGAGGTCTGGAAGCTGAAGGATGACAGCAATATAGTCGCTGGCTTCGCAAGAAATGGAAACCGCGCCTGGTACACCACCGCTTCCGGCAATGTGCGCTGCGTAAGCGTCAAGGACGGCAAGCGACTATGGACGAAGAAGTTTCCGGGCAAGATATTCTCGACTCCGGCCGTGCAGGGAAAATACCTTGTCTTCGGCTGCACCGACGGCAACATCTATGCGCTGAACGCCAAAAACGGAAGGACGATCTGGAAATATGCCGCAAGGAAATCCGTGCTGGGCAGTCCTGTGATATTCAATGACAGGGTCTATGTCGGCGCTTCGGACGGTTGCTTCAGGGCCCTTGACTTGAAGACCGGAAAGGCTGTGTGGACATATTCAGACGTGCAGGGATTCGTTGAGTGCCGCGCCTATGTAGATCGGGATCAGGTTGTGTTCGGCACTTGGGGAAACAGACTTTATTCGCTTGATCCTCAGACTGGTGCGCTCCAATGGGAGTGGAAATGCGAGAAGCCTTCGAGGATGTACTCCCCGGCGGCCGTGTGGCCAGTCAAGGCATCAGGGAAGATATTCATAGCTGTTCCGGACAGGAGGCTTTATGCGCTTGACGCGGCGACCGGAAAGGAACTCCGGCATTATGAGAAGTCTGCTCGTGAGGCGGTAGGTGTCTCGCCGGACGGGAAGAAGGTCTATTGCAAATCTATGTGGCACACAATTACTTCCGTGGATGCGGCGAGCCTTGAGGTGGATTGGTGCGCTGAGACTGGGGCTGGGTACGAGATTTCGCCGACTTCGATCGTCCGCATTGGAAATGAGGTGATTATGCCGACAGACAAGGGCAACATAATTGGCTTTGGCGCTGAGGACGGCAGCAGGCTTTGGGCCCGCAAGATCTCCATCGCGCTTGTGAATCCGATGGAGGTCTGGAGCGAAGGGGAAGTGACTTACATTCTCGCCTCCACAATGGACGGAACAGTGACATTGCTGCGCAGATAGCGGCTTAGAATGAAGTGACCATAATAAAGTGAATAGTTATATTATCGAATATGAAAAAAACACTACTGATTCTGGCGGCAGCCTTAGCCGCGACCCCGCTTTTTGCGGGCAAGAACGACAAGATGGAGCCTTGGCAGGATCCTAACGTGTTCGAGGAGAACCGCCTGCCGATGGCCGCCACCTTTGTCACCGACCAGCAGAAGACCTTGACACTGAACGGAGTCTGGAAGTTCAAATGGAACGAGACCATCGAGGGCCGCACAAAAGGCTTCGAGGCCGTGGACTACAACGACACGGACTGGGGCACGATCCCGGTCCCTGGAATGTGGGAGCTGAACGGGTACAACGACCCGATCTACCTTAACGTCGGCTTCGCCTGGAGGGGGCACTACGAGAACAATCCTCCGTACCCTCCGACTGAGCACAACTACGTCGGTCAGTATCGCCGCATGTTCAACGTTGACAAGTCGTGGATCGGGAAACAGATCTGCCTCTGCATCGGCTCCGCCACCTCCAACGTCCGTGTCTGGGTCAACGGAAAGATGGTCGGCTACAGCGAGGACAGCAAGCTGGAGGCCCGCTTCGACCTGACCAAGTACGTCAAGGCAGGCGAGAACCTCATCGCCCTTGAGATCTTCCGCTGGTGCGACGGCTCGTATCTTGAGGACCAGGACTTCTGGAGGCTCAGCGGAATAGCCCGCGGGGTCTATGTCTATACCCGCGAGAGGGAGCGCATCGAGGATGTGAACATCATCGCCGGGATGGACGGGAACTTCACTGTCAACGCGAAGGTCACCAAGGGCGTGAGGAACGTCCGTGTCGCCGTCATCGACAGGAACGGCAACCAGGTGGCTTACAGGGAGGCGACTCCGGTAAAAGGGGAGGCCATCCTGAATGGAATGGTTCAGAATCCTGATCTCTGGAGCGCTGAGATCCCGAACCTCTACACTTTGAAAGTGACGGCCTCCGACAGGAAGAACGTTGTGGAAAGCACGTCCATCGACTTCGGATTCAGAACTGTCGAGATCAAGAACGGCCAGCTGCTTGTCAACGGCCAGCCTGTCCTCATCAAGGGCGCGAATCGCCACGAGATGAACGCCGACAAGGGCTATGTCGTCTCCGAGGAGGACATGATCAACGACATCCGCATAATGAAGGAACTGAATATGAACGCAGTGCGCACCTGCCATTATCCGAATGACCCTCGCTGGTACGCCCTCTGCGACAAGTACGGCCTCTATGTGGTGGATGAGGGCAACATCGAGTCTCACGGAATTGGGTACGGCGACAAGACTCTGGCGAAGAGACCGGATTACAAGGCCGCCCACCTCATCCGTGACCAGAGGATGATGCGAAGAGACTTCAACCACCCGTCGGTTATTATCTGGAGCCTTGGCAACGAGGCCGGATTCGGCGATACTTTCGTCGCCTGCTACGACTGGCTCAAAGCGAATGATCCTACCAGACCGGTTCAGTACGAAAGAGCCGAGAAGGCCAGTCAGAATGACATCATCTGCCCGATGTATGCCTCTCCGAAGTGGTGTGAGGATTTCGCAAAAGGAGACCCTGACAGACCGCTGATACAGTGCGAATATGCCCACGCGATGGGCAACTCGATGGGAAATTTCAAGGAATATTGGGACCTCATCCGCAAGTATCCTAACTATCAGGGCGGCTTCATCTGGGATTTTGTTGACCAGGCGCTCCGCTGGCCGTCCAACGAGGGCGGAACCGACCACATCTTCGCGTTCGGTGGTGATTTCAATGAATATGATCCTTCGGACGGCTCGTTCAACTGCAACGGCGTCATCGCCGCCGACAGGACCCTGCACCCTCACGCCTACGAGGTCCGCTACCAGCACAGGAATATTCATACATCACTTGCAGGCCAGGGCCGCGTGAACGTTTACAATGAATATTTCTTCAAGGATCTGAGCCAGTATCGGATGCTCTGGAATATTTCCGTTGACGGTGAGGCCGTGTCCTCGGGAGTCGTTGAGAACCTGAACATCGCCCCGCAGAAGACCGAGACTGTGGACCTTGGCTTCAAGACCATCCCTCAGGCTGACGCTGACATATTCCTTAACGTTTCGTATGTCCTCAAGACTGCCGACGGTGTGCTTCCGGCCGGAACCGAGGTGGCTTATGACCAGATTATGCTTAGGGAAAAGTCAGGTGCCGCTTTCGTCGCCGGATCCGCTTCAGTTAGCGGCAAGTCATTGGCTCACAGCGAGACCGCCGACGCTTATGTGTTCTCCGGCTCCTTCGCTTTCGCCGGCACGCAGGCTGACCGTGTCGGCGACTGGACCGCTACGTTCGACAAGGCCACAGGATTCCTCACCGGTTACACCGTGAACGGTGTCCAGATGCTGTCCGAGCCGTTGACTCCGGAGTTCGCCCGCGCACCTAACGAGAACGATATGGGTGCGATGACGATCCGCGAGATGTACAACACCTGGCGTTATCCTGTCTATAAACTGAAAGCCGGTTCGCTTGTTGTTGACAAGGCGACCGATGGTGTCGGCCTTATGGCTTTGTCCGCTGAATATGAACCAATAGCCGGCGGGGCGGCCACCGTGAGGATGTTCTACGAGATATTCCCTGACGGAAGCATCAAGGCGACAGAGACGATGAAGGAAGCCGGCGGTCTGGCCAAGGCTCCGGCTCTTATGCGTTTCGGAATGAAGTTCGCGATGCCGGGCCGTTTCACCACCGTGGATTTCTACGGCAAGGGCCCTTGGGAGAACTACTCCGACAGGAACTCCGCCGCCGTTGTCGGCCGTTATGTGCAGAGTGTCAACGACCAGTACCACTACGGCTATGTCCGCACTCAGGAGTCCGGCACGAAGACCGGCCTGAGATATTTCCGTCTCCTTGACTCAAACGGCACCGGCCTTGAGGTCACCGCTGACGAGAGGTTCTCCGCCTCCGCCCTTCCGTTCTCGATGAGGGATCTGGACTGCCTTGAGAACGGTACTCCGAAGCGTGCCAACAAGACCAACACCCAGAACGGCGAGGCCCGCCATTCCCTGAACCTTAAGGCCAAGGCGCACGAGAACGACCGCGCCAACGGCACGACATACGTCAACTTCGACCTCAGGCAGATGGGTGTGGGTGGCATTAATTCCTGGGGGACAATTCCTCTGGATCAGTACCTCATCCCGGCCACCGAGCGTGAGTTTAGATTCGTCATCCGCCCGGTGGGCAACTAGAATCTGTCGTGGCGCTTAACGCCTTGAATATGAGCGTAAAACATACTGTCCTGGTGCCGTAACAGGTACCAGGACAGTATGTTTTTGCATGAAGACCAGGCGGTTATCCGCCATGCCGGCTTTTACCATTGGTCACTTCGACAGGCTCAGTGACCATGCTAATCGCGGTCGCTGAGCTTGTCGAAGCGCCTCCACCGTTTCAGAAGCGGGAAATACTGCCGCATCTGATCCTTGTACTGTTCCCGGGTGATTGGCTCAGGAATATGCTTGTTCACCTCATCGACAAACCGCGAGCAGTGATCTATCATCTCGTCCATCGTGCAGTCCTGGAGGAACTTGCCGTCCTTATAGCAGTACTGGCAGTAGTCAAAGCTCACGCTTCCGTCAGCGTTGGTCCCGCAGTCCTCTTTCCTTGTCAGCGGCATCCCGCAACTCTGGCAGAACTGCGGAAGCTGCTCCTCGTTGAAATCCTTCTCCTTCGCCGGGAACGTGGCCTCGAACGCCTCGAAATCCTCAGGATTCTCGTCAGCGACATAATAACCTTTCGGAGTCATATAAGTGCCCTCGACTCCGTCCAGATAGCCTGGGATGAGCTCCTTAGCGAGGAAATAAGGCACCTCGCTGTCCTTTGGCTCTCCGTGGTAGTGGATCTTCAAAGTGCTGGCGACAACAAACCCCGCGTGCTTGTAGAAACCTATCTTTCCCTCCATACAAAGCACCCCGATTCCCATCTCACGGGCCTTCTCCATTGAATATGTCAGGAGTTTGAGCCCGTAGCCTTTGCGTTTATATTCAGGAAGGATGCTGATCGGCCCGAATGTCCAGGCCGGCAGTATGCCGCCGTCCTCGCGGACGATGGTGGCCTTGGAGTACATCACGTGCCCGATGATCTTCCCGTCCTCCTCCATCACGAAGTCGAGCTCGGGGATGAAGTCCGGGTTCTCACGGTACTTGTGAAGCACGTAATGCTCTGTGCAGCCCGGTCTGTAAGTATTCCAGAATGCCTCTCTGGTGAGGTTCTCTACCTCTCGGTAGTCTTTGGGTTGTTCAAGTCTTATTTTCATTTTACATGTCATTTTTCGATTGCAAATTTACTCAGGAATCTTTATCGCTACCACATTGCAATGTGGACATTCTTTTGTGTGAATGTCTTGATAATCAATGTAATTGATGACTGATATATGGACAACCCCAGGAAGTCGCAACTGTAACTGCCTGGGGTTGTATCATTCAAACGTCCTATGATTCGGAGCGAAGCGACGCAAGGAGTCCGGGGAGACCGCTCCCCAGTGCCCCTTGGGGCTGTCACGAAGTGACTGGGGTTGAATATTAATAGAATATTAATATCTGTTGAGCGGACGGCCGGCGGTCATATTGTGGACCTTGTGCCTTACGGTCTCAAGAACCTTGGCGTACTCCTCGGCTCCTTCCTGGGAGACACCATTGACAACATCGGCGTACTTGGCCACGGCGCTGAGAACGGTGTCGATCAGCTCGACGATCTCGGTCATGTCCTTCTCCACGAAACCTCTGGAAGTGATGGCCGGTGTGCCGACCCTGACTCCGGATGTCTTGAACGGAGAACGGGTGTCGAACGGAACCATATTCTTG
>ERZ1026894.230-NODE-230-length-43580-cov-7.097300_pt1 | contig 43580 bp, 52 predicted proteins | sample MGYA00380177_ERZ1026894 | MGnify/ENA primary metagenome ERZ1026894 (study PRJEB33269, sample SAMEA4719813) | human gut metagenome | biome: human-associated habitat; feature: organic feature; material: feces | place: Cameroon | collected 2013-10 ... | reverse complement strand
GCGGTTTATAGGCTATAATAAAAATATTTTAACCAATACACGTATATGGTTATGCTAAATAGATTGTAAAGAAATATATTGTCTAGGTAATAACCTTGTATTATTTTGACAATGTATTCCCTTGTAAAACCTGTTGTTTGTGACTTTATAGTGTCACATGCTAAGCTTCTATCACAGCAACGTGTTTTTCCGAACATTCCTGCAAGATGTGCCCATAGATAGCATAGGTGACCGCTATGCTGGTGTGTCCTAAGCGTTCTGTTATAAGAGCGATAGGCACATGCTTGTAAATCATGTTGGATGCATTTGTGTGTCTTATCCCATGGAACGTGAAAGGTCTAGTGATACCTGCACCTTTCCTAGTGAAATCCCATGCATGGATAAGACGCTGCTCTGCATAGAAGCTATCTCTTTTCCTATTATAGAAGATATATGGTGACTTGTCAAAGCTAAGGGGTTTTAAAGACATAAGAAGCTGTGTTGTCTTCTCAGATATTTTGATGGTGCGATACCCCGCTTGTGTCTTAGGGTATGTAACTATAGTTTTGTTGTTCTTATCCTTAGCTAAGGTTCTTTTTACAGATATTGTATTAGCAACATCATCAAGACAATCCCACGTAAGAGCTAACAGCTCCCCTTCTCTCATGCCTGTTTCATAGGCAAGACAATACAGAGCATAGAACTGATACTTCAGCATAGGTTTCTCCTTATGCTCCCATAGTGGCAGGAGAAACGCCTTGATTCGCTCATGCTCCTCTTGTGATAAGACAATCACCTCATGCTTAGGTTTGTCACTCTTTGGTGTCTTCTGCATTGAGGTCACAGGTGACTTTCCAATAAGGTCTTGTTCTACACACCATCTGAAAAAGAGCCTTAAGCGTCCTATATAATTAAGATAGGTATTAGTTGAATAGTTCTTTTGATGCCACTCTAAGAGCATGGTATCTATAGTATGGGTGGTAACCTTAGATAACGCTAAGCCATTAGCTGTGTTGTCTAGGAGCTTAAGTACACGTCTTGTGGTGATTATTACAGACCCTGACATCCGCTGAGCTTCTAGGTGCTTAAGGTATACCTCACCTTGATACTTTATTGTGTCTTCCTCTGCTTTTACTTGCAGACCTTTATCCTCTTTGTCTCTCTGAAGCTTCTTCAGCTTCTCCACAGCTTCCTTTTTTGTGTCTGCTGTGGCTGATAGCCATCGCCTTTTGCCATCCACAGGGTCTAATTCTACCCTGATACGCACTTTACCACTAGGAAGGGTTATTATAGAACCCTCTCCTTTAGGTCTTCTACGAGTGGTTTTAGATGGCATTATAAAACCTCCTAACTTCAAAAATTGCCAAAAATTGTGAAAGGGTATATATAATATAGAGATTGGCTGGGTTCCCCCCGGTACCCTCCTATCGAACCATTATCAGCGGTTAACCATTGATAACTATTTGAATGAGTTGACATAGTGCTAACCTACAAGGGTAGTTAGCAAGTGAAATATATCCTACATTGGTAGTCCCAAGGTGTAATTTTACGTCCGATAATATATCTTATGTTAAATTTACCCTGCTTACACAAGGTTTTTAACAAGCTGCCTATATGTTATTATCTAGTTTTTATGGGGATATTGCGAACGTATGTACATAATAGTGAACATATAGTATGATTTAGGCAAAAATTAGGCATAAAATGTATCTGTATATATGCCCTAGGCATCTAGTGTATCCACTGTATCATTATATCCATTATATCCCTGAGCTGCCGTTGGTTGCTACTAGCTACATTACTATAGATACTATTATTACCATTACATCCATTACTACATCATTATACAGTCGCCAGCTTGCTATTATATATCGCTGCTGCGCTTATGCATAATAGTATTGTCTATTTGTTCAGTTATCCATTGAGTTATTAGCTGCCTGAGTAACTCGCTGCTATTAATAGCTTTACTTTTACATAATGCCTGAAATTGCATCCTCAATTCTTTTGGTACTCTCACTTGAATAAATACATCTTTTTGCTTTTCTTCAAACATAAAAAAATTCCTCCTTTTCTTCATTATACTACATCCCACTACATTACGCTACATTCTTATAAAATTTTTTCTTTTTTGTTGTGAAATGTATTGACATGTAGTGTGTAATATGGTATTATATAACCAAGGGGAAAACCTGAGTACCTGAGATAACTATATATTTTTTTAACTATCGTGTAGTGACAACGCACTACAGAATGGAGGCAATAACAAATGAAAACTAAAAAACAGATTAGACATGAATATGCTAAATACCTTGTTATCTATCTTAATAATGTGGATGCCCTTAAATTTGAACAGGCTGACCGCTGGTTCCTCAGAGCAGAAACACTTTGCTGGGTGCTTAACAGAGATATTTGCCACGATGCTGACCGCTTAATTGAGGCAAGAGCACGTCAAAAGTTTGTAGGACTTGACAAATAAACTTTTATCGGTACTACCGCCCCGGCGGTGGTACTCATTAAGAGCTTATTTCAACTCTTAAAACTAAATAATCTAGGAGGTAAATTATTATGAAAAATGTGTGTCTTATCCTTGCCATGTTACTCATGGTACATATGAGCTGCGATGCTTGCGACGTGGCAACCGCTGGAGAGTGTGAAAGCTGCCTGAGTGGTGAACCTACTACCCTGCAATGTGTGGTACGTGATTTGTCTATGGGCAGCCTGAGCGGTGCTGCTGCTGACCTGGGATTGTTTGACCTGGCAGACGTACTCTTGAAGATTGAGGAGGTGGCGAGTAAATGAGCTATGACGAAATCATGGGGGTATTGTCTACCATTGAAAATATTTTGCATGATTATAATTACCCTTATTATAAGCATGATGAAGCAGCAGATGCCCTTGTAAAGCTGCATAATACCTATTGTGATGCCTGCAACCTGCAAGATGACTATGTTATGCAGAATACAGAAGAAGAGCTGGAGCAGCTTCTGCCTATTGACCCTCTGCAAGCCTTTTACGATGGAAGAGCCAGCAGCGACAATTATAATCCAAATGATACATGGATTAGTCTAGACGGATATATGCATATAGTATCCTGCACAAATAGCGGGTTGATTGACAAGTTTATATATTTGTCTGATATTGCACGCTGGTTAGAAGATAAAGGAGAAGAAGAACAGGAGAGATTATTGGAAGAGCTTACAGAACTTGCCAGCGACTACAACGAGGAAAAAGAAAAATAAACTTTTATCGGTGCTACTAGCTACCCCAGCTGGTGGCACTCATTAAGAGCTTATTCTAACTCTTAACTAAATAATATAATCTAGGAGGTAAATAATTATGGGTTATACAATCAGCATTAAAGATATTAGTTATAACCAAATGCATGAGATTAACAACAAATTAGGTACTTTTGGTAGCGGACTTAGCGCAACCAGCGTTGACGATAAGGGCGAACGCTGGAATGTATCAGTAACTACAGGTGACTTTTATACTAAACAAGTGTTTGGTGCATTGACTGCCGTGTTGGCTCAATCTGTAGCTGTCCCCTACTACACCATAGACCAATTACCCAGCGACGTACAACAACAAGTATGTCAAGCTGCTATTGACGCTAACATCTATTGGGACGTGTGGCAGGATGAGCGCAACAGCTCATTTAACGCTATCTGCGATAAGTTAGACCTGCAATGGGACTGTGATAACTACGATAACTACTATGTAGAGGAGACAAGCAACGAGTGGTATGCAAAAGATATTATAGGCGCAAGCCGTGTTATTGCTTATATTGTCAACCGCTGGGGAGACTTTAAGCAACCGATGTATATTGATAAGAATAAGCATAGCACTTTTTATAAGCTGCTGCATAAAAAGGGGGCTGCCCTGCCCAAAAAGTTTACGGAGGACGCAATGCCTACCGGATACTGTGCAGATTATGCCTTTTATGATGCGTATGCAGAGTTTTTAGAGCGGGCACGTAAAAACCCATATGCTGTTACCCTTGCAGACTTTTGCAGATGCCTTGCAAGGCATTTTAAAAAAGAGTATCAAGCTGACTATGAGCAGGTAACCTCTATTGACTATGCTATGGAGTATTTGTGTCAAGACTGCTACTACACGTGGCAGGGTGAAGACATCACAAGCATAGTAAGCAAGCAACTTATAAACAAATAAATAGCTTTTATCGGGTACGCAAGTTAGATTGATAACTTGCGTATCTCATTAAGAGTTATTTGTATAACCCTTAAAATTATAAATGCAGGAGGTACAAAAGAAAAGTGAAAAAGTGTTTGTCTTATCTGATTGAGTGCTTTTTGGTATCAAAACATACAAATGAAGTACTTAAAGAAGTAGTACGCTGCATAGCAGCCTTGCTTTTTGTCTTATTCTTTTCCATTGATTGGGATGCAACGCTGAATAATATGGGGGTGCTTAAGTAATGCTAGTAGTTGACAAGAACACCACGCCCCTTGATTGGTTAAAGTTTGAACTGGAGCAGCAACAGCAACACTTGCAAGCGATGCAGGCTGTATATGCTGACAAATATGTCAAGAGTAAAAAGCAACGTACCCGGATGGCAAGGGCATTAAAAACAGATATATACCGCCAGCAGGGACAAATAATAGGCTTAGAAGCAGCTTTAAATATTTTTGAGCCTATACCCTTTTAAGAGTTTTTAGGGCATACAGGCAACGCCTGCGTGCCTTATAAAGCTTTTAAAGCTTTAATAATAATAATCTAGGAGGTGCTACATATGATTGTAACATTGCAAGACGGCACACGCCTAACAGTTACCCTACGCACATGGGACGGCTACAATTGGTCACCCGACATTGCCGGGGACGTGTTGGCAACGTGGCAACCTGAGACGCACGAGGATATTAAGTGGCTGGAGGATGACTGCGATAACTTCAATGCAGGGGTAGACCTTGACTGGCTGGAGCACTGCCCCGGCTGTCAAGAGGTGACATTGGATGTACAGGAGGTACAAGAGTAATGGGAGAGCATAAAAAGCAAGGCAAGACATTTTTTGTCACTGTAGACGCTCATATGCAGCTTGCCGTGCATCGTGCCCCTAGTGGACATTTTTCGTATATTATCTACTATGACGGACGGCAAACTACCAGGGCACTGCGCATCACACAAGCACATGCAGCGAATAAGCTGGGATTAACAGTGCCGGAACTGCTGGAAAAATTCAAACTTGACTAGCTAAAAACTGAACAGAGGTACGGACAAAACTGTACCTCTAATTTTTTGCACCCTTTTTCCGCCCCTCAACCGAACGGAACGAAACGATGTTCGTGGTTATCAAAGGTCACCTGAGCGGAACGAAACGTGTTGTCTTGTGCAACGCACGGAACGAAACGAAACGAGGGATGCCGGGGCAACCCAAGCTGCCAAGGCAAGCAAGGGTACTTTTGGGCAAGCAAGGCAAGCCAAAGGGTACACGTATTAGAAGAAAGCAAGCAAGCGAAGACAAAGGGTCACCTTTGATGAAGAAAGCAAGCTGCTCTAATGGGTCACAGAATATTGAAGAAATTACCCATTATAACAAGGAGGTATATTATGGAAACTAATGACAAATATGCATTGATGCAGGAAGAGCTTGAATTAGAAGCATCTTCTAGACATGAAGGATATGAGGTGCTGTTGCGCCAAATGCAGCAAGCAGAAGAATTAGGAATGGTTGACACAAGCACGAAAGTAGGACAAGCCTTTTTCAAACATAAGGTATTGGCTCTCCGCTCTGCTATCTATGAGTGGTTAGAAAAGAATATGAAACCTAAGGCTGGCGTAAAACCAAACTATATCTTTCTGTTGGAAGATATGAAAGAAGCCTTTACAGATGATACAGGTGCTGTGGATTTGCATACCATTGCTAACATCTGTGCAGCATCCACTATGTCAGCTATCCTTAATGCAATTACAGTGCCTTTAGGTGAAAGCAGTTATCTTGTAAATGTAGGTGATAAGACAGGTAAAGGAATCTATTATGAATTTATTTGTCAATCATTTTCAAATTGGTTGAAAACCCAAGACAAAAACACAAAAGCACTCGTAGGCTTAGAGAAACGTGTAGGTGAACACTATCGTAGAATCTATTTGAAACAGGCTATTCAAAAATGTGGATATGCTGCTCCAAGCTGGGACAAACAATCTGCTGCAATTCGCACTCTTGGAACAGCTCTTGTCAGTCTCGCTGAAGACACAACAGGCTACTACACCTTAGAGGGCAATAAAACCACCCCTATGTCATTAATTCCCACTCCGCAGTTTGTCGAAGCATGGCAACGCAACGAAGACAATATGCTGGATAAAGCACGTCGCTATTGCCCTATGATTGTTCCCCCTGCTGCATGGAAAAGCTATGATGATGGTGGTTATTATGGTGAATTAACACAATTCTCATCTTTATTGCGCTTGAAATACACAGATACTATTTTTGGCAAGCAATATCTGCGTCGCTTAAATCAGTTGGATATGCCTGATGTCTATAAGGCAGTCAATGCTTTACAAGCTACAGCATGGGTAATCAACAAAGAAGTATTAGAGGTAATGAAACTTTGCAGAGAACAAGGGTATATCCCCTGCTCTAGTGAAAATAGTAATGTTTTGTCTTTATATGATACAGGTGCACCCTTAAAACCTGCATCGACTGCAACAGAAGAAGAGATTAAAGAGTATAAGAAAAAAGCAGTCATTTACTATAAGACTGAAAAGCGTCGGATGTCTTTGCAAAACAGGGCAAATGGTACTATAAATACTGCGGATAAATATAGTAAATATCAACATATCTACTTTCCATGGAACATGGACTTCAGAGGTCGCATGTATCCTATCCCCTCTTTCAGTCCGCAAGGCGATGATTTAACTAAAGGCTTATTGCTCTTTGCAGATACACCTCCCTGCCAACATGAAGAAGACATCAAATGGCTTGCCATTACCGGAGCGAACCTTGCAGGTGTGGATAAAGTAAGCTACGATGATAGAATCACATGGGTATATCAGCATGAAGAAGATATATTGGCATCTGCTGCTGACCCTATGGGGCATCAATGGTGGCTGCAACAGGATGAGCCTGTACAGATGTTGGCGTTCTGCTTTGAGTGGGCAAAGGCTAAGCAATGGATAGCTGAACATGGCTCTATTGTTGGTTGGGTAACAGGTCTCCCCTATGCTCAGGATGGAACGTGCTCCGGTCTGCAACATTTCAGTGCTATTCTTAGAGACCCTATTGGTGGCAAAGCTGTAAACCTTGTACCCCAAGACAAACCAAATGACATCTATGCACAAGTGGCAGAAAAAGTCAATGAGTTTTTGAAAAAAGATGCTATGAATGGCACTCTTGATGAATGGAACGATGAAAAAATGCGCTTAGATTATGGTACTAAGACAAAAGCTCAGATATGGCTTAATTATGGTGTCAATCGTAAGGTAACTAAAAGACCTACTATGACATTAGCGTATGGTGCTAAAAAAGCTGGTTATACTGAACAAATTATGGAGGATACAATCAAAAAGGCTATGCGTGAACATCCTGATGATTGTGTCTTTACACAGCAAAATTGCTACCAATGTGCTCAGTATATGGCAGGGTTGATATGGGATGCTGTGGGACAAACAGTTGTTAAGGCTGTGGAAGGTATGGATTGGTTACATAAATGTGCTAAACTTGTCACAAAAAATTCAAATATTGTGTCATGGACTACCCCTTTAGGCTTATTATTGCAACAGAGCTATGTCAAGTATGAAATTGAAATTGTTAAACTCAGATGTTCAGGAAAAAGATTCCGCATTTATACTCCACATCAAACAGGGCAGATTGATAAACTCAAACAAACTAATGGTATAGCACCTAATTTTATCCACTCAATGGATGCTTGTCATTTGCAAATGACATTATGCGCTGCTGAAGATGCAGGAATTAAGCACTTTGCAATGATTCATGATTCTTATGGTTCTCCTTTGTCGCAAGCACAGTTAATGTATGATATTGTACGTGAACAATTTGTGAAAATGTACACTGAACATGATGTGTTGTCTGATTTTAGAGAATGTTTGCAACCTTTAGTAGACAAACCCTTACCTGCCCCACCGGAAAAAGACACACTAGACCTTAATGTAGTAAAAGATAGTCAATACATCTTTTGTTAATGGGTCACAGAATATTGAAGAAGAGACAATAGATAACTATAGATTCCTATAGATTCTATAGAGACCTTTAAGTACCTAAGGTTATGTTATTAATAACTAGCAATAACTTACCTAAGGTAACTAAAGGTCTCTATTGTCTTTATAGCACCTTTAGTTTACTTTAGTTACCTAAAGAAAAGCTAATGGGTCACAGAATATTGAAGAAAAGACAACACGCTTTTCAAAATCTAAATCGCTAACATCTCTATTCCCTTTCAGTGTGTTGTCTTTTCTCAATAATTTTTAAGGAGGTTTATTCATGTTAAAATCTGAAGCTTTTTGTGGGCAACTCGTTAAGATTACTCATGGAGATTACAAAGGTAAGGTAGGTATCATCTATCACACATATTCCCCTAAGGCTCATGTGATGCTTGCTAATGAAGAGGCTACTGAGAAGTGGGAGGTAATATATCTTGTGGCATATAAGGATATGGAACAATTCTATGCCCCTCTTGCTCCATCTAATGCAGATACTATCCCCCAAGTTAAACCCTTTAACGTACATGTAACCATTGATGCTAATGGCACCTGTCACATCAAAGATGGTTCTGTCCCCAACACAAAGTACTATGATGAGCACTATGCATCTATGGTAGGCTTAGAGCCTATTGAGCTGATGCAGCTTGTGTTGTCTCCTGCTGAATTTATCGGCTTCCTCAAAGGAAACATCATCAAGTATTCGATGAGAGCAGGTAAAAAGCAAGGTGAAGCAGCAGAAAAGGATGTAACTAAGGCTAAACGCTATACCGAATGGCTGCGTAAAGCTAACTATTTTGACCATCAAGTCATTATCAATCCAAAGGAGGACTAAAAATTTGGTAAACATTAAATTCAAAAAACTTGACCCTGAAGCCACTCTCCCCCAAGCAATGACAGGTGGAGCTGCTGGTCTTGACTTGGTGTGTCTTAACCGCATTGCGGTGACACCGAACCGCTGGTCTTCAAAGGCAGCTATTGCCCGTACAGGCTTGGCTATGGAATTGCCTGAAGGCTATTATGCTGAGGTTGTCTTGCGCTCCTCTACAGGCAGAGACACAAAACTCAGACTTGCTAATCAGGTCGGTATCATTGATTCTGATTATCGTGGTGAAATCATGTTGTATGTGGAGAATTTAGGTGACCATCTCGAAATCATTAATGCTGGTCAAAGAATTGCGCAACTGTTGATTCACAAGATTGAAGAAGTGGTGATTGAAGAAGCCACTGATGAGCTGTCTAAGACCGAAAGAGGTCTTGAAAGTGGCAGTACAGGTAAAGGGACTAAACCTGCTGTGAAGACAAGAAAAACCAAGGAGGCAGCTAAAGATGCCTAAGTTTAAGGTTGGTGACAGAGTATATGTTGATGGCTACACCACACACAACGATAGAGGTGAAAAGGTGCATGTCAAAGGCACAGGTGTAATTAGTAGCACAAAATTTGCACCTGACGTTTATTCTGTGAAGATGGATAAGCCGTATATTAATCAACACTACTGCACCACAACTTTCTTTTCGGCTCTCCCCCACGAGCTGTTTACCATTAAAAAAGAGGAGGAATTAAGGATGACTAAAAATTTTAAAGTAGGTGACAGAGTGTGCTGCATTGAAGAGCATGATGGTAACACCCATATTATAGGTCAGGTTGGTACGGTGCGTGCCCTTGTCTCTGCCTTCCATGAACTTGCGATAGAGTTTGATAATGATGTACAGGGACACACTTTAGGTTCAGCTCACAAATGCCCCACTGGTCATGGATGGTCTATTCCCCCTGAAAAACTTGTTCCTGCTTATCTCGCCCCTCGTAAAGATACTAAAATTAGCATTTACACCAAGGGTAATAGAACCTTCGCAAAGGTCATTGTAGGTAAACGCACTGTGGAAACTGAATGTGCGGTATGTTCCCATGATGATGTCTTTTCTATCTTTACAGGTGCTCAAATTGCCCTTGCACGCCTTGCACACAAAAATAACGCTAAACCTGTGCTCTCAAAAGCAGCACTTGACAAAGCTTTAAAGAATTTTGAAATTATTGAATAATAATTGATTTTAATTAAAAGGAGGTAGCTAAGGATGCCTAAATTTAAAGCAGGTGATAGAGTAAAGTGTATTGCAGAACATGATGGCAATGAGGCTATTGTTGGACAGACAGGTACTGTGCGTTATACTCTCTCTACGTCTGGTGAGGTAGCCATTGAATTTGATAATAATGTAGACGGGCATGCATTAACTGCAACCCTAAAATGTGAAAAAGGACACGGATGGTATGTAGCAGCGGAAAAGCTTGTACGTATCCCTAAACCTAAACCTAAACATAACCTTAAGATTATTATCTACCGCCAAGGCAATAAAGTCTTTGCAAAGTATGTGGTAGACAAAAGAGTGGCAGCAGAAACGTGTGCTACTTGTAGTCCTGAAGATACCTTTTCTTTCATTACAGGGGCACAGCTTGCTTTTGCACGTTTTATACAACACTACGATGCTAAACCTATACTCTTAAAAGAAACATTAAAGAATATTGAAATTATTTAAAAATAAAGGAGAATAACAAACATGGCAAAGAATGATTTTGCACAAATTACAACCCCTGCTGGTGAGGCGGTGTACCCTAAGCTCCGCAGCACTGAAGTCTTTGATGGCGAGGATACCGGAAAGTATGTCTGCGGTATCAAATTGTCTAAAGAAGACACTGATAAGCTGATTCAACGTATCGAAAATGAATGGGAGATGGCTAAGAAGTCCCCCGACTTTGACGGCAAACGCTATGGTCGCAACTCTGCCCCTGCCCTTGGTTTCCATGAAGACAAAGATGGTGATATTGTCTTTAAGGCTAAGACCAATGCTGTTATCAAGACCAAAGCTGGTGATGTCATTGAGAAGACCATGGCTGTCTTTGATAAGAAGGGTAAACCTATGGACGAAGAGATGGAGGTAGGTAATGGCTCTACCATCCGTCTGTGTATGCTTCTGCGCCCCTTCTACGCTTCCGCTACTGTTTATGGCATCCAATTGTTACTTAAGGCTGTTCAGGTTCTGAATTATGTAGCTCCTGCTGCTGGTGCAGTATCTGCTGATGACTGTGGCTTTGAGGTTGTTGCAGAGGAAGAGTTTGACGAAAACAATCCCCCGTTTGACTTTTAATCATGGCTATTAAATTTAATCGCAGAGGGGGCTTTGCTACCCTCAACAAACCCTATCGCAGCGGTTTGGAAGACCGCATAGCGCAGCAGCTTGAAAACGCAGGTGTACCTAAGGTGTACGAGAAATACTCTATCGCCTATGAGATTCCTGCTACGAAGCATCATTATACCCCTGACTTCATCCTGCCTAATGGTATCATCATTGAAGCCAAGGGTATCTTTGAAGCTGCTGACCGCAAGAAACATCTGCTTATCAGACAACAATATCCGAATTTGGACATACGCTTCGTGTTCTCCAACACGAAGACAAGAATCGGCACAGGTGCTAAGACAACTGTGGCTGAATGGTGTGAGAAGCATGGTTTCCAATACGCCAGCCGTGAGATTCCCTCTCGGTGGTTTAAGGAAACTATGAAGGACACCAATGGTCTTGTCCTGCGTGGAAAAGGTGAGCGTATTGTCACTCTTTAAATTCAAAGAGCGCACTGAGACCACACAGATATGTGTTGTCTTACGAAACCTAAAGGGTAAGCGCAAACGTGAGCTGTTTAGGGAAGCTTACAGACAAGGTGAAGTTGACACAGGCTTTCACTTTATTGTCTTCAACAATGGTCTTTTTGAGACCGACAGAGAAATAAAGGCAGTTGCCGGATATAATCTGCCTGAATGTGAGACTTCTGTGTATGTCTTAGCTGATACGTTAGGACGAAAGAAAATATCCGATGCTCAGCAATATGTATTGAATGAGTTAAAAGCACACTATAATGTGCCTATAAAATTTATTACTGACGAGGTGTAACTTATGGAGACACATCAACCCTGCCCTGCTTGTGGCAGCCATGATGCCCTAACCATATATGAAGATGGACATAGCTATTGTTTTTCATGCAACACCTATTTTCGCAGCGACAAGGAGGAGAAAAAATTGTCAAGTGGTTTAAAGAAACAAGGTCTGATAGACCTACAGGACATGGTGGTCTCCCCCTTGCCTAAGCGGAAACTGACAAAACAGACCTGTGCTAAATATGGCTACTTTACCTCTATGGCACATGGTCAGCCTGTGCAGGTTGCTTGTTACTATGACGATGATAACAAACTCTTGGGACAAAAAATCAGATATGCTGATAAGACCTTTGAAGCTAGAGGTTCTTTTAGTGAGCGGTTCTTTGGACAACATCTGTACCAGGGTGGGGGCAAGAAGCTGGTAGTGACCGAGGGGGAGATTGATTGTCTTACAGTCTCGCAGGTACAGGGTAACAAATATCCTGTTGTGAGCATCCCTACAGGTGCTGCTAGTGCTGCTAAGGTCTTCAGAGCTAACTTTAATTGGCTAGAGAGCTTTGAGGAAGTTATTGTCATGTTTGATATGGATGATGCAGGACGCAAAGCTGTGAAGGCTGTTAGCGGTATCCTGTCCCCTAACAAACTTAAGATAGCATGGCTACCTTGTAAAGACCCTAATGAGTGTTTACAGGAAGGCAAGGCTGATGCTGTTGTCAAAGCTGTTTGGGAAGCAAAGACATACACCCCTGCTGATATTATCAAAGGTGATGAACTGTGGGAGGTATTGTCTAAGCATGAAGAATCACTGAGCTACCCTTTACCTTGGGACATCCCACTGCAAAACATGACTGATGGTTTACGAAAAGGTGAGCTGGTAGTTATCACAGCAGGTACAGGCATAGGCAAAACTACGTTCGTTAGACAACTAGCCTATCATCTTGGTACTGAGTGCTATTGTAAAGTAGGTATGCTGATGTTGGAAGAAAACGTCAAGCACACCGCCAATGGTCTTGTGTGTCTGAAGCTTGGCAAACCTGCCCATAGACCTATCATTGACAGTGAGTACAAAAAAGCCTTTGAAGACATCATGGATAACTTTGTCTTCTACAATCACTTCGGCTCTCTCGAATGTGAAGACCTCTTGCAGACCATCCGTTACATGGTGACAGGTGAGCAGGTGGACTTTGTGGTCTTAGACCATATCTCCATTGCTATCAGCGGTCTTGACATTGAAAATGAGCGTAAGGCTACTGATGTACTTATGACGAAACTTCGTTCGCTTGTAGAGGAAACAGGTGTAGGCATGTTGGTTGTCTCTCACCTGCGTAGAACTGATGGCACTCCTGCTGAAGAAGGTGGTGCACTCTCCCTCTCCCATCTGCGTGGTTCACAGGCTATCTCACAACTCTCTGATGCTGTGTGGGGTCTTGAAAGAAATCAACAGGATGAAGGGGTGAAGAAGAACCTTGTACGTGTAAGGATACTTAAGAACAGATATAGCGGTGATACAGGTATCGCCGGATACCTTGCATATGACAAGGAGCATAATATCTTAAATGCTGTAAAGGACTTATCAGAGTACGAAGTACCTGCATGTCCTTTTGATACTGATGAAACAGAGAAAGGAGATTTTTAGATGTTTGAAATCTTAGAAAAGCTTATTGATTGGTGCACTTCCCTGCTGTCTTGGTTGTCTCGTAAGCAGGTCGAAGCTGCTAAGGCTCGCATCAAGAATTGCAATAGCATGATTCATAGTGCTAACAAAGCTAAGATTGCATACTTGCAGAAGCATGAGAAGACAATCAATGCTCTTGAAAATGAGCGTGAGCGTATGGAATACTTCTTGTCACAAGATGCTGTGGAGCTGTAAGCTATGCTCTACTTTGATATTGAAACCGATGGTCTGCTGGACAGTGTCACTAAGGGGCATTGTCTAGTAATCATCGACGAACAGAACAACATCTCAGCTTACAGACCTGATGATTTTAAAAAAGGAGCTATGCGATTAATCACTGCTCTGAGGGATGGAGAGTGCATCTGTGGGCATAACATCATCAACTATGACTGTGCTGTCCTAGCTAAGCTCTATCCTGAGTTTCGCATAAAGCGAGAATGGAGACCACAAGTTTTAGATACCCTTGTGCTGTCACGTCTTATCTGTGGCAACATAGAAGATACTGACCACGCTAGGGTACGTAATGGTACACTCCCTGCTAAATTGATTGGCAGACAATCACTAAAGGCATGGGGTTATCGCCTTGGAGAACTTAAAGGGACGTATGGTGAGCAAGAGGATGCATGGGATTCTTTCAGTGAAGAAATGCTCTCCTATTGTGTGCAGGATGTCACTGTCACAAAGAAGCTCTATACATACCTTATGAAGATTGGAGCACCTGCTAAGGCTATAGAGCTAGAGCATCAAGCACAATGGCTGATGTCTAAGCAGGAGCGAAATGGTTTTGTCTTTGACTTAGAAAAGGCAGAAAAACTGAGGGAAACCTTAGAATTGCGCTATGCTGTGTTGTCTTCTCAGCTTGTGAGCATTGTGCCACAGATACCTGATAAGGTCTTTATACCTAAAAGAGACAACAAACGCTTAGGCTATAAGAAGGGTGTTCCCATTCAAAGATATAAGGACTTTAACCCTAGCAGCAGACAGCAGGTAGCATGGGTGCTGGAGCATCAATTCAACTACTTGCCGGAAAATGAAGACTGCTATGAGGATGAACGCCTGAAGATTGATGGTGATACCTTTAAGTTTATTAAGGGTGACGAAAATGCCCCACAGGAACTAAGAGACTTAGCTACTGTTTTTGAGGAATACCTTATGGTGGCTAAGCGGTTAGGTCAGCTTGCCACAGGTAACCAAGCGTGGCTGAAGCATGTAAAGGCTGATGGTAGAATCCATGGTAGCGTAAATCCTTGTGGTACAGTAACAGGACGTGCTACCCATGCGAACCCTAATGTTGCCCAAGTCCCCCACGTAGGTAGTCCCTATGGACAAGAGTGCAGGGAGCTGTTTAGAGCACCTGAAGGTTGGTATGAGGTAGGTGTAGATGCCTGTGGTTTGGAACTTAGGTGCCTAGCACACTATCTTTATCCCTATGATAAGGGCGCATACGCCCATGTTATCTTGAATGGTGATATACATACACTGAATCAACAGGCTGCTGGGTTACCCACGAGAAACGCAGCTAAGACATTCATCTACGCCTTCCTGTATGGTGCTGGTGATAAAGCTATCGGTAAACAGCTTGGTGGTGACGAAAAGGTGGGTAAGCAGGTAAAGAATAAATTCCTGAAGGCTACCCCTGCTATCAAGATGTTGCGTGAAGCTGTCAAGAATACACTCGTGGTTGAGTACCACGGAAAAATTAAAGAATGGAAACGAAAATATTTAAGAGGGTTGGATGGCAGACATCTCCATGTGAGAAGTCTACATTCAGCTCTCAATTTGCTTTTACAGTCCTGTGGTGCACTGATATGTAAAAAATGGATATGCCTATGGGAAGAAAATATGATTAAAGCTGGCTATGACCATGGAAAAGATTTTCAATTCATGGCATGGGTGCACGATGAGGGGCAATTGTCTTGTAGGACTAGACAAATAGCAGAGGAAGCTGTGAGAATTGCCCAAGAATCTATGAGACAGACACAAGAATATTATGGAATCAGATGCCAATTAGATACCGAGGGAAAGATTGGTAGGAATTGGTTTGATTGTCACTAGGAGGTGTAAGAATGTTTAACATCCCTACTCTACTCTTGGTAATTTGCACCGCCTATACCCCTGCCTTTGACGAATGTGGCAAGACAGATGGCATCACCGCCAGCGGACACCCTGCCATCGAAGGTGTGACTGTGGCGTGTGATGGCTTGCCGTTAGGTACTGAAGTTGTCATAGATGGGCACAGCTACATCGTTCAGGACAGGTTCGGTGGTGATTATGGTAAGACAAAAATTGATATTTTTATGGACACTAAAGCAGAAGCCTTTAGGTTCGGAAGACAAACAAAAATTGTGGAGGTAAAGCCTTATGTCGAAACAAAAGCAGCCTTTTGTACCAAAGATTGGTCAGAAGGTCTATATCAAACGTCAGAACTCCTTAGGAGAGACTATCTATTTTGAAGGTGTAGTAAATCGTATCCGTGTGGAAGTTAAGTGTAAGCAAGGCAGCTTCATGACTGTTGCTTCCCCACACACCTTAGAGACCAAAGCAAAAGGACTTGTAGCAGGAGGTGACCTGTTTTGATGGTGAGTGCTAAGCTTCTTTCAGTAACCCCTAATTACATGGAGCTGTTGAAAGCTGCGTGTAGTAAACCTTATGGCAACAATGTATCTGAAAAAGGAATACAATCCATTATCAACAGTGGGCACTTGTCTATCTTGGAGCACTGCTATGCTTCCTTTGAAATTGAGTGCTCTGTCCGTGTGTTGGGACAGCTGACACGTCATAGACACCTTAGCTTTACTTGTAAGAGCGCACGTGGTAGCAAATTTGATACATTGGAAACACCGCATTTTGACTTTAAAACTGATGCTGCTACGTATGACTATCTAAAGAGTATTGCTCTTGAACCATACAACCTCGCACTTGAAGCAGGGATGAAGGAAGAAGCTGCCGCCTATTTGTTACCGCAAGGTGCTCGTACATCCATTGTGGTCACTGGCAACTTCCGTGCTTGGTTTGAGTATCTCCCGAAACGCCTGTGCAAACGTGCAATGCCGGAGCACAGAGAGTTGGCTGACAAGATTCACAAAGAGTTAGCAACTGCTGTCCCAGAGATATTCGACAGAGGTTTTATGAATTGTGCTAATTGTACTGAAAGGAGTTGTGATTTTAAATGAAGTGGAGTGCTATCGCTATTTATGTCCTCTTTGTTATCCTGTTTTGCGTTGTTTTCTATGGTCTGATTATTGGTGGTATCCTTGGTTTTCTCCACCTGTTGATGGGGGTATTTAATCTTGGCTTCTAAACCTTTACACCTGCTCTTTGATGCTGACATGATTGTCTTTCGCACCTGTGCAGCAGCAGAGCAGGAAATTAATTGGTATGGTGACCTGTGGACACTACACTCTGACTTAGCAGAGGTTAAGGATGCTATTGACACAATGGTTGTCAGTATCACTGATAAAGTCCTGCGTCACATGGAGCACGAGGGAGCTTATAACATTACCATGTGCTTCTCATGCTACCCCTACTTTCGCTCTAAAGTCTATCCCCCTTATAAGCTCAATCGTGCAGCTAAGAGAAAACCTCTTGCCTATCATTCTGCTGTTGAGTGGGTAAAGAAAAACTATAATGTGTTGTCTATCCCAAGTCTTGAAGCTGATGATATTTTAGGTATCTATGGTACAATGCCTGATACATCTGCTGTTATTATCAGCGGTGATAAGGATATGCGGTCTATCCCCTGCCCTTTTTATAACTTCATTCAGGATACATTCCATAAGACAACACAAGAAGAAGCTGACTATCAGTTCTTATATCAGACACTTATCGGTGATGTTACTGATAACTACAAAGGTTGTCCTAAGATTGGTGAGGTTGGTGCAAAGAGAATCCTAGACAAAGACTGCTCATGGGATGCTGTGATGGCTGCCTATGAGAAAGCAGGTTTGTCTGAGGAAGAAGCACTGACACAGGCGAGGGTTGCTCGTATTCTCAGATATGAGGATGTTGATGCCGACCTTAAGCCTATCCTTTGGACACCCAAAGGGTCACAAAAGAGACAATAAAGTAAAGGGGCATATAAGCGACAATGAATAGTAAAGTCATTAGGCTTTGTAATGGCGTGTATTTTCGGATGCACGCCTGAGTTTTAAATAAAGTAAAGGGGCATATAAGCAACAATGAATATTAATATTGTAGCTAATAAAGGGGATGATGGAGAAAAACTACCATATGTAAACCCTGTAATTTATGAACATTTAGAGAGAGCCTACAGTCTTGGTAGCCTTATGACACACAACGCCAAAAACAACGACGAGCTTATTGGATATATTAGGGGCGTTATGGATGTGCTGGGGCATATCAAGGCTATGGCTAACTTGAATGATGATGAGGAGTGATAAGATGTGCTGGAAGATTAAGACACCCAGCGTAAACACTGATGTATCTGCATCCTCCTTAGTACCGGAAACTAATGCAAAAGACCCTGATAGTCCTGAGTATGGTGGTACTGCTGATACCTTTAACAAGAAGAAAGGTAGACAACAACTGACGATTGCTCGCAATGGCGTATACAATCCCACACAGTTGTAGAGAGGAGGAACGATGTGTACTAAGAAACCAAAAGTAGAACAAGCTGCTCCTGCTGCTGCCCCTGTTGCAGCACCCTTGAAGATTGATAATGTGGCTGAGGATACCAAAAAGGAAAATCCGAACGCTAAGACCAAGGGTAAAAAGAAGCTTACCATCACTCAGATTGGTAGTGGTACAGGGGTGAATCTTTAATGGCAGAGACAGCAAAAGCTTTATATGAGCGATTGGCTATTGAGCGTGAAGTTTATATTGATAGAGCTGAGGATTGTGCAAAATATACAATCCCTTTTTTATTCCCTAAAAAAGAAGCTAATGGTACTACTAAGTACCCTACACCCTATCAGGCGGTAGGTGCAAGAGGTGTCAATAACCTCACGTCAAAGCTGGTATTAGCTCTGTTTCCCCCGAACACACCCTTTTTCAGACAAGACATCCGAGATGATGTCCTTAAATATTATGAGAGCAAACCCGAAGACAAACAAGAGATAGAGCAAGCATTAGTACAAAGAGAACAAACGGCTCAGAAATACTTTGAATCTTCGCAGATGCGTGTCTCCATGGAGGTGTGTCTGAAACAGCTTATTATAGCTGGCAATGCTTTACTGTTCTTCCCTCCTAAAGAGGGTGGCATTAAAGTCTATAAGCTGAATAGTTATGTAGTACAAAGAGATTTTGTGGGACATCCTATTCAGATGATTACCTGTGACAAACTTGCTATCAATACCCTGCCCTATGAAGTCTTAGGACAACTAGATATTGATTTGTCTATCAAACGTGGTGATGAATTGGTTGAGGTCTATACACATATCACCTATTCATCCAAAGACAACAGATATTATAGTTACCAAGAGATTGAGGGCAAACAGATTGCTGGCTATGAGCAGTCTTTCCCTGCTGATGTTTGTCCTTGGATTCCTGTCCGTCTCTTTAAGATGGATGGTGAACATTATAGTCGCTCATATGTTGAGGAATATATTGGTGACTTAAAGACCCTTGAAGGTCTCTCTAAAGCCATTGCAGAGATGTCTGCTATTGCTGCTTCTGTAATCTACCTTGTGCGCCCAAATGGTGTGACACAGCCTAGTAAGATTATGAAGACAAAAAATGGTGGCTTTGTAACAGGTAACAAGGAAGATGTTACTTGCCTGTCGCTGGACAAGACACAAGATATGCAGATTGCAAAAATGACTGCTGATGCTATTGAAAGCAGGTTGTCTTATGCATTTATGTTAAATTCTGCTGTCCAAAGAAGTGGAGAGAGGGTAACGGCTGAGGAAATCCGCTATGTGGCTAATGAGCTGGAGGATACCCTTGGGGGTATCTATTCTATCCTGTCACAAGAATTGCAGCTCCCCTTAGCTAACACACTTTTAAATATCCTTTCCAAAAAGGGTGAAATTGCTGATGTCCCTAAAGATATTGTGTCTCTTGCCGTAACTACAGGCATGGAAGCTATTGGACGTGGACATGACCAACAGAAGCTTACTGTCTTTATCCAAGGCATTGCTCAGATTCCTGATGCAGCATCTGTTGTGAATTGGGAAGGCGTTGCTCGTGCTTGGGCAAATAGCTGTAATCTTGATACCACAGGTCTGATTAAGTCTGCGGAACAGATTCAGCAGGAACAACAACAAGCACAAATGATGGCAATGGCACAGGCTGCTATACCTAACGCAACCAAAGGTGCTATGGATGCCATGAATCAGCAAACACAAGGAGGTAGTGAATCTAATGGCTGATACTGAAAATCAAAATACACAGGTCAATGAAGAACCTAAGGAAACACAAGTAGATATTACCGATACTACTATTGTGTCCAATGGTGAAGTAATTGATACTGCTAAAGATGAAGGTGGCAAAGGTGAGGAAGAAACCCCCACTGATGAAAAAGACACCACAGAAGAAAAAGAAGACAAACCTGCTGAGGAGCAGGAAGAGTACCAAAAAGCTAAAGGTGAGATTGAATCTGCCAAGACTGAGCTGGAAGGTAAGGGTATCGACTATGCTGCCTTAGAAGCTGAATACAATGAGAATGGTGGCTTGTCTGAAGATAGCTATAAGCTGTTGGAAGAAAAAGGCTACCCTAAGGCTCTTGTAGAAGCAGCTCTCGCAGGTTGGCAAGCTAAGGCTGATGCTTTTGCTAACAAGATTATTGAGGATGCAGGTGGTATCAATGAATACAAACGCATCCAAAAATTTGTACAGTCCCAAGGCGCAGGAGCAGTCAATGCTTTCAATGCCATTGTAAACAAAGATGATTTGTCTGTTGTGTCTGCTTACATTGCAGGTGTAAAGGCACAGATGGTAGCGCAGCATGGCACTGCTAACCCTACTTTAGGTGGTAGTGGTAACGTGGGTAAATCTAAAGGCTATACTGATGCTAATGAGATGATTAAAGCTATGAGTGACCCACGCTATGGCAAAGACCCCAACTATATGCAGGAAGTAGAGCGTAAAGTCGCTGCTTCTAAATTCTTTGGTTAAGACACAAACGTCAATCCCCTCCCATAAGCGGAGGGTTATTTTTTTTTATTCAAAATTATTAAAGGAGTGATTTAATGGCTGATATGATTATTGCCAACCCCGGTCTTGCACAATCTGATAAAGGCAAAGACCGCTTAGGTTTATTTCTGAAAATGTTTACCGGTGAAGTTCTCACCGCTTTCTCTCAATCCACTATTACAGGTGGTCGCTTCTCTGAGCGCACTATTGAACATGGTAAATCTGCTATCTTCCCGATTGTAGGGCGTGCGAAAGCCAAGTACCTGAAAGCAGGTAAGAACTTGGATGACCTGCGCACCCCCATTGAACACAATGAGCGTACTATCGTGCTGGATGGTCTGCTGACCTCTGACTGCATGATTTTTGATTTGGATGAAGCTATGAACCACTTTGAGCTGCGTTCTAAGTATTCCAAGGAAATGGGTGAAGCATTGGCTGTTGCTCAGGACTGTGCTATCTTGGCTGAAGTAGCTAAGATGATTGTAGAAGACAAAGAGAACCTGCCTACCAATGCTACTACTGGTGTCAAAGGTACTGGCAAGGGTCTGATTGTTACCGAGACTGTGGCAACTGCTGACTATGGCGAAACTGAAGCTATGGGTGTAGCTATCTTTAAGGAACTGCTGAAAATCAAGACCAAAATGTCTGAGAATAATGTTCCGCTGGCAGGTCGCAACTGCTACATCAAACCGATGGCACTCAATGCACTGATTGCCAACAAGGACATCATCAACAAACTGTATGGTGCTTCTATGACCATTGAGGGTAACAACCCTCCGAAACTGATTGGTTTCGATTTGATTGAAGCTCCTCTGCTGACTGAGGGTGGCGTAGATAATGAGAATGTTATGCAGGGTGATGGTCATGTGTTCCCTACTGCTTACAAAGACACCTGCCAATTCATTGTGGCACATCCGTCTTCTGCTGGTATCCTGACACTCAAAGGTCTTGGTATGGAACATGCTCGCCGTCCTGAATATCAGGCAGACCAAATTATTGCTAAATATGCAAAAGGTTTTGGTGGTCTGCGCCCTGAAGCTGCCTTCATGGGTGTTGTAACTCAGGCTTAATTTAAACTACTAACCCTAGGGGATGGCATATGCTGTCCCCTATTTTTTCTAAAAATGAAAGGAGATACCAATGCAACTAACAGCATTAACTGAACTTGATGCAGTCAATAGTATCATTGGTACTATTGGTGAAGCTCCTATTAACAGTCTTGAAGAACTGACAGATGTGGATGCTATCAATGCCCTTCGTATCCTGCGGAATATCAGCAGACAAGAGCAGTCCCGAGGATGGACTTTTAACAAGACACCCCACTTCACCCTTAACCCTGATGTAGACACCAAAAAGATTCCATGGAACAGTAATTACTTGTATCTTAAGGATAACCATGGTGTCAAACTTGTTAGACAGGGTGACTATGTGAAAGACCTATTCAAAGACACACTGATATTTGAGCATCCTTTAGATGTAGAGATGGTGCTTTATCTTGACTTTGAGAATTTACCGGAGCAGATGAGGAACTACATCTTAGCTAAGGCGTGTTTTGTCTTCCAAAGCTCCTACTTTGGTGATGATAGTCTGACCAAGATTACCCAACAGGAGATTGCTGAAGCATGGCAGCACCTGATGGAATTTGAGGTAGACAATAACAACTTTTCTATGTTGGAGCATACCTATGTTCATAAGCTGAGATTGAGGTGAGATTATGGGATTGATTAACCAAGACATAAAGAACCTTGTTAGTGGTGTATCTCAACAACCCCCTATCCTCAGACACCCTGAACAGCTAGAGGAACAGTTGAATGGTTTGTCTACTGAAGCAAGTGGCTTACAGAAGCGTCCCCCTACTATCTTTGAAGCTAATCTAGGTAAGAGAGGTAATGCAATCAATAAGCCTTTGATACACTTCATAGATAGAGATACTGATGAAAAATATATTGTTATCTTCACAGGTGCAGGCATTGATGTCTTTGACCTACAGGGTAATAAGAAGACTGTGAATATAAAGGAAGATGCCTCGTATATTTATACACAAAGTCCACGAAGTAATATTAAAGTCATTACTATCGCAGACTATACCTTCATTTGCAACACAGCACAGAAAACCAAAATGACCAATAAGGTAGATGATATATCATGGAACACACAGGGGTTGCTTGTCAATATCAAAAGTGGTCAGTATGGTAGAACTTATAAGATTGTAGTAAATGATGAAACTGTGGCGAGCTATGAGACACCTGATGGCAGTGATAAGTCCCATACTAAGCAGATAGCTACCGACTTTATCGTGCAGAAGTTAGCCTCTCAATGTATTGATAAAGGCTATGTTACTACTACAGGCTCTTCATGGTTATATCTAAAGAAGAGTGCTTTTGTAACAGAAACAGGGGAGACTGTTTACATACAACCTCCCACTACCCCTGCTCAACAGGAAGATATTTTCAAGGGACTTAATTATAATTATTTAGCAACTAGACATTTCTATACTCCCTCCACTGTAACGCGGTCTTTAGGGACAATTATTGTGACTATCCCTAAAAAAGAAGCCCTAACAAAGACTGCAGATATAGAAGCCTATAATAAAGTCAAAGCAGAAATTGACAAATGCTCTTCTGATGGTTGGGCTGTCACCTCTGCTGATAGTAAACTCACTCACTACTATTATAATGACGAGTGGGGTGAGACTGAAGCAGAAGCCTACACTATTAAATATACAGAGAATACCAATAGTCCCTCTTACAGCATTGCTAAGAGTCTTATCACCTCTGCTGAAGTATTTGATGGTTATAACAATCAGGCTGCCTTTGGTATCCTTAAATCTGTGCAGAAGTTTACTAATCTTCCTGCTACTGCCCCTGATGGTTACCTTGTAAAGATTGTAGGTGAAGAAGGTAGCAACACTGATGATTACTATGTCAAGTACAGCGCAGAAGAAAAGGTATGGAAAGAGTGTGCTAGACCTAACCTGAAGAATCACTTTGATACCTCTACTCTACCTCATGTTCTTGTGCGTGAAGCAGATGGTACTTTTACTTTCCGTAGAGCTGAATGGGAAGCTAGGGATATTGGTGATGAAGAAAGCAACCCTATCCCCTCTTTCATAGGGCAGACAATAAATGATGTCTTCTATCATAGAAACCGCTTAGGCTTCTTAAGCGGTGAAAATGTTATCCTCACTAGAAGTGCAAACTTCTTCAACTTTTGGATGACAAGTGCCACCAAGGTACAGGATACAGACCCTATCGACTTAGCAGTCTCTGATAATACCATTAGCACTCTCTACAATGCCGTCACCTTTGATACAGACCTTATTCTGTTCAGCCGTGAAGCACAGTTCATGCTCTCTGCTGATGGTATCTTGACACCTACGAGTGCTAATCTGTCCCCGGCTGTCACCCATTACGAAGCTAGTCTTAAAGCTAAGCCTGTCAATGCAGGTCGCAATGTCTACTTTGTGGCAGAAAGAGCTAAATATACTACTGTGCGTGAGTTCTTCACAGCAGCAGACAACACAGATGCTAAGGATGTCCAAGACATAACATCTCATGTTCCTAACTATATTCCTAATGGTGTCTATAAAATCATTCCCTCTACTGTTGAGAATGTCATGCTCTATCTTACCGAAGGTGACGAGACAGCGATTTATGTCTATAAGTACCTCTTCATCGATAGCCAGCGTGTACAGGCAGCATGGTCTAAATGGGATGTGCAAGGTGTTGTCTATGGTGGTCAATTTATTGACAGCTATCTCTATCTGATAGTAGAACGCAATGGTTGCTACTGTTTGGAGAAAATTTCCTTCACCCTTAATACTACTGATTTTGATGGTGAAGCTTATCGTACCCTGCTTGATTGCAAGCATACCTATCAGATTCCTGCTGACTGTTATGATTCCCTTAACGATGAAACTACAGTAAGTGTAAGTGACATCTTTGGCAATATATATGAGCAGGATAAACAATATAGTGCTGTTGCTTCTGATGGTACATATGCTAAGGCTAAAGAAGGTAAGCTGGTCTTTATTGGTGACTATTCTAACCAAGTATTGACTGTGGGTATCAATTATAATTTTAAGATTGTTATGTCAACTATTATGGTTAAGCAGTCTGATAATGGTAGCACTCAGGCTCTTATTGAGGGCAGATTGCAACTGCGTCAGATGTGGTTTAACTATGCTGACAGCGGATACTTCAAAGTAACTGTGGATATTAAAGACAAACAAGCCTATGTCTATGAATATACCTCTAGGCTCTTAGGTACTCGTTTTAATATCTTAGGTGCAATGCCTTTTACCACAGGCTCTTTTAAATTCCCTGTCCAAGCCAAAAACGAGAATGTGAACATTTGTTTAGAAACAGACACTCCACTTCCTGTATCTCTTGTAGGTGCAGGTTGGATTGGTAATTACCAAAGGAGGACAAGACTATTTTAAAAGTATCTAAATTGAACATTGTTCAGCTCTGTGACTTTAGAGAAAACATGCGTGAGGAAGACAGGCTGGAATGGTATTATGCTTCAGGTACATCCTTTGGTCTCACTGAAGTGCAGGAGTTATTCAATGCTCTGTGTCTTTATGATGATGAGACACACAAGGTCTATGCTATTGGTGGTCTAGAAGCTTCTTCCTTAATATGGGTTGTCTGCACTAAAGAGGTAGATACGCACCCTATTAAGTTCCTGCGCTTCTGCAAGCCTTTCTTTAAGCAATGGGTGACAACACATTATGCTGTTTATAATTATGTATGGCTCAGAAATAAGCGACATGTACAATGGCTTAAATGGTTGGGAGCTGAATTTGGTGAATATAAATATATCAATGGCGAGCCTTTTCAGAAATTTACATTATATAAGGTAAAGGAGTGATGTCTTATGTGCAGTCCTATGGTGGCTGCTGGTATCAGTACAGGCTTGCAAGTAGCAGGTGACTACATGGGACAACGTGCGCAAGCTAAGGCAGCACAGGCTACCATGAACGCACAGGCTAAGGCAGCTATTACTGAAATGAATTGGAATATCATGGACTTAGAACAGCAACGTACAGATGCCTTTGACCAAGCTGTTGTAGAGATTAGCAACACTAGGTTGAATTCTATGCAGCTCAATAGTGGTGTAAAGGCTGCTGTTAATGAGACCATGAGCGGACGTACAGCTAACCTCATTGTACGTGCTGCCGAAGGTGATACCGCTCGTGCTGTGTCCTCTATCCAAGATAACTATAAACGTAAATCTAATGAGGTTGACCTGAATCGTGAGCGACAAGTAAAATCCACTCACGAATACCTAGAGAACCTTAATGCTTCTGCACCTAAGATGCCTAGCAGATTCACTAACTTTTTGTCTTCTGCTGCAACAGGCTTGGGCAATTATACGCAAGCTAAGAATATTATGAACCAGCAGAAGATTACAGGTGGCATTAGTAAAACAGCAAAGACTGCTACTAAGACATGGGTAGGCAACGCTCCACGTAGCGTCCATGAGAAGCTAGGTATTGGTAATGGTATTTACAGGAGGTAAGAAGATTGAGTAAAGAAGTACAGGCAGCGGTAGGTACTCAACGGCAGTTTGCAAAACAACCGGAGATTCCCTATGCGCTGTCCTTAAATAAATTCAATGTATCTGCTGGTATCTCCCAGCGTACAGATTTAGATGCACAACGCTTAGCATCATCTTTAGGTCTCCTTGGTAAGAATATCATGGAGGAGCGTATTGCTGATGAGAAGCGTACCCAAGAGCAAGCAGTATTGGTCAATGCAGACAAACTCCTTGCAGGTAAGACACAAGAAGACCTGAAGAAGTTTGACCGCATGGCAGCTTTGCAGAACTCTAGTGACGAGTTTGACTTGACAGATAACCGCTATGCTATGGCTGTCCTTGAAAAAGGCATTGGTAAAATGGCAAGCCAATATGCCAAAGAGCAATGGATGAATGACCCTGCTTCTGAAAAGCCTAAGAGTGTCTCTGAAGCTGTTAGTCTTTTCAATAAGTATCTGCAGGAGAACAGAGCTAACTTCAGTGATGATGGTATCTCTAATAAGGTAGCATTTGACCAAGGTTATTATGAGGGTGCTGTTCAAGACACAATAAAAATAGCTAATGAAGCTGACAAGAGAATCAATGATGATAAGCGTCAGAAGATGGTCATGTTAGGTTCTAGTGAGTTTCAAGACCTTGTGTATAGTGGAGCTAAGGGTGAAGACTTTCTCACTCGTGGCACTGAAGCGTTGCGTAAGGTTCAGTTAGGTGCTAGAGATAGAGACGGTTTTATTAAAGCTGTTGCTCCTCTTGCTCAAATGATTGCTGACCAAGATTTTGATACGGCAAGATTGGATGCCTTAGGTGACTATCAGTACGAAGATGGTTTGTCTTTGAAGCAGATGGTTAACCTCTATCCCTCCTATACCAAGATTGCAGATAACTTCAATCTGAGAGTTACCGATGATATTGTGTCTAAATGCACACGTCCTGATGGTACTGTTGACCTCTCAAAAGCTGAAGCATTGTTGTCTCAGTTACCTGCGGAAACTACAAATGCTGATGGTATTCCTGAAGCTAACCTGCCTATCTCGCAGGGAGACAACCCCGACTTAGCAGACCTGTCACCCACTATGAAAAGTGTGTTACCTATGGTTGGTGGTGCTATCTATCAGTTAGGGTTTAAGGATGCACAGATTACTAGTGGTTATCGCACGGCAGAGCATAATGCATCTGTGGGGGGTGTACCAAACTCAGAGCATACCCAAGGTAATGCTGTGGATATTTATTTAGGTGACAATGTTGATGAAGCACAGGCTAATAAAGCATTGTCTTATTTCAAACAATACTTTGGTGAGGTCTTATTCCATGATGCTGGTACAGGCAGACATCTGCATCTTGCTGATTACCATGGTGGCATGAAAGCTGCTAATCCTAAAGAGCAGTCTGCTGCTGCCTATAACCCCCAACGTGTCAATAAGATACGTCAGGCTATCTATGCCAAACAGGCACAGGCTCAGCGTGTTAAGGCTCAACGTGATGCTGAGGAAAGAGACAGAATCAATATGGCTCTTTTGAAAACCAATGACCCTAGTGAACAGATGCAGATTATCAATAGCTCTAACTTGCCGGAGACAACTAAGGCTACGATGGCTCGCACTATTACACGCCAAGCACGTCAGTCCGCTAAAGGCTATGGTAATGATGCAGAAGCTAAACATTTTTGGTCATATGAAAATGGGTATCAATATATTAAAGACACACAGACATATGCTGAATGGTACAAAGCTTATCAAGACCCTGATGTTGATGGTGATTCTGATGAATACAAGGCTTTGCAAAAGAGAGCCAATAGAGCCACAGCAAGACTTAATGACTTGCTAGAGTTCAAAAAGAAGCGTGGTCTGATACCGGGTGAACAGGCTGAGACAGCACAGTCGAAGTCCAAGACACCATCTGCATCAAACTATGACCCAACAAATGACACCCCCACTCTTTCAGATTATGACCAACAAATAGCTCAATTAAAAATCTTAGTTAACAGTAACCCTACAGATGATAGAGGTGTTCCTTTGGATGAAAATCAGATTCATCGTAGAGTTGAGGTTCTTGCCGAGCAAGCAGGTCTTGATGTGAATAAGGTTTTACGTGATGTCTTTGGTGCTGAAGGAGATATAAATGATATGTTGGCAGAAGCTAGAGGGGAATAGGAGGAAACATGACTAAATTTGATATGTATAAAGAATGGCATAAGATGGATGATGATTATGTCAGCGGTGTCGATTTGCAAGCCAAAGGTCAAGAACAGCTCTCCAATACCAAAGTTAACCCCTTGCATGATTTAGCAGAGAGCGTTACTGAATGGATTGCAGACATGGACAAAGCAGGTCAGAAGCTTGCTGTGGTGGCTGGTGAAGCATATCAAGCTGGTATCCTGCCTGATTCTATAGATGATATGGCACTCCCTCAGCAGGATACGTCTCCTGCACAAGAAAAGGTGGCACAAGCTATGCAGGATGCTATAGATGATGCTCGTTATGTGGCTACTAAAGACCCCCTTACTCTCATAGGTGATGTAGCTGGTGCTGCTAGTCCTTGGATTCCTTTGGCTGTTCAAGTGCCTATCATGGTGCATGAGATGCAAAAGGCACAGGAGATTGAAAATGCTCCTGAGATGTCTGACCAAGCCAAAGCATCCCTACTCCCTATGTTGGCAGGTACTGTGGCAGCTTCTATGACACATGGCGTTGGTGGTCTTTTATCTAAGGCTGCCCCTAAAGTCTCTAAGGTTATGACTACACCTTTTGTAGGCAGTGGTATCGCAGCAGGTACAGTTCTTGCTATGGATGAAAATGTACGTAAGTATGCAGAAGAACACCCTGCTCGTTTTGCTGTCAGTCAATTTCTGACAGATACTGCTATTGGTGCTAAAAAGCTTGCCAAAGCAGATTGGTCTGTTAAGACAACCCCTATCACGGATGCAGAGATTGTGTCTGAAAAGACAAACCCTGCTACTGAGGTTATGGCTGATAAGACTAAGGTTGAGGAGACAAACAAAAAGTTAGGTTCTCCTACTAAAAATAAGAATAAAAGGAAACGTAAGCATCGTAAGCAACATCGTGAGAATGTATGGGATGTTGACAATGATTATGAGGAGATGGTTACACCTGCTCAGGTTACCAATCGTGAACCGCAGACAATCGTTGAAAAGGCTTATCCTGAACGGATGCCTGAACAGCAGATGCAACAGGATGCTATTGCTAATCAGTTAGCTAAAGACCACATCGAAGCTCGCCAAACTCCTGAAATTATGCAGGGTGCACATGGTGATAAGCTTGAATATAGCAAAGATAATCTTTACCCTCATGCTGTGAGTGCAGAAGATATTTGGGAAACTGCGAAAGCCATGTTCCCTATTCGCCCCGGTAGGTTGGATTTAGCGGATAGTGATAGCACACTAGGCTACTTTATGCCTCATGGTAAAGGTATTCGTATCCGTGGTTTCCGTGCATGGTCTGTAATCTGCCATGAAATCGGACATGGTTTGTCTGATAAATTTGGTTGGGGTAAAGATACAGCAGTTCAAAAAGAACTTTATGATGGTGCTACTTCCATATGGCAACATGGTGAGTATGGTAATAGATATGCCCCGGAAAACTATGCTACCTATGTAGAAGAAGGACGTGCTGCCTTTATGAATGAGTATTGTGTTAACCCTGAGATGGCTAAGAAGCACTTCCCTCTTGCCTATGCTGAGTTTGAAAAGGCTATTGCAAGTGATAGATTCTATCAGGCACAAATGAACCTTTTAGGGCAACAGGTGCGTCGATGGGGTTCTCAGTCTGACTTTAGCAAAGCTGCTGGTATGTTCCATTGGGCAGACAAAGAGCTTGGCAAAAGAATTGATAAACTCATTGGTACTTGGACTGCTACTAAAAAACATTTTGCTTGGGAGTATGCTGACCTTGACGAAAGCATAAGAGCTTATGAGGATAACCAAGGTGTAAAGATAGCTATGGAGAATGCCCCTGCTGTCTTAGCACAGTATGCAAAGCAAGCAGGTAATGATACTGTTGGTTGTCTTCTGAATGGTAATAATCTAGGCACTAGAGCTGCTATTAAAATGATGCAGACAAAATTCAATATTGCACTTAATAACGTTGTAGCTACTGACATCTTGAAACCTTTGGATGCACAAGGTAAGCGTGGTGCTGAACTTCAAAAGTGGCTTAAAGAAACTGAGTACAGAGATTTTTATGATGCTTGGAATACTTATCAGGTTGCAAAGCATGAGCTGGAAGTTATGGCAACTGGGCGTAAGACAACACACACTTATGCTGAATGTAAGAAAATCATTGCTAAAGCAGAAGAACTTCCTGAAATGAAACTTGTTTCTGACCTGTGGAAACAATGGAATGAAAATGTGCTGCGCATTGCTGTCGCAGGGCAGATTCTTCCTAGAGAGGTTGCTAATAAGTTCTTAAAAGAATACCCTGAGTACGTTCCTATGACACGCTCATTCGAGATTGAGGGTACAAGTGACTTCTATGCCTCCCACAAAGCTATGACTGTTGAGGGGTCTGAACGTATTATTAAAGACCCTCTTGTCCAAGCTGTTAAGAATATGCAGAGTATTGTCACTAAAGTAGAGCGCAACCGTGTTGGTCTTGCTCTTGCTGATTTAGCTAAGGGTGAAAATGGACATTTTCTTATGATGCCTGTAAAAGATGGTAAATACAAGCACGCTTCACAAATTATTACTGTCTATGAAGATGGGCATCCTAAATACTACCAATGTATGATGAAAGGTCTCTATGAAGCTATGACTTCCGAAGATGGCAATATGAGTGCTTCTAAACTTGACATTATTGAGAAAATCTCTCATGGCGCAGCAACAGCTTTACGTATTGGTGCTACTGGCACACCTATGTTTGCTACCGCTAACCTCTGCAAAGATATTCTTGAAGCAACTATTATGAACGCTGATGGGCGTAGTGCTTCTCGCATTCCCCTTGTTGCTCCTATGAAAATCTTTTGGCAGGGGTTGCAGATGCTCAATAGTGACAATGCTTTTGGTAAACTTATCATCCGCAACAACAGAGAACGTGCTCTGCTTAGACAATACAAAAGAGAATTTAGGTCTAATGGTGTCACTATGTCCACACGCTTAGGCTCTATTGCTGAAATCAATAAAGACTTTAGGAAAATTGTAGACCCTAACATTAGTGATTCTGTCTTTGATAAAATCTTATATCCTATCAAAGTATTATGGAATTGGAATATAGCATATGGTGAAGCTATGGAACAGTTACCACGTATGGCTCTTTATCGACGTGCTAAAGGACGTGGTGCTTCTATGATTGAAGCTGCTATGGTTGCTTCTGACAGTACCCTTAATTTTGCGAAGAGTGGTACTACTGTTAAAATTCTTAACAGGCATACACCTTTTTTAAATGCTGCTTTTCAAGGTACTTTAAAGGCAGCAAGAGAGCTTTCTAAAAATCCTCTCAGTGTTGGTCTTGCTATGGCAGAGCATGTACTATTCCCTACCCTGTTACTGTGGTATTGGAACAAGGATGAAGATTGGTATAAGGACATGCCAATGGAGATGAAGAATAAAGCGTGGTACATCAAGATAGGAGATACTATCTATGATTATCCTAAACCACCCTTTATCGGACAATTATCCGGTTCTATACCTGAGCGATTATTAGATGTTATGTCTGAGGGTGAAGATAAGCAAGTTATTGCTGATGCTGTCTATAAGCTCATCAAAGACCTTGCCCCTTCCGGTGCTCCTCCTATCATAGAGAAATTCTATGAATGGCAGACAAACCACTCTATGTATCGTAATCGTCCTCTTGTTGACCAACGTCTTGAAAAGCTTAGTCCTAAGAACCAATACAATCAATATACCTCTATGCCAGCACGTCGGATTGGTCAGGCAACTAACCTCTCACCTATCAAGATAGACAACACAATCTATGGTCTCACAGGCTCTATGGGTTATGCCCTTATGAATGCTGTGGATACGGTGGCTAGGGATAATATTACCCCCAGCAAGAAATGGACTGAATATACTCGCTTTACTTATACTGAGGGTACAGGTACTTCACGCAGCAAGGATGTATTCTTTGGTGGTCTTGATAAGCTGGAGACACAATATGCAGATGCTTCTTTTGAGGGCAGGAAGCCTAAGGTGGGCAAAGAACTTAAAGGTATGCGTAAAGCTAGGGCGGATGCTATGAAAGTTTCTAAGGCTATCAGGGAACTGTATGCAGACAAAACTATGGATGCAGACACTAAGCGTGCTAAACTTGATGAGCTGAATAAGAAACAAAATAGTATTTTCAGAACTGCCAATAAGAAATATCTTAATTACAAATATATACAATCGCCTGAATAATGTAGTATAATAGATGCAAGGAGGGTTGCAAATGAAATTTTTGAGAGAATTGACATTGCCTCAATGTCTTCTTATTATTTTTATTTGAGCCTTCATCAACATAAGAGGTGATTTATGGTGCGAAAATGTGAAATGATAAGCACTATCTTATTTTGCATACTCATAGGGCATTTGGTACTAAGGAGTGTAGTAGGCAAAGTAGCAACTAATAGCATGGTATGGACTATGATATTACTTATTATATCTAGTTGGATAACAGGTATCATTGATTGGCGTGCTAAAAGTTTAAGAGCCATCCCTTTTCTAGGGGTAGCAGGTGTTTTAACACTTATTTTTATTTCAGCCATTCTGACTACTATCTTCAGGTGAGGTGCTATAAATGAAGTATATTAAAAATTTCACATATGGTATGTTTTTGCTTTATTATTGTACGCCACATAGTGACGCAGGCTATTTCTTCTTATCTTTATATATTCTGCTTGCATCTTTAGGGTTAAGCATTTATCATCTCAAAGAAAAGACATATACAGAGGGTATTCCCTTTTATTGCTTCTTTCTGTGGTTTGCTTTCCTTTATGCAAGGGATTTATTTTAACTGCCCTTCCCCGAGGTGATTCCAATGTACAGCTACTAATTTCATATCTATCCATTGTTCCTTTTCTAGACAATGAAAGGAGTTCTGTCCCATGGAATTAAGTGCTGATATTCAACGTGAAATACAGCAACAGTTTAAAAATAGCTATGCCCAACTTTTAGCGGACATAACTCGTATCTATGAGCAGGGTGCTATGCGTGATGCCCTCACAGGACTGTACAACAAGCAAGCCTTTGAGCGTGACAGTACCACTAATCACTTTGGTTTTGTTGGCATCCTTTTCGCAGACATCAATGGTCTGAAGTATACCAATGACCACTTTGGACACAGTGCCGGAGATAAGCTGATAAAGGACTTTGCAGGTAAGCTTAAAGAGACCTTTATCTCCCCTCTTTATAACTGTTATCACATCTCAGGTGATGAATTTATAGTAGCTGGTTTTGATATTAGAATCCATGAGTTCCTTGGAAGTGTGTTGTCTTTCCATAAGTCCCTATGGGATAAAGACAACCCTCCCCTAGCTGCCTTAGGCTACTCTGCTGGTGTCTTCTCAGATATTACAGAGATTACAGAGTACGCTGAAAAAGCAATGTATGAAGACAAACAAAAATTTTATGATAATTTTCCTCAGATGAGGAGATAATAAATTGAATTGGTGACCGCTGGCTCTTTTAGAGCTGGTGGTCTTTTTATTTTTGCAAAGGAGATGATTAATATAGCTATTAAATTGGCTACATCTATTACTTACACAGCAGATGGTTCACAAACGAACTTCTCTGTTCCCTTTGATTACCTGCGCCCTTCCTTTGTTCATGTGGCTATTAATGATGCAGAGGTTTCTGAGGACTTCACTATAAGTAATCGTATGGTTATGTTTGATTCTGCCCCGGCTAAAGATGCTGTGGTACATATCTATCGTAACACCCCCACCACTCGCTTGGTGTCTTGGGCAGATGCAAGTATCCTGAAGGCTATAGATATGACGATTGCAGAGGTGCAGCAGTTGCATATCTTAGAAGAATCAAGTGATTGGTCTAAGACTAACTCTATTGTGCTTGATGAGGAAAGCGGTGCATGGCAAGGACGTAAATGCCGTGTGTCTAATATTGCTAACCCCATAGAAGCACAGGATGCTGTGACTAAGGACTACTTAGAGGATATTGAGGATTCCTTTGTTCAACGTATGAACACCATTAAAACAGCAACAGTACAGTTTGCCGGTGCAGCAGAGACTGCTAAGAATGATGCATCCCTCTACGCCACCAATGCAAAAAACAGCGCAGGTGAAGCAAAGACCTACATGGACAATGCTAAACGATATAGTGAGAATGTCAATGTATTCACCCCTAGTGTATCTTCTGATGGTGTCTTAAGTTGGACGAATAAAGCTGGACTGCCCAATCCTGCAAGTGTAAATATTAAAGGTGCTAAAGGTGACCAAGGTTTACAAGGTGTGCAGGGTGTACAGGGCATCAAAGGCGATAAAGGTGACAAGGGTGATAAAGGCGATACAGGTGCTAAAGGCGACCAAGGTTTACAAGGTGCTACAGGTGCTGCTGCAACTATCAAGATTGGTAGGGTAACTACAGGGGCAGCAGGTAGTGCTGCAAGTGTTACCAATAGTGGTACTGCTAGTAATGTTGTGTTGGACTTTACGTTGCCTAGAGGCAAGGACGGCGCAGACGGCGGCGTTACTGTGGATGATGCACTGTCAAGTACAAGCACAAATCCCGTTCAAAATAAGGTTATCAAGACTGAGCTGGATAAAAAGATGGCTAAAACCGATAAGCTTTATGAAGCCAACCTTGAGTGGGGTGGACAAAACATTGCAGATGGTTATAGTCCTACCGATGCAGGTATGATTGCTGAGTTAGGAGCTAATCGTTTTGAATTTGGTAAAATTGCTGGTGTCACTATTGAATACAGTGAGAATGCTGGTGCAACATGGAGTAAATATTCTGTAACAGATTCCACACTATTATCCTTGTTCTCAGTAGCAACTAACTATATCTATGCAGGTGGTGAAAAGAGCCGTTTACCCTCTGTAAACGATATGCTACGGGTTACTATAGATGTTGACGTATTTCAAGTGTATACTGCTTTAAATAAGTTTGCTTTATACATAAGTACAGGTGGCGCTAACGGTTGTTATTGTACAATAGAGGCTTCTTTGGAAAACAATCCGACAGCCTTTGAAGTGTTTGCAGATAGAGTACCGATTGACGGTTGGAGTGGCTATAACATCATTAATACACCAGTGATGGAAACTTATAGCAACCAACCAACAAGACAGTATGGTCTTATTAGATTTACGTTCGGGAGCACTTCTGCTCCCACTAATCCCGACTACAAAGGCTTAGCGGTTCTGAAAATTATGGGGTTTGGCGGTGTTGGTTGGAATACTCCCAGCAATATTGCTAAAAATGGTCATTTGTATAGGTATACTCGCTGGCAAGGAGCTATATTCCCTTCTACTGTTACCGCCACTAATTTCATTGGTAAAATTAACGACCATACTGTTAATGCTTCCGTCCCTGCTAATGCTAAGTTTATAGACAATGAAACCACCAATACATGGACAGGGCAGCAGACTTTCAATGAGGTTGTGCTCAACAGAGAGAAATACACTACCTATGTTGTCGCTAACACTTCCGACAAGCCCATAACCTCCACGATGGTTTATGCCGTAACGAGTGCGTTTACCCTTGACCTTTCTGCTTTGGCTGGGGCATTAAGTGCTAGCCAATCATCCGTATTTACTGCATACTTTGCTGCAAATGCAGATTACAGTTTGACTATAAGCAACGCTGGCAAACTAAAATACACAGGCAGTGCATCTGATGTTGCTATCACAAGCGCAGGTCTGTTGCTGAATATTATGCTGCTGAAAGATGCCAGCGGTAATGTGACGAGCATTGTACAAGCATCTAAGTTAGAAGGTGGTGCATAATGGGACTTAATAGAATGATGATGGGAAATGGTGGAGTAAAGGTTGAAGATGGTAGCAAGTTTTGGACTTATAGTGAAGCTGATAATAAAACAATAGCTTTTACTGTTCCACCCGGAGTTAAGAGAGTCAAAGTAACAGCGGTTATTGATAGGTGTGATGGTGAACCCGAGGCATACAACTCTGCTGTCATAAAGAATACATCAACCAATAAATTTTGGGGTAGGGGTTGGTGTGAGACTGACGCTGGTGGTGAAATCCAAGATTTGGAGGATATTGATTCCGTTGTAGGTGTAACACCAAATAAAACTTATACCTTGCTTTTTGATTGCATGGCAACAAGTGGTGTAACTTTCTCATGGGGCAAGGCAATCAATGCCATGACACCTACAGTTGAAGATTATTGAACAAGGGAGGCTAACACATGATTACAACTTATAAACACAAAGACCAAACCTATACAGACATCTACTCTCTTTCCGAAGCCTTAGGCAAAGAAGGTATCTTTATTCCGCTGACAATCAGTGATGAAGCCTTAGCAGAATTAGGCGTAACCGTTACGCATGAGGAAGAACCTTTGGAAGTGATTAAGCAACGTAAAATTGCGGAGCTTAAATATCAGCGTGATAAAGCAGAGGTTGAACCTATTAACTACCAAGGTTACTCTTTTGACTATGATAGCAAAGCGAGGGAACGCATTAGTGCAGCTATTGTTGCCCTTGAAATCTTAGGTGCTTCCGTCACCCTCACATGGACAACCGCAGATAATAAAGATGTAAAAGTAACTGCATCTGACCTGCGTGGTATCATTGCACAGGTGGCATTGAGAAGCGACAAGCTCCACACAGCTTATAGAAAAGCTAAAGAAAAAGTGAAAACTGTTACAACCAAAGAAGAAGTTGAAGCTATCAATTTATTTTAATTAAGTAAAAGACAGGGTTGTTGTCTCCCCTTTAGGGGGTTTGGGTGGGCAGAAAGGAGTTATCATGGAAAAGAATCGTAAAAAGGCTCGTGCTTGGCTTAAGTCCTCTACTCTCACTGAGTACAAGGCTATCACTACCGAAGCCAAGCTCACACCAAGACAACAAGACATACTCGACAAAATCATCATTAGTGACTACTCCCAACAAAAGCTTGCTATGGAGTACCACGAGGATGTGTCTTGTATCAAACGTGCCTTAAGACAAATATATGACAAAGTATATCTTGTCCTTTTCAAGTAACTTTATAGTCATTTAGTTACAACTTTCAATTCCTAAATTCATGTTATCATAATAGCAGGAGGTGACTAGTCACTATGCAATATAACATGAACCAAAACAAACTTATGCAAATGATGATGATGCAAGCCTTGAAACAGGTTTCCCCTGAACTGTTAGCAATGGTTGAGGAGGAAGCTCGTAAGCGTGGCATGTCTGACGAAGACATCAATGCAGGCAAAGCATACATCAACCAAGTTCAAAAAGGAGTTGAAAAGTAATGGAAATGGCTAATGCTGGCGTAGGTCTCGGTGATGCCCTGATGCTCGCCAAACAAGGTTCTAATGGTAATGAGATGTGGAATAACCCCTTTGTATACCTTATCCTCTTAGCTGCCTTTGGTGGTGGCTTTGGTGGTTTCGGTGGTTGGGGTGGTAATGGTTCTGCTTTCCAAGGTGCTGTAACTCGTGCAGAGCTGTCTGAAGGCTTAGACAACCAAGACATCAAAGCTAGTCTGCGTGGTATCCAAAGTGGTATGTGTGATGGCTTCTACGCTGTTGGCATGAACGAAAAAGAAACCGGATACAAAGTAGCTAGTGTTGGTGAAAGTATCAATCGTAACATTGATGCCCTGCGCTTTGAGGGTGCTGCAAACACCTGTAAGGTTACCACCGCTATCCATGAGGAAGGTGAGAAAACTCGTGCTCTGATTACCTGCAACACTATGCAAGCTCTGCGTGATAAGCTGGCAGATAAGGATAGAGAATTGCTCTATCTGAAACTTAAACTGCCTGCTACTACCACTGCTACTGCATAATGTTACCGAGGGTTGGCTGAGAAGCTGACCCTCTTTTATTTTATTATGGAGGATATTATGGACAATGAAATTGTAAAGACAACCCCTCCTATTGGTGTCTCCACCCTATCCCTTATGGGCATCCCCCTGTCCGATTGGGTGTATATTGTCACCATTATGTATGTCTTGATTCAGATTTGGGTCTTGCTGTATAAGACCTTTTTTAAAAAGGAGGAATGTAATAAGTGAAATTATCTGCTCATTTTGATTCTAGTGAATTTGCCTGTAAGTGTGGCTGTGGTGGTCTCCACAATGGTGCTGACATCAACCCACGGCTTGTACAGGTATTAGAGCGTATGCGTGCTATCATTGGTAAGCCTTTAGTGCTGTCCTGTGGTTATCGTTGCCCTACCCACAATGCTGAGGTAGGTGGGGTGTCTAACAGCCAGCATATCTATGGAACTGCTGCGGATGTGCAGTGCCCTGATGGTGTTATGTTGCAGACTTTGTATGATGCTGCGGTAGCTGCTGGTGCTGATGGTATTGGTATTTATAGCTGGGGTGTCCATGTGGATGTCCGTGGCTATCCTGCACGCTGGTAAGATTTACGAGGGAGCTTAGTCTCCCTCTTTTTATTTTTAAAGGAGGTCTGTATCAATTTGAAAATTAAGAAACGTGATGGGTCTCTCGTAGACTTTAATAAAGAGAAAATCATTAATGCCATCTCTAAGGCTGGCTATGTTGGTGAAGACACAAAAAAGCAGATTGCACAGGATATTGAAATGTTATGTCAATACATCTATAACGGCACTATGGATGTAGAAGATGTTCAAGATTATGTTGAGAATGATTTAATGTTGCGCCACTATACTGAGGTTGCTCGTGAATATATCTGCTATCGCTATAAACGTGCGCTTATTCGCAATACCAAAGGTGCTTTGAGTGAAGTGCTTGATATTGTCAATCTCAGCAACCAAGATGTGAATGAGGAGAACTCTAATAAGAACCCTGTTATCCTGTCTACTCAACGTGACTATATGGCAGGTATGGTATCTAAGGAACTCTCTGAAAAGCTCCTGTTCCCTCCGGATGTGATGAAAGCACATAAAGAAGGTATCATTCATGTGCATGATATGGACTATGCTATCCAAAAGATGTATAACTGTGCGCTGCTGGACATGGAAGACATGCTGCAAAATGGTACTGTAATCAATGGTACTATGATTGAGAAACCACATAGTTTTGCTACTGCCTGTAATATTGCCACACAGATTATGGCACAAGTTGCTTCTAATCAGTATGGTGGGCAGAGTGTTTCTATAACACATTTAGCTCCATTTGTCAATATCTCTAGGGAAAAAATTAGAGAAGAGTTTATACGGGAATTAGAGCATTTTGAAGTTTTTGATGATGGGGATGTAGGCACATCTTTGATGATTAAAAAGGTTGTAGAAGAAAGATTAAAGAAAGAAATCACTAGAGGTGTGCAGACAATGCAGTATCAGATTAATACCCTTATGACATCCAATGGTCAGACACCTTTTGTTACCTTATTTCTATATCTCAATGAAGCTAAGAATGAGCAGGAAAAGAAAGACCTTGCTATGGTTATTGAGGAAATTATTCGTCAACGCTACCAAGGTGTCAAGAATGAAAAGGGTGCATGGATTGCTGCTGCTTTTCCTAAACTGATTTATGTCTTAGAGGAAGACAACATTCGTAAGGGTACTCCCTATTATTACCTTACAGAGATGTGTGCTAAATGCACTGCTAAGCGTATGCAGCCTGACTATTTGTCTGAGAAGATTATGCTGAAGAATAAGAAGACCGAAGATGGTGTGGGGCATTGCTACCCTCCTATGGGATGCAGAAGCTTCTTGACACCCTATCTTGACGAAAATGGTAAAGCTAAATTCTATGGTCGCTTCAATCAGGGTGTTGTCACCATCAACCTTGTGGATGTTGCATTATCTGCGATGAAAGACAAAACCGCATTTTGGAAAATCCTTGATGAGCGTTTAGAGCTGTGCCACAAAGCCTTGCGTGTAAGACACCAAAACCTTAAAGGTACAATCTCCAATGTCTCCCCTATCCATTGGCAGTATGGTGCTATTGCTCGCCTGCAGAAGGGTGAGAAGATTGATAAATTATTGGAGAATGGGTACTCCACTATCTCCCTTGGCTATGCAGGTCTCTATGAGTGCTGCATGGCAATGTTTGGTAAATCCCATACTGACCCGGCTGTGAAACCCTTTGCACTCGCTATCATGCAACACCTTAATGATAAGTGTGCTGAATGGAAAGCTAAGGAGCACTTAGGCTATAGTGTCTATGGTACTCCTATGGAGACCACCACATACAAATTTGCTAAGTGTCTTCGTAAACGCTTTGGGGTGATTAAGGAAGTCACTGACCATGACTATATCACTAATAGCTATCATGTGAATGTACGTGAGCCTATTGACCCATTCACCAAACTGCAATTTGAATCTGAGTTTCAACTACTCAGTCCGGGTGGTGCTATCAGTTATATTGAGTGTGCTGATATGACCAAAAACATTGATGCAGTTATGGCTGTTATTCAGTTTATCTATGACAACATTATGTATGCAGAGCTGAATACCAAGAGTGACTATTGTCAGGTCTGTGGATATGATGGTGAGATTAAGATTGTCACAGATAATGGTAGGTTGGAATGGGAGTGCCCAAATTGTGGCAATAGAGACAAAACTAAGATGAACGTGACACGTAGAACCTGCGGATATTTAGGCAGTCAGTTTTGGAATCAGGGGCGTACTGAGGAGATTAGAGACCGCTTTATTCATTTAGGAGGGGACTTCCATGGCTAAAAAAGTGTATATCGCTGATATTAAGAAACCCTCACTCACTCGTGCTATCCGTTTAAAATGCATGGACTGTGCAGGTACTTCTGATAACATCCGTGATTGTCATATCTGCAAGTGTCCTCTGTGGTCTTTCCGTTTTGGTAAAGGAACTGCTGCTGCTATCCATGCCTTATCTAAGACATATGATGTATGTATTGTGGATACCAATAAAACAGATTACATTGAAGAATTAAAAGGTAAGAAGTTAAAACGCCCTCAGTAACGCCTGAGAGCCTATCTGAACATTTTAATTTTCTTGCCTATGTGATTATACCTATGGGAGTGTTTCAATGCTCAAATAGCACTCCCACCCCCTTTCAATCGTGTGAGAATTGATTTATGAATACAAAGGAGTGATAAACTATGCAGATAGATGAGAAACTACTTGATAAGCTTGCTATAGGTGAAGTCAATGCCCTTTTAGAAGGACTTGATGACCCTGAACTGCGCCGTAACCCTGCTTTTCTTGCTAAGGTGCGTGAGTTCTTGAAGCAGAACAAATTACAGACTACCCCCGAAACCCAAGGGGTACAAAAGATTCAGAAGGTAGTGGAAGAGATTCCTACCTTTGATTTGGATGGGCAGGTGAGCTAATGTCTGAATGGACAGATGAACAGATTGACAAAGCTAAGGAGGACTTTAGGGTCTTCCTTTTTATTGTATGGAAAATGATTGGTCTTCCGTCCCCTACCCCTATCCAATATGCTATTGCGAATTATCTACAACATTGTCCCAATGACCGTACTATTTTAGAAGGTTTCCGTGGCGTAGCGAAAAGTTTTATCACTTGTGCTTTTGCCGTGTGGTCTCTGTGGCGTAACCCACAAATTAAAGTAGAGATTGTTTCCGCAGGTAAAGATAGAGCGGATGCTAACGCTATTTTCGTAAAGCGTATCATTATGACACTGCCTTTTCTTGCACATCTTAAACCCAATACCAGCAAGGGCAACAGAGACACCATGAACCTGTTTGATGTTGCCCCTGCTGTGCCTGACATCTCCCCTTCTGTAAAGTCTGTAGGTATCTATGGTCAGATTACAGGCTCTCGTGCTGACCTGCTGATTGCTGATGACATTGAGATTCCCTCTAATTCAGGAACGCAGGTGCAGCGTGACAAACTTAGCGAAGCTGTAAAGGAATTTGATTCTATCATCAAACCCAATGGACTAATTATTTATTTAGGTACTCCACAGTCTGAACAGTCCTTATACAACGAATTACAAAATCGTGGATATAGTTGTGTCATCTTCCCTGTTGTCTATCCGGAAAATCAAAAAATGAGGGATAACTATGGTAAGCGTCTACATCCCTTTATTGCTGATGCACTTGATAAAGACCCCTCATTAGCAGGTAAACCCACTGACCCCTTACGCTTCAACGAAGAAGAGATTTTTAAGCGTAGATTGTCTTATGGTAAAGCAGGTTTTACCTTACAATTCCTCTTAGACACTAGCCTCTCTGATGCTGAAAAATACCCCCTCAAAGTAGCGGACTTTATTGTAGCTGACCTTGATATGGATGAAGCATCCCTGAAGTGGTCATGGGCAAGTGGCTATGAACAGCGACTAAAGGATGTACCCTGTACTGCCCTTAAGGGTGACTTCTTCTATGCACCTTTTGATAGGTCTAAAGAGACTGCTAAGTATACAGGCACTGTAATGGCTATTGACCCCTCAGGACGTGGTGCGGATGAGCTTGCCTATGCTGTTATCAAAATACTCAATGGCTACCTGTTCCTCATGGAAGTTGGTGGCTATCGTGATGGCTATGGAGATGATACCCTCAATATCTTAGCTAATAAATGTAAGTTTTGGGGAGTGAATGATGTTGTCTCTGAAGCCAACTTTGGTGATGGTATGTGGGGGCAGCTCTTTAAGCCTGTGCTGAATAAAGTTCACCCTTGCACCTACACAGAAGTCAAGAACAACAAGCAGAAAGAAGCTCGTATCATTGATACGCTTGAACCTGTTATGATGCGTCACAAGCTTATTGTCAACACCTCTGTTATCTATGATGATTATAAGGTGTATGAGAATGACCAAAAGTACTCTTTAATCTATCAGCTCACAAGGCTCACTAGAGATAAGGGTGCACTTGCCCATGATGATAGGCTTGATGCTGTGACCATGGGTGTTGCCTTTTGGTTGGAAAGTTTAGACAGAGATGCTCAACAGGGCATTGATGAACTTGAAGAAGAACAGCTTATGAAATGGTGGGATTCTGACTTTGGTGTCTTACACAAAGAATATAATCCTGAGCTTGTTCCGAAACGCTATAGAAAAAGACAACCACAATTCGGAGGAGCTACCGTGGTTGATAACTTTTATAGCTAATGGGTCATATAAACCAGTGAAACTAATGGGTCACATACTCGATAAGAGTAGGAAAGGGACATTATATTATACCTATAGATAACTATAGATACCTTATAGT
>ERZ1026894.222-NODE-222-length-44556-cov-13.979057_pt1 | contig 44556 bp, 27 predicted proteins | sample MGYA00380177_ERZ1026894 | MGnify/ENA primary metagenome ERZ1026894 (study PRJEB33269, sample SAMEA4719813) | human gut metagenome | biome: human-associated habitat; feature: organic feature; material: feces | place: Cameroon | collected 2013-10 ... | reverse complement strand
GTTTGGGAACTTTTACCCAGGGCGGGTGCCCTGGGCTATGTGCTTCTGCCCCTTCTAATGACCGATTATGGTTCAATGACGAAAGTTTCGCCCCGCTATTTCTTATCCATCACGCGCCATACGTAGGCGATGTATGCCACGACGAAGGGCACGAGGAGCGACACGTAGAACATGGTGCGGAGCGTAAACTCGCTGCTGCAACTGTTGGCCAGCGTGAGCGAGCTCTGCAGGTCGGCGTTGGAGGGGTAGTAGGCGGTGGCGCCCAGGCCGGCCACGAGGAGGAGCGACAGCACCACGAGCACCACGCCGACGCCCACGGGCCAGATGCCGCGGACGTAGTGGGGGAAGAGCAGCGAGCGTGCCACGCCATAGAGCAGCAGGGCCACGCCCACCACGGTGAGCACGAGCAACAACGGCATAGACAGGTAGTTGTGGAGATATTTCATGGGTTCCATGACGATGGCGCCTGTCGTTGCGTCCACGGCGTACCCATCCTTCAGCAGCACCCAGCCAAAGAAGGCGAGGAAAAACACGAGGAAGAACAGAGTGGCGGCGACAAGCTGTTGGCGGGCGCGCAACCGGATGGTGGCATGGTCCACGTTGTTGATGATGTAGAGCGCTCCGAGCATGCGCGCCAGGAACAGCACGGCCACTCCGAGACAGAGGTTCCAGGGATCGAGCAGGGCGTCGAGACCCGCCGACCCATTGGCCCACCTACTGATGACGGGCGAGGCGAGCTCCGTGAGGTTCGCCTTCGCCACGACGAAGTTGCTGCCGTTGAAGAACGTGGCCACGGCACCGCCCAGCAGCGTTGGTCCCACGACACCGTTGAACACGAGGAAGCAGCGGAAGGTGCGGGCGCCCAGCAGGTTGCCCTTCTTCAGTTGGAACTCATAGCTCACGGCTTGCAGCACAAACGAGAACAATATGATCATCCACAGCCAGTAGGCACCGCCGAAGCTGGTGCTGTAGAACAGCGGGAACGAGGCGAAGAAAGCGCCGCCGAATGTGACGAGCGTGGTGAACGTGATCTCCCACTTGCGGCCCGTCGACTCGAGCACCAAGCGTTGCTCATCCTCCGTTTGTCCCAGGCGGAACACCAACGAGTTGGCGCCCTGCACGAAGAGCAGGAACACGAGCAGCGCCCCGAGCAACGACACGATGAACCACCAATATTGTTGTAAGAATTCGTAAGTCATAATGGGGAATGTGAGGGGTTAATGATGGGCGTTATAGTTTTTGATGACACGGCACAGGATGCTCACCTCCACCACCAACAGCAGGGTGAAGAGTGCCAGGAAGATGAAGAACGTGGTGGCCACGCTCCCAGCCGACAGGTTCGACACGGCGGCCACGGTGGGCAGCATGTCCTGTATGGCCCACGGCTGTCGGCCCAGTTCGGCCACGATCCATCCCGCCTCGCTCGCCACATAGGTGAGCGGCAGCATGGCCAGCGCCGCCCAGTGGAGCCATCGGTAGGGCCGCGTAATGTCGTTGCGCCACGCCATGTGGCCGATGATGAGGAAGAAGAGCATGAGCAGCGTGCCCACACCCACCATGACACGGAAGGCGTAGAAATTGATGGGGATGTACGGCACCAGTTCGGCGCGATCCTTGATGTATCCGTAGCCGAAGAACGGCATGTCGCGTTTCAGTTGCGCCTCAAGGGCGGGCAGGCGCGTGTCGTTGTCGTTGGCCGCCTTGATCTTGCGGTATTGCGCCAGTGCGGTGATGGCTTGCCGTCCTCGCATCATCTTCTCCTCGGCCGATGGCTCACGCTGTCCGTCGGGCCGTGTGTAGCCGTTGAGCAGGTCGTTCACCCCTGGCACAAAGCCGTTGGGCGTATGGGTGGCGAGCAGCGAGAGGCCCTTCGGGATGGCGATGCGCAGCGGCGCCTCACCGCCCTTGGCATAGTTGGGTTGCTCAAACGGGTTGACGGCGGCAACGGCCGTGAGCGACACCCCCTCGCCCCCGTCGTAGAGCGCTTCCATGGCCGCCAGTTTCATGGGTTGCTTCTCGGCCACTTGCACCGCCGAGAAATCGCCCGTCATCATGGTGATCAGGGCGGCCGCGATGCCCACGATGCTGGCAATCTTGATGCTCTGACGCGCCATCTCCTGCTCGCGGCGATGCAGCAGGTACCAGCAACTCACGGCGCACACAAACACGGCGCCCACCACCCACGTGGAGCTCACGGTGTGGCAAAACTTATGGATGGCGAAGGGCGAGAGCGCCACCTCGGCGAAGCTCGTCATCTCATTGCGCACGGTGTCGGGGTTGAATGTGCATCCCACGGGGTTCTGCATCCATGCGTTGGCCACGAGAATCCACCATGCCGAGATGGTGGCGCCAAGGCCGGTGAGCCACGTGGCGGCGAGGTGGAAGCCACGCGACACCTTCTGCCAGCCGAAGAACATCACGGCCACGAAGGTGCTCTCCATGAAGAACGCCACGATGCCCTCGATGGCGAGTGGCGCGCCGAATATGTCGCCCACAAACCACGAGTAGTTGCTCCAGTTGGTGCCAAACTCAAACTCGAGGATGAGGCCGGTGGCCACGCCGATGGCGAAGTTCACGCCAAACAGTCGTTGCCAGAAGATGGCGGTGTCTTTCCAGAAGGGCTTGCCCGTGCGGTAGTAGCACGTTTCCATAATGCCCATGATGAGGGCGAGGCCCAGCGTGAGCGGCACAAACAGCCAGTGGTAGATGGCGGTGAGCGCAAACTGCGCACGCGACCAATCGATGAGCGTGGGGTCAATGGTCATGAGGTGTGTCATTAGCGTATTGGTTTTTTAAGATGGTAGTAGATGGGTGTGCGTGTCAGCGCGAGATGAGTTGTCCCGCCACATACGACGCCTTGTCTTTTCCTGCCCTTTGCTGCAACACGTCGGGGAAGAAAAAGAGTTTCAGCACAATGAATATCACAAACAGTTTGATGAGGATCACCAGCCACAGCACCCTTCCGATTGTCATGCTGCGGAAGCCATCCACATAAAAGCGGTAGACCTTATATAATAGGTTGTTTGTCATTCTTAGGCGTGTTAGATGATCAATAGGATAGTCAACCGCAAATATACATCACAAAATGCAACCGCACAAGTGTTTTCGCCATTTTTTTCTTTCTCCCACCGTCAAACGGCCATTGCGCACCGTTCGGCGATAGGTTGCCGCTCGGCGCTACAACCGCTGGGCCAACCGGCGGAGGGCGGCGGTAAGATTGGCGCGCGCCACATCGGGCCGCAGGCTCTCGGCGAGCGGTTGGCCGGGCGGATTGATGCCCACCACTTGCGCGAACCCGGCGGATCGCAGGTCGTCGGCGTCGGCCACATGGCCCGCCACGAGCCATACCGGCACGCCCTGTTGGCGACAGGCGTGGAGCACCCGTTGCGGAAACTTGCCCATGAGCGTCTGGCGGTCGGCGCTGCCCTCGCCCGTCACCACCACAGTGGCGCCACGCAGCATCTCGTCGAAATGGGCCAACCGGAACAGCAGGTCGGCCCCCATCTGCGCCTTGGCGCCCAGGCATTGCATGAAGGCGTAGCCCAGTCCACCGGCGGCTCCCGCCCCGGGAAGGGTGGAGCAGTCGTGCCCATAATGGCGGGCGGCGATCTGCGCAAAGCGGCGGGCGCGCTCGTCGAGCTGCTTTACCATGGCGGGCGTGGCCCCTTTCTGCGGACCAAACACGGCGGCGGCGCCCTGCGGCCCACAGAGCGGATTGGTTACGTCGCAGGCCAATGTGAACGAGCAGTGGGCCAACGGACCGCTCAGCGCATCGTCGAGCGTGCCCTGCGGTGCCAACCGGTCCACCAAGGCGCGCAACATGCCCAGTCCGGCGTCGCTCGTTGCACTGCCGCCCAGTCCCACCACAAAGCGGTGGCACCCTTGTCCCACGGCCTCGGCCAGCAGTTCGCCCACGCCATACGAGGTGGCGCGCAGTGGGTTGCGCTCGTCGGGTGCGAGGTGCGCCAAGCCGCATGCCTCGGCCACCTCCACCACGGCCGTTCCGTCGGGCATGAGGCCGTAGGTGGCGTCGATGGGGCGCATCAGCGCGTCGTGGGCGTGCACCGTCAGCAGGCGACCCTTGGTGGCGGCCACAAACGCGCCGACCATGCCCTCGCCCCCATCGGACGCAGGCATGGTCAGCACAATGGCTCCGGGCAAAGCCTCGGCAATGCCCTGAGCGGCGGCTGCCTCAGCCTCGGCGGAGGAGAGGCAGCCCTTCAACGAGTCGATGGCCAAAACCACTTTCTTCGGTTCGGTTGTAGCCATAGGTCTTATTCCCCAAAGGGGCAAATTTAGTTCTTCTTTTTCAGCACATACAGCGGTGCCATATCGCTCTCAGGCTCGTTGCCCAGCGAGTCGGTCATGATAACGCTCTGCGCATCCTTCACCTTATAGAACGTGTGCTCGCCGCTTGAGGGGCGCACCAGCATCAGCACGTTGCCGTCGAGCACCTCAAACACGCCGCTGGCCTCATCGTGGCCGTCCTTGCGGTCAATGTAGTCTTGCTTCAGCTCGTAGGTGCTGTCGGTGTTGAGGGTGAGCACAGTCTTGATGCCCGGGCAGTCGGCGGCGGGCAGGGTGCCCTCGTAGGTTCCGGCCACCACGGCGAGGTCTAACGATGGGGTGGTGGTGCTGTCCACCACGCTTGTTGTGTCTTGTGCAGTGGCGTTCTCTGCGGTCTTCTTGCCTGTGCAAGCCGCTGTGAGGGCCATCACGGCGACGGCCATCATCATCATTGTTTTCTTCATAGCTCTCATTTTTAATGCTTACTTTTCATGTCATCTGTGCGACACGCAGGTCGCAGTAGTAGGCTGCAAAGATAGCTCAAATGGGGGTTAACGCAAAACAAAACCCGCTATTTTTTGCAGAATTTATGAGAAACATGATGCTCGAAAAGCAAAAAAGCCGTAACTTTGGACACGATTTAGCTACACTATTTCAATTAGCCTACCTGAAACCACCATTCTCCTCTTATATAAGATGCGTGGCCGGCACGTTGCGCTGGGGCTTTACCGCCCACGCCCGTAGCCGACAAGAATCCGGAGGACACAATGACTATAAACCATATAAAATGAAAAAAGCCTTATTATTATCTGTCTGCCTGGTCGTCGCACTTGGCGCAAGGGCTCAGGTCTTCCCTGTGGTAGATGAGAATCTGTACCGCGGATACGACCCCACCTTCCGTCCCGACAGCAGACTGATGCAGCACCATTCGGCTTCGATGAAGCGGAAGGGTCAAGCCAAGGCGGCCACAACGCTGCCCGACCATGTGAACAACGCTACCGCCATGTGGTTCCCACCCACATTCAACCAGGTGGGCAACTCGTGTGGCGCCTCATCGCGCATCGGCTACATGCTCACCTATGAGTGGAACGCGTTCCATCTTACAAACGCCTCGCTCCTGGAAAACAGCATGCCCGCCCATTTCCAATACCCATTCTCTTACGACGGTCTGTCGAAAGACCAGATGGCCATCTACGTGGGCTATCCCGACGGTGCCCACTATGGCGGCGTCGACGTGAGCAGCATCTATGGCGCTTACGAGGTGGAGGCCAATGATGCCGGATGGATGCAAGGCTACGACAACTGGTACAACGCCATGTTGCACCGCATCACCGGAACATCCAACTTCCCCCAGAGCTCACACACCGCCGAGGGTGCCGAGGCCATCAAGTGGTGGCTCTTCAACCACAATGGCGACACCACGTGGCCTGAGGTGGAGGACGAGAACGGACGCCACATCGTGGGCGGCATCTGCGGCTTGGGCTGCGGAATGGGTGCCAGCGCCACGGCTCCCATCGGCTCTACCGAGGCCAACAATGCGTTGGGCGTGGTGGGCAAGGCTTACCTGTACCATTGGAACACCAACCATGTGGACCACGCCGTGACCCTCGTGGGTTACGACGACCGCATCGAGTTTGACCTCGACGCCAATGGCGTGTATGGCGAGGCTGAGAACCAGCTTGGACAGAACGAGAAGGGCGCATGGATCGTGGCCAACTCGTGGGGTGCCGGCTGGGGCAACAACGGCCTCTTCTATGTGCCTTACGCCATGGCAGGAGGTGTGAGCCAGGAGGTGAAGACCAAGGAGGGCAAGACCGCCTATAAGGACAAGGCCAATGGCTGGTGGCCCGAGGTCTACTACCTGCGCCAGAACTACAAGCCCACACGCACCATGAAGGTCACCATGCAGTTTAGCAAGCGCTCGGAGATCAGCGTGGTGGCCGGTGCCGCCCAAGACACCTCGGCTACCAAGCCCGAGAAGGAGTTTGTGTTCCGCTATATCAACTATACCGGCGACGGCGACAACAATGGTGTAGACGCCGAGACACCGTTGCTGGGCCGTTGGGCCGACCGCAAGATGCACGAGGAGCCCATGGAGTTTGGTATCGACCTCACCGACCTCAGCGAGGGCCTCGACCTCTCGCGCCCGGTGAAGTATTTCCTCACCATCAACTCTAAGAAGTCGGCCACGGGAACGGGTAAGATCTGTGCCGCCAGCGTCATGGAGTATCTCTACGACGCCTTCGGAACGGAGACTCCGTTCAACATCAAGGATGTGCAGATCAAGAACCGCGGCGCCTCTACCGTCGTCAGCGTGGTAGTGGGTGGCGAGGCCATCAACCCGCCCGCAAACCTCACCAAGACTGGCAACACCCTCTCATGGGACAAGCCGCAGGGTACGGGCTATAAGCCCACCACGTATGTGGTTTACCTCAACGGCAAGGAGATTGCACGCACCACCGAGACGAGCTATGAGGCTACCGAAGAGGGTGCCTATACCGTGAAGGCGCTTTACAACATCGCCGGCACCGAGCACATCTCTGCCGCCAGCAACACCGTGGCCTCTGCGCAGACGGCCGAGACGGCTTACGACAATGTGGCGCAGACCTTCACCAATGGTGGATTCCGCATCCCCAATGTCACCAGCAGCAGTCATGGGCAGCTGACCCTTGAGTTCTGGATCAAGCCCACACAGGTGAAAGACTGGAACCAGCAGATTGGTGGCCCGTGGGGTACCTTCCTGCTCCATGCCAACAGCGATGGCACCATGTACTACGGTTGGAACACCGCCAACCGCCGCCAGACCGATCCTATCTTGCGCGTGGGCAAATGGACCCACATCGCCCTGGTGGTCAACAAGAACAAGGCTACGCTCTATGCCAACGGCTCAAGCCAGGGCGTGCTCACCACCACTTCGTTCTCTGGATTCCCCGCCTTCAGCGACGGATTGCTCATGGGCTACGATGTCAACTCAAGCAACGCCCTCTATGGCACCATCGATGAGGTGCGTGTGTGGGATGTGGCCAAGACCGGCAAACAGGTCAGGGAGAGCTACGACCGTCCTATCGCGTCGCCCGCCACAGCCAAGAACCTCTTGGCTTACCTCAAGATGAACACCATCACCGAGGGTGGCGTAAAGAAGCTCGAGGATTGCGCTCATGGCAACCATGCCGTCTTTATCAATAACAACCACAGGGCCGCTACCGTGGAGAGCAACGCCACCATCAAGCATCACGACAACCTTGCCGCCGCCATCGGTGGATCCGACAAGGCGCTGATGGGCGAGGGCACACGCTTCGCCGTGGAGGGTGGCGTGGATGCTGGCGCGTTCGAGTGGACCGCCACCAATGCCACACCGGCCACCAGTCAGGCTTCTGAGCCTACGTTCACGTTCAACAAGGCTGGCGAGCAAACCGTAACGCTGAAGCTCACCTCGCTCGACGGTGTGTCTACCACGGTTGCGAAGACTGTCACCGTAAGCGAACTGGCTGCCACGGCCGACTTTGACATGACCAACCCGCAGCCGCGATGCGGCGAGCGCACCTCGTTCCTGCCTAAGAACATGGCGCCGGGTTGCACCTACCAGTGGAGCATGCCGGGTGCCGAGGTCGCTACGGCCACCACGAAGAACGCTTCGGCAGTCTACACCACCACCGGTGGCCACGACGTGACGCTGACCGTCATCATGCCCGATGGCAACAAGCTCACCAAGACGGCTGTGGTGGAGGTCATGGCCTCTAAGCCTGAGATCGCCTACACCGTCGATTCTATCTCGCACGTCATCCTCAAGGGCAGCACCGCCACCTTCACCGACGCCTCTAAGTATGAGCCTACCAGTTGGAAGTGGCGCCTCATGAGCACCAACGCCATCTTGACCTCACAGGGTCGTGAGGTGAGCTTCACGCCTGCCAAGGCGGGTGCCTACACCTTGAATTATAAGGTGAGCAACGAGGAGGGCAAGGCCGAACTGACTGAGGCTCGCGCACTCGTGGTGTGCAACGCTGAGTCGGGCAATGGCTTGAACTTCACCACCAACGCCACACCGAAGACCGTGACAACCGACAAGATCGGTACCATCGGTAAGACGTGGACCATCGACTTCTGGATGAATCCCGCTACGTTCGCAAGCGCTTGCAACGGTATCTATGGCTTGGACGATGAGGGCGCTGAGGCCTTCAACATCACCACCAACGGACAGGGCGCCGCCATCTTCCGCATCGGAAGCCACAGCGCACAGAGCTCGGCCGGTTACTTCGTCGCTGGCGAATGGCACCACTACGCCATCACCCGCAATGCAGGCACGCTCTGCTACTACCGCGACGGTGTGTTGGTGGACAGAATCACCGAGAAGACACAGGACTATAACAACTGGACCAAGCTGCAGTTGGGTGGCAGCGTGCAGATGAATGGTTGCGTGGATGAGTTGCGCGTCTGGAACAAGGCGCTGACCCTTGCCAACGTTCAGCGCTATGCTGTGGCTCCCATTGCCGAGGCCAACATGAAGAGCGCCTTGAACAGCGGTCTGCAGGTTTACTACAACTTCAACCAGCACGATGGCATCGACATCGCCGACCAGTCGGGACGTGGCGTAACGGCCCACCGCAGCAACTTCGGCCCTGGTGGCGACGCCTGGACGCCCAGTAAGGGTGTGTTCGCCCTCGACTTCGGAGCTCCTGCCGCTGAGGATGTGAGCGAGTGTGGCAACGCACTCAACAAGACCAACTACCGTGTGGTGAGTGTCAGCGACGAGGAGGTCAACGCCGAGTTCAGTCCGGCTGAGCAGGCCCTCGACGCCAACGCCAACTCGTTCTGGCACACTGCCTACAGCTCGGGTGAGGCCGCTTACGGCCACTCGATCACCATCGACAAGCAGACCAACGATGTGGTGAACGGCATGAAGCTCTACTTCTCACGCGAGAGCAGATACCGCGCCGTGGGTGTCAAGATCGAGCAGAGCGCCGACAACGAAGAGTGGGAGGTGCTCGATGAGGATCACGCCTTCTTCGACATGAGCCGTCCGGCCATCGTCTTCGATACGCCGTGCACCAAGCGCTTCATGCGCATCACCTTCCTCAGAGGTGCCACGGGTGGCAACCTGTTGGCGCTCAACAACATCGATTTCTACGGCACGAAGGAGCAGATGCCTGAGATGAAGGCCGTGGCACTGGGCTTCGAGAGCGTCAGCGACGAGGAGACGCGCAGCGAGTCCGCACCGGGCCGCTATGCTGTCGATGGCAACGAGAACACCTTCTGGCACTCAAGGTATTCGGGTGGCAACGTGGCTTATCCCCACAGCATCACGCTGAGCAACAACACGGGTGCCCGCATCGACGCCATCACGCTCATGCAGCGCTCTTTGAGCGCCAACTCGCTGAAGTACGACGCTGCCTGCATGGAGGTCTACGCCGGCGACGACAAGAACCACATGGATAGCATCGCCACCGTGCGCCTGCCCTTCTACGTGGAGAGCACCTTGCAGTTGCCTGTCTCTATCGACAAGAAATATTTCATGCTGAAGTTCACACGCTCACAGGCTGGCAGCTCACCCTGGTTGGCCATCCGCGAGATCAAGGCTTACCAGATCAACGGCACCACCGATGGCATTCAGAACATCGAGATGGGTCAGGGAGCCGAGAGCTCAGCCTACATCTACGACCTCACCGGCCGTTGCATGGGCCCCAACGCCAAGGCGCTGCCCGCAGGCATCTACATCAAGGGCGGTAAGAAGTATGTTGTGAAATAATCCTCTGTAAGGGAAATCCTTAGTAAGATAATCCTTAAATCGGTCATTAGATGAAACCCGCGTGTTTCCATCTAATGGCCGATTTTCGTTTTTGATAAAGGCCCCATAGATCCGGCCTCGGGCTACTTCCAGTTTAGCAACAAGCTCTCGATCGACTACCTCAACGCCGGAAAGCAGAAAACCAAGGGATGGGAGGCCACGGTGAAGTTCTCGCCCATCTACCCTTACTTTGCCCAGCGAGGCTTCGCACGTCTTTACCTCCCTTTGGTCGGCGTAGCCCCACTGACCACAGGGAGGTAATGATGTGCGTAGACCCACCGACCGAAGGAAGGTAATGCATATCCTATTATACAATGATGGTATTTCCTCTCAGTTGTCATTCGTGAGATAATAAACACCGACGGTGTTTCCTCTCAGTCGTCATTCGTAAGATTCGTGAGATTCGTGTTCTTTTAAAAATAGCGAGCGTGTGCATCGGCCAGTGGTGCTTCGCACGTCATTACCTCCCTTTGGTCGGTGGGGCTTCGCCGGGTCTCGTGTTCTTTAAGAATAAGCGAGAGTTTGCGTCGCTTGGTGTGGTTTTATAATCGCTGAACGATTATTTACGCGAATCCTTGTCCGTTTCGCTATTTATTTATACTTTTACGACCGCATTACCACAATGCGGGGACGGGCGCCCACCATGCCACATCCCCACCGCCTAAACCTACAAACCATGAAGCATCGTATCGCAACGCTATGGATAGCCCTCGCCGGCGCCCTGGTCGGCTACGGCCAATCAGTCCAGCCTGGCCAATCATCCCGGCTCGCCCAACCTGAGCCAACCTCCCTCACCCAATACGTCAACCCACGCATCGGCACTGGCGGCCACGGCCACGTGTTCCTCGGCGCCAACGTGCCCTTCGGCTACGTGCAGCTCGGCCCCACCGAGCCCACACGAGGCTGGGACTGGTGCTCCGGCTACCACGCCTCCGACTCCGTCCTCATCGGCTTCGGCCACCAGCACCTCAGCGGCACCGGCATCGGCGACCTCGGCGACATCGCCTTCCTCCCCGTGGCCAACGCCCAGCAGCGCACCGCCCTCTTCCACCACGCCAACGAGACCGTGCGCCCCGGCTACTACGCCGTGAAGCTCCAGCAGCCCAACGTGTGGGTGGAGCTCACCGCCACGCAGCGCGCCGGCTTCCACCGTTACACCTTCGGCGCCGACACCCACCGCGCCATGCTCCTGCTCGACCTCGCACAGGGCATCGGGTGGGACAAGGCCACCCACTATGGCGTGGAGCGCGTCACCGCCACCTCGCTCGCCGGCCACCGCTTCTCCAAGGGATGGGCCAACAATCAGAAGGTGTTCTTCGCCGCCGAGTTCTCGCAGCCCGTCACTGTTGAGCCGATGGACAGCGGCCGATGGCTCATCACCGCCTCCGATGTGTCGCAGCCGCTCCTGGTGAAGGTCGGCCTGTCGGCCGTCAGCGTCGACAACGCCGAGGCCAACCGCAAGGCCGAGCTGCCCGGATGGGACTTCCGCAACCAGGTGGCCCTCGCCGACAAGGCGTGGAACGAGGCGCTGGCCAGGGTCACCATCAAGACCAACAACCTCACGCAGCGCCGCATTTTCTACACCGCCCTCTACCACACCATGACGGCGCCCTCGGTCTTCTCCGATGTCAATGGCGACTACCGTGGCGCCGATGGCGAGGTGCACCACGGCTCCTTCACCAACTACACCACGCTCTCGCTCTGGGACACCTACCGCGCTGCCCATCCGCTCATGACGCTCATCCATACCGACCGCCTGCCCGACATGGCCGAGACCTTCATCCATATCTACCGCGAGCAGGGCAAGCTGCCCGTGTGGCACCTCATGGGCTGCGAGACCAACTGCATGGTGGGCAACCCCGCCATTCCCGTCCTCGCCGACATGGTGCTCAAGGGCCATGTGGCCGACCGCGAGGGTGCCTACGAGGCCATGAGGCAGTCGGCGCTGGCCGATGAGCGCGGCCTCAACCTGCTCAAGCAGTATGGCTACCTGCCCTGCGACAAGGAGGAGAGCCGCGAGACGGTGGCCAAGGGCATGGAGTATGCCTTGGCCGACTGGTGTGTGGCGAAGGTGGCGCGCCTCTTGGGCAAGAAGGCCGACGCCCGCTATTTCGCGCAGCGCGCCCTGGCCTACCGTAAGTATTTCGACCCGCAGACCACCTTCATGCGCGGCGTCGACAGCAAGGGGCAGTTCCGCGTGCCGTTCAATCCTTTCTCCGCCGACCACCGCATGGACGACTACACCGAGGGCAACGCGTGGCAGTACACCTGGCTCGTGCCACACGATGTGCGCGGACTGGTGAAGCTCTTCGGCGGCGAGCGCGCCTTCACCACGAAGCTCGACTCGCTCTTCGTCGTCACGGGCGACCTCGGGGCCAACGCCTCGCCCGACATCACCGGCCTCATCGGGCAGTATGCCCACGGCAACGAGCCCAGCCACCATGTGCTCTACCTCTATCATTATGTGGGGCAGCCGTGGAAGGGCGCCCGCCTGCTGCGCCAGACCATGACGGAGCTTTATCGCGACGATCCCGACGGCCTCTGTGGCAACGAGGATGTGGGGCAGATGTCGGCATGGTACATCCTCTCGGCCATGGGCATCTATCAGGTGGAGCCGGCGGGCGGACGCTACATCATCGGGTCGCCGCTCTTCGACGAGGCCACGCTAAAGCTCCCCCACGGCAAGAGCTTCTCCATAAGGACCCTCAACAACAGCGCTGAGAACATCTATGTGCAGGGCGCCAAGCTCAACGGACGCCGCTACACCAAGTCGTACCTCCTCTACGACGACATCATGCGCGGCGGCGTGCTCGAACTGCAAATGGGCAGCCAACCCTCCAACTGGGGCACCCGTCCCGCCGATCGCCCCTAACCGCTCGCACAAAGCGCAATAAAGGCAAACGAAGCGGGCTGAAAGCCCAAGGTAGCGCATAGCCCCAGGTGTGTCAAAAGGCAAACGAGACGGGCTGAAAGCCAACAAGCGCTTGCCCTGAGGTACCACCGATAATGCACGGGCTTTCAGCCCGCCCCTGCTAAATCAGGGCGTACCAATGATAATACGATAATACCCAGGGTGTCGCTTCGCTTGCCCTGGGCTATGCGCTTGTTGGGCTTTACCTTTCCGCTTCGCGCCGGTGACTGTTAGTTCAGCCCGTTTGAAACTAAATCCGAAACTTTAGTAATAAACACCAATGGTGTTTCCTCTCAATCGTCATTACCTCCCTTTGGTCGGTGGGGCTACGCCGGGTCTCGTAAGATTTGAGATTCGTGTTCTATCAAAATCAGCGAGCGTTTACTTCGCTTCGTTGGGCTTCGTCGAGTCTCGTGTTCTTAAAAAAGTGCCGAGCCGCCGATCGTCCCGTGTTCGTTGCCCTCTGCCCACCACATCATTATGTAACCAATCTTTATCCCATGAGACAAACCCTTTTTACCATTGCCCTCCTCGCCGCCGCCACCACCGCCGCAGCGCAAGAGAACGCCACGGTCGACATCCACGCGCGCTACACCCAGGTGGTGACGCCCGTCGACGGACAGTACACATCGAAACGCCCACCCGTCGCCTCCCGCCTCTTCACCTCGCCTGCCGTGGAGAAGAAGATACGCGAGGTGCAGAAGGTGCTGCGCCACAACCCCAAGCTCGCCTGGATGTTCGCCAACTGCTTCCCCAACACCCTCGAGAGCACCGTCCATTACCGACAGCTGCCCAATGGCGACGACGACACCTTCGTCTATACCGGCGACATTCCCGCCATGTGGCTGCGCGACTCGGGCGCGCAGGTCTACCCCTATGTGGCGCTCGCCAACCAAGACGAGGGCCTGCGCCGCATGCTGCGCGGCGTCATCCTCCGACAGATGAAGTGCATCAACATCGACCGCTACGCCAACGCCTACAACGATGGGCCCACCGGCGCGGGGTGGCAGAAGGATGGCACCAAGATGCGGCCCGAGGTGTTCGAACGCAAGTATGAGATCGACTCCTACTGCTATCCCATCCGGTTGGCCTACCACTATTGGAAGGTCACGGGCGACGACACCGTGTTTGCCGACGAGTGGCTCGACGCCATCGGCAACATCCTCGCCACCTTCCACGAGCAGCAGCGCAAGACCACACGCAAGGCTTACCACTTCACACGCATGACCGACCGCGCCTTCGACACCGTGGGGTGGGATGGCTATGGGGCGCCCGTGAAGCCCGTGGGCCTCATCGCCTCCATGTTCCGGCCGTCCGACGACGCCACCATCCTGCCGTTCCTCGTGCCGTCCAACTTCATGGCGGTGTCGGCCATGAACAAGGCCGCCGAGATCCTGCGCCATTGCGCCCAGAAGGCCGACGGCGCCAAGGCCGACACCCTGCGCTCTCGCGCACGGCAGTGCAGCGACCTGGCGGCCGAGGTGAAGGCGGCGCTGCAGACCTACGCCGTCTACGACCACCCCAAGTATGGTAAGATCTACGCCTACGAGGTCGACGGCTTCGGCAACCAGCTCCTCATGGACGACGCCAACGTGCCGTCGCTCCTCGGCATGGGCTACATGGGCGATGTGGACCCCGCCGATCCCATCTACCAGAACACGCGACGCTTCGTGTGGAGCGACGACAACCCCTGCTTCTTCCGTGGCAAGGCGGGCGAGGGCATCGGTGGCCCGCATATCGGCTACGACATGCCGTGGCCCATGTCGATCATGATGAAGTGCTTCACCGCCACCTCCGACGACGAGATACGTTGGTGCATGCGCGCCCTGCTGGCCACCGACGCTGGCACGGGCTTCATCCACGAGTCGTTCCATAAGGACGACGCCACCCATTACACGCGCCCCTGGTTCGCCTGGCAGAACACCCTCTTTGGCGAGCTCGTCTGCAAGCTCATCCAGGACGGCAAGGCCCCGCTCCTCAACAACCTGTGAGAGGAACCCGCCCCTGGGTGTGAGGCCCGCCCTGAAAGCAGAACCCGTCCCTGGGCTATGCGCTCGTTGGGCTTTCAGCCCGCCCCTGCTAAATCAGGGCGTTCCAATGATAATACGATAATACCCAGGGTGTCGCTTCGCTTGCCCTGGGCTAAGGAGGTCTTTGGGCTTTCAGCCCGCCTCGTTTGCTTCAGTCATATCCTCATCACAGGACCTGCGAATGATTATTTTACGCTCAGCCGAGCGACGCCGTCTGAGGCTAAATTAACTATTCGCTGTGAAAGTCGTCTGAGGCCAGAGCTATTAGATGTGATGCGCTCTTCAAATCACTCCAAATGTCGGATGAGCCTTTTTCTTTCTTGCTCATGCCCGCTTTTCTTGCCCGTGCCTTTTTGGGGGGAGGCGGGGAGGCGTTGCGCTTGTCGGATTTTTAATAAGGGTTAAAAATGCCCCCCCCGTTGAAAAAAACCTTAAAAGACCTGTCCTGGATTAAAAAAAGTTAATACCTTTGCAGGGCTTTCTAAAAAGCAGAAATTAGAAATATTATTCATTTAGGGGATTTTTTTTATGATTAAGACTCTCGTAACCAATCGGGAGTGGGGGAAATTTTCTCACACCCAAGTTGCCTCGGCAGTAAAAGCTTGCCTGGGGCGCACCGAAGTCGCAAAACGACTTCTCTTTATCTCATTCGCCGTAGTGGCATCATTTGTTGGCCAAACGGTCCATGCGCAGAATGCTGCATGGGATGCCACAACAACACCTTCCGCTACCGACGGTCAAGAGGTTTATCTTTACAATGTGGGTACCAAGCAGTTCCTCGGAAGAGGTGGCCGCTGGGGCACCGAGGCTAACATGAACGTGGAGGGTACGAAGTTTACGCTGACATACAATAGCAGCACAAAGACCTTCACGCTTACCTCGCCTATAAGTTCACCCAATGGTAATAAGCTGACCCTGATGGATGGAGTAAATTCAGCGCATGACGAGGGTACCTATTTTCTTGACCAAGGAGGAGCGAACTTCTCCGTAACAGAGGTGAAATCGGGCGATGAGCTGAAGGGCTATAAGATTTCATCTGTTGCTGCGAATAATGGTAAATATGGTATTCTGACTAAAGGTGAGACCTATAACATGGTGGCCTTTGGTGTGTACCAAAAGGCATACGCCAAGCTTGCAACTGAAGATTGGGTAAATGGCGACTCTACCGACTACGCTACATGGATCATCGTAACACACGATCAGCGCCTTGCTGCTTTTGGAAATGTTAACGATGCCCATAAGGCAGCTGTGAACGCCACCTTCTTGATGCACGACTTCGACTTCGCTCGTAACGACTACGATTGTTCTTATTGGAGGACGGGTGCTACCAACACAGGAACCACTACGGGAACACTAAAAATGGGTAACGACAAAATTTACTTGCCGTCAGACGCATACGTGGAGAAAACAAAGACTTACGTCTATAAGACTGAAAAGCATGTTTATACCTCATCTTACGGTGGTCTATTAACAAGTGAACATGAGGACGTAATCGAAAGTCCTACTCCCCTCAACAATGTGACGGAAGTAGGAGGAACTTTTACGCAAAAATGCTCTCAAAATTCTAGTCATACAGGTAGTTATAAAGATAAAACATATACATACACTCTGACCGAAATCAGCGAGACTGGTGGTGGCTACACCTACTACTTGGGTAACGGTTACGATGAGAATGACCACTCAGGCCTAGACCCCATTACAGGTGAGACGATGGAGCTGACAGAGAATCGTCAGCAAACCTACGGTGGTGCATGGACTGCCAATATCCATGGTGCTCGCGGTAGAGTGGTGCAGACCATCAAGGCTGGTAACATGGTTAAGGAGGGTTGGTATCGCATTAGCTGCTTAGGCTTCACAACCACCACAAAGGGTATCGCTCGCCTCTTCGCTGCTTCCGCTAAGGGTAACACTTCAGGTTCCACGGCACAGAGCAAGAAGTTTGCTACAGCTGACTTGGCCAGAATCGCCAAGCAGCCCGCTACTTATGTGGCCGCTTCGCAGCTTCTCGATGGATCCACTGAAGGCGCATACGACGCTTCGGTGATGGTGTATGTGGGTGGTAATAAGACTGATGGCTTTGAGACCCTCTCATTCGGTATCCAGGTGGGTAGCGCTGCTGATCCAACCCAGAACGCAGATGCAACGGCTTGGACCTGCTTCGACAACTTTAAGATAGAGTACCTCGGTACTCCCCCCCATACGCTCATCCTCGATGAGGACCAGACCGATGCCGGCTATATCAAGGCTCAGGCTCCTGATTTGAATGGAAATGAGACTCTTCTGAAGTCGGAGGTGTACCTGCACCGCACCATGAACCTTGGCACGTGGAACTCATTAGTGTTGCCCATCAACCTCAATGTGGGTCAGGTGATGCGTATCTTCGGCAACCAGGTGCGTGTCTCTGAGTTCAAGGGTGCATGCGATAAGGATCACCCGCAGCGCATCATCTTCGAACCGATCAAAGCCAACCAAACCGACCCTGATGCCATTGCTATTGAGGCTGGTAAGCTCTATCTCGTGAAGCCCACTGCCGATGGTGGTATGCTTAAAGACCAGGAGGTGCAGACATTTAACAAAGACGGCTATAACATCTCGGTGAAGGATTACTACCATATTGTGGGTGTGACCTTTAAGAAGAAGAGCGATATCGCCGATGACGCCTACTCAGGCCGCGTGAGGGGTGATACAGGCTCTGAGGAGTTTGATACTAAGCAGCAGGTGCAGTTCGTGGGTACTTACGTGAAGTGCTTCGACACCAACAACATTCCCGCCAACTCTTACGTGCTCAATGGCAACAACGTGGGTGGCACGGCCGGCCTCTGGTACTACCGCACCGTGACGACCAACACCAAGGGCTTCCGCGGATGGTTGCAGTCGGCTAATGACCTGCCCTCAAAGGGCTTCGAGTATGAGATCGAGGGCGTGGTCGATCAGGTGAACGGCGACGTGACCGCCATCGAGGGCATCGAGGCTGCGCAGCAGCACAGCGGCAACATCTACAACCTCAACGGACAGCTCGTGCGCCAAGGCGCCACCTCTACCGAGGGTCTGCCCAGCGGCCTCTACATCGTAGGCGGCAAGAAGGTGGTAGTGAAGTAAATCCATAGGTCGAACTCTTTAATCAGCAATCAACATGAAAAAGCAATATATGCAGCCCACTGCCGTTAAGGTGGCAGTGATGGGCGCCCTGATGCACACCGGAAGCGTCCAGAACACCACAGGCGATGTGCAGACAGGTGTCCAGGAAAACAATAAGGATGGTTTCGAGGCTGGCTCTAAGGATCACAGCACCAACCTCTGGAACAAATGGGACGAGTAATCCCCCAGTGAATGTCAACACGACATTCCAACAACATAGGTAGTTACAGGCGGATGTGTCCGCCAGCATAAAAGTAACGACATTTTTATTTCGGAATAACAATCAGCAAGCCGGCCGTCAGCGATGATCGCCGGCTTGTTTGGTTAAGGTGCAGCCGATAATGGACGGGCTGAAAGCCCAATGAGCACATAGCCCAGGGCAAGCGAAGCGGCACCCTGGGTTTACGGATTGATACAAGCAAACGCGCCCTGCAAGGGCAAAAGCATTGATAATTAACGCTTTTGCCCTTTCAGGGCGCATGTAAAACCTAATGGCTACCCAGGGTGTCGCTTCGCTTGCCCTGGGCTATGCGCTCATTGGGCTTTCAGCCCGCTTCTGTGCGCTTTTGCCCTTGCAGGGCGTACCAATGATAACACGATAATACCCAGGGTGTCGCTTCGCTTGCCCTGGGCTATGCGCTTGTTGGGCTTTCAGCCCGCTTCTATGCGCTTATGCCCCTTCGGGGACGCATATCCACGCATTTAACCGGGCGTTTCTGTGCGCTTATGCCCTTTCAGCCCGCTTCTGAGCTTTTGCCCTTTCGTGGACGCATATCCACGCATTTTATGGATTCTTTTCAACTCTTGTCAGCGTTTCTTTGGAGCTTTGCTTCCATTCGCATTTTGCCATAGTCCGCTATGGCTTTGGGCGCAAATGTCGCACCTGCTCGAAACAAACACCAACAAGAATTGAAATCCTAATGACCTTTTTGGGTTAAATGAAGATGTACTTCATGACGAACAGGATGGCGAGCACGTAGAGCGTGGCGTTGAGGCGCTTCCAGTGGCCGCACAGCACATTGATGGCCACGTAGGCGATGACACCACACAGAATGCCGTCGGAGATGCTATACGTGAGCGGCATCATGATGATCGTGATGAAGGCAGGGATCGACTCGGCGTAGTCGTTCAGGTCGATGTCCTTGATGGGCGACAGCATGAACAGTCCCACGATGATGAGCACGGGAGCCGTGGCCGCCGACGGGATGGCCAGGAACAACGGCGCGAAGAACAACGCCACCACGAAGCAGAGCGCCGTCGACAACGCCGTGAGGCCCGTGCGGCCACCCTGCGCCACGCCAGCGGCACTCTCCACATACGTGGTGGTGGTGCTTGCGCCCAGGCAGGCGCCCGTCACGGTGGCTACGGCATCGGCCATGAACGCCTTGTTCAGGCCGGGAATGGTGCCGTTGGGGCGCATCATGCCTGCCTTGGTGCACACGCCAACCAGCGTGCCCATGGTGTCGAACATATCGATGAAGAGGAACGTCAGCACCACGATCACCATGTCGATGGTGAAGATGTTGTGAAACTCAAACTGGCAGAAGATGGGCGCCACCGAGGGCGGCACGTCCACCATGCCATGAAACGAGGTGAGGCCCATCGGCATGCCGATGAGCGCCGTGGCGATGATGCCCACGAGTAGTGAGCCCGGCACGTTCTTGATGACCAGCACCGACGTGATGAGCAGGCCGATGATGCCGAGCAGCGCCGACCCCTCCGTGAGGTGGCCGATGGTTACAAACGTGGCGTCGTTCTGCACGATGATGCCTGCGTTCTTCAGGCCGATGAAGGCGATGAACAGGCCGATGCCCGCGCCAATGGCCCGTTTGAGGGTGGCGGGAATGGCGTCGACGATGAGCGTGCGTATCTTCGTCACCGTCATGAGGATGAAGAGGATGCCCTCGATGAGGATGGCCGTCAGGGCAAACTGCCATGAGTAGCCCATCGTGAGGCACACGGTGAACACGAAGAAGGCGTTGAGACCCATGCCCGGCGCCAGGCCAAACGGCTTCTTGGCGTAGAACGCCATGACGAGCGTGCCCACGATGGCTGCCAGCGCCGTGGAGGTGAACACGGCGTGGGTGTCCATGCCCTGAGAGGCCAACGCCGAGAAGATGTTGGGATTGACGGCGAGAATATAAGCCATGGTGAGGAACGTTGTTACGCCCGCCATGATCTCCGTCTTGAGGTTATGCTGCTTGGGATCGAAGCCCAATAGTTTCTGTAACATGATGAGGATGATAGGAATCAGAAGGTTAACATATTAGAAGTCCCACTTCACACCCAGGCAGGGACGGCACTTGAAGCCCCCTGTTGAGCCGAAGTTGTTGGTGAGCTCCACCTCGCCACCGAGGCTGAGGTTGTCGACGCCGAAGTGCTGGCCCACGTTGTACCAGAGCTGCGGCTCGGTGATAAACACGGTGTGCTTGGTGTCGGCGCTGCCGTCCTCCTTGAAGTCGACGGCGTGGGTCTCCCACCAGAAGTCGGCGAAGCCATCAAACTTCAGGCCCTTCACCCCGAAGATGTCGTTGCAGGTCCACACGGCGGTCAGCTGCATGGGCACGTTCTGGTCGGTGGAGCGGATGGTCTTGTAGAGCGCCTGCAGGGTGAGCGTGTTGCGGTAGCTCTTGTCGTGCAGCAGATACTCGGCACCGAAGAGCCACGCGTTGTTGATGGGGTAGTTCTTCGTGATGCCGCCGTTATACTCCACGTGGAGGCTCCAGTTTTTCAGCTGCGTGTTCTGCCAGAAGTTGAGGGCGCGTGAGATCTCGGTGTAGGTGCCGCCCTGCGAGATGTTCTTGCTGCCCACCACCATCTTGTCGTAGTTGAAATCGTGGTCGACGAAGAAGTAGGTGCTACCCCATTTGTCCTGCTTGAACATCTCAAGCGTGAGCGTTACAAACTCGCGGTCGTTGCCGAAATCGTAGAGCACTTGCGCATTGACTTGCGCCTTGACCTTCATGGAACTCAGGAGGAGTGTTGCCAGCAGCATCGCTACGGCAGTTAGTCGGTTGACTTTCATTGTGATAAGAAAAAAGATTAGAAAATAAGACAAGCGGCGTTCGCCGCCTTACAAATGCAAAATTATTAAAAAAAAGCCAAACACGAAAGCGATACGCCCCTTTTTATCGGTTCTTCCGTTAAACCCCAATCGGTCATTTTCAGGCGGGCTGAAAGCCCAATGAGCTCCTTAGCCCAGGGCAAGCGAAGCGTTGCCCTGGGTTAACCGAAGCGCCATGCCACGCCCTGCAAGGGCAAAAGTGCTGAACCACAGTCGATTAGGTACTTTTGCCCTTGCAGGGCGCGCCAATTGCGAGACGCAGAGCCATGCGAAGCCACACCAAGCGACGCGCACCCTCGCTGATTTTGAAAGAACACGAATCTCACGAATCTTACGAATGACGACTGAGAGGAAACACCGTCGGTGTTTATTATATCACGAATGACAACTGAGAGGAAATACCATCATTGTATAATAGGATATGCATTGCCTTCCTTCGGTCGGTGGGTCTACGCACGTCATTACCTCCCTGTGGTCAGTGGGTCTACGACAAATCTCGTGAGATTCGTGTTCTAAAAAAGGCACTGCGTAGCTCCACTGACCAACGGGAAGGGCTATGAAGGTCATTGCCCTTGTAGGGCGCGCCAGTTGCGAGACGCAGAGCCGTGCGAAGTTACGCCAAGCGACGCGCACCCTCGCTGATTTTGAAAGAACACGAATCTCACGAATCTATCGAATGACGACTGAGAGGAAACACCGTCGGTGTTTATTATCTCACTAATGACAACTGAGAGAAACACCGTCGGTGTATCATATAATATGCATTCGTGAGATTCCAAACGCCAGGGGCGTTTCTTATATCTGCATTCGTGAGATTCGTGAGATTCGTGTTCTAAAAAAATACTCGGCGAAGCCCCACTGACCAAAGGGAGGTTATCTTACGAGATTTGTCGTAGCCACACCGACCGTAGGGAAGTAATATCCTTACAAACTACACATCAATCTACACTGTTTTTTTGTTCGACCTCCCATTGGTCTCCAAATACGCTATTCTCGCGTGTTTTTGCAATTGGTTCATAATCAGACAGTTGTCGTCCGAGTGTGTTGTTGCACCTTCCAATGGCCCCCATTTCCGTTGCGAAACATGCCTTATGGAGCCTCGATGGCTTAGCTTTCGCACCGCGAAACATGGCTTTTGGCCCCTCGAAAGCTAAGCTATCGCAACTCGAAAGATGCCTAACCGCAAATCAGCCCGTCGTTTTTTCCCTTCCAGTAGGTCAGATATCCTCTTTTCGTCCGCTGGTTCGTCCGTTTTTTCCACACAACTTTTTAACCAAATATCCATACAAACACATGGTTGCTTCGACCTCTGAAACGCTCGCTGATTTTTTAAGAACACGAATCTCACGAGATTTGTCGTAGACCCACCGACCAACGGGAGGTAATCTACCGAATGACGACTGAGAGAAACGCCTCTGGCGTTTGGAATCTCACGAGACTCGGCGTAGCCCCACTGACCACAGGGAGGTAATGACGTGCGAAGGCCCACTGATCGTAGGGAAGTCATTAACCGAGAAATCATCATTCGCAGGTCCTGTGATGAGGACGCGACAAAAGGCAAACGAGGCGGGCTGAAAGCCCAGGGTTGCGCATAGCCCAGGGCAAGCGAAGCGACACCCTGGGTATTAATCGTATTTTCATTGGTGCGCCCTGGAAGGGCAAAAGCATTCATCCTTATGTGGATTTTGCTCAGTGACTGTGCCATATTTATTACGCTTTTGCTCTTTCAGAGCGTTAATGGGTATGTTGTTTGTATTCATACCCAGGGTGTCGCTTCGCTTGCCCTGGGCTATGCGCTCATTGGGCTTTCAGCCCGTTCAAACCGAATGCAATCAAGCATGCTTGAATTGCTGAGGTGAAGCCAATAATGCATAGCAAAGCCCACCCTGCCTAAATCAGAAACTCCAATAACTGATATTGCGAAGCTGCAATTTGGCAGTTGCAATATCTTCGATCACCAACCCTCTGTTCTGGAGCAAAGCAACCTGTCCATCTACGTTTATCGGTTGTTTGTCGTAATCCATATACCTTTATAAAAAGCGAAGTCCCACCGTGGTACGCATCGTTGAGAGGCGTGGTGGGATTTGTTGCTGCGCAAATACTCTTTTTTATTGGAAACTCCAACTGTTTTCTTCAAAATCTGCTTGTCAAATATGGATTTTAACATAAAAAGTTCTCTAATTTGCACGTTCCGAGTGAAATAATCCATGATGGTATCGAACTGATGTAGCACAATCAAGAATTGGGGATAAACAGCAAGGCCCCGACGGCATGTAACCGACGGGGCCTATGAGGTGCTGTGGGCGCAACGGCTATGGCTTGCGCCGCGCCCACGGCGATTTTGCGTGTTGGGATGGGGCTATGGGACCATGCCCTTATGCTATGGGTCCATGCCCTTATGCCCTTCTGCCAGGCGCAGCCCTTATGCGAGGCGCTGCTCCAGGCGCTCGCGTATGGCGGCGATGAAGCCCGCTGAGGTCTTGGGCTGCGGCGTGACCCCCTCCATCAGACCGGCGAGGTCCTTGGTGACGATGCCAGCGTTCAGCGTGTCGAAGCATGATGCCTCGAGCTCGTTGGCGAAGCGGATGAGCTCAGGCAGGTTGTCCATCTCGCCGCGCTTGCGCAGGGCGCCGCTCCATGCGAAGATGGTGGCCATCGGGTTGGTGCTCGTCTCCTCGCCCTTCAGGTACTTGTAGTAGTGGCGTGTCACGGTGCCGTGGGCAGCCTCATACTCATACTTGCCGTCGGGCGACACGAGCACGGAGGTCATCATGGCCAGTGAGCCGAAAGCCGTCGACACCATGTCGCTCATCACGTCGCCGTCGTAGTTCTTGCAGGCCCAGATGAAGCCGCCCTTTGAGCGGATGACGCGCGCCACGGCGTCGTCGATGAGCGTATAGAAGAACTCCAGGCCGCGCTTCTCAAACTCGTCCTTGTACTCCTCGAACACCTCGTAGAAGATGATCTTGAACTGCGCGTCGTACTTCTTGGAGATGGTATCCTTGGTGGAGAACCACAGGCTCTGGTTGGTGTCGAGCGCAAACTTGAAGCAAGAGTGTGCAAACGAGCGGATCGACTTGTCGGTGTTGTGCATGGCCTGCAGCACACCGGCACCCTTGAAGGTGTGGACCACCACTTCCTCGCGCTTGCCGCTCTCGCCCTCGAAGACGAGCTTGGCTACGCCGGGCTCCTCAGCGCGGATCTCCACGCTCTTGTAGACGTCGCCATAGGCATGACGGGCGATGGTGATGGGCTTCTCCCAGTTGCGCACGGCGGGATGGATGCTCGGAATGGTGATGGGCGTGCGGAACACCGTGCCGTCGAGGATCGAGCGGATGGTGCCGTTGGGGCTCTTCCACATCTGGTGGAGCTTATACTCGTCCATACGCTGGTGGTTGGGCGTGATGGTGGCGCATTTCACGGCCACGCCCAGGCGTTTCGTGGCCTCGGCGGCGTCGCGTGTGATCTGGTCGGCCGTCTCGTCGCGCTTCACGAGGCCAAGGTCGTAGTATTCGGTTTTCAGGTCGATGAACGGGAGGATCAGTTCGTCCTTGATCATCTTCCATAAGATTCGGGTCATCTCGTCGCCATCCATCTCAACGATGGGAGTGGCCATCTGAATTTTCTGTACCATAGTTTATAAGGTTAAATGGTGAATGTGAATGGGGTTTGGGGGGTGTGAATGCCCGGGGACGTGCCCCGGGCGCTTAGGGGTTGTTGGCCTGCCGATGGGTCGGGGCTTCGGTCTACTTCAGGTTCTTGTAGTAGTTCATGAGGCAACCGTCGGCCAGGATCTGGCGCTCATTGGCCGTGAGGTTCTGGAAGAAGAGGTGGATGGGCTGCACACCGTTGGCGGTGATGACCTGCGCGTCGATCTCCTCCTTGCCTGCGAGGATGGCCTCGCGGATGCCTGGGATGAACACCTTGTCGCCCGGCTGGAAGTCGAATGTCGTCTCGGGAGCGATGGTGAAGGGCACGATGCCCCAGTTGATGCAGTTGGAGCGGTAGCGCTTCGTGGCATACTCGTAGCAGATGTTGGCGTCGCCTCCCAGCACCTTTTGGCACGAGGCGGCCTGCTCGCGCGCCGAGCCGTCGCCCGGACGGTTGGCGAACACGCACGATCCGAAGCTGGTGTTCTCGGCGTTGGCGCCCACTGCCTTGAGGGCCTCAGCCACATTGTCCGACACGTTGCCGGCTCGGCGGTCGAGGTCTTGCTGCTGGATGGCCTTGCTCAGGCCCACATACTCGGGCACGCGGCGCGACAGGGCAAACTCGGAGAGCTTCAGCGGGTTGGAGCGGTAGCTCGACGTCTCGCCCGAAGGAATGAGCTCGTCGGTGGTGGTCACGGGGTCGTGGATGACGGCTGCCAGCTCCACCAGCATGTTCTCGGCCATGGGATACATGGTGGGCCAATCCTTGATGTTCGGGCCATAGCGCAGCTCCGTCTCGGGACGGGCCTTGCCGAAGCCGTTGTAGACGCGGCACTTGTAGATCTTGTCGTCGTACTGGTAGGGCTTGTGCGTGTTCTCATACGCCACATCGGTAGCGGCGGTGATGACGCCACCGTTGGCCGCCGTGGCGGCGATGGAGCGGGCGTCCATGAGCGCCACGAGCGAGAGCTGTCCCTGGCCAGGCTTCGATCCCTCACGGTTGGGGAAGTTGCGGGTGGTGTGGCGGATGCTCAGACCGTTGTTCGACGGCACGTCGCCTGCGCCGAAGCACGGTCCGCAGAACGCCGGCTTCATCACCACGCCAGCCTCCATGAGGTCGGCGGTGATGCCCTCGCGCGTGACAGCCATCGACACCGGTGTGGACTGCGGGTAGGCCGACGCCGTGAAGTAGTCGTTGCCGATGCTCTTGCCTTTCAGGATGGCGCTTGCCTCGGCGAGGTTGTCGTAGGTGCCGCCCGAGCAACCGGCGATGATGCCCTGGTCGGCATGTACCTTGCCGTCGACCACCTTGTCGACGAGATGCACGTCGACCTTCGTTCCGAAGCGCTTCTTGGCGTCTTCCTCGATGCGTGTGAGGATGCCCACGGGATCGGCTTGCAACTCATGGATGGTCACGGCGTTCGACGGGTGGAACGGCAACGCGATCATAGCCTCCTGCTGCGACAGGTCGATGCGGATCATCATGTCGTAGTAGGCCACGTCGCCCGGCTGCAACTCGCGGTAGTCGTCGGGGCGCTCGTGTATGTCGTAGTGGTGCTTCACCTCGTCGTCGGTCACCCAGATGCTGCTCAGGCAGGTGGTCTCGGTGGTCATGATGTCGATGCCGTTACGGAAGTCGATGGGCAGCTCCTTGACGCCGGGTCCGGCAAACTCGAGCACCTTGTTCTTCACCACACCGCTCTCGAAGGTGGCCTTCACGAGCGAGATGGCCACGTCGTGCGGACCCACACCCTTCTTGGGCTTGCCCTCGAGCCACACGAGCACCACCTCGGGAGCGTTGATGTCCCAGGTGTTGCGCAGCAACTGCTTCACCAGTTCGCCGCCGCCTTCGCCCACGCCCATGTTGCCGAGCGATCCGTAGCGAGTGTGTGAGTCGGATCCGAGGATCATGTTGCCACACTTCACCATCATCTCGCGCGCATACTGGTGGATGACCGCTTGGTTGGCCGGCACGTAGATGCCGCCATATTTCTTGGCTGCCGAGAGTCCGAAGACGTGGTCGTCCTCATTGATGGTGCCGCCCACTGCGCAGAGCGAGTTGTGGCAGTTGGTCATGGCGTAGGGCAGTGGGAACTCCTCGAGGCCGCTGGCGCGTGCCGTCTGGATGATTCCCACGTAGGTGATGTCGTGCGACATCATTGCGTCGAAGCGGATGCGCATCTTCTTGCCCTTCGCACCGTCCACGTCGTGAGCGCGGAGAATGCCGTATGTGATGGTGTTTTCGCGAGCCTCATCGGGGGTCATTCCCGTGTACTCGTCACGAATCTCTTTTCCGTTGAGGAGATAGACTCCATGCTTAATGAGTTCAACCATAATGTCAATGTGTTTTAGATTTCAAGAAATAAAGTTACTACTTTTTTGTTGTTTAGGCGTATAGACTGTTATGTTTTCTTTCGGTTTGGTGTTATTTTGTTGTTATTACGGTATATTTCCTGCAAGAAGTTAACTACTGCCGGGTTATTCCGTACAAAAAGACAACCATCGACAGCATGTCGGCGCTTCCCCCCGGCGACAGGTTTCGCATGATGAAACTGCGGTTCATGGCCTCCAGTCCGGGTTCCGAGAAGTCGTTGAGCAGTTGCCGCGCCTGCATCTTCACCTGTATCATCGTGTCGACCGACGAGCGGTGCACGATGTTGGTGTCGTCGAGCTCGGCCATGATGCGCAAGAGGGTGCGGTGGGGCGCATAGGTGTCGTTGGCGCGCCGCCGTGCGGCGTAGAAGGGCAGCCAGTCGGCGAAGAGGCGTGCGTAGCCCTCGCGTGCGTTGTCGAGCGCGCTCTTGAGGGTTGCCACCGGCGACGCTTCCACCTTGGCCCTACTGCCATGGGTGCCCTGCGTGTCGGGGAAGGCGGCGGCCAGGGCCGCGATGGTGGCGGACAGGAAGGCGGGCGGATTGGCGCTCATGGCCGCCGTGTGGGTTGCCGCGTGGGCCGCTGCGATGACGGCCAAGCCCAAGGCGAAGAGGGCACCCTTGTGGGTGTTGACACCACCTGTGGCCACGAGCATGGCCCGCTCAGCCTCAAGGCCGATGCTCACCACCTCGCTGTGGGGCGGCAGTTGTGGAGCGTAGCCCAGCAGGGCGAGCCTCACGAAGAAGGGATGCAGGGCGCGTATGCCACGCATCATGATGGCGTGGTCCATATCGGTGTGGGAGCCGTTGTCGCGACTGTCGACCAGTCCGGGCTTCGGGGTGGTGTTGAGCTCGGTGCGGAGGGCGCGCGTGGCGAGGTGCGCTATTAAATAAGGTAGGGTGGTGGGCGGCACGAGGGGTGCGGCGGCCGAGAGGTTGTTTTTCACCAGGGCCATGCGGACGCGTGAGGCGCTCACCGGCTCGCCGTCGACCTCATAGCGCTGCATCACCCGCACATCGGGCAGGGTGGCCTGCATCAGTTTGTTGTAACGGCAGGTGAGGGCGTCGGTAGGCTCGCTGCCCACAAAGCGCACGGTGGCGCCGAGGGCCGGCGCGATGTGTCGGCCATAGAGGTCGAGGTCGAGCAGCATCTGCGTGTCGGAGGCGTCGGAGAGCCGCTTGAGGAAATAGGTGGGGAAGGTGGCCTTGCTCACAGCGTAGTCGCTTCCGTCGACCACACACACGTTGGCCAGGTCGGCCACACCGCGGCTCACCATGTCCTTGCGCTCAGCGTAGGAGAACACCGAGCAATCTTCCTTGACGATCAGCACATAGAGCGTGCCCACCTGGGCGGCGGCCTGCTCCACGAGGCGGCGGTGGCCCAGGGTGAACGGGTTGGCGTTCATCACGATGACGCCCGCCTGCGGCAGGGTGGCCGATGCGGCGGCTGATGCGGTGGCCGATGCGGCGGCTGCGGCCTGGCGCTCGGCGCTGATGCGGCGGAGCGCCTGACTGTACTTGCCGATGCCTCCCACGCCCGTTTCCATAAGGATGGCTTGTGGCGCCTCCGCCAGCAGGCGGAAGGAGAGGCTCTCGAAGAGCTGCCGGTTCTGCGGTTTGGTATAGAGCTTCACACAATGGTGGCCCTCGGCGTTGGCGCGTGCGATGAGATGCGACACGATGGTGTTGGCCAAGGCTTCGCCCTGATGGCCGTCGGCCACCGCCACACACTTGATGATGTCGCGCCACAGTCCACCGCCGGCGATGATGTCGCCGCTCGCCTCGTCGACCAGGGCGGCATAGTAGTCGACCTCGTCGAGCCTCAGGCCGCTCGCCGCAAGAAACTGCTCAATGCGGGCGCGTTGGCGTGGGATGCTGGTGTGGAGCTGAAGGATTTCCAATGTGGCTGGTGTTTTAATGAGTGGGGTGATTCAGGGAACAGGCAGTGAGTTAATGGGCAGGGGTTGGATTTCATCCTTCGTTTTCTCGCCATGGCATAGCTGAAGCAAGCTTCGCTTTGCTCATCTGGCTTAGCGAAAACGTTGATTTGACGTATGCGTCGATGCGTTGGTTGATGGCCTCCCAGATGTCGTCTTGCGAGTGCCATCGCATGCGCATGCAGTAGCGCGCCTCGCGGTTGCACACCAGGCAACGGCGCGGCTCGCCCCCCACGGCGGTTCGCGGCACGGGGGCGCCTTGCTGGTCGATGACATCGATGTCGAACAGTCGTCCGAGGGGATGGCTGTCCTCGATCTGCACCGCCATGAGCTTGGCTTCAAGAAGTGGGGTGGGGGTTACGAGATACACCTCGTAGCCCGTGGGCAGGTCGCGCTCGATGAACCGCTGCTGGCGGTCGCGTTCGGTCCATTGGTCTACGCCGAACGCTTTGCGCAGGGCCTCCACGGCGGCGTGCGCCACGATGAGCGACTGCTGATTACGCTTCACGCTTCCTGGCACCACGACGGTGGTGCACACCAGGGTGTGTCCTGGGTGCTCGGCCAACAATTGCTGTTGAAGGGCGTGGCGCGCATCGCGACTGGCCAGAAGTTCGTCAAGCGTAATCATAGTCGGTCTTTTTAGGTTGATAACTACTATATAACTCCTGAAACGGAGAGAACGCTTGCAACATCAGGGGGAGTGGGTGATGGCGGTAATCGGTCGAGGAAAACAAGCCACGTAAATACGACAACACTCCCTTCCACAATGCTGAAGAGACGGATGCGCCGAGGGGCGCTCCAAGATGTTCTCAATACTTACGCTCGCGCGAGTAGTATGGGTAGATTTCAGGTCTGCCCGCGTTAAACGTCATCGTTTCGGCGGACATTGGTTTAACGCCGTAAAGATAGGTATTATTTGTGAAACTTCCAAGTATTTAGGCCACAATTATGCATAAAAAGTGCATTTTTGTCATTGCAGGGTGGTTGCGTGTGGGCTGCATGGCCCAGGCGGTTGCCTTTTTGCCTCAGGCGGCTTGCAAGCAATGTGGGCGTTTTTTTCGGAAATCAGGGCTGTGGGATGATAAATGCTTGGCAAATCGTTGGGGAATAGAGAATTACGTTATACCTTTGCATACATTCACCATAAACACAAACAACATTGAACTTACGTAAACTGCTGGTTGCCGCCCTGACGCTCGTTGGTTTGGCGGAGAGCGCGTGGGCCGTGCCCGCTTATCCCGGCAAGATCCGTGTGAGGCAAGCCGACGGAACGACGCTCATCCTCTGCATCCATGGCGATGAGCACACCAACTACACCACCACCGACGATGGGTTTCCCATCCTCCTCAACCCGACGAGCGGCAACTACGAATATGCCACGCTGCGACATGGAACGCCCTGCGCCAGTGGCATAACGGCTGCCGACGCCTCGCTTCGATCCGACCGTGACAGGAGGTTTCTCAGCACCGTCGACAAGACCACCATGGCATCGGCCCTTAGGAAACGGCGGTTGGGGCTGAGCGCGCTCAACGAGAAGGCCGACCTGCGGAAGACGGGGCGCAATCCACGCCGCACGCTCGTCAACAACTTCCCGCACATGGGCGAGCAGCGCTCGCTCGTCATCCTCATGGAGTTTAACGACAAGCGTTTCACCTCGATGGCCCACCCGCAACAGTATTACGCCGACGCCATGAACCAACCCGGCTTCACCGCCGCCAATGGCGCCAACGGCAGCGTTCGCGACTTCTTCGTGGCGAGCAGCGCCGGACGGTTTCGCCCCACGTTCGACGTGTATGGTCCCGTGCGGATCAACTACGGGCAGCACGACGCCAGACAGGGCACCTACGACACGGAGGTGAACATGGGCACCTTTGTGAAGGCCGCCATCGAGGGGCTCGACGACCAGATAGACTTCTCGCAATACGACCACGACGGTGACGGCTACGTGGATAATGTTTACATCTATTATGCCGGAGTGGGGTCGGCCGATTCGCGCGATGCGGAGACCATTTGGCCCCACGCCTACGACATGCAGGGATGGGGCATCGACGTCACCACCAACGACGGGGTGAAGATAGGCAGTTACACCTGCAGCAACGAGGTGGACGGCTATCGGTCGGGCAACCTCACGGCTGGCATCGGCACGTTTGTGCACGAGTTTGGCCATTGCCTGGGGCTCGCCGACCACTACGACACCAGCAACTCGTGGGCCAAATACACCCCCGACTGTTGGGACACGATGGCCAGCGGCTCTTACAACAACGACGGCAACACGCCACCCCTCTACTCCTCGTTTGAGCGCTGCGAGCTTGGATGGCTGGAGCCCGAAGACCTCACCGCTGAGGCCGACACCGTGAACCGCCTGCCCAACCTCGGCGACTCAAACAAGGCGTACCGCATTCGGGTGCCGGGCGTCGACAACGAGTATTTCCTGCTGGAGAACCGACAGCGGAAAGGGTGGGACGCCTACCTGCCTGCCTCGGGCATGCTCGTGTGGCACATCGACGACGACCCGGAGGTGTGGGCCAAGAGCGAGGTGAACAACACGCCGGCGCATCAGCATGTGGACATCGTGGAAGCCAACGGCAAGCAGTCGGGCAACACCTTTTATTATAAGGGCGTGCCTTTCCCCGGCACCAATCATGTAACGTCGCATGCGTTTGTATCGTGGGACGGCGCCCCGTTGCTCGACATCGACAGCATTGCCGTGGCCGACAGTGTGGTGACGTTTCGTGTGGCTGGCGTGGAGACGGGCATCGCCCAGCCCTTTGGCTCCATGGTAGAGAGCCACCGTGATGGCACGGCCGACAACCGCGTGTACGACCTCATGGGCCGACAGGTAAACAGTCGGTCGGCCAAAGGCATCTTGATCCGTAAGGTGAATGGTAAGATGATGAAAGTGGCCCAGTGAGTCTGGGCGCCAACCTCCCCATCGGTCAAACAATAATCTCTTAACAATCTTCCTATTTCGGTCTCATGACCGATTGGGGTTAAACGAAGTGCGTATGAACACCCGATTCAGTAAGATTTTCCTGCCCGCCATGGTCATGGACAGCAGCAGTGAGCAACTCGACAAGTTGACCTCCACCGACTTCTGCCGCGCCTTTCGTAGTTACAACGACTACGATTGCGATGTGGAGGAGATCGATTGGAGCCGTCTGCGCTTGCGTCGCACGAGGGTGGGCGGGCGCAAGGCGCTAGTGCTCGACTATCGCACCCGCGAGGACGTGAGCGGAAACGAGTATACGGTGATAACCTATAGCGCCGACAACACGCTGCCCGTGCGTTGCTATTCGTTCTTCTACGACTTCTACGCCGTGGGCCCCGAGCGCTATTTCCTCTCGGAGCACAATGGCGACCTGACCTCCTATCGCCTGCAAGGCTGGCCTTTCGAACTGTCGTGGCACACCGTGGTGGAGGCCGTGCGCCTCTACGAGCGCCATCATCCCCTCACCGAGCGTAGCGAGGAGGAACCGTCCGAGGAGTGAGGTAGCCAGGATGAGCCCTTCAGCAAGAACTTATAGGCGGGAATGATCTCTATATCCATGCCCAGTTCGGCCGAGTGGATGGTTTCCTCTTGGTCGTAAGTCACGATGACGCACCTTCGGGCTTTCAGGAAGGGTGCCACCTTAAGCAGGGCGCCTATCTCCCGCTCCTTGGTAGCCTCGTCGGTCAACCGATAGGATGCCTGAACCAGAAGTCCCTCGGTGGGCACACAGAAGTCGACCTCCACATTCTTGTTGTAATAATAGAGGTCTTGTCCGTACCTCTTATATAACGCTATGGCCACGATGTTCTCCAGCAGTTTTGTCTCAGGCTGAAACAAGAACAGGTTGAGAATGCCGTTGTCGTAGAAATAATGCTTCTTGATGGTTTCGCGTTGGGCCACGGTGTCGGTGTAACAACTGACGCCAAACATCAGATAAGAGTCGTGCAGATAGTCGAGGTAGGTGTTGATGGTTTCGCGCGTAATCTTGGTGCCATCGCCTTGAAGGATGTTTTGCAAGCGCTTGACGGCTGTGGGTTGCATCACGCTATCGGCGAGTTTCCTGATGAGCAAGCGCAGGCTTTTCTCGTTGCGAATGCCGTTCCTCACGACGATGTCGGAGTACAGAATCTTTTGGTATAACGATTGGAGCCACGATTTCTTGTCTTGAATATCGAACACCTCCGACAGGCCACCATAATAAAAATAGTTGGTGAACAGCCGGATCACATCGGCGCGCATGGGCGACAATTCCCAATGGTCGGTGAGGTGAATGTTGTGGTATTCAAGGTATTCGCCGAACGAGAACGGATGAATCTCCTTGGCGAGATACCTGCCACCCAGTGTAGAACTGATTTCGCGGCTCAACATGTGGGCGTTGCTTCCGGTGATGAGCACGCGGTATTTCTCGTCGGCCAAGCGACGTGCAAAATGTTCCCATCCACTCACGTTCTGTATCTCATCCAAGAAGATGATGGGCTTGTGATCGTAAAGTTCCCGGTAAGCCTCAAGGATTAGATGGAGATCCTCCTTCTGCATGTCGGCGATGCGCTCGTCCTCAAAGTTCACAAACAAGATTTCTTCTGCCAAATGGCCTTCACGCAGCCGTTGTTGGATGTATTGGTAAAGCATGTACGACTTACCGGCACGGCGCATGCCCACCAACACATAGTTGATGTTGGGCTCCAACACGATGGGGCGTGTTTGCAGTTGTATCTTGCTGACAAACTCTTGTTGGCTGAGAATGATGTGTTTGATGACGTTCTTATCCATGGCTTTTTTTTATTGATGTTGAATCGTGTCCGATGCAAAAATAACAAATATTCTTCTATAACCGACATGTTTTGGCCTAAATATGTCTTCCATAGCCGACATCTTTTGCAGAAAACATGTCTTCCATAGCCGACATGCCGCTAATGCTTGTGCGTGGTGGTGATGTTTCGTGACTGTATGTGTCGGTAGGGACGTAACGCAAAAGGCGCGCCAAGAGTCGTGGACCGACCCTTGGCGCGCCTGCTATTGGGGCACGTTGGCACGTTGTGGCCAACATGGACCGTGATGCGTTACTTCACCACCACCTTGCTGGTGCGAACGGTGCCGTCGCTACCTACGCTCTTCTTAATGAACACGCCGTGGGCGGGAGCTGCCACTGCGCGACCGCTGAGGTCGTAATAGGTGGGAGCCTGGACCTCGCCCGAGACGTGGGCGTTGCGAATGTCCGACGTTACCGAGCCGTCGCTCCACACGATGTCGCTGCAAAGGCGCACGTCGCCATCCTGATAGACACCCATCACGCCTACACGCTCGAAGCCCGAGTCGTAGATGGCCACGCGGTGCTGCGATCCGTAGGTCTGGAAGGCATAGTTGGCATCGGCGAAGTCGACGGGCACATCGGTCATCTCCTCCGAGATTCCAGTGTACTGGTCGGGATAGAATGTCACAAGCTCATCGTCGAAGAAGAGGTTGAAATACACATGGCTCTGGTCCATGAAACTGTTCTTCACGTTGTTGCGCGGCAGGTCGAAGATAATACATCCCTCACCGCTCGACGCCTCCTGGTACTGCAGGATGGTGGGGTTGCTGGGCGCGGCGATGACACCGTCCCAGGCCTCAAACTCCGGCTGCATCACAACCTGCATCTCCATGGCGATGTTGCGGTAGCCATAGTTGCTCAGGAATCCATAGGGGCAATTGTTTACCTTCTTGGTCTTGGCGTCGTATTTGAAGGTCACCTTTTTGAGCTGTTGGTAAACGGTCTCGTAGGTGCTCTCGTCGTAATAAACGTTGAACGGGATGTTGAAACGATACTGGTGCTTGTTCTTGTCGAGACCCATGTACTGGGCACCGGTGAACGACAGTTTGTTGCCGTTGATGACGCCGTGGATCCAAGCCTCGGGCACCTGCGGGTCGATGTTGTTGGCATAGAAGTCGTTGCCCTCGATCACCACCTTCGAGATGCGCTGAGTGGTGGTGCGCTCTGAGGGATGGAAGGTGAAGATAAACTTCTCGGCCTTCGACGGATCGGCGGGACCGTCGTTGACAAACGGGTTGGGAGCCGTCTCGCTGATGAGGTCGCCCAGGCCGTTCCAGTCGCCCTTCTCGCTGACCATGCCGAGCAACGCGTTGGTGTCGGCCTTGATGAGCGAGTCGTTGCGCCACACGAACTTCATGTCCTGCGAGCTCTCGTCGTAGACGTATTGGTTCTCGCCGTTCACCTTTTGGAACTTCAGGCGTGCGGCATAATAGTTCACGGTTTGGTCGTCGCCCACCTCGTGCACCATAATCTGCTGCGGCAGTTTGAACACGATGGTGTCGCCTTCGCCCTTCTCGCCCTTGATCCACGAGTCGGTGTACTGGAAGGTGATGGGGCTGCTCATGTAGTAGCAGCCGTCGTCGCCCACCACGAAGTCGCGGGCACGGCCATCCATCTTGTCCTCGTAGATCATTCCCCACATGGAGATGAATCCCTTGGCGTAGCCGTACATGTCCTTATAGAGCTTGCCTGCGGGCTGCTTTGTGATCATCTCGGGCACGTTCTCGATGACCTTGGCCATCTTGGCGGGCGCGGCCACCTTGGCGAGTTTCAGCGTCGTCTTTTGCTGGGTGGGTGTCTGTGCGGGTGTTTGTGCGAACGTAGCTGCCGAGAACGAGAGAGCGGCAGCGAGCATGAGTGTTGTTTTTTTCATAATGCTCAGTTGTTATGTTGTTTGTTTTCTGTGTTTCTTGTTCACTTGATGATGACCTTGCGCGTGCTTCCGTCAGCGGCCTTCACGATGTTGAGGCCCTTCTGTGGAGCGCTGAGCTGGCGGCCGCTGATGTCGTACACGGCCTCCGTCTGGAAGTTCTTGTCGGCGTTCACGCCCTGGATGGCTGTGGCTTGTCCGGTCGACACGCTCTTGGCGGCGTTCACCACGGTGCCGTCGCTGTAGTCGATGAGCAGCGCCACGACGCGCAGTTTGTTCACGTCCTGTATGATCTTCTTGCCGCCCGTGTTGCGAACCTGGTTGAGGTCGAACGTCACCGGCATCACATACTCGTGTCCCTCCTCTACGTCGGTGGGCAGATACTGGTTGTTGTTGAGCAGGCGTGAGGTGGCCACCACCACGTCGTCGAACGTCAGTCCGCTGACATACTCTTGGCCTTCGATGAACTGCTGGAACTCGGGCTCAGGGTAATCGCGTCCCTGGCGACCGTTGTAGAAGTAGTTGTGCTGGCGCCAATCGTCGGTGGTTCCGGTCAAGCCGTCGGCCACGAGCACATACTCCACGCCGTAGCGCGAGTTCTTGATCTCCAAGGGGAACACCACCTTGGCGGTGGCAGTCACGGCGTTCTTGGCCTCGTTGAGCAAAGCGCTCACCTCGATGTCGGCCTCAGCGGGCATGGCGCAAGCGGCTTTCCACACATTATCGATGAGCATCTTGTGGGAGGCCGACTGGAAACCGCCGTAGGGGTCCATCTGATAGGTGCGGTCGAGCCATGCGGCAGGGAATCCCGTGATGTTGCTGGGATAGTCTTGGCCCGCCATCACCTCCATGGGATCGAGGTTGGAGGCGTTCTCCGAGTTGTGGTACGACAAGGCGATGAAATCGTCGGGGTAGAGGCGGTTCATGGCAGCCAGCGCCACGTATCCGCGCGGGCAGAAGCCGCACCATGTGCCCGTGTACTCCTCAAACACCGAGCGGTGCTTGGGCAGTTTGTCGAAGATGCTCACCTGGGTCTCCACATCCACATCGGCCTCGCTGTTCTCCTGCCCGTTCACCTTGGTGATGGTGAGGTTGATGGGATAATAGTCCTTTCGGTTTACCACCGGCAGCTTCACCTCGAACGAGGCCATCTTGCCATACACCGGCTCCACGGCGGTCGGGAACTTGTAGGTTCCGGTGCATACCATTCCGTCGTAGTAGAACGAGTATTCGAGGCTCTTCAGACCTGTTGCGCCATGGTTTTCGGCGTAGAACGTAAGCGTGTTGCTCACGCCCGTGGCACCGAAGTAGGTGGTGTTGCCAGCCAAGGGCGTGGCGGCGTAGAGCGGAGCGCCGTCGAGCTCCACCTGCATGGTAGAGCTACACTGGTCGCTCATGTCCTTCCAGTTGCGGTAGCTGCGTGTGGTGTGCACAAAGAGTCCGCCCTCGTGCAGCTCGGTGGTGATGTTCACCGGTCGCTTGTTGGTGGAGGTGAGCGAGTCCATGTCGAACGAATAGCCCACATACACACCCTCCTCGGTGATGGTGTAAGGCTCGGCAAGGTTCACGGTGACCCATTCGCCCGTGATGTCGGCGTTGACCGATAGGATGTCGGGCACGTTGGTCTTCTTGCCGTTGATGGTCTTCAGGGTGAGCTCCTTCGAGAGCCACACTCGCAGGTTGGAGAGGTGGTCGGCGTTTTCCATGGGCACGCGGATGGCCGCAATCTTCATTCCCACGAAGTTGGGGTCTTTGATGCGCATGGCCACATCGTAGTTTTGCATGAGCGCCTTGCCCACGTTGCCGAGGTTGCCCGTTATGCCTTGGCCCGTGTCGTGGCTAAAAATAAGCCGGTCTTGTGCCATAGCGCTGGTGGTTAGCAGACACAGTGCGAGTGTCGCCATAAACTTGGTCAGGTAGTTTTTTAATTGCATATTGTATGTTTTTATTGATTTGTAACGCTTGCAGAGGGTGTGCTGTGCGCGGTAACATTATGTCAGACGTCATGGGTGTTGCACTGTCTTTTTGTCGCTTATAATGCCATGCATCTTACTTCAAAGGCCAAAATTAAGGAATATTTAGGGTTTATGCAAATAAATTATGGATTAAATGCATATCTTTTGCAAATAATATAAGGTGTTAAGGGTGCAAAAGGTGCTTTTTGTTACGAAATGAAGAAAAACCGAACGAAAAAACAAGGATAAGTAACCAAAAGTTTGTTTTACATGATAGTTTTTGTTAATTTTGTGTAACGAAAACATTAATTATCACTTAACGAGAAGCAGATATGAAGAAAACGTACCTCTTATCAACGTTGTTGTTTTTCGCCACGAGCCTGACCGCCGTGGCGGGCGACACCAAAGTCAACGTGCTTTACCTCGACGGCCAGAGTCATGTGGTGGCCATGTCGCAGGTAGCCAAACTCGAAGTGTCGGGTCCTGATGTGAAACTCGTGGGCCAGGATGGCACCGTCGTGGCCACGCATAAGATAGCCGACATCGACAAGATCGATCTGAGCGGCACCGCCGCGGGCATCGGAAAGGTGAAGGAAGGCACTGCCATCACCCTTCGTTCCAATGGTTACACGCTCACGGCCGAAGGCATGACCGACGGCAAGGCCTTGGAGCTCTACAGCGCCTCGGGCAAGTTGGTGGGCAAGACGGTGGCGCGCGGTGGCAAGGCCACCTTCAACGCAGCCTCCCTGGCCTCCGGTGTGTATGTGGTGAAGGCGCAGGGCCAGTCGCTCAAGATGGTGAAGCGCTAAGTGCGCGCCCATTTGGATTTATCCCACAATAGCTTAGGTATCCCATTTATTATATAAGGTGGCCGCACCGACGGTCATCGCAACACAAAAGAAAAACAACATGAGAAAAATATTATTCCTTCTGGTCCTGCTGGTTGGCGCCCTTGTGCCCGCCGTGGCCCAGACGGCAACGCCCGACAGTGTGTTCGTCGTGAGAAACGGACGCATCTTCTCCGCCTACGAGGTGGGTAAGGATGTGGACAACATCACCTTCGCCAAGAAACAAGTGGCCCCCGATAACAGTGTGGTGGTAGATGGCGAGACAATCGAGATGAAGTCGTCGCTCGTCATGCAGCAAGATGGTATGATGTACGCCATCTTGTCGGCCGACGAGGGCCTGACCACGATGGACGAGATCTTTGCCTCATCGGCTTACCTGATGGTGGTGATGACGCCCGACCTGCTGGGCGAGGACCTCGACTTCGAATCGTTTGCCGACCAGCATCCCGATAGCTACTTCCAGGTTACGTATGTCGACGCGAAGAAGATGGAAGAGGACGACAGCTACGAACCCGTGGAAATCACCTCCGACGATTGGGCCGACTATTACGCCAACGGTTCGCTCGCCATGGACATCGCCGACAAGAACCTGACGCTGAACCTCGCCGTAACGCCTAACGACGGCGTGTCCAACATCGCTGTGAACTACAACGGCACCTTCACCTCGCCGGTCAGCGATCCCTACTACTTCAACGTCGACGACACGCAGAGCAAGACGCGCGCCGTGTTTGCCCAGAAGGAGGCCGACGGCGTCACATTCTACATCACATCGGGCAACATCGACAAGGCCAGCGACCTTGCGAACTGCCATTACTACGCTCGCCTCTTTGTGCCTAACAGCGCCATGGACGGCAACGACATCGACCTCCAGGGCAACACGCAGTATGAGCTTGAGCTGCACGACCAAGTGACCGATGTCAACCATCCGCAGACCTTCTTAGCCGCCAACGGCAAGGCCGCCGATGCCACAGGCTACGTGTCGGTGCTCGACCGTGGCGACGGCAGCTACACGCTCGTCGCCGATGTGGAAAACCTTGGCCAGCAGAGCGAGAAGCGCAGCCTGCAGTTCTACTATAAGGGCACGCCGATGGAGTACGACCTCACTATCCCGAGCCAGTATGCCGTAGGCGAGGGCGCACCCGTCGACCTGAAGTCGGCCGCTTACACCGTCGACGACGCCACGGGCCTCTACACCATCTACCTCTCGTCGAAGGCCAATGTCACCACGCTTGAGGGCATGGCCGACGCCGATGTGGTGATTACCGTTCCCAACGATTTCGTCAACGACGACAAGACCCACGGCTTCTCGGGCGACGAGACCAATGCGCTCATGTCGGTGAGCTTCGGCGGCGACAAGTATTGCCAGGCCACCACAAGCACGGCCGAGACACCCATCGCGCTCGGCGGCAACGCCAAGGCCACCTTCAATGCCGGCAAGGCCAACATCGATTTCGCCGTGTTTGGCATGAAGAAGTTCGACAGCCACAGTCTGCAAGGACATTATGAGGGCAGCATCACACGTCTCAACTAATCATCAAGGAGGACACTACAACATGAAAAAATACATCTATTCAGCAATGATCATTGCCGCGGCGGCCATCGCCGTCCCGGCTGAGGCCCAGCAGCGGGTGAATCTCAACAAGGGCGACCAGAACGTGGAGAGCGTGAAGTTGGGAGAGGGCGACTACATCGCCTTCGGACGCCCCGCGGGAGTGGGCAACCAGCGCCTGGCCGAAATCCTCGACGCCAGCGCCACCAAGAACAGCGTGACCTACACCATCCTCACCAAGGGCGACGGACAAATGGCCGCCCACATGGTGGTGAACAAGTGGTATCTCGAGGCGTTCATGCGCGAATACATGAACACCGATCTCTACAACTGCACCGAGGAGGAGCTCTTCAACGCCTTCTCCACCTTGCTCATGGCGGGTTATGGCAGCGGCATGATTGGCGAACAGACCTACAACCTGGCCAACGGCGAGAAAGACGTGGCGGGCTCCACGCAGTATATCCTGGGCGGCCAGGACTATTACATTGTTACCTGCGACCTCGTTCAGAATGGCGAAGGCTATGCGCTGGGCACCGACATGTCGTATAAGGTTGTTTCCACAGCCGAACCCGATGAGAGCGACGAGTCGCTCGAGGTGACCTACGACGGTCTCGACGATGCGGGCAAGGTGACGTTCAGCGTGACGCCGGGCGACGGCATCAAGACGCTCCACATGGTGCTCGGAACGAAGAAGAGCATCGATGAGTTGCTCAACGTGAAGGGTTACGACTACATCATGGCCACCGAGGCCACCGATTTCACCGCCAGCAGTTGGAACGAGTTCCAGGCCCAAGGCGAGAACAAGTGGAATGTGTCGGCAGAGAACCACTACTCGTTCCTCGTGCTTGGCGTGGATGCCAATGGCGACCAGGTGAAGCGACAAATAGACGACATCTACATCAAGCCGGTGAGCAACGACAACTGCCCGAAGCTCAACACCGACAGCTTCAGCATCGTGAATCGCGCGCTCTACGCCCATTACAGTTTCGCCTCGAAGACCTCGGCTCCCATCACCAAGGCCACCCTGCTTTTGATGAGCGAGAACGATTGGGACAATGCGCTCAACGACCTGCAGGGCACCCAGGGCTATGAGAATCCGTCGGACGCCTGGCCGGTGCTGATGGCTTCCGACAAGGCCACCGATGTGACGTCGCAGTTGCAAGACGGCACGTTCACTTACACCAAGACCTTCACCAGCGCTGAGCGCGATTGGTATGTGTTGGTGTTTGCCGTGACCGACGCCAATGGCACGTCGATCACTCGCACGGCGTTCCATTCGCAGATCGAGAACGCCGAGCCTACCACCCTGAGCCACACCTACCCCGTGGCTTCGGCTGCCAAGGCTGCCTCCGCCACGCCCGCCAAGGGCATGAAGGTGGCCAACGGCAAGGTGCGCGTCAAGGCATCGCAGTCGCTCCGCATTGTGAAATAGCCCATTCCGCCGTGTGCGGATTCCAAGGGCCGCCGTGTGCGGACGAAGTGATCCGCATGGGTGATTCTAAAATAAAAGGGAGGCAAGCACAGATGGATGTGCTTGCCTCCCTTTTCGTAGGTATGCTTGAGCGAAGTGGATGATGCTATTCTCCTGTGCCGGTTAGGCCATCCAGTAGATGTAACCGAGGGTGATGAGGCTGATGCTGAGCCACAGCAGCACACCCTGGATGAGCGGGCGCAGACCCACGCTGCGGAGCGTTTCGCGCGTGAGCGACGCGCCGATGAAGAACAGCGAGAGAGTGATGAGGTGCTTGGCCAACTTGTTCACCGCGCCACTCATCTGCCCACCCATCGTGGCGGCGGTGTCGCCCAGGAGCGAGGCGTTGCTCAGCACGTAGGTGTTGAAGACGATGGCCACCACAAACCACACGATGAAGGGCGGCACACACTGGTACCAACGCTTCGTGGGGCCGTCGGTCGAGGCGGCCAGCGTCTGGCGGAAGAAGAACGGCGTCACCAAGGCCAGCACCACAATCCACAGGGCGCGCGTCAGCTTGATGGTGGTGGCCACCTCCAAGGCGCTCACCCCCTGCTGGGCTATCAGCTCCGGGTGCATCTGGTCGTAGGCGGCACCTGCGCCCACCACCGACGACGTGTCGTGGATGGCGATGGCCGCCCACATGCCAAACTGCTTCATCGTCATGCCCAAGGCGTCGCCAATGGTGGGGAAGATGAAGAGGGCCACGGCGTTGAGCACAAACACCACACCCAACGCCACCGACATGCTCTCGGCCTTGGCTTTCAGCACCGAGCCGACGGCGGCAATGGCCGATCCGCCACAGATGGCGGTGCCCGACGACAGTAGGTAGCTGGTTTGCGAGTCGACCCCCAGCAGCTTGCGGCCAAACAGCCAACCCAATCCCAACGTGCCAAACACGCTGACGATGGTGAACAGCATGCCCTCGGAGCCCGAGGCAAGCGCTTGGTTGACGTTCATGCCGAAGCCCAGGCCGATGACCGAGTATTGTAGGAGTTTCTTCGACATGGTCTTGTTGAACGTGGGGAACGCCTTGCCAAAGAGCAGGGCGAAGGCGAAACCAATGGCCAGGGCGATGGGCGACGACACCCATTGGGCCACCCATGCCCAGGGACCCAAGTCGACATGAAACACTTCGACCACAAAGCCCATCAACAACGACAGGCCCAACACGGCGACGATCGCAATGTAACAGAGTTCTTTCTTCTGCATCTGATAATCTTTTATTTGCTGTTTGCTTTGTTTGTTTTGCGCGGCAAAGGTACGCAAAATCCTCAGCGCATCGGCCTTTTCGCCCCATGAATATCCGCCAAAACGCAAAATAGCACCTGCCACGCCTCCTTTTGCAGGCGTTGCCGATGCTATTGGTGTATGAATGGTGGAGCGCCCAGGCACATTCTCGCCCGTGGTCACCCGTGGTGCGCCTGTGCTCCTTGTGTGTGCGGGCTTACAGGTCCCATCCCACGGCGCTGGCTCCGAGCACAGCGGCCGAGCTGCCGTCGAGCGCGCTCAGCAGGAACTGGGCCTTGCCCTTGTAGATCTTCAGCACGTGCTCGTTGTAGCTTCTCACCAGGGGCTTCATGAGCAGGTCGCCAGCCTTGGTCAGACCGCCGAAGAACACGAAGGCCTCGGGCGATGAGAAAGTGGCGAAATTGGCGCAAGCCTCACCCAGCAATTCGCCAGTGAACTCGTAGATTTCCAGGGCCAGCTTGTCGCCCTTCTGGGCGGCGATCGACACATCGAGCGATGTGATGTCCTCCGGATTCATATCGCGCAACAGCGACGGCGTGTCGCTCTTCTCCAGGAACTCGCGTGCCGTGCGAGCCACACCCGTTGCCGAGCAGTAGGTTTCCAGGCATCCTCTACGTCCGCAACCACAGGGACGACCGTTCTCCGGGCGCACGATGACGTGGCCCAGCTCACCGGCCAGACCGTCGCTGCCGTACACCATCTGGCCGTTGCAGATGATGCCCGATCCCACACCTGTGCCGAGGGTGATCATGATGAAGTTTTTCATGCCGCGAGCCACACCGTAGATCATCTCGCCGATGGCTGCTGCGTTGGCGTCGTTGGTGAGGCCCACAGGGATGCCGCCCAGACGCTCAGAGAACATCTTGGCCAATGGCACAGAGTGGTCGTGTGCCCAAGGAAGGTTGGGGGCGAAGTCGATGCTGCCCGTATAGAAGTTGCCGTTGGGTGCGCCGATACCCATCGCCTTGATCTTCTCGATGCCGCCCACCTGGTCGACGATGATGTGGAGCGCGTCGATCGATGCGTTCACATAATCCTCTTCGGTGTCGTAGGCCTTTGTCTTGATGGCTGTCGTAGCCTTGATTTCACCACGCGCGTCGACGATGCCGAACACCGAGTTGGTGCCGCCGAGGTCGAGACCAATGACGTATGGTTTCATTGCGTTCTGTTCGTTCATGATAGTACGTAAGTGTTTAGTTAAGAGTTTAAGTTGCCGCCCTGATGATGCGATGCGGCTTGCATGTTGCAAAGATAGAGCAGCCTATCTTCTGCAAAGATAAACTATTTTTTGCAGAGAACTCATCGCTTTGCAGTATTTTTTTATAAACAAGTGGGAAAAGGTGTGCAAGGCGGTGGGACGGAAGGGTCGGCGTGCGCCTGTAGGACCGTGGGAGCGAAGGCGCAAGACGAATAAAGCTGCTGGACTCCAACGAAATCCGGCAGCTCCGCGATGTGTGCATATTTGTGGTGAATGGGATTGAAACCTAATGATTGATTTGGGATTAAAGTCTCAGAGATCAAGATGAGCGTAGACAAGGTGCTTGCATCTGCTCCAACCGTGTGCTCGCCACTTGTGCCATCCACAACTTGAAAGGCTCTGCCTTGGGAGAAGGAATGGACTGTATAAGACGGAACAGTTGCT
>ERZ1026894.220-NODE-220-length-44620-cov-22.556131_pt1 | contig 44620 bp, 38 predicted proteins | sample MGYA00380177_ERZ1026894 | MGnify/ENA primary metagenome ERZ1026894 (study PRJEB33269, sample SAMEA4719813) | human gut metagenome | biome: human-associated habitat; feature: organic feature; material: feces | place: Cameroon | collected 2013-10 ... | reverse complement strand
CTGCGCCGGCATCCTCGGCAGCGTCCTGATCAACATCATCCACGGCATCGAATCCAGAAAGGCCGTCAAGGCTTAAAGCCCAAGCTCGTCCTTCATCGAGCGGAGGAGGTCGAAGGCCTGGAGCGGGGTGATGTTGTTGAGGTCGGCTCCGGCGAGTTTGTCGCGCAATGATTCGAGCGTAGGGTCGTCCAGCTGGAAGAACGAGAGCTGGAGGCTGCCGTCACTCTCAAGGGTGCCGGCCTTGGTCTGGACAGGCTTCTTGATCTCGCCTTTCCTGGCGCTTACAATGTGCTGGGAATCATTCATCTCCAGGGCCTTCAACGTGTTCTCGGCGCTCTGGATCACCTCTTTGGGCATCCCGGCCATCCTTGCGACGTGGATACCGAAACTGTGCGCGGTCCCGCCCTCCTTGAGCTTGCGCAGGAAGATCACCTGCGAGCCGACTTCCTTCACCGCGATGTGGAAGTTCCGGACCCTTGAATATATCTCCTCAAGGTCGTTAAGCTCGTGATAGTGAGTGGCGAAGAGTGTTTTTGCCCCACGGCCATATTCGTGAATATATTCGACTATCGCGCGTGCGATCGACATTCCATCGTAGGTTGAGGTGCCTCGGCCGATCTCGTCCAGCAGCACCAGCGATCGCTCGGAAAGGTTATGAAGGATCATCGAGGTCTCCAGCATCTCGACCATAAAGGTTGATTCTCCTCTGGAGATGTTGTCGGTGGCCCCGACCCTTGTGAAGATCTTGTCGAAGTACCCGATCCGGGCGCTTTCGGCAGGCACGAACGATCCGATCTGGGCCAACAGCACGATCAGCGCCGTCTGCCTCAGCAAAGCCGACTTACCGGCCATGTTCGGACCGGTCAGGATGATGATCTGCTGCTTCTTGTTGTCCAGGAATATGTCGTTGGGAACATATTCCTCTCCCGCCGGCATCAATGTCTCGATGACCGGATGGCGGCCGGCCTTGATGTCAATGGTAAGATCCTTGGTCATCTCCGGACGGTTGTAGTGGTTGTCCCGTGCCAGCTGGGCGAACCCGGCCAGCACGTCCAGGCGGGCTATGATCCGACAGTTGGTCTGAATCGCCGGGATGTTCCTCTGGATCTCGGCGACCAACTCTCCGTAAATCCTTGTCTCAAGGGCGTAGATGCGGTCTTCCGCGCTCAGAATCTTTTCTTCATATTCCTTGAGTTCCTTGGTGATGTAACGCTCTGCGTTGACAAGGGTCTGCTTGCGGATCCACTCCGGCGGAACCAGGTCCTTGAAGGAGTTGCGGACCTCGATGTAGTACCCGAAGACATTATTGTAACTTATTTTTAGCGAGGATATTCCTGTCCTTTCGGCCTCGGACTGCTGGAGCTTCAGAAGGTAGTCCTTGCCGCCTGAGGAGATATTCCTCAACTCATCCAGATCAGGATCCACTCCAGGGGCGATGACCTCGCCTTTGCCCACAGCGGCGGCCGGCTCGGCGGTCATCGTCTTCATAATGCGATCAAGCAGCTCCGAGCAGTTTTTCATCTTGCTGATGAGGGAGTCCAACGCCTTGATTCCGTGGCCTTTGCAGAGTGCGGCTATCGGCTCCATCTGCGAAAGTCCACGGCCCAGCTGCATCACCTCCCGGGGTGCGATCCTGCCGGTGGCCGCCCTTGAGATGATCCTCTCAAGATCCCCGATGTCGCCGACATGTTCCTGAACCTTGTCCAGATCCTCGCCGGCTTCAAGGAAGTGCTGCACCACATCGTAGCGGCTGTTCAGCTCCTTGATGTCCATTATCGGCATCGCCAGCCAGCTTCGCAGAAGTCTCGCGCCCATCGGGGATGAGCATTTGTCGATGACGCTTACCAGTGACACGCCCTCGCCGCCGACGGAGGAATTGAATATCTCCAGATTCCTCATCGTGAACTTGTCCATCCACACGAACTTCTCCTCGTCGATCCGGGAGATCGAGCATATGTTCTTGAGGCCTGTGTGCTGCGTCTGCTCCAGGTAGACCATCAGCGCTCCGGCCGAGCATATCCCCAAAGGGAAACTGTCCACGGCGAAGCCTTTTAGTGACTCGACGCCGAACTGCTTCTTGAGCTTTTCGACGGCGGCATCGTAAACGAACGCCCACTCCTCGATCGTGGATATATAGAGATTGTTTCCGTACTTTTCCTTGACACCTTTATCGTAGCCCCTCTGGACCACGATCTCCTTAGGGTTAAGGGACGCGATCAAGGTTCCGATGTAGTCCAGCGATCCTTGGGCGACTTGGAACGCTCCGGTGGAAACATCCAGAAAGGCGGCTCCGCACTGGTTCTTGTCGAATGTCAGGCCGGCGAGGAAGTTGTTCTCCTTCTGGTCAAGCAGCTGGTCGTTGAAAGCCACTCCAGGCGTAACCAGTTCTGTAACACCTCTTTTGACCAGTTTCTTGGCGAATTTCGGGTCCTCCAGCTGGTCGCAGACGGCCACCTTGTAGCCCGCACGGACAAGTTTCGGAAGATAGACGTCTATGGCGTGGTGCGGGAATCCGGCCATCTCGATGTAGCCCTTGTCTCCGTTGGATTTCTTGGTCTGCACTATGCCCAGAACCTTGCTGACCAGTACCGCGTCATTGGAATAGGACTCGTAGAAGTCACCGACCCTGTAAAGCAGCAGCGCCTCGGGGTGCTGGGCCTTCACAGAGAAAAACTGTTTGATCAGCGGAGTGTCTTCCGGTACCTTATTTTTCGCCATATCAATGCTTTATGTTTGCCTAAAATATAAGTTCGAATGTCTCCTCTACCGAAGAGGCAAGATTACAAATTTACGAAAAACCTTGAATATGCAGAAAGAGATTTCGGAGTTATCTACCGTTTGGACAAAACACGCTTCCGAATAGTGTTGGGTAGCACTGTTGGGCGACAATAACGCACTATAGTGTCGCTGGAGAGTGCAAACAACACTGTCAGGACGCATTTTAGACCGAAAACGTTCCCTAAGAGGGCTCTATACATCCAGCCGGAGGATGTCGCGGGTGAGGCCGATGTACTTGGTCTTGGTCTCGGCGATGTGGAAACCTTGGGCGAGGAAATTGCGCTCGCTTGGGGTGTTCTGCGGATCCACGGTGGCGACTATGTATTTGACACTTAAACTTTTGGCTAATTCGATGGACCAGCCGATGAACGTGCGCTGGAAGCCTCTGCCACGATATTCATTATCCACCGCCACGGCGTCGAATGTGAACACTTCGGAAGGGTTGAGGTGAACGTCCGAGGCAAGGCTGCGCTCGCCGTCACGGTTGCTGACGATGACGCTGAAAGCTGCCAGCCGACCTTCCGGAGAGAATATTCCAGAAATATAGTCAAGCTGCATTGACTCAATCAGTTCCTCGCGGCTGAGAGGGTAGAAAAGATTCTTGTTCTCCATCCCGTCAACCACTTTCCGCTGAAGGTTTTCCACCGCGCTGAGGCTGTCGAAGCCAAGTCTTTTCATCGTGAACCCGTCTGGAAGATCTGAGATGACTTTGTTATATTCAGAAGTCCCGTAGTCAAAGAGATAGAGTTTGTTCTGCAGGTACTTATCCGGGAACATGAACCGGTGGCTCGGAATGTGACGCTGCCAGCCTTTCGTGCCGCTGTTCTCCTTCTCCCGGTACTTGATCCAGATCTTGTACAACTCGAAGACCTGCACGTAGGAGGACGATGTCGGCAGGATGTAGTTCTCCTGGATGTACGGGTTGTTCATGAACAGGAAGAAACGGTAGCCGAAAAGGTCGTCAAGATCATCGATGCTGGCAATGTGGTGCCGGTAGAGCAGGTACAGGTTCTCGAAGAATGTGCAGTACTGCGCAACCTCAACGCTGGAGACATCCTTCCACCGCTCATAGCTATAGTCCCCATCGATTTCGGCATTCTCCAACACCTCATAGACCTTCATCAGGCGGTCGCTGTCGTGGAAATAATTGTTGAGGTTGATCAGCATCTCGCTGCACGTGACCTCCGACCCGTTCTTCAACTCAATTGCTATGAATATGGTACCGACCAGCGTCGCCGCCAACGAGAAAATCCCTACGGTCGCCTCCTCGCCCGTGCGGAACGTGTGCACGATCAGCAGGCACAGCAGCACCAGCAGAATGCTCGCGAGTACTATCAAAAGGGAAATGCTTGTCTTGTACTTTATCTTTTGCATGATCTATGAATATTTAGTGTCAGACTCAAAGATAGCTTTTTTTCTTCGATTGCGAAGGAAAAACGACTATCTTTGTAAACTTATGTAAGATACGGTTTTGATTGTGTGCGGAAGGATGTATGGTATAACAACTCTAAGTCAGGAGTGACATGAAAAGGGTGCTGATAGTGACATATTATTGGCCACCGTCCGGAGGATCCGGGGTGCAGCGGTGGGTCAAGTTTGCGAAATACCTTCCGGCGGCCGGTTGGCAGCCGGTTGTCTATACTCCTGAGAACCCTGAGTTGACGACTGTTGACAGGACCTTGGCGGCGGAGATTCCGCCGGAGGCCGAGGTCGTCAAGAATCACATTTTCGAGCCGTACGGGATCTACCGGAAACTGATGGGGAAGGGGAGCACGACCGACCTCAAGACGTTGACTGCCGCTAATGCCGTCAAAGACGAGGTCAATCCGATCAACGGACAGAAAAAGAACTGGAAGCAGAAACTGTCCCTGTTCATCAGGGGGAACTTCTTCATTCCGGATCCTCGTGTGATGTGGGTGCGTCCGTCGGTCCGTTTCCTGAAAAAATACCTTGAGGAGCATCCTGTTGACGCCATTGTCACGACCGGCCCGCCTCAATCCATGCACCTTATCGGATTGAGACTGTCACAGGCCACCGGGATCCCTTGGGTCGCCGATTTCCGCGATCCGTGGACCAAGATGTTCTATTTCAAGCATCTGGGATTGACCTCGTGGGCGGAGAAAAAGCATCATAGGCTCGAACAGTCTGTCCTGGACGGAGCCACGAGAGTGATCGCGGTCTCTCCGTTGGTGCAGGACGAGTTCAAGGCGATGACGAAGACTCCGGTCGAACTGATCACGAACGGTTACGATGAGGAGGACTTCAAGAAGGATGTGGAGCTGGACGAGAATTTCAACATGACGCACACCGGACTTTTCGCTTCGGACGGCAATCCGGAGACACTCTGGAAAGTGCTCGCCCAGAAGTGTGAGGAGGATGAGGAGTTCAGAAGGTCGTTGAGGATCAGACTTGTGGGAAAGACGGACAGGGAAATCACGGATTCAATCGAGGCCGCGGGACTTGGCGGCAATCTCAAGGATTTCGGCTATCAGGATCATGAAATGGCTGTCAGAGAGCAGCTTAACGCCTCGATTCTGATTCTTCCGCTCAGAAAGGAACCTGAATATCGCGCCGTCCTTCCCGGAAAACTTTTTGAATATCTCGCATCGCGCCGCCCTATTCTGGGGATAGGTCAGACTGACGGGGCTATGGCGCGGATTGTCGGCGAGACCGGATCCGGGGTGGTCTATGACTGGGATGACGAGAAGAAGATCCGGGCCTGGATAGACTTCTGTTGGGATGAGTTCAAGAATGATGAGCTTCACGACAACACTTCAGACATCTCGCGGTTCACACGCCGCAACTTGACGGTGAAACTGGCTGAACTGCTGAATCAGATAACTGAAAAATAATATTCATAGATTATGGACAAGACTTTGATGAAGAAGATTGGAATATACGCCGGGATTGTGCTGCTGTTTCTGGTGCTGGCCTACGGCTTCGTGCCGGAGGTGCTGACCGGCAAGGTGGTCAACCAGAGCGATATAACCGGCTACAGGAGTATGTCGCAGGAGGCGGTGGCGTGGAACAAGGCTCATCCTGACGATCCGACCCATTGGACGGATTCGATGTTTGGAGGAATGCCGACCACCTCGTTTATGCCTTCCAGCGACGGTGACTGGACGCAGTCGCTGTACAATCTCCTTTTGAAAGGGAAAAGGCCGGCGAATTGGCTGTTCATTTCCTTGCTGGGAGCCTTTCTGCTGATGCTTTCGCTTGGTGTGGACAAGGTTCTGGCCATCGGCGGAGCGGTGGCGGTCACGTACTGCTCGTACAATTTCCAGATCATTCAGGTCGGGCACAACACCAAGATGCAGGCGATAGCGTTCCTGCCTTGGGTGCTTGCGGCGGTGATATTCACTTACCGATCGGCTCTACGTCCGTGGCTCGGTTCGGCCCTTCGACAGGCTCAGGGACCGGACAGACAGGTCGCTGAGCCTGTCGAAGCGACAGTGGCTAACGGGTGGAAATCCTGGCTTCCGAAAACCTTGCTCGGAGCCGTACTGTTCGGTTTCGCTCTGAGTTTCCAGATCAAAGCCAACCATCAGCAGATCACCTATTATCTGGCGATAATGATCGTGATCTATGCGCTGTACGTGTTCCTGAGAATATGTTTGGAGAAAAACGGTCACTTCGGCAAGCTCAGTGACCGGCGCGGTGCTTTCGGCCGCTTCTTCGCCGCCAGCGCGTTGCTTCTGGTCGTGGGCCTTGTCGGCATCGGCACCAACACCATCAAGCTCGCCCCGCTTTATGAATATACCCAACACACAATGCGTGGCGGCTCCGAACTCTCTCATCCAGAGGGTGGTGAGATCAACAGCACCGGCCTTCAGCTCGACTACGCCACGGCCTGGTCCTACGGCTGGGAGGAGCTTCCGAATATGATGATCCCGAACTTCAACGGAGGGTCGTCAGCCGGATCCGTGAACCCTGACAAGTCCGAGGTCGTGAAACTGTTCAGGCAGGCCGGACAGGGCAACGCCAACGAGATCGCCAAGTCCCTGCCTCTCTACTGGGGACCTCAGCCATTCACGGCCGGACCAATGTATATGGGAGCGATAACGATATTCTTGTTCGTCCTTGGTCTGTTCCTCTATAAAGGCAAGGAGAAATGGTGGCTTCTTGCAGCTACCCTCGTCGCTGTGTTCCTCGCTTTAGGAAACCATATGATGTGGTTCACGAAACTGTTCTTCGACTACGCTCCGATGTACAGCAAGTTCAGAACCGTGTCCATGGCCTTGATTGTCTTGCAGTTCACTCTGCCGATGCTGGGTTTCATAACCCTTGACAGAATCCTTAGGCAGGAATATTCAAAGAAAGAATTCCTGCGCGCCGGTTGGATCGCCCTTGCGCTGACGGCCGGGTTCTGCCTTCTCTGCGTTTTGGTTCCAGGCATCGCCGGCTCGTTCTCCGGCAGGGCCGACGCCCAGATGCAGGACATCATCGTGGATGCCCTCAAGGCTGACCGCAGACATATTCTTTCAGCTGACGCTCTTTGGTCTATGGTACTGATTGTTGTCACCTTCGGCCTGATCCTCTGGGCCTACAGCGTCCCTAAGAACGCGCCTAAGTCCTACGAAAGCGACCCTCACATCGGCAATGCACGCCGGATGCAGGCGATGGTTGGAATATGCCTCCTCGTGTTCGTGAATATGTTCGCGGTCGGCAAGCGTTACCTCAATCCGGACAGCTTCACGACTCCTCGCCAGTTTAATAACCAGTTCACAGCCAGGCAGGTGGACAAGCTGATCCTTGAGGACAAGGCTCCGTCCTACAGGGTCGTGGACCTCAGCGCGGACATATTCAATGACTCCTTCAACCCTTATTGGCACAAGTGCGTCGGAGGTTACAGTCCGGCGAAGCTGCAACGTTATCAGGACCTGATTGACCGTCACATTGTCAAGGAACTCCAGGCAGTGTCTCTCGGTACACGCAACGCCAAGACAATCGAGGAATTCCAAAATGGAATCAGGAATATTCAGGTGCTTTCAGCGTTGAATACCAAGTACTTCATTCTTGGAGCGGATATGCCGCCGGTTGAGAACCTTGAGGCTTTCGGTCCGGCGTGGTTTGTGGATTCGTTCGTTCCCGCCGGGACTCCGGACGAGGAGATCGCGTTGATTGATTCCGTGGATTTGAGGCACACGGCTGTGATCGGCTCTGATTTCGCCGAGGCTCGTGAAGGTTTTGCCAAGATTTCCTCCGGCGGTTCTGATGAAGATCCCCTTGATGTTTCGGAAGAGATTTCCGTCAGCGGTACGGCCAAGGACGTTATCCAGATGACCTCCTACGCCCCGAACGAGCTCCGCTACCATTACAGCGCATCTGCCGCCCGCACGGCCATATTCAGTGAAATCTACTATCCGGATGGTTGGACCGCAACGGTGGATGGCGCTCCGTTGGATCTGTTCCGTGCCGATTGGATTTTCCGTGCCGCCAATCTTCCGGCCGGAGAACACGACATCGTGATGCGCTACGAGCCAAATGTTTACATCGTCGCTGAGAAGGCATCCAGAGCCTCATCTCTGACCCTGTTCATCTTGCTTGTCCTTTCTCTCGCAGGCATTGCCTTTTCCCGTAAGGAATCGACCGCCTTTTAGATTTTGAAGAGAATCCAAAATATTCAGAATTATGTCAGAGATATCAAGAAGGCTTTTTCTTAAAAGAGGGGTTGCTGGATTGGCAGCGATAGCGGTCGCTCCGGAACTTGTCTCATGCGCAGGACAGAAAGATAAAGCGAGTGAAATCAGGAAATCAGCTCCTTTGGCCGGTAAATATGACGTTGTTGTCGCAGGTGGAGGTCCGGCCGGTTTCATTGCAGCGGTGGCCGCGGCGCGTCAAGGGGCGAAGACAGCCCTCATCGAGCGTTACGGATTCCTTGGAGGAATGGCCACCACCGGCTATGTGACCCCGATCAGCGTCTTCGCGAAAGACAACAATCTCGTGATCGGCGGCATTCCGTGGGAGTTCGTGCAGAGGCTCGAATCCATGGGCGGCGCTTTCATCGAATGGCCGAAAGCGAACATCGACTTTGACATTGAACTCTACAAGCTTTGTTGTCAGAGAATGGTTCTGGAGGCTGGAGTGGATCTCTACATGCATTCGGCCATGATAGGCTGCGAGATGGATGGCAAGCGCATAACCTCAGTGATCATTGAAAATAAGAACGGTTTGGAAACTCTTGAGGCAGAGAGATTTATCGACTGCACAGGCGATGCGGACCTTGCGAATATGGCAGAGGTGCCAATGCAGGAGAATCCGGATGGTGAAGTCCAGCCGTCGTCATTCTGCTTCATCCTTTCCGGAGTTGACACGGACAGCGAACTGCTTAATAAATGTATGTACCATAACGGTATCAACGGTCCGAGCCAGTGCCGTCCGGTCAGAGAGAAACTTCTTGCCTTGAAGGAGACACATCCAGAGATCCCGGATTTCGGAGGTCCTTGGTTCAACAACGTCCTCCACAAAGGCAGTGTGGCGGTCAACATCACCCGCCGCGCCGCCGTGTCCACTGACAATAGGAATTTCACGGCCGCTGAGTGCCGGTTGCGAGAGGACATATTCCTTTTCGCGTCGCTTCTTAAAGAGAATTTCCCTGAATTTAAAGACAGTTACGTCGCATCGACCGCACCGCAGGCCGGTGTGCGTGAGTCCCGCCGCATCAAGGGTGTCCACACCGTCACCGCTGATGAATATGTGAGCGGCTTCCATTATGATGACAGCATCTCGCGCGGAATACACCCGATTGACATGCATGCAAGCAAGGGTACCAAACAGATGCGCGTTGATCTCAAGCAGCCGGCGTATGTGCCGTACAGGGCTCTCATCGCTCCCGAATATCCTAATCTGCTTGTCGCCGGGCGTTGCATCTCCACTGACCGTCAGGCTCTTGCGTCACTGCGTGTGATGGCGAGCTGCATGGGTACAGGTCAGGCAGCCGGCGTAGCCGCGGCCCAAAGCATCACTGAGAACCGTGACGTGCAGAACATCGACATTGAGACCCTTGTGGGCACAGTACGCAAACTCGGCGCTATCATTTAGGAATATTCTCGTGGCATTTAACTCATTGATAACGAATTAAAAGAACAATGTCCTGGTGCCGGATTCCGCACCAGGACATCGCTTTATTTGTTGATAACCAACTAATTACCCGCCACTGGCTCATTATCAGTCGGTGGCGGGTAAAGTGTTTATCCTCAGTTAGATAGAGTATTGACTTTGGCTGTTATCTACCAAAGACAATACGGTAAGACTTTGGCAATCAGGTACTACGACTCCACGGCTTTTGCGAGGCGGCCGGCGAGATCGATGAAGGCTTGGCCGTCAGGGCGTGTGGAGAGGGCGGCTGGTTCACCGGAGTCTCCGCCTTCACGTATGCTCTGGACGATCGGAATCTGACCGAGGAGCGGAATTCCGTACTTGTCGGCCATCTCCTTGCCGCCATTCTTTCCGAATATGTAGTACTTGTTCTCCGGAAGTTCCTCTGGTGTGAACCAGGCCATATTCTCCACGAGGCCGAAGATCTTGCGGTCTATGTTCTTGTTACGGAACATGTTCACGCCTTTCTCAACATCCGAGAGGGCTACCGGTTGAGGGGTCGTGACGATCAGCGCGCCCTCCATCGGGATGTCGTTGACGAGGGAGATGTGGATGTCACCTGTTCCAGGAGGCATGTCGATGAGAAGGAAGTCCAGCACGCCCCAGCGTACTTGCAGGATCATCTGTTTCAACGCGTTGCAGGCCATCGGGCCTCTCCAGATAAGGGCCTGGCCAGGTTCGGCGAAATAGCCGATGGACATCCATTTCACACCGTATTTCTCGATCGGGTAGATGACCTCCTTGCCCTCGGCGATCTCCTCGGCCTCAGGGACAGCTCCTTCCGTGCCGGTCATCAGCGGAACCGATGGGCCATAGACATCAGCGTCGGCGAGTCCGACCTTGTAGCCGAGACGTGACAGTGCCACGGCCAGGTTGACCGCCACCGTTGACTTTCCGACTCCGCCCTTGCCGGAGGCTATTCCGATGATGTGGCGGACATTGTTGATCTCCTCAAGTCCGAGATCAAGTCCGGCTTTCTTCTTGGGAGCCTCCTCCTTGACAACCGTTCTGACCTCTACCTCAGTGCCTTGCGGGGCGTTGCGGATGATTGTCGCGCGGGTGCTTCCGACAAGATATTCAGTGAGAGGGTCACGTCTTTTCGGGAAGGCGAGGGTGACTGTCACCTTGTTGCCGTCGATGGAGACGGAATGAACCATCCCGAGTTCTATGATGCTTTTGCTTCCTTGGGCGGGGTGGACCACCTCGGTCAGCATATTCAAGATTTCCTGTTCAGTCATATTCGTTATTTCACTATGTTCATTTCCTTGGTGAGGTAGCCGGCGCCGCCGAACTTGTCCACGAGGAAGAGGACGTAGCGGATGTCCACGCAGATGCACCTCTGGAGGTCTGGCTCGAACATCACGTCGCTTGACATTGACTCCCAGTTGCCGTCGAAGGCCAGTCCGATGAGCTCGCCGTCGGCGTTGAGGACAGGGCTGCCGGAGTTGCCGCCGGTGATGTCGTTGGTGGTCAGGAAGCAGCAAGGGAGGTTGCCGTCGGCCATAGCGTACTGTCCGTAGTTTCTCTTGACATAGAGCTGCTTGAGTTTCTCAGGAACGATGAACTCATAGTTGTCCGGATCCTCTTTCTCCATCACACCATAGATGGTGGAGTAGTACCTGTAGTTGACCGCGTCTTTCGGGGAATATGACTTCACGGTCCCGTAGGTGAGTCTCATCGTGAAGTTCGCGTCTGGGTACATAGCCTTGCCCTTGCTCCATTCCATCAGGCCGGCGGTGTAGGCCTTGGATGCGGCCTTGATCTTGTCTTTTGCCTCCTGACTCTGCTCTCCGCGCAGTTTGACAAAGACATTCACGATGGAAGAGGACAGCTTGTTGACCGGATCGTGTCTGATGGCGGCGATGCCGTCTTTCTCTATGGCTTCGGCTGCCTTTTCGTATGAGGTCAAAGCGGTGGTTCTGAACAACTCATCGACGTATTTGTCAATGTCCATTGTCGCGAAATCCTCGTCGAGACCTTCCAGATAGTTTTCCGGTCTTGCCTTCTCTCTGTAGAATTTAAGCAGGGCGGCGGTCTCTTCCTTGTCCAGAGGCGCGTAGTAGTCCTCATAGACAGCCTTCATCGCCTCAAGGCCTTTCGCAGTGGCTGCCGCGGTGTCGGAACCGGCCTTCAGGCTGTTGTGCCAAGCGCCGTTGAACGCGCTGGTGAAATTCATGAGCTCAAGTCTGAAAACAGTCTCGCTCAAGAGCTTGACATCGAAATCCACCTGCTCATTGGTCTTGATTCCTGCGGCGATGTCAGCGATCGCCGTCCCGTAGAGAGCTGAGCGCTTCTTGCTCTTATCGACCCATTTTTGGAAACGGGCCTCCTTGTCGTGCTCTTTCTCGATGATATTCAAGTCCTTGAACGCCTTCTTCTCACCGATCCACTTCTTCCAGCCGTTCGCCGAGCTCGCATATTTGTTGGCATATTTCAGCCTGATCGAAGGATCCTTCTCCATCCATTTCCACATAATGTCCTGTCGGAGGGTCCTGGCCTCGATGGCTATGTCGTTCAGATCCAGCATGTGGTTCAGCTGCGCCTCGGTCTGGTATCTCTGCGTGCGGCCAGGGTAGCCCATAATCATCGTGTAATCTCCCTCGTTGATGCCTTTCAAGGAAATCTTCAGAGACTGTTTCGGAGTGTAAGGGACGTTGTCCTCTGAATATTCAGCAGGCTCGTTGTCCTTGCCGGCATATACCCTGAACATCGAGAAGTCTCCTGTGTGGCGCGGCCACATCCAGTTGTCGGTCTCGCCGCCGAACTTTCCGATGGATGCCGGAGGGGCGCCCACGAAACGGATGTCTCTGAATATCTTATAGACGATGACGTAGTGCACGTTGTTATTGTAGAAGGAGGTGAGTTCCACGTCGCACCCAGGATTCTGCTCCTCTGAGGCTTTGACAAGGGCTTCGGAAACAGTCCTTCTCTCTTCATCGCTCTTCGCTCCTTCGATCGCGTCGGTGACATCGCTCATGTTCACAAGGAACGTTACCGAAAGTCCTGGAACGGGGATTTCCTCGTTGCTGTTCATCGCCCAGAATCCATCCTCAAGGTAGTTGTGCTCGTCAGAGGAAAGCTGCTGGATGCTGCTGTAGCCACAGTGATGGTTGGTCACCAGCAGTCCTTTGTCGGAGATCATCTCACCGGTGCAGCCTCCGCCGAAGATGACGATAGCGTCCTTGAGCGAAGAATGGTTGACACTGTAGATCTGGTCAGGGGTGAGCCTGCAACCGAGATCCTTCATCGCGTCCGCATTGAGTTTCTGGAGGAGCGGAAGCATCCACATCCCCTCGTCTGCCATCGCGCTGAATCCGACCATGAGGGCGGCCGCGAAGGAACAAATCAATTTTCTCATATCAAATACTTTTAAATATGTCTGTGTCCGTAATCAAAAAAGATTACCGGTTATATTTACTAAAGTAGCTATTTCCAATGAAAATAACCAACAAAAGTAGCCATTTCCTGCTTAAACTCAAATTTCTGGTTATATTTGCCATTTCCGGCAGGCTGGAGTGAGGTTGACCCAGGGTCGCTGAGCCTGTAGAAGCGCCGGTCACTTTGACAGGCTCAGTGACCAAAAGGAATTGTCCGCCGGCAAGGTTTGAATTTATGGATATAAAGAAAGAGATACATCTGCTGCCGTTTATGGAGGCGGGGCGCATCGAGGCCGGCTGTGACGAGGCCGGGCGCGGTCCGTTGGCTGGCCCTGTCTATGCCGCGGCCGTGATACTTCCGGCGGATTTCTACCACCCGTTGCTGAACGATTCCAAGAAGATGAGCGAGAAATCGAGGGATATCCTGAGGCCGATCATTGAGCGTGAGGCGGTCGCTTGGGCGGTCGAGGCTGTCAGCGCTGAGGAAATCGATGAACTTAACATCCTTTGGGCATCCGTTACCGGAATGCAGCGTGCGGTCAGGAGGCTTGACCCTAAACCGGATTTTTTGCTGATCGACGGCAACCGTTTCAGACCTTTCGATGAATATGGCTTCGGCACCTACAGCACTGTGGTTCACGGTGATGCGACATATTCATCAATCGCGGCGGCGTCGGTGCTCGCGAAGACTTGGAGGGACGAGAAGATGCGCCAGCTGGCCAAGGAATATCCTGAATATGGCTGGGACAGGAATATGGGTTATCCGACCAAAGAGCACATCGAGGCCATCAAAAAATTCGGGTTGACACCGTGGCACCGTAGGTCGTTCCACCCCAAGGAACTTGAACCGACATTATTCACCGGTCTTTAGTCCGAGTTCCTTCTCGTAGCGGAGGATGAGCTTGCGGTTCATGCTGATGATTTCGTCCTTGTCTTGGAGCCTTTCGTTAAGGCGTTCGATGTCAGCTTTCAGCGAGGCTATTGTCTTTATGTAGCCATCCTCAAGATCCCTCATCTTTCTGTCATAGTTCTCCTTGATGTCATTTATCCTTTCTGTCGCCGAACTTATCGGTTCGAAACCATTCACCAGTTCAGCCACGGAAGTCCCGGTCTTCTCGGCGAATTTTCCCACATGCTCGTTCAGAATCCTGGTCTTGCCTTTCTCAAGCTTCCGGTAAGCGTTCAGGGAGATTTCAAGACGACGTGCCATCTCGGTCTGTGAAAGGCCGAGTTCGTTCCTTTTCTTTTCAAGATTGTTCTTTATCGTTGCGTCGTCCATTTGAGTGAATCTTCAAAAGCGTTACACAAACGCAAAAATATCCAAAAGAAGATTCTTCGGTTTGTAATCATAGGTTGCAAAATGTAGCCAATGGTTATAAAAAACATATAAAAATGATAAAAAACAGAAAATATTCAGTTGTTACCCCCGCTTGTCAGCAACCTGAGGTTGTTTTTTCAAGAGGAAGTGCTGTTCTTTGCGAAAACACTTTTTATTATGGACAGGACAGAGAATGACTATTCCGCCTTCGAGAAGGCGATGGATGAGCAGAGGCTTTACAGGCAAATTCCGGATTTCACGGGAATATGCTTGCGGATAGGAGCGGATCCGGCCGCGTTGGACGCCGTGATTTATGATGAATTGGGTTATCGGGGGCAGGATCTGGTCGATTTTTATCGCCGCTGCGAGAATATTCATTAAGAAAGATTGTGGAATAGTGTTGTTATTGGGACATTTTTTTATTAGATTTGCCTTTCGGCGAACTTATGAGGCGCTTACAAAGGTAAATCGATTTTTATCAAGTTGTTCCCCGTAATGCAATTTTGCCAACAATGATTTCATAATTAATAACTTATAGTAATGAAGGAATATTCTACTAAAGACATCCGTAATGTGGTTCTGATTGGTAGCGCCAAGTCAGGTAAGACCACATTATCTGAAGCCATGCTCTTCGAGGGCAAGGTGATCGCCAGAAGAGGCACGGTCGAGGACAAGAACACTGTTTCCGACAATGAGGAAATCGAGAAAATCAACCAGAGATCGATCTTCGCCACTCCGCTTTACGCCGAGTTCATGAACACGAAGTTCAACGTGATCGACGCTCCGGGTTCCGATGACTTCATCGGAGGCGCTGTGTCAGCCTTCAAGGTCTGCGAGAACGGTATTCTTGTCATCAACGCACAGCAGGGCGTCGAGGTGGGCACAGACATCTTCGCTCGTTACGCCGATAAGTACAAGCTGCCTCTCATCGTGGCTGTCAACCAGCTTGACTCCGAGAAAGCCGACTGGGAGAAGACCATCGCCGAGATGAAAGAAGCATTCGGCCACAAGCCGATCATCGTCCAGTTCCCGGTCAACCCAGGCCCTTCATTTGACGGCTTCATCGATGTCCTCAAGATGAAATACTATCATTTCAAGGACGATAACGGAACCCGTGAGGATCTTGACATCCCTGCGAACCTTATGGACGAGGCCGAGACTCTCCGTCAGGAGCTCATCGAGAAGGCAGCCGAGTTTGACGATACCCTTATGGAGAGATTCTTCGAGAACGGCTCGCTCACCGAGGACGAGATCCGCGAGGGTCTCGGAAAGGGAATCCGTCAGGGTGGCGTGCTTCCTATCTTCTGCCTCTCCGGCAAGAAGGACATCGGTGTGAAGAGGCTCATGGAGTTCACCATCAAGACCGCCATCTCCCCTGCGGAGACCAAGTCTGTCACCAAGGATGGCAACGAGGTTGAGTGCAACGCCGGAGACCCTACTTCCATATTCATCTACAAGACTGACGTCGAGCCGCATCTTGGAGAGGTTTCTTATTTCAAGGTTATGTCCGGTCATCTGACAGAGGGTATGGATCTTGAGAATGCGGAGACAGGAGACAAGGAAAGACTTTCCGCCATCTATGCCGTGGCCGGTGCCAAAAAGGAGAAGGTCTCCGGACTTCAGGCGGGTGAGATCGGTTGTACAGTGAAGCTGCGCGCAGGAAAGACCAACGTGACCCTTTCACAGCTTGGTTCCGGCATCGCCTACGAGCACATCGTATTCCCGGCGTCCAAGTACCGCTGCGCCATCAAGGCCGAGTCCCAGAACGACGAGACCAAACTCGGCGAGGCTCTCTCGAAGATTTCCGCCCAGGATCCTACGATCATCGTTGAATATTCAAAGGAGCTCAAACAGACTATCCTCAGCGGCCAGGGCGAGCAGCACATCAATGTCTGCAAGTGGCGTCTGGAGAACGAGTTCGGTGTGAAGGTCGTTATGTTCGCTCCTAAGATTCCTTACCGTGAGACCATCACGAAGGTGGCTACGGCGACTTACCGTCACAAGAAGCAGTCCGGTGGAGCCGGTCAGTTCGGTGAGGTTTCCATCCTCATCTGCCCTATCGTTGAAGGCGTTCCGTTCACGAACAAGTTCAAGATTGACGGCAAGGATGTTGTCCTCAACGTCAAGACCAAGGAAGAGTTCGACCTCGAATGGGGCGGAAGGCTTGAGTTCTACAACTGCGTTGTCGGTGGAGCCATCGACGCGCGCTTCATGCCGGCCATCCTCAAGGGACTCAATGACAAGATGACCGAGGGCCCTCTCACCGGTTCTTATGCCCGTGACATCAGAGTCTTCGTCTATGACGGTAAGATGCACCCGGTTGACTCCAATGAAATCTCCTTCATCCTCGCCGCGCGCAACGCCTTCAAGGAGGCATTCCGCAACGCCGGTCCGAAGATCATGGAGCCTATCTACAATGTCGAGATCATGACACCTGCCGACTATATGGGAGCCTGCATGTCAGACCTTCAGAACAAGAGGGCGCTCATCGAGGGTATGAGCTCGGACAAAGGATTCTCAGTCCTCAAGGCCCGTGTTCCGCTCGCTGAGCTTTACCGCTACTCCACAACCTTGAGCTCGTTGACCTCCGGCGCCGCGACATTCACCATGGAGTTCGCTGACTACCAGCCTGTTCCTGCTGATGTCCAGACCAAGCTTCTTGCCGAGTACGCCGCTCAGGAGAAGGAAGAGGAGTAATATCAACAGACCTTTATGGTCGATGACAAAGAATATTCAGCCCTCCTCTCCGGTATCGCTGCCGGAGGGGAGGGTTGTTCATTCCTAAGTGATAAAAATTAGTTGCCTCAGATTTCTGAGGAAAGATTACCTGATTGAATATATTCATTTATGAAAAAGACATTCTTCTCCCTGATGGCGGCTCTGTTGCTGCTCTCATCCTGCGAGGTTCATCATTTTATGACCGACGCTTCCTATCGTGCCACGGTTGAGGCGGATCTGAATAAAAGGCTGCGGCCGGAGCGTCTGCAAGGCTTCTTTGCGGTCGATAAAGACAAGAAATGCCTTACGGAGTCCAACGGATTTGTCAGCGACCTCTATCTGACGACCGAAGAGTTCGAGGCTTTGGAGTTTCTCTATGCCTATATGCCGCTCGCGGACGTTACGGATTACAGCACAGACTATTACCTTCAGAATATTCGTTCGTCCTTCGCCGCCCGAAAGGAGATGGGGTGGAATGTCCCGGAGAGGATATTCAGGCATTTCGTGCTGCCTGTCAGGGCGAACAATGAGAACCTTGACACTTCAAGGGTCTCATTCTACCGTGAGTTGAAGCCACGGGTGGAGGGTATGAATATGAAGGATGCCATTCTGGAAGTGAATCATTGGTGTCACGAGAAACTGACCTACAAGCCATCCGACGCTCGTACACTGTCCCCGCTTTCTTCGATGAGAAGTTCGTTGGGGCGTTGCGGTGAGGAGTCCACGTTCGCTGTTGCGGCGTTGAGGGCGGTCGGGATTCCTGCCCGTCAGGTTTACACTCCTCGTTGGGCGCACACGGATGACAACCACGCCTGGGTTGAGGCCTGGGCTGACGGTGAATGGTACTTCCTTGGCGCCTGCGAGCCGGAGCCTGTCCTTAATCTGGGTTGGTTCAACTCACCGGCCAGCCGTGGATTGTTGATGCACACAAGGGTTTTCGGAAACTATGACGGCCCGGAAGAGAAGGTTATGGTCGGGCCTAACTTCACGGAAATCAATCTGATTGACAATTACGCCAAGACCGCCCGTGTTGATTTCACTGTAGTTGATGAGAATGGTTCCCCGGTTGACAGCGCCTTGGTTGATTTCAAGATCTACAACTATGCCGAGTTCTATCCTGCTCTTTCAAAATACACTGACGCTCAGGGTCGTACATTCCTGACCGCCGGAATGGGGGATATGATGGCCTGGGCCTCGAAGAATGGCAAGTATGGCTATTCAAAAGTCTCTTTCGGCAAGGACACCGAGGTTAAGATCACGATTTCCGATCAGCATTCCTTTGATCCTCAGTCAATGATGATAGTACCGCCGCCGGAGACCGCGAACATCCCTGAGGTTACTCCGGAGCAGCGTGCTGAGAACGACAGACGTTTCGCTCAGGAGGACAGCATCCGAAAGGCTTATATGGCTACATTCTTCGTCACGGACAGTTCGGAGAAAGGGAGGCTTCTGGCATTCTCTGCCGGCAACCACGAGGTGATCGAAAAGTTCTTGGAGAATCATCCGGACGCAAGGGCTATGGAACTGCTTAAATCCTTGAGCAATAAGGATATGATAGATGTGACGAGGACTATTTTGGATGACAGTTACAATGCTGCTGACGCTATTCTCTGTCCGCGGGTCGAGAACGAGTTCCTCAGTCCTTACAAGTCGTTCTTTGCAGGGCTGTTCGGTACCGAACTGTCGAAGGAGGAGTTGTCTGTCCCTTCAAACCTGATCAAATGGGTGCGGGACAGCATCACGGTGCTGCGTGACCCTAAGGCTTGGAGTATCCCGATGTCTCCTATCGGCGTCTATCAGGCAAGAATGTCGGACGTGCGCTCCAGGAATATATTCTTTGTCGCTCTCGCAAGGACTCTCGGGATCGACGCCCGCAAGGATCCTGTGACCGGAAAGATTCAGTACAAGGCTGACGGCCAGTGGGTTGATGTGGATTTCGAGGCTTCCTCGCAGGTTGTGGCTCCTACCGGGACACTGGTCCTGAACTACGAGCCTACGGCTATCCTGGCGAATCCGGGCTACTATTCCCACTTCACTGTCAGCAAGATAGAGAATGGCCGCACGAAACTTCTGTCATTCGATGAAGGACAGGTAGATATGGGCGGAGGCGTCAGCTGGGCGAATATATTCAAGAAAGGAACTTCGCTCGATGTCGGTGATTATGTGCTTGTCAGCGGCAACCGTCTTTCCGACGGCAGTGTGCCTGTCACGATGCAGCAGTTCTCTGTCAAGGAGGGCGAGACCACGACGCTTGATCTCCGCATCACCATTCCGGAGGACAAACTGTCCGTAATCGGTTCGTTCGATGCGGAAACAAAGTACAAGGTGGAGCCTGATTCAGAACCTGTTTCGGTTCTTTCGACCACCGGCCGCGGGTTCTATGTGATCGGTTTCCTGACCCCTCGGCAGGAGCCGTCTGTCCATGCGATCAACGACATCATCGCCGCGAAGTCCGGTCTGGAGGCCTGGGGCCGCTCGATCCTGCTTCTGACCACCGCTGAAGGTCTCGGATGGCTCAAGGAATATTCCTCCTCGCTCCCGTCCAACGTCCATTTCGGCATAATCCCTGACGGACTCGACCTGAAAGGCCGCCGTATGCCGTACTTCCTTCTGGCCGACACCTTCAACCGCGTCTTCTTCACAACCGAGGGCTACACCATCGGTCTCGGCGACCAACTCGTCACCGCCATCGCCAAGCTGTAGGTGGTATTGCTAATAGTGCCGTTTCGGTGCTTCGACAGGCTCAGCAACTATTTTATACGGTCGCTGAGCCTGTCGAAGCGACCTTAAATGCCAGTATTGTTTTTGCTATAGTTAATTGCTAATTTTGCTATAGTTAATCGCAAAAGTATGAAAAGAATAATTACCGTTCTGCTTAGCATAGCGTTGTCAGTCAGCATCTATGCACAAGAGATTACCGGAAAATGGAATCAGACCCACCAAGGTTCCGAGAATGGCTCGGAGATGATGACATCCGAGACGCTTTCCTTTATGAAAAACGGCACGTTTGAGGATGCGATGACTCTTGAGATGAAGTATGTCGATGACAAGAACGCCCAGGCTCCGCTTATACTTAAAGTCAGGATCTCGTGCGGTGGCACGTGGTCTCTTACCGATAAAACCCTGTCTCAGACCTATGACGCGAAATCCGTCAAGACAGAGATTCTGGAGCAGCCGGACGGCTTTCCGAAATTCTTCCTGAATGTCCTCAGCAAAAGTGTTGTCTCGGAATTCAAGAAACACTCAAAGAAACCGATACGCTGCAATGTGGTCTCATTGACATCGGATAAGCTCCAGCTTCTGGAGGTCGGAGCCAAAGACTCCGAGACAGAGACGTACACCCGCGCGAAGTGAAATATCTTTGTGGAGGGCAACTATTTGTAAATGAATATATTGATAAATCCTGCTCCTCAAATGAGAGGAGCAGGATTATTTAAGTAGTTGCCAGTCAGGTATTTATTTTCCACGAACTGTTGCTGGGTGCAGGCTCTGTGGTTGCTGAGTTTGTCGAAGCATCGAAGCTTTACGCCCCTATGATCCATTTGCTGCCCGGAAGCCTGGAGATGAGTTCTGAGGTCAGGGCGCAGCAGACGAATGTGCAGACCGCGATGAACGGAATCGCCGCCGCTGTGTGCAGTTGGAGAGTCTGGATGGACACCACTGACCACAGGTGCAGCCAGAAGATATGCATCAGGTACATCCCGTAGCTCAGTTTTGAAAGACGGGTGATGATCCTCGGTGCTTCCGAACGCTTTATGCAGGAGAACATCAGGAACGTTCCGGCTGTGAGGCAGGCCACGTTGATCGTGCAGAAATTCCACCCGATTTCGAGCACCGGAGTGCTTATGACAATTCCCGGAGTGGCCTGTACATAGAACGAAAGAATGGTGACGATCGCCCCGACGGTCATAAGCACAGCTCCGACAATCATCTTCTTACGTGTGCTCCAGTCAAGGTGTACACGGATGTAATGCGCCATCACGAGGTAGCCGAGGAAGCCTGAGAAGTACCAGAGCAGGTGATACTGGTTCCAGAAACATTGTCCCCAAACCTCTCCGAACCAACGGTTTAGGTACGGGATGCAAGTAGAAATGGCGAACAATATGATGAAGAACCGCTCCTCACGCTTGCCGACCTTTTCAAGCCACGGGGATATTACCGGAATGAAAAGATACAGGCTCAGCAGAGGGAATATGAACCACAGATGCCCTGCAAGAGACGGGAAGTTCAAAGGAATGTGTGTCAGATCGTGGATGCTTGTCTGGATGTCGATCTGTCCCCAAAGCAGAGGAAGCGTGGAGTATAGAACCGCGAAGATGAGAAATGGCGGTACAATCTTGGTGAATCGCCTCTTGTAGAACTCCTTTGCGGACATCCCTTTCTTCATCGGAGCCAGCAGAAACGCCGACACAATCATAAAGAGCGGTACTGCCATTCTGGAGAACCCGTCGTAAAGGGACACGAACAGCCGGTCTGTCTCATTGGCCAGAAACGACTGAGGGCCAGCCATATCGGTCGCTCCCGGTCCCGGATAGAAATTCTCGCTCGCGTGCACCAGCATAACAAGGAAGCATGCGAACACCCGCACATAATCCAGGAATACGATTCTTTTGCTGTCGTTCATATATTTCCGTTTTTAATGTCTTTATGTGACTCTCCAACAGGAGCGTCGCAAAGATAGAAAAAATGAATTTCGTGCGCAACATCAACCCTTCCACGCACAAAAATGAGTAATATGCTATTAAACTGAAATTTATTATTAGAAAATAAAGGATTGTTCTTCTTTCTGCAAGAAAATCCTTAACTTTATACGCATAAAGACTAATTAAAGGAGAAGTAGTTATGTCGTACTCCAAAATTAAAGAAATAAAAACAGGTCTCTGGGGTAAATACAATTTACACTTCATTGCCAACGATGATGTGAATATCATTGTAGGTATCAATGGTAGTGGAAAAACCACATTGCTTAATGAAATCCACAAGAATATCTTTGATAACATCGAAGACAAGAACAGAGTGGTATTTGTCCCTTCCATTGATAACATAGCTATGCGCGACAAGCGCAAGGTTGCCAATGCCCTGACTCAAGATTTGGAGTTTTATATGTTCGATATGAAGACTGGTCCATCTATGATGTACTATCGTATGTCTATGATAGACGCTTCTCCTGAAAAACAGGCTGAAATAAAGAAAGGCATAGATGATTTCTGTGCCATTGTCAATGGCTTGTTTAAAGACACAGGAAAGCGCATTGAGATTGAAGGTAACAAATTCAATATCATTGCCGACAATCAGATATTACCTATAGATGCTCTGTCTTCGGGCGAGAAGCAGATTCTTTTGATCCTGCTGCGGGTTTTCTTATTGGATGGAAAGAGCGGCTATGTCTTGATTGACGAACCGGAGAACTCTCTTGACATCAGCTGGCAGTTCGAATTAATCAATATTCTTGTAAAACTCAATCCAAACGCGCAGTATTTCATCTCCACCCATTCTCCAAGTATCTTTGGCAAAGGATGGGGTGACAAGATTATCTTTATGGAGGATATCACAACACCTGTCAAGCTGTAGTTATGACCAGAATAGAGGAACAGGCACAATATTACAAGAATCTTCTTTTGCGTGACAGGAGCATCAAGGCCGTTGTCCATTTGGAAAATGCAGAGGATGAACGTTTCTGGAATAATCAACTCCAGAATGCGTTTCCTGCCAAATACTTTTTCCTGACATACTCCAAAAACAACAATGGAGCGGATTCGCGAGGTTGCGAGCAATGTCTCCGTTACAGACCATATTTGACTAAGCACTTCTTTATCTGCATAGATAGCGACCTGCGTCAGTTAAAAGGTGAGGATGGACTCAATGCCGACAATTATATCGCTCAAACTTATACATATTCTTGGGAAAACCATTTGTGCGAGGCAAAGCATCTTCAGCGAAGATTCTCTGCATTGGTGCCAGAAAGCAACTTTGATTTTGAGGTATTCTTAACGAATCTCTCCGCTATCGTTTATAGGCCGTTGTTGTATCTTGTTCATTACAGTCAAAGTTCTGAGTTGAACCGACTTTGGAACATTTCAAAATTCAATGCTTGTCTGCCGTTGCAGCCAAAGTATGAAGATCTGTCTGATAATGGACGAGGTTATATGGGAAGAGTTTCTCTATTATTTGAAGAGGCTCTTCGTAGTCTTCCGCAGCCGGATATTATGACGAACGAGTTTCTGAATGAGTCCAATGCCTACCTCCACATCCAAGGGCATCAACTCTTTAAGATTGTCCTTCACATAGGCACTATGTTGTGCAGAGGTACAGGTGTCGCATTCAAGTCAGACATTCTGGACAAGGCGGTTTATACAGAAGGGTACGCTGAAATCAACCATTTGCAATCTGATCTTGTTCAAATAACCACAGGAAAATAAACAATGGAGAATAAAATAAAAGTCGTTCTTGTAGATAAGAAGAAAACAAACAAGTGGCTCGCAGAGCAGATGGGCTGTTCGCCAACAACTGTAAGCAAGTGGTGCACAAATGCCTGTCAGCCCCCGATGGAGACATTCGTCAAGATTGCGGAACTCCTTGAGGTAAATATAACAGAACTGTTACGGATAGAAAAGAGGTGACACATAAATCAAAATCATTCGTCGCCAATGAAATGAAAAGCGAAAGCTGGAATTAAGGTAAAATTCCAAACTAATTAGATATTTTTGATTTGAATTCACACTTATGGCGTATAATCGTACTTGGTTAGCCTTTGCCAACAGAAAAAGGTGTAAACATGCTGATGCAATCCATAATTTGGGATTCCTTAACTGGAGGATGGGACGAGCACGTTTTAGCATTGGAGACATAGTGTACCTATTTATGTCAGACGAACGATGCATTCGCTTCAAGATGGTTGTCACCGCAGAAAACAGCAAACGTGAAGACCAAGCATTTTGGGTAGAAACACCTCCTGATGATATTACCTACAAACTTGAACTTATGGAAGAATATGACGGTACAATGCTTTCTGAACAAGACCTGTGCAAATATGGTTTTAAAGGAGGTCGATCTCTTGAGACTCCTAGTTGCAGTAACATTGAACTTATTGGTTACATTAAATCAGTATTCTAACGATGAAAGGTGATGCTCAACCACTTATAAAGTTCTTTGATGGATCTGACAAACGATTCATCATACCACTATATCAGCGCAATTACGACTGGAAAGAAGATAATTGTGAACAGTTATTTCAGGACTTGATGAAGCTGCACAAGAGTGACCGTAAGAGTCATTTCTTTGGTAGCATCGTGTCAAGTATTCAATCGGGAACCGAAGATCGCTACATCATTGATGGCCAGCAACGAATCACTACCGTTTCGTTGATGCTCATTGCTATGGTAAATGCTAAGAAGGAAGGTCTGATAGAGACTACAGACGGAAAGCTTGTGGAGAAAATCTTCAAGCGTTATCTTGTGGATGAATATCAGGAGGATGAGCGTAAGGTAAAGTTGAAACCGATCAAGAAAGACATGCAGGCTTTTGACGCTTTGTTGTATAAACCCAAGGATCAGTATTTAAAAGAATCGAATGTTACCCGCAATTATGATTTTTTCTTTGACAAGATAATTCACTGTGGTCTGACTGTAGATGAGATTTTTGAGACAATTAAGAAACTTGAGGTTATCAATATTAGGCTGGATGAGGATGATGACCCTCAGTTGATATTCGAAAGTCTTAACTCTACGGGTCTTGACCTTAGTGAAGCGGACAAGATTCGAAACTATCTTTTGATGTCGTTGGCACCGGCGGAACAGGATGACCTTTACACTCGCTTTTGGAATCCAATTGAGGAGTTTACAAAGTACGATCCTTCATCTTTTGTACGTGATTATCTCACGATGAAGCAGGGTAAGATTGGGCGAATTGACAAGATTTACTTCATCTTCAAGGAGTATGCAGAATCACTCGGAATAGATAGATCGTACTTGCTGAACGACATGCATCATTATGCGAAAATATATAACCAGATAGATAATGCTAAGGTTGGTAATGACAAGATAAATCGCAAACTGAACCAGTTGCGTATTTTAGACTCTACCATCGCCAACCCATTTTTTATGGCATTCTTTGACTATACCTCAAAAGTTGGCATGTCTGAGAATGAAATTTACCGTGTGATTGATGTGATAGAGTCTTATTGGGCACGTAGGATTATCTGTAATCTGCCATCGAATGCATTAAACAAGGTGTTCTCAACCCTTCATCGTGATGTCTTGAACCATATTGACAAAGCAAATGTGAACAATGTGCCTTCATATGTGGATGTGCTTGTTTATGTACTATTGAAGAAAGGCCGGTCATCTGTTTTCCCTTTAGATGAAGAAGTAGCAGGTGATTTCCAATCTCGTCAAGTTTATAAAATGCCGACTAATCAACGTATGTTCATTTTGGAACGCATGGAAAATCGTGACAATAATGAACGTCATGATATTGTGAAGGAATTGGCAGAAAAGAACATTACCATTGAACACATTATGCCTCAGACTTTATCGGATAAGTGGAAGAAAGCATTGGGAGAAGATTGGGAACGTGTGCACCAACAGTATTTGCACACAATGGCAAACTTAACCTTGACAGGTTATAATTCTCAATACAGTAATCTCTCGTTCATCGAGAAGAGGGATATGGAAAAGGGCTTTAATGATAGTGCATTTCGTTTGAATAATTATGTTAAAACTTGTGACCAATGGACAGAGGTAGAACTCAAGAAACGTCAGAAGGATCTGCTTCAAGTGTTCATGAATCTTTGGCCAATGCCAGTAACAAACTTTGAGGTAACGAAACAAGAGGCAGAGTCTGCATCTTTAGATGATGAAGATTTTGAGTTTACAGGAAAGAAACTTCAAGCTTTCATCCTTCACGACGTGCGATATGCCGTCAATACATGGAAGGAGATGCTTATACAAGTATGTGGTCATATATTATTGGAAAAACGGTCAACAGTTGAATGGCTTTGTGCCAATGAAAAGAGTGGATTCTATACTCAACCAGAGTCATGGAGAAGAGAACTTGCTCCAAACATATATGTGTGGACAGATAATAGTACTGCGGCAAAGATCGGCATACTAAAGGGCTTGTTCCAAGAATGTAATATTCCGGCTTCTGAATTAGTCTTTGAATTTAGAGCAGAACAAGATGTTGATGGAGATGAATGACATAGTACGGGATACAAATAACATCCCCGAACTGCAATCGCCTTTCGAGCAGCTGCGGGAGGTGGATGGTTATGGGAGAGAGTGGTGGAACTCGCGCAGGCTGGCGCGGGTGATGGGGTATGGCAAGTACTGGAACTTCGAGCGTGCCATTGCCAAAGCGCAGGCTTGGGCTTCACAGAAAGGGTACCATTTGGGTGAACATTTTGTTGAGATCACCGAGATGGCGGAGCTGGGCAGTGGGGCTGTGAGGGAGGTGACAAGCATCCGACTTTCCCGTGCGGCTTGTATGGCAGTGGTGATGAACGCAGACCAGAAGAAGGAGATGGTGAAGGTGGCGCGGCAGTATTTCAGCTCGACGATGACTCCAGATGTGGCGGTTAGGAGCATGGAGTCATCAGTGCTTATGTACAAGGGTGGGCGTGGCAAAGTACAAGTGCTGGTCATCTTCGACACAAATACTTTCTGGCTCTCACAGCAGAGGATGGCGGAATTGTTTGGGGTGACTGTTCCAACAATCAACTACCATCTTGACCAGATAAACCAAAGCGGAGAGATCCATTTGTCCGACGCGATTAGAAAAATTCGAATACCTTCGGACAAATGGTCTGGAGAGGTGATGATGTACAACCTTGACGTGGTGATTGCGGTTGGCTATCGGGTGAACAGCTACGAGGCGACACAGTTTCGAATCTGGGCTACGAGTGTGCTGAAAGAATATCTCACGAAGGGCTTTGTACTGGATGATGAACGACTGAAGGGGAAGGATGTCTTTGGAGCGGACTACTTTGATGACTTGCTTGACCGCATACGAGAGATTCGCCTCAGCGAACGTCGTTACTATCAGAAGATAACAGACATCTATAGTGAATGTAGTTCCGATTACGACAGGGATTCTGAAGAGACACGTCTGTTCTTCAAGATGGTGCAGAATATGATGCACCATGCTGTCACTAAACAGACTGCGGCAGAGATTATCTATGATCGTGCCGATGCGGAACGCCCTCATATGGGCTTGACTACTTGGAAGAATGCTCCCGATGGCAGAGTCGTCAAGTCGGATGTGGCTGTGGCCAAGAACTACCTGAGTGAAAAGGAAGTTGATTCCTTGAACAGACTGAGCAATGCTTTCATTGACATCGCGGAACAAAGGACCGAGGATCATATCTTGATGACTATGGCGGACTGGTCTGACCTTTTACAGAAGTATATGAACCTTAACGACCGCCCTATACTTCCCGATGCCGGCAGGGTTACACACGAACAAGCCGTCGAGAAGGCTCTTACTGAATATGATAAGTTTCGTGTCATCCAAGACCGTGAAATTATGTCCGATTTTGACCGTCAGATTGAGTTGCTGTTCGGTGACAAGAAATAGAAACGGCACGTGGGAATTTGCGCCCGAAAAATTCGTATCTTTGAATTTTTGTTAGAAAGACGATAAGATGAGGGGAATCTTCAGGGGCATATTCATAAGTCTGGTGCTGCTTGCGGGGAACGGGCTGCCGGGGTGGTGCGCCACGCCGGAGTTCATCGACTCGCTGCGGACGGAACTGGAGCGCAGGAATATTCCGGAGCGGATCCTTTTCCTGCCTTTGGCGCTTGCGGACCAAAGGGGTGACGACGGGCGGGAAGGAATATGGTCGCTCACGGCGCTGGATGCTATACGGGGAATGGGGCACTTGTCTTCCACGGCTCCAAGTCAGGGCTCCCTTTTGACGGCTTCCGGTCAATCTTGTACGATTTCCGATTCCACGGACATTCGGTTTGACGAACGGATTTCCTCCGAAATAGCACTCGACCGCCTGCAGGAGCTTTTCAATGAATATGGCGACTGGAATATGTCGATAGTGGCTTATGCCACAAGTCCGACGGCGCTGGCCGCGATGGATTCCACGGCGTTTGCCAACGCTCCGATTCTTAGGAGTTTACGAAATGCTGAGGAGGAATATTCAGAAAATATTCCGGCCGCGTTTGAGCGGATAGGGTCGCTGGCGGCCAAGAGGAAGGCGGAGAGGCTGGCGTTCCTGCAGGAGCAGGCGGCGCTTAGGAAGGCCCGTCTGGACTCGCTGCGGAAGAGGCAGGCGGCGAACACCGACAGGATTACCTACACTATCCGTCGGGGCGACACGCTGGGAGGAATCGCGGCAAGATACCGGGTCAAGGTCTCTGACCTGAAGAGATGGAACAACCTAAGGAGCGATATGATCCGTGAGGGACGTAAACTGGTGATTTACAGATAGTCATTATGAAGCAATATAAGGTACTTTTGTTTTTTCTTTCCGTTTTCCTGATCCTTTCCGCGATCTGGTTCGTATATCCGTCGAAAGGCGTTCAGGTTGGAGATTTGAAGTTGAGGTTCCCGTCCTACCAGGGCTATCTTGCCGACCTTCAGGACAGCACGGTGGACGTGAATGTGGATTCCGTGCTTCTTGCCGTGCAGAAAAGCTACGAGATGGTCGAAGGCTCGACAGATACCCTTCGCTACTACTATGACTACATCACCTCGAATCCCAACCGGATATGTCTGCCGGAGGATGACTACACGTTCTTCGACTCGCTGTTCGTGGAGATGGCCGCGGCGGCAGATTCCGGCCGCACCGTCAGGATTCTGCACTACGGTGATTCCCAATTGGAAATGGACAGGATCTCGGCTGTGCTGAGACAGGATCTTCAGGAACGCTTCGGAGGCTCCGGGCCGGGAATGGTGCCGATGATCCAACGGATTCCGACCGTCTCTCTCTCGCAGAACGCTTCCGGAAGCCTGACCCGCTACGCTATGGTGGGGGATTCGCTGACAAAGAAAGCTTCGCATAAACGCTACGGGCCTCTGACACAGTTCACTGACGTTTCCGGCAACGGAACGTTCACTTTCACAAGAACCAAGAACAGATATTCCCAAGAGTTGGTCAAGTCGATCTCAAAGGTTTCCGTGCTTCTGGGGCAGAATTCCGCAGGCTTTGAGATGGCCCTGAAATGCGATACGTTGCCGGTAAGGAAAACCGTCATAGATTCGGCCAAGGCTGAAGTCTCGATGGTCACTTGGGAATTGCCTTGCGATGTGGAGAAAGGCACGATCAGCTTTTCCGGCAACGCTGAGATCTATGGAATAATGCTGGACGGAAAAGGAGGCGTGACCGTTGACAATGTCGCCTTGCGTGGATGCGCCGGATTCATATTCTCGTCCATCAACCGTCAGGTGATGAAAGAGAGTTTCGACAAAACAGATACTCGCTTGATAATCTTACAGTTCGGCGGAAACGCGATGCCTGGAATGGCCTCGAAGAAAGCCATTTCCTCTTACGTGAGGAAGATCGTGATGCAGTTCGACTACTTCAAGGAGGTCGCTCCGGAGGCCCAGCTGATGTTCATCGGCCCGGCGGACATGTGCAAGAGCGAGGACGGGAATCTGATAACCTGGCCGCTTTTGCCGCAACTTAATGATTCCTTGAAGGTTAACTGTCTGAAGAACGGCGTGGCCTACTGGGACACATTCAACGTGATGGGAGGCCCGGGCTCGATGAGGAAATGGGTGAGCCACAATCCCGCTCTGGCCGGCCCCGATCATATTCATTTCACACACAAAGGAGCGCTTGAGATCGGAAACGCGCTCGCCAAGTCCTTCATTCTTTACCACGACTTCTACAAGCTCCGCCAGGAACTTTCAGACGAGGCTGTGGGAATATATCTGCGCGACCTGCGGGACAGTCTCAATCCTCGTCCCGCCGTGCCTGACACCTTGACAAAGACAGAGTTATGAGACGTTTCCTGACATATTCATTGCTCTTTTTGCTGCTTCCGGCGACCCTTTGGGGGCAGTCGCTGCGGAAGGCGGTTCCTGAATATGATTTCGCGCGTTTCGAGAAGAACCGGATTGGGTTTCAGGGGGATAGTTCGGCCTTTGAGAGGCTTTTCAAGAAGATGGATTCCGTGCTTTTTCTGGGTAAAGGCAACCTTAGGATTATGCACATCGGGGGGTCTCACGTGCAGGCCGGGACTTTGACGCGGCAGTTACGGAACGACCTTCTGTCTTTGAGAACGGCTTTGGACGGGGGCAGGGGACTGGTTTTCCCGTTCTCCGCCGCCCACACGAACAATCCAAGCAGTTTCACGACAAGTTACGAAGGGTCCTGGAAGGTGACGAAGAATGTCCAAAGGGAGCCGGATCATAGGCTTGGACTTACTGGAATATCCTTGAGCGCGTCGGATGACAAGGCTTCGGTGATGGTCACCACTGTGGCCAGGGATCCGAAACCGCAGGATCCGACGTTTCGGTTCAACGAAGTGAAGGTCCTTGGATATTCATCAGCAGGAGAGAGAGTTCCGGTGGTGGTTTTGGCTAAGGGCGACACGCTGCAAGGGTGCCGGGCGGATTCCTGCTGGTCTTTCGGCCTTCCCGCGTTTGCGGACTCCGTCAAGATCGCGACCAAGGGGCACGGCGAGTTCACCTTGACGGGAATATTCCTGGACAACCCTTTCCCTGGCATTTCCGTGACGGGAATCGGCGTGAACGGAGCTTCGCTCGGGTCATATTCAAAGTGCCCGGATCTAATGAATGATTTGAGGCTGGTGAATCCGGATCTGGTGATTTTAGCCGTCGGGATCAATGATGCGACCGCCGCGAATTTTTCTGTGGATGATTTTGTCGCGCGCTATAAGGTGCTTGTGTCGCAGATTCGTTCGGTGAATCCCGACTGCGCTCTGCTGTTCGTCTCCAACAACGACAGTTTCAGGAGGATACGCCGTAAAGGCTATGTCGTGAATTCTAACGGCAAGTTGGCTGAGCAAAGCTTTTTGAGGCTCGGAAAGGATTGTGACGCAGGCGTTTGGGATCTGTTTGACATTATGGGGGGACTCGGTTCGATGAGGAAATGGGAAGAGGCCGGCCTCGCCAAGAGGGACAAGATTCATTTTACGGAAAAGGGCTATGAACTGGTGGGAGACCTGCTGTTCAACGCGTTGATGGATAAGTATGTGGAACATTTAAAGAAAGGTAAGTGATGGGATTTTGGGACGTTGCCGCTGACTTTTTCAAGAACCTGTTCTCTTTTGATCAGGCTCACCCGTTGTTGTTCACCCAGTTCTATTTCTGGGCTTTCTTCGCCATCGTGCTGGCCTTTCTGTGCGTTTTCAAGAACAAGGTGCTGTTGCGAAACGCCTTCCTGTTCTTTGTCAGCCTGTTTTTCTACTACAAGACGAGCGGACTGTTCCTGATTCTGTTTGGGTTCGTGATTGTCTATAACTACCTTGCGGGATTTGTTCTTGGCGGGGTGAAGAAGGATTTCTGGCGTAAGGCGATTGTGGTTCTGAGCGCGGTCGTGAACTTGTCACTCCTTTGCTACTACAAGTACGCCTACTTCCTGACCGATGTCGTGAACAATCTTTTCGGAACGGAATTCATTGTGAGAGACTGGTTTGCGGTTGTGGGTAACCAACTGACAGGCTCTCAGGCGTTCAGCGTTGACTCGATCTTCCTTCCGGTCGGAATCTCGTTCTTCATCTTCCAGGCGATCAGCTATGTGGTCGATGTTTCACGCAGGACAATCGGCCCGATCAAGAACTTCTGGGATTTCGGCTTCTACTTGAGTTTCTTTCCTCAGCTTGTGGCCGGCCCGATCGTGCGCGCCAAAGAGTTTTTCCCTCAGCTTCACAAACCGTTCTTCCTTGGCCGCAGACAGTTCGGAATCGCGGTTTTCTGGATTCTGAACGGACTTGCCAAGAAGTTGATCCTCAGTGACTATCTGGCTGTGAATTTCTGCGACAGGGTTTTCGAGAACCCTTTGCTTTACACCGGTTTCGAGAACCTTACGGCTATCTTCGGCTACTCGCTTCAGGTCTATGCCGACTTCTCCGGGTACACTGACATCGCCACCGGTGTCGCTATGCTGATGGGTTTCTATCTGCCGAAGAACTTCAATTCTCCGTACAAGGCCCGCAACGCCGGAGAGTTCTGGAAGCGGTGGCATATTTCCCTTTCCAAATGGCTTCAGGACTATCTTTACATCCCGCTTGGAGGCAACCGCAATGGCACATTCGGCTCGTATGCGATCATCCTCGGAATCGCTTTCCTGGCCTCGGCTTTGGCCAAGAACTGGTGGGTTTTCGGAGTGGTGCTCGTGATCGCCGCTGTTTTGGCTATCCTGATAACCTTCTGCCAGAAATACCGCAAGGAACTCATCTCGGACATCAACAGGATGGACACGATGCTTCTTGGCGGCCTCTGGCACGGCGCCAGCTGGAACTTCATGATCTGGGGCGGTCTGAACGGTCTCGGAATGCTGATCTACAGGTTCTGGAAAAGCTGCAATGTCTATGTCAGGACGCTCGTCATAGGTCTCGTATGCCTGGCCTTTTATATTCTTAAGACCACGGTCCCGGCTTCGGTGTTCAATATGTTCTTCGTCTGGACATTGATCATATTCATAGGCGCGGCCGTGCGGATGCTCTATCATCTTTGTCGCTTCAAGGCCGCTTTCTCGTGGCTTGAGACTGGCTGGGCGGTAGCCATGACGTTCATATTCATCACCTTCACCCGCCTTTTCTTCCGGAGCGGCTCCAACCTGAATCCTGCGGAAGCGAACGAGAAAGCGTGGAGCACGGCAAAGAATATGGTCGAGCGCATCGGCGGAGACTGGGATCTGTCCCTCATCCCTCAGATGGTCCAGCAGCACCTTGGAGTGATCCTCGTTTTCGTCATCGGAATGATCATCCATTGGCTCCCCGAGAACTTCAAGCGCCGCTACCGCATCTGTTTCGCCTCGATGCCTCTCCCTCTGATGATCCTCGCCTGCGTCCTCGCCGTCTTCATCATCTGCCAGTTCATCACCGCCGACCTCCAGTCGTTCATCTACTTCCAGTTCTGATGATGAGGATTGCGTGTGGCACTTAACCAGTTGAAAATGAGGGATAAGACCGATCATCTGGTGCCGTTTGAAGTACCATGTAATCCGTTTTCCTCCTTGATAATCAGCATTTTGGGTGCCACGAACATTTGTAGACCAGACCATCTGTAAAAGGACTGCGAATATTGCCGCTAAAACTCCGTCCCGGCGGAGCCGTAAACCTTTCCCGATTGCAAAACGCCTTCACGTTACTGTGCCACAGAAGTGGGTGAGGACACGCTATGGCTGAAAAAGTCTAAGCTTAGAGCAATAGTTTTTCAGCCGATGTGCTGCTGGAGTGGGCTTCAGTGGCACATCGGCTGAAGGTGTTTTGTAAGAAAGAGGGTGCCCGCCGTGATTGTCGGTTGAAATCCAATCATAAAAAGAGGTTGTGTACAATTCTGAAAAAGAACACACTGCGGGCCTTCATTGTAGGCTGGAGCCTGCACAACTCACTCGATACGTCAAATTGCATAGAGGTACTCAAAAAAGCCATTTCAAGGCATGGAGTACCGGAAATAATCAATTCCGATCAGGGCTGCCAGTTTACGGGCAAGGAATGGGCTGACGCCTGCTCTCAGCACTCTGAAATGAAGGTCAGCATGGACGGCCGCGGCCGTGCTAAAGACAATATCTGGATAGAAAGATTTTAGAAAACGATAAAATACGAGTATATTTACATCCAGCCGGAGGAAAACGGCGCGGTTCTGTTCTTTGGAATCAAGAGATTTATTGACAACTACAACTACCACCGTCGTCACCAAGGAATCAACCGTACAGTACCAAGCAAGCTCTACATTCGTCAGGTAGCTTGGTCTTAACTAAGAACAACAATGTACCTGTTTAAATAACGATAGTATTGTAAGATTGACTTTGAAGCAGCAGGGGATAAACAACGTTTTTTGGAACTTTTTAATGTATATATAAAACAAGTAGTATTAGATAATCCTGAACTTCTAAGAAAATCAGGATGGAGGTATTAGTTATGAACTATTATTGGATATCAGCAAATAACGATAAAGTCTCAACGGTTGCCTATGCTCCTAAGGGGACACCTGTTTCGCATTATCTAATTGAGGAGATGAGAAATAGAGATGATGTTCCGTTCTCATTAGAACTACGGGATGTTTTTGTAGCCTCTAAACTTATAGTAGGAGAGGTTAGTGATGTCTTTTATGATTATCAGCCTAATAGTTTGGCTTGGCCAGTAATGTCAGAAAAGATGAAGTCAATAATTGCATCTCATTTGACTGGCTCAGAATATATAGAATGGAAGAGCATCACTATCAATGGAAAAGACATCTCCCAAAAGTATTATATTCCGATGTTTACAAGAAAACTGGACATTTTGAATGTCAGTGAGAGTGTCTATGTGCCAGTATCGGGAATTGTCTTGAAGCCGTGTTTTGACAAGGAAAAGATAAAGAATCTATCTGTTATTCATAGTCCTAATCGTTTCTGGCAGATCACGACTCAAATCTATGTAAATGAGGAGATTAAAAGAGACTTGATTGACTCAGGAATAGAAGAACTCTGTTTTAGTAGAGTAAAAGTGAAATAGGATGTATTTTGCTGAGAAAAAGGTAATTATATAATAAAATTCTGATGAAAGAATACTATGAATGAGATAATGTTGACTGAAAAGGAATATGAATTCTTGCAACACTTTCTAGTAAAAAATAATTTCCCGATTGAGATATTGAAAGCAGGAGTGCCACCAAGACTGGTTTGAATGCGAGATATACACATAACCAAATGATAAATTATCCACAGATTATGAATCAGCATCCGTCGGTGGTTTTTCATGGGGGTAAAGCGGAAATGATGATGTCAACAACAGGATATTCTGTCGGTACGCAAGTAACAAATTACAATTTTATAATCTTTCATTATTATTTTTAATATTATGAAACCAAAAGGAAATAGCATTAAAGAAAACATTGATGCAATGTGCAAAAGTCTTGGGTTTAAAAAAGATAGAAAATCCGGACATTATATGAGAGAAGTAACTCCAGGATTGGAGGATTCCATCCATTTTTTCTTTAAGCCATATTCAGGCAAGGCTGTGTCCGTCAGCTTTGTTGTAGGGATTTACTTGAAAGAACTTGTAGATTTGATTGATGAATTATATGAAAAGACTGATGGCTACAAGAGTCTGCTTTGGCTATGGTGTGGAGACCTTTTGCCTGAACCAAAAGTGATTCAATGGATGTATTATACTGAAAATGGAGATCCCAAACAATTGTGTGACGAGATAAGACAATTTATAGTTGACTATGCAGAGCCTTTCTTTGTGCGTAATCACGATTGGAAAGATATTTCGGATTCTATCCTTAAGAGAAAATATGCAAATGCGGAAGGGACTCCCGTCGCAGTGGCTATGTATTACCGTGGCGAGCAGGAACGTGGTATAGACTATTGGGAAGGTATTCTAAAAGGTCGCGATCATAGGAACGAGAAGGACGAACTCTTTCTTAAAAAATATAGGTGCCTTCCTCCTTATGATGGTGACATACAGAGACGATATTCAGTAGAAGCTATTGAAGGTACTAGAAAGAGAAAAGAACAATAATTCAATTTTTGAAATGAAAATAATTCCCAATAAGTTGATAACTATCTTGCTGTCAATAATTGTATTGCTATTATCGGTGGCGATATTAAATTCGTGCGCAAGCACAAAAGGTTACTATGGTCGGGCAGAGATGACCGTGGCAGTGGTCAGTTCGCAGAAACACAACGTGACGGCCGGCAAGAAGAATAGTTGGGAGATAGCGTACCTCTGCAAGGTTGATGACAGGGTGGTGGGAAACAACTTCAAGGGGTTCCCGTCGAAGTGCAAGGTGCTCCCGGGACGCAGGACGATTGAGGTGGAGCATCACCAGCAGTGGAAGGACAATTCCTCCGGCCTTGTGGTTGCAGGTGCGATGTTCGGTGCGATAGGAGGCGCTGTTGCCGGTGCGGCAGCGGCTGCCAATAGTCCACATCTTCATTACGCGATCACATTTGATGCAGAGCAAGGCCAATCGTATATCATCAATGTTAAGACCTCCTCGGAATCATCCGAACCAACCTTTTCGGTAATAGATTCCATTTCTGGTGATTTGGTGCCAATAATTAATGTCGTTCCATTGAATTAAGACTGTGGAAATTGCACTCTATATAGAGGAATTACAGGGTCTGAAAATTCAGAAGGTCCTCTATTTATGACAGATGATGTTTCATATGCAGCGTCATATTCTACTAATGGTGAAGTCGTAAAAGTTACATTGCCTAAAGAGACTATTGATAAAATGATGTATAATTATGATCTTACTTTAAATAGGGGGATGTATATAAGCTCCCCCGAATATTTCAAGGGCACATCATATGTTGAGTATGTGTTTTCAACAAGAGTAAAATCTGGCATAGTAAGCAAATTCGTTTATTATAAACCTTAAATATGGAACGAAATCAACTGTATGAAAATTGTAGACTGGCTATCCAGTCATTGATATCATATGCTAAGGAGATTTGTTGTAACAAGTTTCCTGATAATATGATGTTTATTAAAGGCTATAATATAGAATCGTGTGTAAAAGGTGATCTTTCTCGAATGAATGAAGATGTGTTTGGTTTGATAGCCAATAACGAGATATTTTCAATAGAATCAATTATAGATGATATTATGGAAATACAGTCACGATGCGGGAATAACGTGCAAAAGAAGAGTTGTGGTAATCGGCATATTAGGGTGATAGATTTCAGTCTATTCTATGTGACCGAATCAGAGACTGTAATAGTAGTACAGATTTATTATTCGCCTATCCCAGTGGAAATTAAATACCACTGGAGTATTCCGATACCTTTTTCTTATAGAGAAGGAGAACAATTTGACTTGAACTGGAAGTATAACAGCGCAAACTATATTAAGAGTAAAAAATAGCATAGTAGAAAGAGTTATTATGTCGAGAAAGAGGTGTATTAATATGTTGAAAATGGATATAAGAATTATTGTATTGTCATTATTGACTGTGCTGATTAGCTCGTGCGCAAGCACAAAAGGTTACTATGGTCGGGCAGAGATGACCGTGGCAGTGGTCAGTTCGCAGAAACACAACGTGACGGCCGGCAAGAAGAATAGTTGGGAGATAGCGTACCTCTGCAAGGTTGATGACAGGGTGGTGGGAAACAACTTCAAGGGGTTCCCGTCGAAGTGCAAGGTGCTCCCGGGACGCAGGACGATTGAGGTGGAGCATCACCAGCAGTGGAAGGACAATTCCTCCGGCCTTGTTGTCGCCGGGGCGATGTTCGGGGCGATAGGTGGAGCGATTGCAGGTGCGGCAGCGGCTGCAAATAGTCTGTCCCTTCATTATGCGATCACATTCGATGTGGAGCAAGGCCGGTCGTACATCATCAATGTTGAGACCTCCTCGGAATCATCCGAACCAACCTTTTCGGTAATCGACTCTGTTTCCGGAGAGGTTGTACCTGTCGTTGCTGTCGCTCCATTGGTAAAATGAAGAACATTTCGATAATAGATATAGAAAGATGTTGAATATGTGGCTTATTATCCCTCGCATTATTAGTTGTAGAAAAGTATAAGAAGACCGATTGCAAAACGCCTTCACGTTACTGTGCCACAGAAGTGGGTGAGTGCCCGCTATGGCTGAAAAAGTCTAAGCTTAGAGCAATAGTTTTTCAGCCGATGTGCTGCTGGAGTGGGCTTCAGTGGCACATCGGCTGAAGGTGTTTTGTAAGAAAGAGGGTGCCCGCCGTGATTGTCGGTTGAAATCCAATCTTTAAAAGTGGTTATGTACAATTCTGAAAAAGAACACACTGCGGGCCTATATTTAATTTGGAACGGTCTTTGATGAGGCGATGCCTCAATACACGGGATCAGGGCAGCCTGGTTCGCAAAAAAGATCGCTATGAGCAAGCTTAACAAAAGAGCCATTATTGGCGCGGTCGCTGTGGCTGTTGTCATCATTGTTCTCCGGCCAAAGCATCATTTGGAGGATATTCCTGTTGTCAGCGTTGACACGGTCAGGACAAGGAATGTGGAGATCTACGGGGAGTTTCCGGGAAGGATCCGCGCCCAGCAGTTCGTGGAGGTGCGGGCGAGGGTCGAAGGCTATCTTGAGAAGATGATGTTTGAGGAAGGAACATACGTTAAGAAAGGCCAGATACTTTTCATCATTGATCCGAAACAGTACAAAGCTCAGGTGGACAGGGCAGAGGCACTGGTGACTAAAAACAAGGCGATGGCCCTTAAGGCAGAGAGGGATCTGGCGAGGATCAGGCCTTTGTTCGAGCAGAAGGCCTCCAGCCAGCTTGATCTGGACAACGCTGTCGCCGCCTATGAGAGCGCCAAGGCAGACGTGCAGCTAAGCGAGGCCAGGACGAAGGAGAATTTCTCCGTGGTCAATCTGTACAAGGCTCTCGGCGGCGGCTGGAAGGACTTTTGATTCAAATTATTAAATCTATAAAGAAGTAACAACGTGACCTTCCGGCCGCATCAACGGCTGGAAGGTTAAATAGTTCACACCTATTCTTGAATATTTTGATTATTTCGTTAACCTTTATAAATTTACGGTGAATATTAGTAGGCCTCTAAAAGTCCGTAACTTGTAACTATTGACAGATGAACAGATTCGTAATTATATTCCTCTTGATGTCATTTTTATTAGTCTCCTGCGACAACAGGCAGACCAAGTCTTTGCTTCAGGATGTCGAGACCTACATTCAGGAAAGGCCGGACAGTGCCCTGCGGGTTCTGAGGAAAGTTGATTCACTGACACTGAACACCAAGTCGCTTCGTGCCCGCTATTCCCTGCTGTTTGCGATGGCGTTGGACAAGAACTACATTGACACGACGGCCTTGTCTATTTTGGAACCGACAGTTGCATATTACGAGAGATTAGGTTCGCCGCAGGACAAGATGCTGTCCTGCTATTATCTGGGACGAATTTATGCCAACAGAAAGGATTACCCGAATGCTGTCATTTTCTATTCACAGGCTTTGCGGGAATCGAGTGAATATGACTATTACCACAGAGGATTGATTTATGCTGCCTCCGCTGATGCTTACAACGCATCTTTCAATGATGAGGAAGAGTTGAGAAACACTATATTGGCCTATGAGTGCTTTGAGAAAATAGGTGACAAGGATCTTGATCTATCGCTGTACAAAGTGGCCCAGGCTTATCATAACAATGAACGGTTCGATGTGGCCGACAGCCTTTACTCGCTTGTCTATTCCGGGAAGGACTCGACATCACGGCTTGCCCTCTATGCTATGGAGGATCTGGTCAGCAATGACTTGTATCAAGAGAAACAAGATGTTGAGAGGGACCTTGAATTGCTTGAATATGTCGCCGAACATCGCGGTAATCTTAGTTTGGAGTCGTATTATGAATATGCGTATCTTCTCCTTTTGGCAGGGAAGGAATCAGAGGCGGAGAATATTCTTTCACAGTTGTCCAATCGTGAAGCGAATGGAAAAACGATGGAGATTAGATACCGGATAGCGGAGTGTAAAGGACAAAATGAAGAAGCCCTGGCTTTGTTGAAAAGTATGTTGTCTCATCAGAATGACGTAGTTAAGAAGAAATTGGCTCAATCTGTTTTCAAGGCTCAAAGTGACTACTATCGTCTTACTGCTGAGGTCTCTGAACAAAAATCTACAATATCCAATCAAAGAAGCATCATAATTCTCATTACAGGTTTAATGATAATTGCTTTGCTCTATGTCATCTTTATGAAAAGGAAAAGCACCTTGATCCGTGAAAAAGACAGACTGACACAAGCCGTGGAAGAATCCGAGAGACTTTTAGAAACGGTGAGGAACAGGGCTAATGAGGAGAAGAGCGAAAGGGAAAAGGACATTTTGGATTTGAAATCACGCAATGAACGTGAGCAGGATAAGATCAAGGATTTGCGTGAGATGTACGTTGCCCTTTATCAAAAGCGGTTCAGCGAAATCGGAAAGTACTATGACGCCGCATCATCGCATCGACTTGAGTCAATAAAGGAGAAAGCCTACCACGATGTCATATCCTCAACCCAAGCCTTGTTTGAGGAGATCGCCAGCGGATCGGAAGGCCAGAAAAAGTTTGAGGCAAGGATAAACGCTGATCTTGATGACATCGTCTCCAAGATCAGATCCGACTTTCCAAAGTTGAAAGATGATGACATCCGCTTTATCTGTTACCTGATAGTAGGCTTTGACACCTCTACAATTTCATTCCTGATGGACATTTCCAAGGAGAATGTCAGAGTGAAGAAGCATCGCCTTCGTGAAAAATTGAACGGCTATTCCGGCCCAAACGAGACTCTGTATCGATTGTTCACATAATTTCGTTACAGTTTGAATAATTTTAGGGGGGGGGCATTGATAATCAGTGACTTATAGATGGGACGTTTTTGACGATTGCTTCCATCTATTTGTAAAACGTTGAAAAATAGAGTTCTCGATACCCCGAATCTGCGGAAATCTGTAACGCCCAAAATGCCCTCTTTTGAGTTTTTAGAGGATCTTTTATATACATTTGCCCAAACGAATTTAATTGTGAGAAAGTTAATTTTATTATTAGGCTGTGCAATATTGCTTGGTTGTGACAAGTTTGTTGTGTTTGATTATTACTTGCGGGGAGAATTTGATGCGGTATATTGCTATATTCCAGAAAAAGGAATACCTTGTAAGAAAGACACAGCCATTAGTTTTTCTGCGGAAGAGTTAGTCCTTTTACATCTCAAAAAAGATTCAGAAGGGCAAAACTACGGGCGTATCGATTATGGAATAGAGAATATTGATGGATTGTTCCGAAGATGGAACTGTGATACGGTGTCTTTCTTTATGTTTGATTCAAAAGTTGTTGAAAATAATACGTGGGAGGAAGTTGTACAAAACTATATGGTTTTGCAGCGTTACGATTTTTCAAAAGAGGATCTGGCTCGTTTAAACTGTCGAATATTTTACCCGCCAACGGAGGAGATGTCAGAGATTCATATGTTTCCACCGTATGAAAAAGTCAAAATGCGATAGGATGTTTGTGTATATAACGAGTGTATTAGGAGAATAACTATTATGTTTGGTGTGGGGAAGTTGCCGCTCATCGGATTAGAGAATATGATTTGGCATAGGGGAAAGGGGCAACAGTGTTCTTACCTTTTTTTAATTGTTTGATTGTGAGATAGCTAAAGTTATGAGAAAAATGTTGTTCATAGTGGCGGTCGCCCTTGCGGTTGTTATTCAATCCTGTGTCCGTAAAGATGGTGTTTGGTATAATTTTGTCAATAATTCTGCCGATGAAGTTGAGTTTCTTTTCCCAATCAAACCAATGAGCTATTATCCATTTATTTGTGGAGATATGTTTGACATTGATATTGATGACACAACAGTCACTTCGGCTAGACCTCTTTTTGCGCGTTGTACGGTTTTTCCATATGATGAATCTCAACTATATAGTAATTATACTACTCTGGAAGAGATGTCCCCGTATGATACCGTTAGAGTCTTTGTCTATAACAGAAATGATTCCGAGAAGGTTTTGGAGGTTGATGAATATTATTATCGTTATGATTTGACCACAAAAGATATGCGTAATTTACTGAATGACAAGAATCAATTGGAAATAAGTTATCCCCCGGATGAACGAATGAAAGATATCAAAATGTGCCCTAGATATAATAGAAAATGATATTGAAAATAAGAGATTGTATCAATTTTGAGATTATGTATAGAAGAATTATAGTAGTAGCCTTTTTGTTTCTATCCTTTATGTGTCTGTCAGTTAATGGTCAGACAGCCATAGAGTATTCTTATTATTCGGCCGGGGACCGAACCTCAAGATTCAGTTTGTTTTGAGTTTTTTGTTTACCTTTAATGCAAGAAAACGGACATTCGCGATTTAGAAAATCGCAAACCATTAATGCATTGTTGAAAGATTGCCTATAGAATCATTAATCATATTACAATGAAAAGAATCATCACTTTCATCGCTGCTTTGGCGTTTGTGTCAGGCGGCATCATCTCCGCTCAGGAACAGGAACGGGAACAAGTACAGGAGCAGGAACCTATACGGGAATATTCAAAATTCAGATTCGGCCTTGAGGGAGGAGGTGGCTTCAGACTCGGCAAGATCAGCAATGACGTGTCAGATGACTTCAAATCCTACACGAAGAAACTAAGAAGAGGATTCGTGTATGGAGCCGATGCGACTTGGTTCTTCAAGGAGTTTATGGGAGTTGGTCTTCGCTACAAGGCGTTCTCGGCCAGCAATGGCGCGACGGTGACTGGCACTGACGAAAACGGCACCACTGTCACTGGTAAATTGAAAGACAACATACAGATATCATTCATCGGCCCGATGTTCTGCACAAGGTTTTCCAGCAGAAACGGCTTGCATACCCTCACGGCGGATATCGGTGTCGGTTACATAAACTATCGTGACAAAGGAATGGTCATAGAAAAGATGAAACTGACAGGAGGCACTCTTGGATTGTTGTTCAACATCGGCTATGACTATGCCTTGAACAAGATGTGGTCAATAGGTGTCAACCTGTCTTCGATAGAAGGAACGCTTACCACATTGACATTGGAGCAGAACGGTGTGAAGACTTCTCAAACAACTCTGGACAAGGACAAACAGGAGAATATTTCTCATATCGATCTTTCATTCACACTGAAGTTGAATCTGTAGCCTGCAAGCTGCCTCGTAGGCATCGTGCTTTTAAAGGAATATATTAATATTCAATACTATGAATAAGTTATTGACAGTTTGTGCCTCTCTTGCCATTATCACTTGCGGCTCCGTTTCGGCACAGAAGAAAGGTGAGGTCTCAATCGGAGGTATAATCGGGGTTTCTGGGGGATATTCAAGTGTCAGATCAGCGGAGAGTGGAACGCCGGCATCAACCTCTTTCAGCGCCGGGGGCGAGTTCGGCTGGTTTTTCGCTGACAACTGGAGGCTCGGAGCCTCTGTGCAATATGCTTTGGAGTCCAATCCGTATGATGAAAGCAGTGATGGGTGGCTTCGTCAGAACACCAATCTGGTTCTGGTAGGTCCCGACCTGACATATTACCTAAAAATCAGGGATGGCTTCTATTTCACGCCTGGGGTTGCAATGTTCGGAACCGTCGGGAGCGTAAAGGTCGAAACCAGGGACATCTACGTAAGCAAGAATGTCGTTGGCTACGGTGTGGAATTGGCTCCAGGCGCGTTCGAGTTCCGCCCGACTCCCCATTTCGCCTTCTACGTCAGCTTCCTGACTCTGGGCTATTCCTTCACCAACATCAAGAAGGTCGGCCAGAACGATTATGACGTAAAGACCGATGTGCTGACCTACAACCTCGCCATCCAGCCCTCTATCGGCCTAAGGTATTATTTCTGATATTGGCTCTGCCGTGGAAATCTGTCACGCCATAAATGTCAGTTTTTGAGAATATTCCATTTACTTTTTTGCGTAAAGGTAACTTATTATCTCTCGGTGGAATTGATACGTTTCCACCATATAAGAAAGTACGATAACTTTTACAAAACGCTTTCATGTTACTATGCCACAGACGTGAATGAGAGTGAACCGCGGCTGAAAAAGTCAATGCTTAAGGCAACAGTTTTTCAACCGATGTGCCTCCTGAGAGGATTGTGGTGGCAACGTGGCTGAAGGCGTTTTGTAAAATAAAGTTGTGTCATGAGGAATGTCATATTTAATATAGTCATCTATGTTTTAGTTCCGGTTGTATTGATATGGGGTGTAATGTATTATAGTTGGAAGGGTTACAACTCATATCGAATTAACCATTATGGGCAAGACGCTGTGGCCGTTATAACACGAAAGTGGGACGGAACCTTGTATTATGATGTTGAGTTTGAGGGGAAATATTATAGTAGTTCGATTATTGTTAGAAAGAAAGTTTTCAGAGAGGTCGTTGTCGGAGAGCGTTTCTATGCGCGAATATTGGCGGATAAGATGAAGTACCATAAAAACAATGGCATAACACCAAGTGTTAACGGTAACTGCGAGTGCAGCATTTTCGGTAAGAAGTAGTGCAGCGTTTTGAGTAACAAGAGTACATCGTTTTCGGTAACAACGATGCAGCAGATTTGGTAACAACGCTACAACACTAGCAAAGGTAAGATTATTTTCTGTTTATCATACAAGTTTATTCATCTTGGGATAAGGGGTAGCGGCTGCAGCCGCTACCCCTTATCCGCGGCAAAGAGTAAGCATTCGATAAAGTACGACTGTCAGTTTGATTAAGAGGTATATAACTTT
>ERZ1026894.213-NODE-213-length-45212-cov-9.794495_pt1 | contig 45212 bp, 39 predicted proteins | sample MGYA00380177_ERZ1026894 | MGnify/ENA primary metagenome ERZ1026894 (study PRJEB33269, sample SAMEA4719813) | human gut metagenome | biome: human-associated habitat; feature: organic feature; material: feces | place: Cameroon | collected 2013-10 ... | reverse complement strand
ACCATTAACAAGACAAATTATGAAGAGAAAATTCATTTATCCAACAAAATAATAATAATAAAACAATGAAAAGGATAGCAGCAATAATCGCAATCGTTTTATGCGTAGCGCTAAACGGTTGTAATAAGGAGGACGATATGTCGAAGCTTGACGAAGGCGGAAAGATTCTGTATTCATTGGAATTGAAGATTGTTGACAAGAATGGAGCAGAAATCATAGCGCAGGACGGAGGCATTGACAAAATAAAAGATTTGGTGTCGATAGAGTATAAAGGAAAGGAGTATAGTCCGCAAGAATTAAGCACTAATCCTTATGTGAGACCAAAAATGAATCCGGTATTTTCGATAATGCCAAACGAGCAGTCTCCACGCTACCTTTGCTTTGGGCTTTTTTCTCTGCAATCCATCAAGGGCAACGTTTGGTTTACCATAAAGTGGAAGGACGGGAGCAAAGACGTTGTAGAGATAACGGAATCGTCAGGGAAAGTGGAATTCTATGTGAATGGCGTTATTGACAAGGAAGTAAGTAAAGAGATTGTCGGAGCGGTTGTGACAAAGAAGATTGAATAGGCACAACGGTATTATTATGATATTTAAGCGTCCAGAATATCTGGGCGCTTTTTTGTGTCTGAATAGCGGTGTGGCGTGTGCTTATAGAAACAGAGAGGAAAAGAACGTCATATTGTTTTTTAGCGTGTATTTGTGGGAATGCTCGGATTTGAGTAATTTTACACGATTTTTTCAGAACAAACAATTTTACGCAATATGCAGAAATTCAGTTTTAAGGCATTGTCCGACGGAGCAAAGACCCTTGCCGGCAGCCGCGACTTCCGTTATGGAGTTTTCGGAGTCATCATCCTTGTGGCTATCTCATTGGCATTCTTCACCACGAGCCTCGGCGACACTCTACAGCAGAGCGACACGATGCAGGGTGTTGCCAACGGACAGGAGGCAAAGGCCTATTTTGAGCAGACCGGCGAAAAGACGTGCTGGACCAACTCGTTGTTTGGTGGTATGCCTACGTTTCAAATCTCGCCGTCGTATGCAAGTTCGAAATTCATAAGCGCGCTGCAGTCGGTGTTCGGACTTGGTCTTCCCAGTCCAGCCAATCTGGTGTTTATGATGATGGCAGGCTTCTACATCCTGCTTCTTGCCATGCGCCAGCGGTGGTATCTTGCCCTTCTTGGCGCCATAGCCTACGGTTTCTCATCGTATTTCTTCATTCTGATAGGAGCCGGACATATATGGAAATTCTGCGTGCTTGCCTACGTGCCTCCCACGATAGCCGGCATCGTGCTCGCCTACCGGGGCAAATGGCTTGCCGGCGGCGCACTCACAGCTGTGTTTGCGATGTTGCAGATAGCGTCAAACCATGTGCAGATGACCTACTATTTCCTCTTTGTCGTAGTGGCTATGATGATTGCCTATTTCGTTGACAGCCGCCGCAAGAAGGAGTTGGGCAAATGGCTTAAAGCCACAGGGGTGCTTGCCGTGGCAGCAGTTGTGGCTGTCGGAGCAAACCTCACGAGCCTGTACAATACATATGAATATAGTAAGGAAACCGTTCGTGGACGCACCACCGACCTTACCGCGGCAAAGTCGTCGGGTGAGTCGGGCAATGTGAATAAAAACGGCATCAACCGCGACAACGTGACAAGTTGGAGCTACGGTGTCGATGAGACGTTGACGCTGATTATTCCTAACGTGAAGGGCGGCGCGACGGTGAAGCCTAACGATATTACCGACGACGGCGGTTTGGCTCCTGCGTCGGTAATCGACCTTGACAAGGCGCAAAGTCTTGTGGAGGCGGCGCAGATTACCGGTGATCCATCCTACGACGAGCAGCTCCGTCCGCAGCTGCAGCAGATGGTGGGGCAGTTCCGCCAGTATTTCGGTGACCAGCCGATGACCAACGGCCCGGTTTATGTGGGAGTGGTTATTTTCGCACTCGCGCTGTTGGCGTTGTTTGTGGTCAAAGGTCCGATGAAGTGGGCGCTGCTTGCCGTCTCGATTCTGTCAATACTGTTGTCGTGGGGTCATAACTTCTCTCCTCTTACATATTGGATGATCGATCATTTCCCGATGTACGACAAGTTTCGCGCTCCGGCGAGCATACTCGTTATCGTCGAGTTTACGTTGCCGATACTTGCGGTGATGGCGGTCAACCAAGTCCTTACCGAGGATGAATTCTTCAAGAAGCACCGCAATGCAGTGTTTGCCGCATTCGGCATCCCGGCATTGTTCTGTGTTATCGGATGGCTGATGCCTTCAGTGTTTGGCAACGGTCTGAGTTTCGGCGAGGCAGAGCAGCTCGAAGAAATCCTTGCGCAAACCAGCGGAATGGAGCACGACTTCTATTCGCGAGCGTTCAGCATCGTCGGAGAGGCGCGCCTGTCGATGGTGGCTGCCGACTCGCTGCGCAGCCTGTTGCTGCTTGCCGTTGGCGCGGTGCTGCTGTTGGCGTATGTCAAGGGAAAACTTTCGAGAAACGTCTTTGTGGGCGTGTTGATTGCCGTGGTGCTTGTCGACATGTTCCAGGTGGACAAACGCTATATCAACGAGGATATGTTTGTAAAGCACACCGAGGACGATGCGCTGACATTCATCCCTACATCTGCCGACAGCCAGATTCTTCAAGACAAATCGTACTATCGCGTTTCCGACGTGCGCAATTTCGGGTCGCCGAATCCGTCGTTCTTCCATAAGAGCGTTGGCGGATACCACGCAGCCAAACTGACGCGCTACAACGACATTATAGCCGAAATGCTGCAGCCGACCAATGGCGTGATTCTCGGGATGAAACAGACATACGGCACCGTCGACCTTTCGCTCGTCGACATGAAGGCATACAATATGCTCAACACAAAATATCTGATTGTCGACGGTAAGGTGCTGACCAACCCCGGTGCGCTCGGCAACGCCTGGCTTGTCGACAACGTTGAATATGCCGAGGGAGCAGATGCCGAGATGGACGCGTTGCAGAAACTGAATCCCGCAGTAAAAGCGGTTGCCGATGTTAAGTTTAAGCCGGTGCTTGGCACTGCCGTGCCAAAGCAGCCTGGCGACACAATATATCTGACATCATACAAGCCCAACGAGCTGCGCTACAAGTCGCAGACCGGCAACGACGCAGTGGCGGTGTTCTCCGAAGTCTATTTCCCATGGGGATGGACAGCCACCGTCGACGGCAAGGAATTGCCGATAGCCCGTGTCGACTACACGCTCCGCGGCATGCGTCTGCCAGCAGGAAGCCATGAAATCGTGATGCGCTTCGACCCCAAGTCGATACACACGACGGAAACCGTGGCCTACACATCGATAACGCTTGTTTATCTGGCTCTCATCGTGGCGCTTATAGCCACTGTGGCAGCCTACGGCAGAAGAAAGGAGCAGCTGTAGGTTGGGAAAAATCAGACGATATTGCACGGCGCTGACGCGCTACCGTAAAAGCAAAGGGTTCGGAATCCATTCCCCCTTTGCTTTCCATTTCGTGCTCAACGTGCTGCGCGAGAAGTCGGCTTACTATGCCTATGCCGACATTGCCGAACGCCGCAACGAGGCGCGCCGCATGAAACGTCTGCTCAAGGTGAGAAAACCGCGGATGATATCCGAGAAAAGTGCCCGGATGATGTTTCGCATCGCCAACTATTTCAACCCAAAGATGATTCTGCAACTCGGCACCAATTTCGGGGTGTCGGCATACAGCACGCTGCGTGTGTCGTCAGATTCGAGGATGTGGCTTGCAAGCAGTCAGGCAGAGCCGGAAATTGCGCTCGTCCTGCTGCAGAATCAAGCAGACCGCATCAGCGTCAGCGGTTCGTGTGGCGAGGCTGTCGACGACTATATCGCCGCCGTCGGCGACGGCAAACGTTATGTGGTGGTCAACCGAGTGACAGAGGCGGAAGCCGTCAGCGTGGAGCGCTGGCTTGTGTCGTTGGCAGAAACGGAGGCGGTTGTCGTGGTGCGCAATTTGCAGCACGACGAGGTTGTGGCACGTCTGTGGCGCGCATTGCTGTCGCGGCTGACATATGGAATGGCGTTTACCAACGGCAAGATGGGAGTAGCCGTGATAGAGAAGAAACTGCCCCGCCAGACGTTCTCCTTATGGTTTTAGTGGCACTGATGCTTGCGCGTGGCGCGCAGGAATTGCCATAAGAACAGCGCACCGCCCACAAACAGGGCTATGCTGAACGCATAGAAAATGCCCACGTCGCGCAGTCCCAACGGGAAGCCGAGCAGCCATCCGCTCGGGATGCCCACAAGAATGTAACTTACAAAAGCAATCCACATCATCGACATTGACTGTCCTGTGCCGCGCAGCGCGTTGGCAAAGCAAATCTGTGTGGCGTCGCCGCATTGGTAAATGATCAGAGGCAGAATCAGAGCCATCGCAGAGGCCGCAACAATGCTGTCGTCGGTGAAGATGCCCACCAGCGGCTCTTTGGCGAAATAAAGCAGGAACGACACCGCAACAACCATTGCAAGCAGTATGTGATAGCCAGCCCATGTCGAGCGGCGCACTTCCGCCTGGTTGCCGCGTCCCACGTAGTTTGACACACGGATAGCCACTGCCGCGCCGATGCTGTAGTAGAACATGAAACCGAGCGTGCTTATGGTGAGTATCACTTGATAACTTGCCAGTTCCACAGTGCCGAGCCATCCCATCATCACGCCTCCAAACGTGAACGTGCCAGTCTCCATGGCCATTTGCAGCGAGATGGGCATGGATGTGCGTGTTATCGACAGCATCTCTCCGACGCTTTCACGGGTGTGCAGAAACGCCTTGCGCATAGGTGCGTAAGCCTGTCCGCGCAGCAGCACCATGGCAAACACCATTGTCATCAGCACCCGGGAGCCGAGAGTGCTGATGCCGGCGCCGAGCGCGCCCAGCTCAGGCATTCCGCACTTGCCGTAGATGAGCAGATAGTTGAACACAATGTTGACAGCGTTGCCTGAAATAAGTATCCACATTCCCACCGATGGGCGCAGAAGGCTGTCGGCAAACTGGCGCATTGCGTTGAACAGAGCCACAAACACTATCGACGCAAGGATTACGAGATAGTAGGGACGGATGATGGGCAGCAGTTCGTCGGGCTGCCCGAAGCGGTCGATAAAAAAGTAGGCGCAGCCCATAACCACCGTCAGCAGTATGCCGAACAGAGCGTTGGCGATCAAAGCATTGCGGAAAGCCGCTCCCGCCTCGTCGTATTTCTGTCTGGCAAACAGCGCGCCGATAATCGGAGTGATGCCGTATGAGAAGCCGAGCAGACCGATAATCACAAGGTTGAACAGATTGTTGACAAACGACACAGATGCAAGGTCGTTTGTGCCGTAATGTCCCACCATCAGCGTGTCGGCGAATCCCACAAGGATCACGCCTATCTGCCCGATGCACAGAGGCACGCCGAGTTTTAGCGTTGAGCGGTAGTGTTGAGCGTATGACGTCATGAATTTTCTTGACAATGTTTTATGTATGAATGTTTCATTTTGCCTGTTTCCACAGCCGTGCGGCGGCATAGGAGACGATAAGGGTCAGCACGATGGTTGCCGAGGCAGGAATATTGGTGGCGTAGGCAGCCATCAGTCCGACTGTTGAGCCTGCAACGCTGATGATGGCGGCGAGCAGCATCATCGGCCGCAGTCGGCAGGTGAACACTTCCGCTGTCATCTGCGGCAGGGCAAATAGCGACATCAGCAGCATGATGCCGATTAGTTTCAGAGTGAGCACTATGCAGACGGCAACCAGTATGGTCATAAGTCCGTTGATAAGAGCCACAGGCATACCTATGGTGCGCGCATAGTCGGAATCGAAAGCGCAAGCCACGATGGGACGGTGGAACAGAGCCATCACGGCAATCAGCAGGACGAGAAATGCGGCAAACACAGCAAGGTCGGTGTGGGATACGGTGAGGATGTTTCCAAAGAGAAACGACTGTAGTTCGGGGACGTAGCCCGGCGTCAGGAACACGAACAGAATACCGAGAGCCATTCCCAAAGCCCAGACCACGGATATGGCGGAGTCTTCGCGCACGCGTTGTCGTGTTGACAGCCATTCAACGCCGACAGCCGACGCCACAGCGAACAATCCAGCCGTCACAACAGGATTGACGCCGAGAAAGTATCCCAGTCCGAGGCCACCGAACGATGCGTGGGTCACGCCTCCAGCTACAAACATCATGCGTCGTGCCACCACATACGTGCCCACCACAGCCGATGCGATGCCCACAAGCAGCAGTGCCGCGAGAGCGTTTTGAAAAAATGAGTATTCAAAGATTTCCATAAGCTTATTTCATATTCTTGCGTTCGCGCTCCTCGCTGACGAGCAGCAGCAGTTCTTCTTTGACACACGCCGGCATCTCGATGCCGCGCAGGCGCAGCGACCGTGCCCATCCGGCGATGTCTTCGGGCAGCAACGTGAGCAGCACGTCGCGGAATTCCTCAATTTGGCTGTCGGAGTAGCCGTCGGGCGCGATGCCGCGGTAGGCATCGAGTTCCTCGTCGTCGTAGTATATTATTTCGGTCGACAGCGTCGCCAAAGAGTCTTTCTCGCATGTTATGTGCATTCCGCAGCATCCCTCTTCCTCTTCGGCCGGAGCCGCTTCAGCGTCATCAGGGGTGTTGTTTGGAGTCCGCCGCTCCGAGATTTTGTGACATACGAACAGCACCGCCCCGAAGCCTATGGTTACAGCCAATATTATCAGCGCGGGAATCATTTGGCTACCTCCATTTTAAAACCTGCCAGTGCGAGATGCCGCCAATAGTCGGGATATGACTTCGACACCACTCCGGCGTCGAGCACTGTCAGTGAGTGGAAGCGTATTGCAGCCGGGGCGAAAGCCATTGCCATCCGGTGGTCGTCGTAGGTGAGAATCCGCGGGTAGGCGGCGGCTTCGCCTGCTGCGCCGTCCCAAGAAAGGATGCTGTCGTCGGCAATCTCTATGTTGAAACCGAGTTGGGCGAGTTGGGCACGCAGCGCCTCGAGACGGTCGGTCTCCTTTATGCGCAGCGTGTGCAGTCCACCGATGCGGAACGGCCGCCCGGTGAGACAAGCCGTCACAACAATGGTCTGAGCAATGTCGGGCTGGCTCGACAGGTCGATGTTGAGCGTGGCGTCGCGGTCGGCGTCGCAGAATCCGAGAGCCACACCGTTGTCGGTGAACTCTGTTGTGACGCCAAACAGTTTGAAATATTCAGCCACGCGGCTGTCGCCCTGCAGACTGTCGCTCTGCAAGCCGTTCAGACGGATGTCGAGGTCAGGACAGAGAGCCTTGATTTCATACCAGTAGCTTGCCGCCGACCAGTCGCTCTCCACGGTCAGCGAGCTGGGCGAGTAAGGCTTTCCCTCGATGACGATTGCCGACTCCCCGACAGTCACTTCCGCTCCGAAATGGCGCATCAGTGCCGCCGTCATCTCGACGTATGGGCGCGAAGTCAGTCCGTCTTCGATTTCAATTGTCAGTCCGCCCTTCATCATAGGCGCAACCATCATCATCGCCGACACATATTGCGAGCTTACGTTGCCGCGCATCCGCAGAGGCGCGTCGGCTTTCAGATGCCTGCCCTCAATCCATAGAGGTGGATATCCCTCGGAGGCATAGTAGTCGATTTCGGCGCCGCAGAGGCGCAGAGCCTCCACCAGTTCACCTATCGGACGCTTGCGCATGCGTGGCGTGCCGTCGAGCAGCACGCTGCGCCACGGTTGCGAGGCGAAGTAGGCTGTCAGAAACCGCATAGCCGTTCCCGCCGCCCCGATATTCACGTTTGCCTGAGCGCTCTGAGTCAGCAACGCGCGCCGCATGGCGTTTGTGTCGTCGCAGTCGGCGATGTTGCCGATGCTGCATCCGTCGGTCATGGCAGCGATTGTCAGAGCCCTGTTGCTGATGCTTTTCGAAGCCGGCAGATCTACGTCGACAGCGTCGGCGGCTGGTGAGAACGATATTGTATAGTTTGTTTTTTCCATATCTTGTCTATTTTGGCTGCATCGTGATTATCGGCACGAGCATCTCTTCCATCGATATGCCGCCGTGTTGGAACGTATCCTTGTAGTACTGCACATAATAGTTGAAGTTGTTTGGATACGCAAAGAAATCGCGGTTTGTGGTGAAGATGTATTTTGTGGAAATGTTCGGTGCCGGCAGCCCGAAGCGTTCCGGTTGCTTGATTTCATAAACTTGCCGCTCGTTGTAGCCGAGGTTTTTGCCGAGTTTGTAACGCAGGTTGGTGTTTGTCGCCTTGTCGCCGACCACCTTTATCGGGTTGTCGACGCGGATTGTGCCGTGGTCGGTGGTCAGCACCACGCGGGCACCGCTCTCGGCTATGCGGCGCAGCAAGTCGCTTGCCGATGAATGGCGGAACCACGATTCGGTCAGCGACCGGTATGCGGCGTTGCTCGACGCCAGTTCTCGTATCATCTTCGATTCCGTGCGCGCGTGCGACAGCATGTCGATGAAGTTGAACACAATCACGTTGAGGTCGAAGTTGTTGAAATTGCTGAAATTCTGCAGCAGTCTTTCGCCGAAAGACGATTCGTAGATTTTGTTGTAGGAGAATTTGTAGCGTTTGCGGAAACGGTCGAGCTGCGTCTGGATCAGAGGCGACTCATTGAGGTTTTTTCCCTCCTCCGAATCCTCGTCGACCCACAGCTCCGGAAACATTTTCTCAATCTGCAGCGGCATCAGTCCGGAGAATATTGCGTTGCGCGCATATTGCGTGGCGGTCGGCAGGATGGTGGTGTAGAGATCCTCTTCGATGTTGAACCATTCGGCAAGGATAGGCTTTGTTATGCGCCATTGGTCGAGGCGGAAATTGTCGATAAGGATGAAAAACACCTTTTCGCCGGCATCGAGCAGCGGAAACACTTTGTCCTTGAAAATCTCGTTGCTCATAAGAGGATGCTTGCCGCCGTTGACCCACGACTCATAGTTGCGTTTCACAAACTTGGCAAACTCCGAGTTTGCCTCGTTTTTCTGCATCAGCAGCAGTTCGTCCATGTTTGTCTCCGTTTGCGACAGCTCCATCTCCCAGAACACGAGTTTGCGGTATAGCTCATACCAGTCGTCGATGTTGTCCGACTCGTTGATAAGCCGCGCGATGTTGCGGAATTCCTGCTGGTAGTCGCTCGTAGCCTTCTGCGACACCAGTTGCCCGGAGTGCAGGTTTTTCTTCAGCGACATCAGTATCTGGTTAGGATTCACCGGCTTGATAAGATAGTCGGCAATTTTGTTGCCGATGGCTTGGTTCATGATGTTCTCTTCCTCGCTTTTGGTAATCATGATAACCGGCACGTTGGGCTGGACCTGCTTGATTTGTTGCAGAGTCTCCAAACCGCTGATGCCTGGCATGTTTTCATCGAGGATGATGATGTCGAACGTTTCCGTCTCCACCCGGTCGAGGGCGTCGGCTCCGTTGTTGACTGTCGTCACGTCATATCCTTTCATTTTCAAGAACATGATGTGGGGTTTCAGCAAGTCGATCTCGTCGTCAGCCCAAAGAATTTTTCCATTATTTTCCATAATCCAAAAACCTTATCAAAACGTAAAGTTAGCGATTTTCGGTGGTTGTTGGATTATGTACGGTTTCTTTTAAGAAATTTTATGCAGTCAGGCGTGTTTCCTGTGGCTGAGTTGGTAGAGCATGCCGTAGCGCGAGAATTTGTTGACGGCAAGGGCAAGGAAGAAATAAACTGCGGAAAGGAGCCACAGCATCTGGTATTCCAGCCCGATGTCGGCTATCGACGCGCCGTTGGCATTGATGCGCTCAAACGCCTGCATTGCCCATGTCGACGGACAGCAACCGCTGAGGAAGCGGAAGAACGGGTCCATGTCGAACAGCGGCCATGTGATGCCCGACAGGAACAGGAAGATTATCGAAGTGAACACAATCACCAGAAACGCGCTCTCGCGTTCACGCACAAACACCTGCAAAGTCATTCCGAGGAATGTCACCGACAGCATGTAGGGTATCGACATCAGCAGGATGTCGATAAAGCCGCCCACTTGCGGATATTTGAAGATGGCGGGCACGATTAAGAGCAGATAGAGCAACGGGATGATGTAGATGACGATATAGGCGAGCGACTTGCCCAGCAGGCGGCATACGGCTCCGGAGTTGACCGTGTCGAGCGGGTCGATGCCTCCGTTGCGGCGACGGCGCTCGTAGATTGCACCGCCCATCATGCAGATGGCGAGAATGAGCGACTGCTGCACAATCAGCGTCAGGATGCCTGGCAGCAGGAATGTGGCAAAGCCTTGTTCGGGGTTGCCGAGAGCCACATACGTGCTTCTGACGGTTGCCGGAATCTTGGGGCCGTCGGCGCCGAGGCGGCCAATGGTCTCCACCTGTATCTTGCCTCCGAGCGTCATTGTGGCGTCGGTGAGCGAGGTGAGCATCGATTTGTAGCGCACGAGCAGCGACATGTCGCAGAACAATGTCACGTGAGCCTGTTCGCCACGGGCAATGTTTTTTGAGAAATGGCTGTCGATTAGCAAGATGCCGTAGGCTTTCTTTTCCGCAGCCATGCGCCGGGCCTCCTGCATGTCGGCGGCATATCCGGCCAGTTGCGTGTTTTCGGAAGCGTCCATCATGCGCACCAGTTCACGGCTTTGTGTCGAGCGGCATTCGTCGACGACAGCCACCGGCACCTCACGCGCCAATTCGGGGTTGTAGATTAGCGCGTAGACAATCGGATATGCGAGAGGCAGAAGGAAAAGGAAAATCAAGATGCCCTTATCCTTGAAAATCAGCCGGATCTCGTTTGCCCAAACTTTTATAATGTCGTGATAGAATTTTCTTATACTGTCCATATTGTCAATAGTCTAAGGCACATAAACCGGGTGAAGCGCATGGCGCTTGATGCGGCGTGCCACAAGCAGCGGCAGCAGCATGAACGCGAGCAGCGCGGCGTAGTAGAAACGCGAATAGTAGAGCGGAAGTCCGTTGAGCATCTGGTCTACGTAAATCAGGAAGTAATAGCGCGACGGAAGGATGTAGGAGAAGATTGCGATGCTTCCATACATGTCTTCCAGCGGGAATGAGAACGCTCCGACGGAAAATGTCAGAATGCCGAACAGGGCGCAGAAGCTGAGCGCCATGCGCAAGTTGGGCATTATGCCGGAGAAGAATACGGCAAATCCTTGGTTGGCAAGGACAAACAGAAGCATTGTGCCCACTGCCTGCCACGGACTGCAGTTGAGAGGGAAGTGTAGGTAGCCGTACATCAACGACTGCATGAACACGCCTACGGCTGCGAACACAAACGTCTGCGGCAGCAGTTTGCCGAGCAGGGCGATTGTTATCGAGCCGTGTGCCTCCTTGATCCATTGCGGTGAAGTCTGCATCTTTTCCTCATGCCAGATGCTGTAGGCTGTCACGAGCAGAATCATCAGCGCCAACGCCGCAGGGATGAAAGAGTTGCAGAGATACACGCTGTAGTTGCTTTCGGGGTTGTGCAGCGGATTTGTTTGCAGCACGACGGGTTGCAGCAGCGTCTGCGCCTGAGTGTCGGTGGCGGCGCCGGAGTTGACAAGATATGTCTTCACAATCGCCCCCGAGGCAAGCACTGAATTGGTCTTCAGGCTGCGGAAGAGCAGCGAGCTTGGAATGAAGAACGTCGAGTTGGTGTAGTACGCCAGTTCCGGAGCGCGTCCGGCAGTGGCGTCGCTTGTGAAATTGAACGGAATCACGTAGAAACCGTAGATTTTTCCTTTGCGTATCAATTGCATTGCCTCCGCCTCGCTGCTGACAACCGACACTACGCTGACTTCCTCCGACGACTTGATGTTGCGGATCAGTTTGCGTGTACTCTCGGTGTTGTCGTGGTTTACGATGGCGGTGGGGATGTGGAGCGGCAGCCCGTTTCTCATCAGACCGAGCAGAAATCCTGCCAAGACAATCGGAATGACTGTCATGGCGAAGAAGTAGATCCGCCTGCCGCACAGCTGACGGCATCCGCGCTTTATTGAGTTGACAAATCCTGTGCTTATCATTTTTTTGTTATTCCATTACGACGGTCATGCCCGGACGCAGGTTCTCGATTGGATTGACAGGCGACAAGCGCACCTCGAATGTGCGGCTGTCGTATTCACCGGTGACTTTGGTTGAGCGCCAAACGGCATAGTCGCCCATATCTTTTACATAGTAGACTTTGGCTTTCACTTGCTTCAAGCCGAGAGCTGGAATACTTACCGACACCACTTTGCCTACGGTCAAGTCCTTGAGCATCGTCTCGCGCACGTTGAAAACCATCCACTTGTCGGCTGATTTCATGACGTTCATGATTGGTGTGCCTGTCGACACGAGTTCGCCCTCGTTGGGGAAAATGTCGGTCACCTCGCCGTCGCATGGAGCAAGAAGGTACTGGTCTTTCAGAATTGACTCAACTTCGGCGACTGAGCCTCTGGCTGCGTTTGCCATAGCCGCCGCTGCCATCTTGTCTTCTTTCTGAGCGCCTTCGCGGGCAAGGTCATACTGCGACTTGGCTGCGCTTTCCTGGGCGATTGCAGCGTCGTAGGCAGCCTTTGCCTCGTCGCGCTTCTGTGCCGACACAACGTTCTGCTTGTAGAGCGATTCGAGGCGTTCGTAAGTCTTTTTATGGATGTCGAGCGATGCGCGGGCCTGTTGCCACAACTCGTATGCGCTGGCAATCACTTGCTTGCGCGCTCCGGCGTCGGCTTTTTCCTTCTGGGCTTCGGCGGCGTCGCGCATGGCGAGAGCCTGAGCCAGCTTGGCGTCGACAGTGGCACTCTCAATCTTTGCGAGCGTGTCGCCCTTATGCACAATCTGTCCTTCGTGGACGTAGAATTTCTCCACGCGTCCGGGCATCAGTCCCGACACGCGCACGTTGGTGCCGTCAACTTGTCCCTGCACAATCTGCTGTGCGGGCTTGATGGAGATGAAGCCTATGATTGCCAGCACAATCACAGCCACAGCCGTGGCTGCGATGGCAAGAAACAGGCTGTGTTCTTTCTTGCGTATTGTTTTCTCGTCCTCTGTTTTGAAATTCAGATTTTCCATATCGTGTTTTTATTTTTGTTCAGATTAATATTTTAAAGTTCCAGTCACTTTTGAGAGATATACGTTGCAGAGTTGCACATCGATTTCGGCGTCGATGTTTTCCGAATTTGCTTTCAACCAAGCCGTTTGTGCAGCCATTACGTTGTCGAGTGTCATGACCCCTTCTTTGTAGCCCAGCTGCGCCTGGCGCAGGTTTTCGTCGGCTTTTGACAGGTTTGACTCGGTGGTGCGCAGAGTCTTTGCCGCCTCGGCGGTCTTGTAGGAGGCTTGGCTCACCTGCAGCTCGATTTTCTCCTTTGCTTCTTCAAGCTCCAGGCTCTTCACGATGCTCTCGCTGCGTGCCGCCTTGTATTTGTAGTAGTTGCCGCCCCAGTGCCACAAAGGAATCTTTACCATCGCTCCGACGCTGAACATTCCGTTGAATTTCTTGTCGAAGCCGTTGAAAATGTTTGGATTGGAGAATCCGTAGGTGCCCACCAGCGCTACGGTAGGCAGCATCGACGAGCGAGCCTCATATTGCTTCTGCTCGTAGACCTTGACTGCGAGTTCCAGACTTTTTATGTCGGAGCGGTTGTCGTAGACGTCCTGCATCGTGTATGCGGCTGGCTGCGTGGCTCCAAACGATTTGTGGTCCGACACCTCGTCGGCGAGTGTGAATTCCTGGGTCATCGGCATGCCGCAAATCTGAGCCAGCGCCATGCGCGACAGAGCCAGACCGTTGTCAACTTTCGTGAGGTCGATGTTTGCCTCGTTGAGTTTCACCTCCACATTGAGAAGGTCGGAGTTGGTGGCAATGCCTTGGCGTATCATCGCTTCCACGTTGCTGTGGAGCGTGTCGAGCAGTTCGATGTAGCTTACGGCGAGTTTTTTCTTCTCTCCGAGCGACACAACCTGCCAATATGCGGCATCGACAGAATAAACCACCTCGCGGGCGGTGTTGTCGTGCATCAGCGACGCGATTTCCTGCCCCATCTCAGCCATTTTGTTGAGCGCGCGGATTTTTCCGCCCATATATATAGGTTGGGTGAGCGTAACGGCTCCGGCAAAGAGGTTATGGATGTCGAACGTCATCGCCTCTTTTGGAATCAAAGCCACTTGTGTGGGGACATATTGTCCGTTAACCTGCACCGGGCGTCCGTCGGGGCCGGTGAGGAGGTTGAAGTCGTAGGTTCCTGTGGCTGGGTTAAACGTCTTTGTCGGAAGCATCTGGTCGCCTGAGAGCAACGAGATTTCCTTTTGGTTGTACATATATCCACCGGCGAAATCGATTCCCGGCAAATAGGCTGCGAATGCCTGCTTTTTCTGGTATTCGGCAGCTTTGATGCGCTCTTGCGCAATCTGCATTGTCTTGTTGTTGCGCAACGCCATGCTGCGGCAAGAGTCGAGTGGTATCGGAGTGCCGGCATGGCTGACAGCCACGGCTGCTGTCAGCATGGATAATGCGATGGTCAAAAATTTCTTGATGTGCATAGTTGTTCTTGCTAATTCGGATACAAATTTAACAAGAACAGAACAATAATTGTTCTTATTCCTTTCTCAAAAAGACTATGTGTTCAAGAAAAACGACTAATAGAACACCAATAACAAATCCGTTTGTGAGAATTGGGCGCAAGGCTATCGGCAAATCTTCGCCTACAGTGGGTGGAATAAATGCCACAAGAAGAGCCACAATCAGAGGCAGCGCGATGGTCAAAGCGTGGTCGAACGACTTGACTATTTTCTTCTCCGACATCATACTGAACGCTGCAGCAAGCTGGAGAATAACGACATACGACAGAATCAGTCCGATTACGACATTCGGAAGCTGGGTGAGCCACACCACGGCGTCGGGCATACAGGCGCATGCGAGCAGTCCGATGGCGCAGGGGACGATTGTGGCGAGCGAGGCGCAGCGTGTGGATGAGATGATTCCGGGAGAAATAGAATAATCCACAGGGCCGATCACGCCCATCATGCCGGCAAGGATGTTGCCGGCGCCTGTCACGGCGCAACCGCGGCGCATTTTGCCGTTGTCGGCGGCGCCGATGAGGCTGCGCACCGACTCTATGGAACCCAATTCGTTGATGAGCAACGCGAAGAAGCACACTAAGAATGAGATGACCACAGGAATATCGACTTCGGGCTTGATTATCAGTTTGTCGATGTCGGTGGTGTAGCCGGCTGACTGCACTTCCGGCATACCACTGAACAGGAAGTAGACAAAAGAGCCGACAACCGTGACAATCATCACCGTGAGCGACTTGCCCACGCCGCGAAGAAACCGCTCAAGGGCGAACGTGGCGATAAGTCCGACAAGGAAGAATGCGAAGCTGAAAAGGTCGTGCCCCTCGCCGAAGAGCAGCGATATGATCACTGGGGCGAGAGTCATGGCTATCAGCCCGAGAATCACAACGATTACGCGTGGCGTGAAGATGCGCGCCACCTTGCCGAGCAGCCCCGACACCGACAACAGCAGCAGCGTGGCGCCGCCGATGGCCACTGCGGTGTAGATGGCATTGAAACTGCTGCTTGCCGACGCCGACAGGATGCCGACAATCAAGACTGCGGCAGGGCCTACAACCAGCGGCAGACGGTGTCCCCAGAATGCCTGGACAAGCATTGTCAGTCCAAGCACGAAGTAGACCGACTGCAGATAGGATGTCTGCATCTGGATGTCGTCGCCGAACTGCAATTTCGCCAACATGCCGATGGTGACCACGTTGGGGATGGCAATCACGAGCCACTGCAGTCCGTAAAGCAGAGTGTGGATGACTGGAGGCTTGTCGTTAAGGTTGTATTTCAGTTGCATATTATTGAGTTTTTTGTTATTCCCAGGTGTAGTTGTCGCCCTGCTGGGAGTGCCAGTTGAGAAGCCCGTTGATGAAAGGCTTGGCAAAGCGGAACAGCGGCAGGCAGAAGAATTGGCGCGGCGACTGCAGCACTGTGGCTGTGCGTCGCTTGGCGAAGATGAAAATCAGGGCCTCTGTCAGGTAGATTGCGGCGGCCACCGATGCCAGAACGGTGGGTTTCAGCCATTCGCCGTCGCCGTTGAGATAAAGCATGGCGGGATATGCCACGCCCACGGCGGCAAGCAGCAGATAGAGATAGTATGCCACGTTTGTGAGCAGACGGATGCCCGGGATGCGCGACCGCAGGAATTTCTGCGTGAAGAAATGTCGCTCCTTGTTGAGTTTCGACGTGTAGGCGAAGGAGTCGTTGTGCTCCACCAGAATGCTTTCAGGCGACAGCTCGACTGCAACATTGTCGCCGTCGGCAATCTCGCTGATAAAAATATCGTCGTCGCCGTATTTCAGGTTGAGCGACGAAGAGAATCCTTTCACTGCGAAAAACGCCGACCGCTTGTATGCCACATTGTTGGCACAGGCGCGGTATGTGTTGCCGTGGATAGCAGCGGCAAGATAGCGCGACGCGTCGTCGCAGTTGTCAAACGTGCGGTAGCGGTGGCCGAGTCCGCGGTCGTTGCTGTGGTCGTTGTGGGAATAGCCCAAAACCACGTCGGTATAGTCGTCGAAATGACGTCCGATGCATCTCAGCCACAGGTCGCTTTGCGGCTGGCACTTTGCGGAGGTGACCACCACAATGTCGTTTTTGGCAGCCTTTACACCGAGAGTTATGCCGAGTTTGCGTTTCGACACATTGGCGGTGCTGTCGGGGATAAACGTGGACCGCAGTTGCGGATATTCAACCTGCAGGAGAGTCATCGCGTCGTCGACACTCTCGGAAGCATCTGCATTCACAACAATAATCTCGAAGTCGGGATAATTCTGCGACATCATCAGCGGGATGTTTGAGGCGAGCAGCTCGGCGTCGCAACCGCTGGTAAGCACAATCACTGAAAGGGCGGGCAGCGGCATAGCCTCGTCGGCATCGGCGTCGAGAGCGTTGTCGGCAATCCAATGCGACAGCGCCGCCTTGCGTCTGATTGTGACAACCGACAGCACTACAGCGGCAATCGCCAATGCGGCATAGCCGTAGATTTCATAGTCGAATATTTCAAAAGGGATATTCACCATACTGTTTTCCGAAAAATTTCCACAAATTTACACAGAAACTGACAAACACATCGGATTTTCTTGAAAGAAATGAAAAAACGGCAATACTCTATTGCACTTTTTCAGAAAATTCGTACCTTTGCAACCGTATTCGGGGCGTAGCTCAGTCCGGTTAGAGTACACGTCTGGGGGGCGTGTGGTCGCTGGTTCGAATCCAGTCACCCCGACAATTGAAGGTTCAGATGATTGATTCGCAGTCATTTGAACCTTGTTTTTTTTAACGATGTCTGTCCGTATGGGCGCGCTGAATTCATGGAGCTTGTCAGGGTTTTCTCATTGACTCGTTTATAGCCCTATCCTCCAAAAGACAAATCGCAATCCTACAGCTTCTTCTTCTGCTGCTCCAAGACTCTCTCATAAATCAGCACCAGCGCATCCGTAGCACGCTCCTTCGAACTATGGTGGGTCCAGAATTCAGCGTATTGCGGACCGATGTCGTCAAATTCACTGGTTCCAAGATCAAACTTCAACTTCGCATAGCCAGCAAACGGCTGAAGGATGCCATCGACACCATCGCCTACGAACTTCAGATATTGTCGGACAAGTTGTAGCTGTTTTGTTTATCAAGTCCTCCAGCTCAGTGAACGCATTCCAGACCGCTCCGCATTTTGTTGCGATTATCTCTTTGCGCCGTTCGTTGTATTCGTCAAGACGCATGATTTTTCTTTTTCCTTGATACATATTTTGTTGTAAATTTGCCCTCGCGGGGGGCTTTTGGGTTCTAATCACACGACAAATTTATATTATATGCAATTTTCCCGTTATGGTCTTATCGGCCAAATGGCCGTTAGAAATTGACAAGAAGGCATTTTCGCATGGCTTGATTTATGGTGAATCAGGGCGTTTCGGGCGAAAAATTAATAAAAAAAAGAAGTTTTTTTAATTTTTCTTTTATTTTGTTGTTTTATTCCGTGGAATAGTATACATTTGTCGAGAAAACTATAAACCTAAATAAATTATTATGAATAAGGCAGAATTAATTAACGCAATTGCTGAAAAGGCAGAATTGACAAAAGTACAGGCCAAGGGCGCACTCGACGCTACATTGGAGGCTATCGCAGAAGCATTGGCAAAGGACGACAAAGTGGCTCTTATCGGTTTCGGCACTTTCGCTGTTGTAGAAAAGGGAGAAAGAACGGGTATCAACCCTGCGACTAAAGAAAAAATCACAATTCCTGCACGCAAGGCTATCAAATTCAAAGCTGGTGCTGAATTGGCTGGCAAAGTAAAATAAGACTTACATCTTCTTTTATTAACAAAATGAAGCGTGTGTCTGGCTCCAAGCTGTCAGACGCACGCTTTTTAAACGTTTCCTGATATGGGTAAGATTGAGAAAATTTCAGCCGGGATGTCGGCGTTCGCCCAATCGCTGGCGAGTTTGGCGAAAGTGGCTCTGTTGTCGCGACGTCCGTCGGTTGCGGTTACGGCAGGGAAGGATGAGGAGCTGGTGGTGCTTGGCAATGGCCCGTCGCTCAACGACACGGTTGCCGACCATTCCGACTTTCTTGCGTCGCGTCGTCTGCTGGCAGTCAACTTTGCCGCAAACACACCATTGTTCCGCCAGCTGAAACCCGACTATTACGTGCTTGCCGATCCACATTTCTTCAATCCGCAGGGCAATCCCGCCGTGGCAGCGCTGTGGGACGCCATTGCCTCCGCCGACTGGAGGATGACGCTTATGGTGCCGGTGAAGGCCGCCGTTCCCGACCGGGTGGCGGCAAACGTCAACGTCAGCGTGGAGCGCTACAATCTGACCCCCGTTGAAGGGAGCCGTTGGCTCAGCCATGCGCTTTTCCGAGCAGGGCTTGGGATGCCCCGTCCGCGCAACGTGCTGATACCGTCGCTGATGCTTGCCATCGCCGCCGGGTTCAAGACGGTTTATGTGGCAGGCGCCGACCATTCGTGGATGAAGACCATCAGTGTTGACGACGACAACCATGTTGTTTCCATCCAGCCTCATTTCTACAAGGATTCCGACAATGAGCATGCCCGTGTGCGCAAGGATTATATGAACTATCCGCTGCATCAGATTGTCTACAGTTTCTATGTGGCATTCCGCTCCTACCACACCCTGCAGGCCTATGCCCTGAGCCGTGGCGTGAGCATCTACAACATCACCCCGGGCAGCTTCATCGACGCTTTCCCTCGCAAAAAGATACGGTAAACGGCAGTTTTTTCGTACCTTTGCAGAATCTTTGCAAAATGATTCGAAAATAAACAAGATATAATATATGGCTTTACAGTGTGGTATTGTCGGACTGCCTAACGTTGGCAAGTCCACTCTTTTCAACTGCTTGTCGAACGCCAAGGCGCAGTCGGCAAACTTTCCTTTTTGTACAATCGAGCCAAACGTCGGCGTAATCAGTGTGCCCGACGACCGCTTGAACAAACTTGCCGCTATCGTCAATCCGCAGCGCATCGTGCCCGCCACGGTCGAGATTGTCGACATTGCCGGACTGGTTAAAGGCGCGTCGAAAGGCGAGGGTCTCGGCAACAAGTTCTTGGCAAACATCCGTGAGACCGATGCCATAATCCACGTGTTGCGTTGTTTCGACGACCCTAACGTGGTGCATGTCGACGGCACGGTAAACCCTGTGCGCGACAAGGAAATCATCGACTACGAATTGCAGTTGAAAGACCTTGAGACCATCGAGGGCCGCATCACGCGCGTGCAGAAACAGGCGCAGACCGGTGGCGACAAGCAGGCTAAGATACAGTATGAGGTGCTTTGCCGCTTCAAGGAGGCTCTCGACCAGGGCAAGCCGGCGCGCACGGTGACATTCGACACCAAGGACGAGCAGCATGCCGCCCACGACCTTTTCCTGCTCACCAACAAGCCGGTGCTTTATGTGTGCAACGTCGACGACAAGTCGGCTGTCAATGGCAACAAATATGTTGATATGGTGCGTGAGGCAACGAAAGACGAGAATGCTGAGATTCTTATCGTGGCGGCGCAGACAGAGTCGGAGATTGCTGAGTTTGAGACTTATGAGGAGCGACAGATGTTTCTTGAGGAAATTGGCTTGAAGGAGTCGGGCGTGTCGCGTCTGATCCGTTCGGCGTTCCATCTGCTCAACTTGGAGACCTACTTCACAGCCGGACCGCTTGAGGTGCGTGCCTGGACATATCACAAAGGCAGCAAGGCACCGCAGTGTGCCGGAGTGATTCATACCGACTTTGAGAAAGGCTTTATCCGCGCCGAGGTTATCAAATATGACGACTATGTGGCACTCGGAGGCGAGTCGCAATGCCGCGAGGCAGGCAAAATCGGCATCGAGGGCAAGGAATATGTGGTGCAGGACGGCGACATCATGCACTTCCGTTTCAACGTGTAGGCAACAGGCTTTTATAAATTATACAGCACCGGCGGCGGGCATCGATTGGAAGCTCGCCGCCGGTGCTCGTTTTTTTGGGCTTGGACGGTCAGTTTTTCTCAAAGACGAATGTGCGGTCGGCGATGCCGATCGACAGGCGTCGGCATGTGGCGCGGCTCCACAGGGCAGAAACGTCGAAAGAGGCATACACACGGCGGTCGAACAACGTCTGCGCGCCCATAGTGTTGTAGACAATGCGCGCCTCTATTGTCGGGCTGCCGAGCGTCTGCTCGTCGGCGACAAGCATCAGCTGATAGTTTTTGCCGGAGTAGGGCAGCCATCCGTTCAGATTGATGAACGTGCCGCTGCGCCATAGGCTGGTTACCGAGATTTCTGTTTCCGGGAAAGTCGACATGTCGCTGTGAGGCGCCTTGCGCGCCCCGTCAGTGGGTATGATTGCAAAACCGTCGGCGCGCACTTGGCGAGTGCCGTCGGCGAGGTTGCCCACTACGGTGTAGCGCAGCAGGCAGCGTTGCCCTGCCACGATGTCGCTCGGCAGTTTGATGCTGACGGCGAGACGCTGCAGCGGCAAATCGTCGCGCGATTGAAAGGAGAACATCGCCGAGCCGTCGTCGCTGGAGCCTTCATAGGTCACGATGTCGGTCAGAAAGTCGCCATAATCGCGAGGCTCGTCGCCGCAGGCGCAAATCAAAGGCAGGAATATCGCCAGAATGAAGGCTATTGACAGTCGTCGCATTGCTGGTTGTTTGTCGTTTGGTCAATAATCCGTCCGTCACGCATCTTCAATGTGCGGTCGCACATTGCGGCAAGTCCCTCGTCGTGGGTCACTATGACAAACGTTTGGTTGAAACGGTCGCGCAAGTCGAAGAAGAGTCGGTGGAGCTCCTCCTTGTTGTGCGAGTCGAGGCTGCCCGACGGCTCGTCGGCAAAAATCACGTCGGGGTTGTTGATGAGCGCGCGCGCCACTGCCACACGCTGCTTCTCTCCACCCGACAGCTCCGTCGGCTTGTGGTCGGCGCGGCTGGCAAGTCCAAGCATCTCGAGCAGGTCTTTTGCCCTCGCCTGCGCCTTGCTGCGGCTCTCTCCGTGGATCAGCGCCGGGATAGCCACATTCTCCAAAGCGGTGAACTCAGGCAGCAGCTGATGGAATTGAAACACGAAGCCGATGCGCTTGTTGCGGAATTCCGACAGTTTGCGTTCCGGCATTGCCGACACGTCGACACCGTCGTAAACGACGCTTCCCGAGTCGGGCTTGTCGAGAGTTCCCGCAATCTGGAGCAGCGTTGTCTTTCCGGCGCCGCTCGGCCCTACAATCGACACTACCTCGCCTCTGCCGAATGTGGCCGACACATTGTCGAGCACCTGCAGCGAGCCGAAACTTTTGTTTATATTCTTGAGTTCGAGCATAGCAGTCTGTTTTTATACGGCGAAATTACAAAAAAAACGGGAATAACTGATTCCGGCATAAAAAATGTTGCGTTTGAGTCGTGAAATGGGGCTGTCATTTTGTAACTTTGCGAAAGGACATGCCGCAAATGCTTTTTCTCGATGGAAAGCATGTGCCGGCGTTACAGACACAGACTATGAAGAATTTTGCAGCGATAGATTTTGAGACAGCCAACCAATGCCACAGCAGTGTGTGCAGCGTGGGAGTGGTTGTGGTGAGAGACGGAAAGGTTACCGACAAGTTCTACAGCCTTATTTATCCGCATCCCTACTTCTTCTCTTATTGGAACACGCTGGTGCATGGGCTGACACTGCATGATGTGGAGGACGCACCGGAGTTTCCCGATGTGTGGAGCCAGGTGGAGCCACTTATCGAGGGGTTGCCTCTGGTGGCTCACAACTGTCAGTTTGACGAGAGCTGTCTGAGGGCGGTGTTTGAGAAATATGTCATGGACTATCCTGAATATGAGTTCTATTGCACATGCCGCGCGTCGCGCCGGCAGCTCAAGGGCGTGCTGCCCAACCATCAGCTGCACACTGTGGCGGCTTATTGCGGATACGACCTTACCAATCACCATAACGCTCTTGCCGATGCCGAGGCATGTGCCGCGATAGCGTTGAAACTGCTTTAGACACGCCAGCCTAACGCTGTTGGCGATGCGGAACAGGGGAGATGTTGCAGCCGGAGGTAAAAAAATATTGAGAAAATTGTTGGATGATTCAGAATAATACTATATATTTGCAACGATGCGTCGGAGCGACCGATGCGTAATTGTTTAACATAGGCTAAGATTTAAGGGTTGGAACAGCCTGCAGTTTTTGGGAAATTTAATGGTGTAGGCAATCGTTATTTTGGCTGATTAACTTAATTTGTTATGTTTGAGAACGCGAAGAGTGATTCAAAAATCATTGGACATTTGAATCTGAAAGAAGAAACAGACTGCAGCGAGGCTGCAGAGTCTGCACATGCGACAGAAAAGAAGCCTTTAATGCAGAAACAACCATCGTCGGCGGTGGTGTGGAGCATTGTTGTCGGCTCGGCAATTCTTGTCAGTGTGACGTTCCTGCTGCTCTATTAGGCAATGGGGACTTTGGAAAAAAAGACGGGAGCATCAATCGAAAGATTGGTGCTCCCGCTGCTTTATGCCAGCGCGCAGAGTTATGCCTCGGCAGTGAATGCCTTTAGGAATGATTCGGCGCGGTCTTCGTAGAGATAGCCTACGGGGGTGAGCGGACGGTCGGACAGCGCACCGTATTGCAGCACTTGGATTGCAACAAACCGGTGGTCGGCAGAGGCGTAGCAGTCGATGTGCACTTTGCTGATGTCGTTGATTGCCACATCGTCGAAGCCGGTGTCTTTTAGCAGACGGCGCAATGCCGGGAGTTGCTCCATGCCGAAATCAAGCGAGCGTTTGCCCACTGGGCTGCCTGTCGGGTCGTACACCCATCGGCGAGGGTTGAAAATGAGGGTCACAAGTCCGAATCCGGCGAGCACCCATCCAGCGGCGAGGCGCAGCATGTTGAGGTTTGACGTTGGGTCGCTGACGCTGACGAAGATGGCGATATACAGTCCTAAGAGCAGAGTGACGGTTCCTATGAGCACTGATGTCGGGTTTATGGCTTTTTTCAAGTCGTTGCAGTTCTGATATGATAAGATTTCAAATTTTGATTCCATGATTCTTTATTTTTTTTAGTTTAACAATAGTGTCGCGCCACGGAGACTGTTGGAAACCGCGACGTGTGTTTTTTTGAGTTTGTGAAAAATAAAGAATCCGCTAAATGATGATGTGGCGTATGACAAAGACATAGCCCGTAGACTGGGTGTCGATGCCGAAGGTTTGTGACAGCACGTCGCTGCTGACGGCGTGCCGGCGGTTGCCGGCGATGATGCGCAGCCGCGCGTCGCAACGCATTGTGCGCTGCCATTGCCAATGGCTGGTGCGAGCCTGTGTGCGGCTTTGAGCTGCAAACGTCTCGGTGACAGGCAGGGTCAGTCCAGCCTTTTGATGAGTCATCATGTCGCTTGCCGACGGGGCAGAGTCGCAATGGCGGTCGGCGTTGTCGTCGCTTAGCGTCATTGTCTGTTCAGGGCATACGGAGTGGGTGCTCTGCTTTGCAGCAGAGCATGAAGTGGCTGCCATCTGCAGCAGCATTACGATCAGTATGCAGACAATCCGCTGTATCATTGTTTGACAAAAATAGTGACAATTCCGCAGACTGGCAAATTCTTGAAAACTAAAAAAGGAGGAAGCCTCGGCGGCTTCCTCCTTCAGGTGAATACAGTGAATGAGTTTTGTATTAATAAACTGTGTTTTCAGGATCGAAGTTTGTCCATGAATCAAGCCAGTTCTCTGTGCCGAACGCTCCGATAAACGCAACATTGTCGAAGCCAGAGAATCCGCCGAACGACGCTCCTGACAGCAAAGGGCTGCCAGCCTTAGGCATAAAGTCAACGGTCAGACCCTTGAGAAGGTTGCTGCCTGTGAGAAGCATCTCGTCGAGAGTCGACACCTTGTTGCCTTTCTGCGACTTGAAGAATGAAGAAGAGAACGACTCGCGCGACTCGTCGCAGATTGGCTTTTTGCTGCTGTCGTATCCAGTGACGAATGCGTCTTTGTAGAGCTTGTTGGCGTCAGAACCGATGATGTCCATGTCGGCGAACCAAACGTTTTGCAGCGTTATGCCGCCTTCGGATGCGATAGACTGAGTGTTGCCTTTCTCACCGTCGATAATCAAACCGATAGGGAATCCCATGGCGATTGAGTTGATGCAGTTCAGACGGCTGCTGCGGCGTATCTGCATAGCCGATTGGAAGCGTCCGAGGGCAGAACCGTTTTTCGGATTCATAGAGCCTCCGTCGATATAGTCGGTGGTGTTTACAAACGATTTGTCAACAGTTTTCGGACCGATGAACGTCACGTTTGAGAAAACGGCAGTGGTGTAGGGGTCAGCCTGCGCGCCGTCGGCACAGTTGTCGCTTTCGAAACCGTTTGACTGCGATGTGTCGGCGATGCGGGAGTCGCGCACGGAGAGCGCATACTGCACATGTCCGGAGAAGCCGTTGTCGGTGTCGAAATCGTCGTCCCAGCCTTTGTAGGCGACGATGTGTTTGCAGTTTACAGTGCCGCCGAACCATTCAAACGAGTCATCGTTTGAGTATGACACCTGTACATAGTCGATAGTCGTTGCACTTCCGACCGAACCGAGAGTGATGCCGTTGATTTCCTTGTCGCGCTCGAAAGGATATCCGGCAAATTCCACGCGGACGTATTTAAGCACGCCGGAGTTGTCGGCATCGTTGTCGCCACCGTGTTTTGTGCGCGGGCCGCCTTCGATTTGTTGAGATTTCTGGTTGTTGCGAGCGCGTCCGCAGATAATCAGTCCGCCCCAGTCGCCAGGACGACGTTGTCCGGCAGGCTGCTCAGAAGTGAACACGATAGGTGCGTTTGCCGTGCCTTCGGCAAAAATCTTTGCTCCTGGCTCGATGATAAGTGACGCTTTTGTCTCTTTGTCGCCTTTGATGACTGTTCCAGGCTCAATGGTCAGTTCCGCACCTTCGGCAACGTATACCCATCCTTTAAGCAGGTATGTGCCTTTTTTCAATGTCTGTTTTCCTTTGAAAATCACTTCCTGGTCGCCGTTCCCGATGGTGTTGTCAGCGAAGAGGATGTTGTCGTAGATTTTGATGACGCCGTCTTTGCCGATGGGCTGTTGCTGTCCGGGCACAGGTTCCGGTTCTGGTGTTGGGTCATCGTTGCCACAAGCAGTGAATACGGTTGCTGACATAGCCACCAAAGTAGTGGCGGCGAGAGTCTTGAAAAAACTTGTTTTCATTGTTTTATAGAATGTTTTGTTAAACTGTTTCAGAAATTGTAGGTTACTGACAGGCTGTAGTTGCGTCCGGGTTTGTAGCATCGGGTCACTTCCTCGGCATTTTTCACCGTGCCGTTGTTGAGGCGTATTCCGTCTTCAAACTGTTTGAACACGACCGATTCGCCAAGCAAGTCTTTCACACTGAGTTTCAGCTCGAAATGGCTGCCGATCTTTTTCGACAGGTTGATGTCGACGGCGTTGCGCGGCATTTCGTATGAGTCGGGGATGCGTACGTTGTCGTCGACCGACCCCATGCTCCGTCCCACGCCAACGATTCGTTTGCCGATGCGGTTGTAGAGCAAAGCTGCGCTTAAACCGATGCGACTGTTTTGGTAGAACAGACCGGTGTTGATGATGTATGGCGACTGTCCCTGCATCGGACGGTTTTTCTCCTGGTCGCCTTTGTCGAAATTCACTTTGCTCTTTATCAAAGCACCGTTGAACACGAGCGACAGGTCGGGGACACCGATGAAGTCGAGCGATTTTTTAACGTCAAGCTCAACGCCGTAGCTGTATGCGCCTTTTGCGTTTTTGTAGGAGTATATCGGGTCGGTGCCGCCAGCCACCGTGTATGTCCATTCTATAGGGTTTTGGAAATTCTTATAGAACAAAGCCACAGACACCAGCTCAGATTTCGAAGGGTAAAGCTCGTAGCGGAGATCGACGTTGTGCACATAGCATGCCGTCAGATTGGGGTTGCCCTGAATGTTGCCCGAGAGATCGAAATCGTAGAATACAGACGACGACACTTCGCGGAACTCCGGGCGGTTGACCGACTTGCCGTATGCCAGCCGCAGCTGTTGCTTGTCGGAGAGGCGGTAGGTTGCGTTGACCGAAGGGAAGAAGTCGTTGAACGTGTAGTATGTGCTTGTCGGGCTTTTCTGATGGTCCTGTGTGTTTGACACAAGCTCCATGCGGTCGTGCTCAAAGCGCACCCCGGCATAGATGTTGAATTTACCAAAAGGGATGTTGACCGACGCATAGGCGGCGGCGAGAGTATTGTTGCCGTCGTAATTGTTGCGCCATTTCACCTCCTCTATCAGGTACAGCTTGTCGGGGCCATAATTAGAGGCGTCGCTGAGAAGCTCGGGCATGTCGGCATAGCGCATTGACGCCGGCAGCTCGCCGTAGATGAAACTGCGGGTAGTGTAGGCGCGGGTGCGGTATTCGCCGTAGGCTCCGGCTTTCAGCATTGGAGATATGCGGTCGAAGGCAAAAGTGCGGCTGTAGTTGGCAGCGGCAGAGACAATGTGCTCCTTCAGCAGCGTGTATTCGCGGTTGATGTCGTTGCCGGCAATCACGCCGTATCTGCCGTCCTTCTGGTCGTCGGTCAGCGTGTAGCGCTTTCTGTCGGGCATATTCTTGTCGGCATACGAATACCCCGCGCTCCAGTCGATTATGTTGTCGTTGAGAGTGTGTTTGCCCGTGAGCTGCCCGTTGTATGTGGCGCAGCTGCTGTAGTTGTATTCCGCGCTTTGCACGGGGTCGCTCTGTGCGCTGAATCCGTTGCGGAAAGTGTAGCGGTCTTTTCCAAGTTGGTTGAAGATGTTTTTCAGCTCAAGATGGTTGTTGCCCGACGCGGAGATGTAGACGATGTTGAGCATCGCTCCAAGCCGTGCGTTGGTAGTGTATTGGTCGTCGACGCTGTGTCGGAGGTAGTTTGGCGTGTCGTGCTCCACGTCGTAGGCGCCGAACAGGGAGTTTTCCATACCGATAACCGTGCGGTTGGAATAACTATAGTTGATGGCGCCGAGCAGTCCCGCCCGCGCTCCATTGTCGAAGCGCCGCACGCGAGTCAGTTCAGCCGACAGTGACAGGTCGGCCCATGGAGTCGATGTGCGCAGCGTCCAGTCGTTGTTGAACCCGTTTCCGTTCAGGTCTACGCCGCCTGTTGTCGGGCGCAGCTGTCCGTTGATGCCGCCGTTGAAGTTGCGCATACCGTTGTCGAAACCTAAAAAGTCGGTCGCGCTGCCTTTGCTGTGCAGAAAATTCCGGAAATGAGTCTTTTCGTTGATGTTGCCACCCAGACTCAGCGAGAATCCGTTCTGCTCAGGGATGTCCTTTGTGTTGATGAGGATAAATCCGCCGGAGAAGTCGGCAGGATATTCCGGAGCCGGTGATTTCACAATCATAAGGTTATCGAGTTGTGAGCTCGGGATGATGTCGAAAGAGAAGGCTCGCGAGTCGGCTTCAGAACTTGGAACCGCGCTGCCGTTGATCCACACATTGTTGTAGCGTTGTGACAGTCCGCGCACCATTACAAATTTGTCGTCGATGATGCTGATTCCCGGCACTCGGCGTATCACCTCCGACGCGTCTTTGTCCTGAGTGCGGCGAATCTGCTGGGCAGACACTCCCGACTGCATGGTCAGACCGTTGCGCGCAGCCTCGAGCACTGACGAGTCGAGATTGTGGCGCTTGCGTGCTGCCACTGTCACTTCGCCGAGAGTCTGGCTGTCGGGCGACATTTGCACCGTCATTCCGTCGGAGGCTATTGTTGACGACGTCTTGTAGGAAACATATTTGACGGTCAATTTGGCCCCGTCCTTGCAGTCGATTGTGAAACACCCGTCGATGTCGGTGACCGTTCCCATACTTGTTCCCGAAACTTCCACTGTTGCGCCAATCAGAGGCTCCTTAGTGGAAGCGTCGACCACTTTGCCTTTGTAAATCTTTGCGTTTGCCGCTTGTGTTACACACGCTGCGGCGATTAAACCTAAAACAAATCTCATTTACTTTTCTATTGTCTTTTTCCTGGTGCAAAGATCTCGATGAAAAGTAACAGTGTGATTACAGCCACGTTACAATGTTGTTGCTTTGGAGTTACAATCCTGTTGCAAAAAAAATCCCGGCTGGCGCGCGCCAATCGGGATTTCGGTGTAATATCGTTTATACGTGATTATTCAGCCTTGCCTTCGCTGCCGAGCACGTATTTGATTTTGTGGATGTAGAGCTTCTTCATGTTGTCGCGAGCCGGACCGAGGTACTTGCGAGGGTCGAACTCAGCTGGCTTCTCTGCAAACACTTGACGGATAGCGGCAGTCATTGCAAGACGGCTGTCAGAGTCAATGTTGATTTTGCAAACTGCAGATTTAGCGGCTTTGCGGAGCTCCTCTTCAGGAATACCGATGGCAGCCTTCAAAGCGCCGCCGTATTTGTTGATAGTGTCAACTTCCTCTTGAGGAACAGAAGAAGATCCGTGGAGCACGATTGGGAATCCAGGGAGTTTCTCCATAACAGCGTCGAGCACGTCGAATGCCAATGGAGGAGGAACCATGCGGCCAGTCTGTGGGTCGATGTGGCACTGCTCCGGAGTGAACTTGTAAGCTCCGTGTGATGTACCGATTGAGATAGCCAAAGAGTCGCAGCCAGTGCGTGTTGCGAAATCGATAACCTCTTCAGGGTCGGTGTATGTGTGGTGGTCAGAAGAAACCTCGTCTTCAACGCCTGCCAATACGCCGAGCTCGCCTTCAACTGTTACGTCAAACTGGTGAGCGTACTCAACAACTTTCTTAGTCAAGGCAACGTTCTCCTCGTAAGGGAGGTGAGAACCGTCGATCATAACTGAAGAGAAGCCGAAGTCAACGCATGATTTGCAAAGCTCGAAGCTGTCGCCGTGGTCGAGGTGAAGCACAATCTGTGGGTGCTCCCAACCGAGTTCTTTTGCGTATTCAACAGCACCTTCTGCCATGTAGCGGAGAAGAGTCTGGTTGGCGTAGTTGCGAGCGCCTTTTGATACTTGAAGAATAACCGGTGATTTAGTTTCAGCAGCGGCTTGGATAATAGCCTGAAGCTGCTCCATGTTGTTGAAGTTGAATGCTGGGATAGCGTAGCCTCCCTTGATAGCCTTGGCAAACATCTCGCGGGTGTTCACGAGACCAAGATCTTTGTAATTGACCATAATAGTATGATATTAATAAGTAATTAGTTACTGAAAAATTTCCTTATTCGACCGCAAAGTTACAATGTTTGCTCCGTCTGAGCAACAAAATTTTGTTTAAAGTTTGTTGCACGGGTATTTGCGGCAAATTTATGCTGGCGGAAACGGCTCTTGCGACAATGCTTAGAATGCCGCCGTGACGGCTTGGGTGATGAAGTAGCCTCCGGCGATGAGCCACACGTAGAGCATCGCCGCAAGCAGGAACGGCTTGGCGCCTGCCTGGCGAAACTTGTCGATTCCCGTGTCGGTGCCGAGGGCGGTCATCGCCATGGTGAGCATGAATGTGTCGGCATATTCGATTGCGCCGTTGAGCGGTATGTCTTTCACTGTCGCCGCGCCGCAGAGGTGTTGCAGCAGTGTGTTGACGCAGATGGCTCCGATAAACAGAAATGCGAACCATGGTATGGTGATTTTGCGCTTGCCGCCGTCGTTTTGTCTCCGCGACAGGAAGAGGCTCATGACCACAAGCACAGGGGCGAGCAGCATCACGCGTATCATCTTGGTTATTGTCGCCGTACCCGCGATGCCGAGGGCGTCGGTCGGGTCCATGGCATTGCCCGCACCTGCCACGTGTGCCACTTCGTGGAGCGTGCTGCCGGTGTAGATTGCCACCGCGCGGTCGGAGAGCCCGTCGAGCAGTCCGGCGCGATACATTATCGGGTAGATGAACATCGACAGGGTGCCGAACACCACTACGGTCGACACGGCTATCGCCGTCTTATGGCTTTCGCAGCGCACCACGGGCTCTGCGCCGAGCACGGCTGCGGCTCCGCAGATTGCGCTGCCTGTCGATGTGAGCAGGGCGGTGTCGCGGTCCAATTTAATCCATCGGCTGAAGAGAAGTCCGAGCAGCAGTGTGCCGGCAACGATGATTATGTCGACGGTTACTGCCGGCAGTCCCACAGCCGCTACGTCGCTGAGCGTCAAGCGGAAACCATAAAAGATGATGCCGAGGCGCAGCAGCCGCTTGGTGCAGAACTTTATGCCGGGCTCCCACTCCTTCGGCATGCGGCAACGCAGCGTGTTGGCATAAATCATACCTATGATTATGCCCACGATCAGCGGGCTAAGCGACAGGGCCTTGACTTCGGGAATGCCGGCGATGTAGAATGCCGACAACGACATCAGCGCTATCAGCGCGATGCCGTGCAGGCGGTCGAGTGTTGCGGTCTTCATTATTAGTCCTCTCCTTCAGTGGCTATTTCCTTTTCGCGGATAGCCACGGCAAGGCGGTTTGCCACAGCCACGGCTTTCGTGATATGGTCGCACACGTGGTCTTTGCCCACAAGCGCCTCGACGCGAGCTTTCTCAAGCGCGAGATGCACGTTGTCGCGCACGCCCGACAGCACCACGTGGATGCCTTCTTTCTGCGAAGACTTTATGAGAATCTCAAGGTTGTGGATGGCTGTGGAGTCGATAAACGGCACTTTGCGCATGCGCAGGATGCGCACAAGCGGCTTGTCGCCCATCGAACGCATCATATCGTCGAATTTTGTCGCTACGCCGAAGAAGAACGGACCGTCGATTTCATACACTTCCACTCCTTGCTCAAGGTTGAGAATCTCGTGAGTGTTGACTTCCTGACCTTCGGCAATGTCGATTTGCTCGCCGAAATGGTGTATCTCGGTGTTCTCCATCACACGGCGGAGGAACAGCAGGATGGCAAGCAGCAAGCCGAGTTCGATGGCTATTGTGAGGTCGAACACAACGGTGAGGAGGAATGTCACAATCATCACAGTCACGTCTGATTTAGGCGTTTTCAGAATCGCCTTCACCGTGCGCCATCCGCTCATGTTGTATGAAACCATGATGAGCACACCGGCAAGGCATGCCATAGGCACGAGGTTGATGAGCGGCATCAGGAACAGGAAGATGAGCAGCAGCACCACGGCATGCACTACGCCGGCAACCGGTGTGCGTCCGCCGTTGGTGATGTTGGTCATTGTGCGCGCAATGGCGCCGGTCACCGGGATGCCTCCGAAAAACGGAACGACAACGTTTGCCACACCCTGGCCGATTAGCTCGGTGTTGCAGTCGGTGTTTGACCCTGTTGCGCCGTCTGCGACGGTGGCAGACAGCAGCGACTCTATGGCGCCGAGCATCGCGATGGTGAATGCCGACGGCAGAAGGGCGTTGATGGTGGCAATGTTGATGTCGATGGAGTGTGGCGACGGGATTGTGCCTGACAGGTTGTGGAAACGGTCGCCGATTGTTTCCACGCCCTCAAGTCCGCAGTATTCGTGCATGGCCCACACCGCGGCTGTCACCACAATTATGGCGAGCAGCGCGCCGGGCAGACGCTTCGACACGTAGGGCGCGGCAATGATTATTGCCAGCGATACGATGCCCACGATTAGCGTAGGCAGGTGCGTCGTGCCGAAATGAGTCATGTATACGCCCCATTTCGAGATGAAATCGGCTGGCAGCGCGCCTGTCTGAAGTCCGAAGAAGTCGGTTATCTGTGTTGAGAAGATTGTCACGGCGATACCTGAAGTGAAGCCGATGACGATTGGATAAGGGATAAATTTAATCACCGTGCCGAGTCGGAACAGTCCAAGCGCCACGAGTATCAGTCCGGCAAGCACAGTGGCTATAGCGAGTCCGGTGAGTCCGAACTGCTGGATGATGCCGTAGATGATAACGATAAATGCGCCTGTAGGTCCGCCAATCTGCACAGAGCAGCCGCCGAGAGCCGAGACCAGAAAACCTCCGATTACGGCAGTGATGAGTCCGACGGTCGGCGTTACGCCCGACGCTATACCGAATGCCACGGCAAGAGGCAGAGCCACGATGCCGACAACGATACCCGCAATGACATCGTCTTTGAAACGTGCCATATTGTAGCCTTTCAGCGAAGTGATCAACTTAGGCTGAAAGCTAACCTTCTTGAGAAAATCCATAAAATAAAAACTTGTATTTTTATACCTAAAACATTAAGACCAGGAAACCTTTATCCACAATCTTTAACCAAATTTCACTGCAAAGGTACTACGATTATCCCGTGGAAACAAAAAACAACGCATAAAAAGACGTTGTGCGGAGCAGAACGTTGTGTTTTTAGCGACATATTTTTTGCACGAAGGGATAAGAAAAACTAACTTTGCCGTATATACACGATGATTATGGCTAATTTTGACCCGAAAACCAAGATAGAGCGTCTTGTGCTTAAACACCCGGCATTGGCGTCGATTTTCAAGGAGGCTGCCGCGACGGTCGACGACCAACTGACCGTTGAGGAGTTCTGCTTTGTCAACGGTATAGACTTTATGGACTTCTTCCGCCGGCTCGACGAGGCGGTGGCTGCTGCCGAGCAGCGCGACCAGGAGCAGCGCGAGGCGGTGGAGAGCCGCATCAGTGCAGATAACGATGCTGTGGAGGAGAAAGTGGGCGTGGCGCGTCAGGCTGACGAGATGCCTGCCGGAAAGAAGCACGATGCTGTAGTGCTCGGGTTGCTGGTGTTTGGCGTTGTGGTCTACGCTCTCAGTGCCGTGGGTAATTTCTTTGCCGGAGCCGGCTTGATACGCACCATTCTCGGCATTCATCCTACGGAAGCATTTCCGCATGTGCCACAGATGCTTAGCTTCCTTAATGCGGTGTCGTTGGGCGGATGCGCACTGTTGCTGCTATGGCGGCGTATGGGAGTTGTCCTGCTGCTGCTTGGCGCGATGATCTACGATGTGCTTGCCGTGGCGCTCACCGACAGCCTCCCCACCGACACAATCCTTGCCGCCATCATCACGGCCACAATCCTGACCGTCAGTTGTAACGGCGAGAAATACAAGGACTTGTTGCGGTAAGAAAACACAATAATCGTGCGTAGCGTCGTGCCTCCGGCACGACGCTACGCACGCGCAAATCAAAACTGGTGGGATTGATTGGTAGACGGCCGATTTTTCGTAACTTTGCAGCAGAAAAAAAAGATTGTCAGGTTAAAACAACGTATGGATAACAACAACCCACATATTCTGGGCACGGCGCCTATCGGCAAACTGCTCGTTCAGTACTCATTGCCGTCGATTATCGGAATGACGCTGACGTCGCTTTACAACATCATCGACAGCATATTCATCGGTCACGGCGTCGGTCCGCTTGCCATTTCCGGCCTTGCCATCACATTTCCGCTGATGAACCTGCTTATCGCCTTCTGTACGCTTGTCGGGGTTGGCGGTGCTACGATTTCATCGATACGCCTTGGTCAGCGCGACCGCAAGGGGGCGGAGGACATTCTCGGCAATGTCGTGATTCTGTGCATCATTAACGCGGTTTTTTATGGCGGAGTCACATTCTTGTTTCTCGACCCGATACTTCGTTTCTTCGGTGCCAGCGCGGCAACGCTCCCCTATGCCCGCGACTTTATGCAGGTGATTCTTCTCGGCACGCCAATTTCGTATATGATGATAGGCCTTAACAACGTGATGCGTGCCACGGGCTATCCGAAGAAGGCCATGCTCTCGTCGATGCTTTCCGTGGGGTGCAACCTTGTGCTTGCCCCGATATTCATTTTTGTATTTGACTGGGGTATCCGTGGCGCGGCTTTCGCCACGTTGTTGTCGCAGTCGGTGGCGCTGGTGTGGGTGCTGCACCATTTTCTTGACAAAAAAACGTATATCCGTTTCCACCGCTCCACGCTGAAGCTGCGCAAGCGCATAGTGAAACAGATTTTCAGCATCGGAATGTCGCCGTTTATCATGAACGTGTGTGCCTGCTGCATAGTGATTTTCATCAACTACCAACTTCTTTCGCACGGCGACGACTACAGTGTGGGCGCTTTCGGCATCATCAACCGCGTGCAGATGCTCTTCGTGATGATTGTGATGGGCATAGCGCAGGGCATGCAGCCGATTACGGGCTACAATTTCGGCGCCGGACTCGTTGACCGCGCCCGCCGCAGCGTGCAGCTCGGCATCGCCGCCGGATGCACGATGACAACGCTGGGATTCGTTCTTGCAGTGTTTTTCCCGGGAATGCTTGTCAGGATGTTCACCGACAGCGCGCTGCTCGTTGAACAGGCGTCCAAGGCGTTGAGCATCAGTATGCTCTCATTTCCTGTAGTTGGCGCGCAGATAATCATCTGCCAATTCTTCCAGTCGATAGGCAAAGCGTTTATAGCCATCTTCCTGTCGCTGTCGCGCCAGCTGTTGTTTCTGCTGCCCGGACTGGCATTGCTGCCCGTGTGGATGGGCGTCGACGGGGTGTGGACAAGTATGCCGGTGAGCGACTTCCTTGCCACCGTAGCTGCGGTTGTAATGTTTGTTTATCAAATCCGTAAATTCCGCCGCAAGGCCGCAGTCACCACAATATGAGAAAAAGTTATGGAGAAATAATACGGTTTGCCATTGTGGGCACCGCCAATTTCCTGATAATAATGGCAGTCAGCTGGTTGCTGATGCATCTGTTCAGCATCAATTTCTATGTAGCCAACATTGTGGCATACGTGCTGGCGCTTGTTAACAACTTCTATTGGAACCGCATTTGGGTGTTCCGCTCCACGGAAGGACGCATGGGGCGCCAGGCGTTGATGTTTCTTGCCGCCTACGGCATAGCCTACCTTGTGCAGCTCGGAGTCGTCGCTGTGCTCGTGCAGTGGGTGGGTGTCAACAAGGACCTCGCCAACTTCGTCGGACTTTTCCCGTTTGGGGCTACCAACTTTCTGCTCAACAAATTTTTTGCGTTCAGATAAGTATTGCCTGGGCAATATTACTGCTTTTCAGACAGTTCGAGGCTGGTAAAACGCACGAAATGATAGGATGACAAAAAAATATTGAAAATTTGCGCTTGAAAAATTGCACAATTAAAAACTTAGTCGTACTTTTGCAACGCTAAAACAAAAAAGCAACCCGCTTCAGTAGCTCAGTTGGTTAGAGCACCTGACTGTTAATCAGGGGGTCGTTGGTTCAAGCCCATCCTGAAGCGCAAATTTCAAAGCTTCAATAGCTCAGTTGGTTAGAGCACCTGACTGTTAATCAGGGGGTCGTTGGTTCAAGTCCATCTTGAAGCGCAAAAAGTTCCGTAAGCATCGCTTGCGGAACTTTTTTATTTCTAAATAATCGTGGACAGTGGCGTACCTCCGGCACGCTGACGGCTTGGAGATGCACGGTCCCGGCACGCTCCTGCGTCGCGTACCGGGTTACCGAAAAGTGACGTGCCTCCGGCACGTGCCGCCTCAGCCAATGGGCTGCGCGAGAGGATATCCGAAGAGTGACGTGCCTCCGGCACGTACCGCCTCAGCCAATGGGCTGTGCGAGAGGATATCCGATGAGACAGTGCCTCCGGCGCGTACTGCCTTAGCTAGTGGGCTGCGCGAGAAGATATCCGATGAGACAGAGCCTCCAGCGCGTACCGCCTTAGCCAATAGGCTATGCGAGAGGATATCCGAAGAGATCGTGCCGGAGGCACGACATTCCCGCGTAACCCGGTACGCGACGCAGGAGCGTGCCGGGGACAGAGGGTATCCCTACACCAACCAGCGTGCCGGAGGTACGCTACTGCTTCACGTGCAAATGTTCAGTCTTTGTCGAAGTAATCCAAATTATAGGAAACGTCGTTCTCTTCAAGTAGCTCACGTAATTCATCCGCATATCCGAGGCCAAGATGATGTTCTGGTTGTTGCTTGATGTAATTAATTATCATCTCCCGGTCACGGCTGCTATATGTCAATGCACAGTATCCTGTACCCCATCCTCCAAACTTAGGGAATTCGGTGCGATGGTTTTTCATGAATTTGTTTGACTCCGTCTTGATTAGTTTTACGAAATCTGAGACACACAGTGTCGGTGGGAGTCCGGCGAAGATATGTATATGGTCGGTTACGCCGCCGATTCGGTATAGTTTGCAGCTCTTATTTCGACAGATGCCGAAAATGTAGTTGTACAGTAATGGGGCATTAACTAAATTGATAGTCTTCAGGCTGTCTTTTGTGCGAAAAATAATATGATAAAGTAAATTTGTGTAACTCATCGCATTTTTTGGTAAAGATAGCCACATCTTGTTGCCAATACAAATTTCTCAACAATAAATAGCGTAGTGGCGTACCTCCGGCACGCTGACGGCTGGAGATGCACAGTCCCGGCACGCTCCTACGTCGCGTACCGGGTTACCGAAAAGTGACGTGCCTCCGGCACGTACCGCCTCAGCCATCTGTCTGTGCGAGAGTATATCCGATGAGACAGTGCCTTCGGCACGTACCGCCTCAGCCATCTGTCTGTGCGAGAGTATATCCGATGAGACAGTGCCTCCGGCACGTGCCGCCTCAGCCAATGGGCTGTGCGAGAGTATATTTGTGTAGACCTTTTATTTCCCGATTACAAATTCTACTTCTTTGAAAGCGAAGCGAGGGCAGGAGCCGTCGGGACGGGCGAGGGTCAGGATGCCGTCGGGAGCCACGTCGGCAATCTCGGCGCAGAACTCTTCGCCGGCTGCGAGATGGTCAGCCGTCCGGTCGGCAACGTTGCGGTAAGTGTGCAACCCGTTGCGGCGGTATAGGCGGTTGAGAAACTCGGCGTGCAGCGACTCGGCGTTGTCTGGCAGCGAGTCGGCAAGGCGCAGCAGTTCTTCAGAAAGATGGTGCAGCACGTCGGGCAGCGGGGTGTCGCAGCCGATGATTTGGCGTAGCGACACGGGGTTGGGCGCGTCAGACAGGAATTTCTCTTGGTTGATGTTGAGCCCGATGCCCGCTATCGTGTGGTCGATTTTTCCGCCAGACAGCGAGTGCTCCACAAGGATTCCGCAGATTTTGCGGTCGTTCCAGTATATGTCGTTAGGCCATTTTATGCTTACGCCGTTGTCGATGTAGCGGTCGAGGGTGTGTACCACTGCGAGCGCCACCGCCTCCGACAGCCAGAACTGGCAGCTTGGCTTCACGTTTGCCGGGCGCAGCAACATCGACATCGTGATGTTTTTGAAGTCGGCGCTTTCCCACGAGTTGCCCCGCTGTCCGCGTCCTGCGGTTTGGCAGTCGGCGTAGACAACGGTGCCGTGGACAGCACCTTCGGCGTTTTGCGCCAGATAGGTGTTGGTGGAGCGTATCGACTCAAGATGGATGTATGTTGGAGTCATCGCATTTATGATTTCTTTGTGGCGCGGCGCACGGTGCGGCGCGGTTTTTTAGGCGCGTTTGCCGCCTCTTCGATAATTGCGCGGCAATCATCGAGCGAGAGAGCCGCCGCATCCTTGTCCTTAGGAATCTTGTAGTTCTTCTTTTTGTATGAGATATAGACTCCGTAAGGACCGTTGAGGATTTCCATTTCCGGCTCCTCGTCGAATGTTTTTACCAGACGTTTTTTCTCTGCTTCGGCTTTGTTCTTGATCAGCTCGACCGCCTCGTCGAGGGTGATTGTTTGCGGTGAAAGCGTCTTAGGCACCGAGACAAACATTTTGCCGTGTTTCACGTATGGGCCGAAGCGTCCGATAGCCACCGTCACGGTCTCGCCCTCGTAGTCTCCGAGAATGCGTGGCAGCTCGAAGAGTTTGAGAGCCTCCTCAAGTGTTATGTCGCTTACCGATTGTCCCTTCTGCAGCGATGCAAATTGCGGTTTCTCCTCGCTGTCGGTCGATCCGAGCTGCACGAGCGGACCGAAACGTCCGATTTTCACCGACACCTCTTTGCCCGTTTTCGGGTCGGTGCCGAGCACGCGTTCTCCCACCTTGTGCTCGAGGCGCAGGTTGGAAATTTTTTCCACTTCCGGGTGGAACAGTTTATAGAAATTGGCAATCTCGTCGTTCCATTTTGTCTGACCTTCAGCGATATGGTCGAATTTCTCCTCCACGTTGGCAGTGAAGTTGTAGTCCATGATGTCGGGGAAATATTCCATAAGGAAATCGTTGACCACCATACCCACGTCGGTCGGGATGAGCTTGTTTTTCTCGTTGCCGTACGACTCTTCCTTCTTCGTTTCTTTGATTTTGCCGTTTTTCAGCTCGAGCAGGCAGATGTCGTGTTTTGTTCCGGTTTTCTCGCCTTTTTCCACGTAGTCGCGGTTCTGTATAGTAGAGATTGTCGGAGCGTAGGTTGAAGGACGTCCGATGCCCAGTTCCTCGAGTTTCTTTACGAGCATCGCCTCGGAGTAGCGTGGCGGCTGCTGCGTGTAGCGCTGTATGGCGTCGATTTCATCGAGCGCGAGAGTTTCTCCTTTTTTCAGCTCAGGCAAGCGAGTGTCCGACTCCGCGTCGTTTGATTCATCGTCGGACGATTCCATGTATACGTGCAGGAAACCGTCGAATTTGATAACCTCGCCCGTAGCCACAAACTTTTCCTGGCGTCCGCCGATGCTGATTTCGGCGGTGGTTTTCTCCAGTTCGGCATCAGCCATCTGAGTGGCGATGGTGCGCTTCCAAATAAGGTCGTAGAGGCGTTTCTCCTGCGCCGTTCCAGAGATTTCGTGGTGTGAGATGTATGTAGGGCGGATAGCCTCGTGAGCCTCCTGTGCGCCCTTTGCCGTGGTGTGGTAGTTGCGCGCCTTGTAGTATTTGTCGCCGAGCGTAGTTGCGATTTCTTCCTTGATAGTGCCGAGAGCAAGCGACGACAGGTTGACACTGTCGGTACGCATGTAAGTGATATGTCCGGATTCGTAGAGGCGCTGAGCCACCATCATTGTCTGCGACACGGTGAATCCCAGTTTGCGTGAAGCCTCCTGCTGCAGCGTCGACGTGGTGAACGGGGCTGCCGGCGACTTCTTCAGCGGTTTCACTGTCAGGTCGCTGATGCTGAACGTTGCGTTCTTGCATGATTCGAGAAACTCCATTGCCGCCTCTTTGCTTGGCAGACGCTTGTTGAGCTCAGCGCGAATAGGCTGCGCCGCATTGTCGGTGTGGAGCAAAGCCACCACACGGTAGTATTCCTCAGCCTTGAAATTCTTGATTTCCTTCTCGCGTTCCACAATCAGTCTTACCGCCACGCTCTGCACGCGTCCGGCGGAGAGAGCCGGTTTGATTTTTTTCCAAAGCACAGGCGACAGTTCGAAGCCCACGATGCGGTCGAGCACACGGCGCGCCTGCTGGGCGTTCACACGGTCGATGTCGATGCCGCGCGGTGTCTCGATGGCGTGAAGGATTGCGCTTTTGGTGATTTCGTGAAATACGATGCGTTTTGTCTTTTCCGGCGTCAGACCGAGCACCTCGTACAGGTGCCAAGCGATGGCTTCTCCCTCGCGGTCCTCATCGGAAGCGAGCCAGACCGTGTCTGCCTTTTTCGCTTCAGCCTTCAACTGCTTCACAAGTTCCTTCTTGTCGGCAGGGATTTCATATATGGGTTTGTAGTCGTGCTCCACGTCGATGCTGAAATCCTTCTTTTGAAGGTCGCGGATGTGGCCATAACTTGACATTACTTTGTAGTCGTCTCCCAGAAACTTTTCGATTGTCTTAGCCTTTGCAGGTGACTCGACAATTACTAAATTTTTCGGCATATCAATAATTCTCTCTTGTTTTTGCGCCGCAAAATTAGACAAAAAAAACCACAATGCAACTGATTTCACACCTAAATATATGAAAAAGGGGTCGCCGTATGGTTTCGGCAACCCCTTTTAGATGGTGTTTATGCGTAGTTTATTATGCAAATTTCGAGAAGTCGGTCTTCTGCATGTCGCCCGAAGCGTTAAACTCTTCGTGGAATGCGAAGGCAGCCTTGAGGGTGTGAGGCGTGTGTCCGCCTTTGCTCAGCTTCAAGTAGTCGCGGAGCAACGGACGGTAGGCCGGGTGTGCGCAGTTCTCGATGATGAGTTCGGCGCGCTGCAACGGATCCTTTCCGCGAAGGTCGGCGATACCTTGGTCGGTGATGAGTACAGCCACAGAGTGCTCGCTGTGGTCGATGTGCGACACCATCGGCACGATGTTGCTGATTTTGCCCTCTTTTGTGATTGACGGACAGCTGAAGATAGAGATATAGGCGTTGCGAGTGAAGTCGCCTGAGCCGCCGATACCGTTCATCATCTTGGTGCCCACCACGTGGGTTGAGTTGACGTTGCCGAAGATGTCGGCTTCGAGAGCAGTGTTCATAGAAATCACGCCAAGTCGACGGATAATCTCAGGGTTGTTTGAGATTTCGCCCGGACGGATAAGCACCTTGTCGCGGAAGAAATCAACGTTTTTGAAGAAGCGGTCCATTGTCTCGTCGGAGAATGTGAGCGAGCATGTGCTGCTGAAACGGCATTTGCCTTTCTCCATAAGGTCGAGCACGGCGTCTTGAATCACTTCGGTGTACATGTCGAATTGTGGAATTTCCGGGCTTTCCTCCAAACCGTGGAGCACGGCGTTGGCAATGTTGCCCACACCCGACTGCAACGGCAGGAATTCTTTAGGGATGCGTCCGGCGCGGAGCTCGCCGATGAGGAATTTGCAAACGTTTGCACCGATGCGCATAGTGGTCTCGTCGATAGGCGAGAATCCGTGTACTTTGTCAGTGTTGTAAGTTTTTACGATACCCACGATTTTCGACGGGTCGACTTTCAGCACCGGAGAACCGATGCGGTCGCTTGGCTTATAGATGGGAATCTCGCGGCGGTAAGGCGGGTCGAGCGGCATGTAGATGTCGTGCAGACCGCGGATTTCAGCCGGGATATGCTCATTTAGCTCAATTACAATCTTGTCGGCAAGGTGAGCGAGCGAAGGGATGTTGCCCACACCAGGACCGAGCAGAATTTCGCCGTCGTCGGTCACGTCGCCAGCCTCGATTACCACCATGTCCATCTTGCCGAAGAATCCGTAGCGGAGGTTCTGCGCAAGCTGAGAGAGGTGCATGTCGCAATAGTTGATTTCGTGAGCGTTGAGGCGTGCGCGGGTGTCTTTGCATGACTGATACGGCGTGCGGAAATTCACGGCATCGGCACGTGCAAGCTCGCCGTCGATGTAGTCATTGGTCGAAGCACCTGTAAATACGTTGATTTTGAACGGACGTCCGGCTTCGTGTTCTTTTTTCGCTTTAGCTGCGATTGCAGGAGCGACAAATTTAGGCGTGCCGGCAGCGGTGAAACCAGAGAAACCGACATTGTCGCCGTTGTTCACCAATTCAGCCGCCTGTTCTGCGGTAATAAAAGGAAAAGCCATATCTTTAAGATTAAATGATAATAGTTTTGTTTGTTATTAGTTTCACAAAATTAGACATTAATTTTTATTGCGCAAATATACAGTTGGGAAAATCGGTGGTGGTGGGGCGATTTTTTTAAATGCCGCACTGAAATAAAAAGCGTGCGCGAGCGTTAATATTATGTATGAAGTGCCGGACGGCGACATATTGGACGGTTGTGGTAGCAGTGTTGTGCTCCGTGTTGCTGTCGTGCAGCACGAAGAAAAACACCGCCGGCTCCCGGTTTATGCAGTCGTTCACCACCCGCTACAACGTTTATTTCAACGGAGAGCAGCACTATAAGGAGCAGTTGAAGAAGATGGAGGAGGAATATGAGGACGACTATTCCGACTTCGTCTATGTGCATCCCGCCGAGTCGTTTGCCGACGACAAAGCCACGCATCCGTCGGTGAGTTTCGACCGCACAATTGAGAAGATGCAGAAAGCCATCGCTCTCCATTCCATCCAGAAGAAACCTAAGAAGGACCGCAGCAAGATGCGCGACCCGAAATATCGTGATTATCTGAAGCGTAACGAGTACAACCCGTTTCTCCACAATGCGTGGCGGCTGATGGGCGAGGCGCAGTATCTGAAAGGCGACTTCTCCGCGGCGGCGGCTACGTTTATGTATGTGGAGCGCTATTTCCCGTGGCTCCCGAAACTCGTCACAGAGGCGAAGATATGGCAGTTGCGCAGCTACTGCGCGCTGGGATGGACAAACGAGGCTGAGAACGTGTTGTCGCGGCTGAAGCAGGACGAGCTTGTGAACAAGCGGCTGCGCACGATGTACAACACGGCTTATGCCGACTTCCTCGTGAAGACGCGCCAATACGACAAGGCAGCGCCTGTGCTGCTTGCGGCGTACAAAGACACTGGCGGCGCACAGAAGACGCGTCTGGCATTTTTGCTCGGGCAGGTTTATGAGGCCAATGGCGACAAGGCTGCCGCTTACCGTATGTTCAAGTCGGTGGCAGGAGCGTCGAGCGCCACCTACCGCACGCAGTTCAACGCCCGCATCAAGCAGAGCGAGGTCTACACCGGACAGAACATCAATTCAGAGGTAAGGTCGTTGCAGCGCATGGCGCGGTTGGACCGCAACAAAGAATACCTCGACCAGATATACTATGCCATAGGCAATCTCTACCTGTCGCGCCGCGACACGGCAAACGCCATAAAAAACTATGTGCTTGCCAATGAGAAAAGCACGCGCAACGGCATCGACAAGGCTATAAACCAGATTACGCTCGGCGGACTCTATTTCGACCGCTATGAATATGACAAGGCGCAGCCTTGCTATTCTGAGGGCGTGGCGCAGCTGCCGGAGGACTATCAGAACTATGCGATGCTGAAGAAGCGCAGCGACGTGCTCGACGAACTGGCTGTCTACTCGCAGAATGTCACGCTGCAGGATTCGTTGCTGGCGCTTTCAAAACTGTCGCCGGAGGAGCAGAAGAAGGTGGCTGACCGATTGGTGAAAGAGTTGAAAGACAAGGAGAAGAAAGCTGCTGAGGAGGCTGCGCTGCAGGCGCTTGCGTCGCGTCCCGACGCTGCCGGAAGCCAGCTGAAGAGCAACACGCAGAACTATACGCTCAACACCGACAAGTCGTGGTATTTCTACAACACCGCCACTAAAAATGCCGGAAAGACGGAATTCCAGCGCCGATGGGGCAGCCGTAAGCTGGAAGACGACTGGCGCCGCGCCAACAAGACCACTTTCTCCGTCAGCGACTTCAACTCGGAGGCAGACTATGGCGACGACGACAAGCAGAAAGAGATGGTCGACTCGCTCGGCAATCCGCTAAGCGACGAGGAGATTGCCGCCCGGAAGAAAAACGAGGAGCAGCTGGCGCATGAGCAGGATCCGCACTTCCCGGAATACTATCTGGTGCAGATTCCAAAAACGGAGGAGGAAATACAGAACTCTCACAACATTGTGCAGGAGGGACTGTTTAATATGGGCATAATACTGAAGGACAAACTTGAGGATGTGAATGCCGCCGAAGCCGCGTTCAATGAGCTGCTGACCCGCTATCCAGACAATGTGTATCGCCTTGACATATATTATAATATGTATCTGATGTATGTGCGCTACGGATATGCCGACAAGGCAGAGACATGCCGGCAGAAGATTCTTGCCGACTTTGCCGACACGAAATATGGTATGGCTCTCGCCGACCCGAATTATATCGAAAACCTGCGCAACATGGAGAGCGAGCAGGAGCGGATGTATGAGAAGACGTATGCCGACTATCTTGCAAACCGCAACGCAGCGGTGCATGAGGGGTATAAGGGGATTATGAACCGATATCCGTTGTCGAAAATTATGCCTAAGTTCATGCTTCTCGACGCACTTTCCTACCTCTCGGAGAAGAAATACGACCGTTTCCAGGAAACGCTCAAGGAATTGCTTGTGCGCTATCCCGACACCGACATCACACCGCTCGCCTCGTCGATTCTGAAGGATCTTGCCAAAGGCAGAAAACCGAATTCGGGAGCCGGAGGCAACGTGCGTGGCATGATTTGGTCGATACGGCTCACAAACGACACTGCGGCGGTCAACTCCACGACGGAGTATACGCCGTTTGACACGTCGCGCGAGGGTCCGCACATCTGTCTGCTCACGTATCCTGTCGACAGCGTGTCGTCAAACCGTCTGCTCTTCGACGTGGCACGCCACAACTTCTCGAACTATGCTGTGCGCGATTTCGACATCGACCGTCAGACGTATGGACAGCTCGGAATAATCATAATCAAGGGATTCACCAGCTACGCCGACCTTGAGGACTACAGCCGTCAATTGTTTGCCGACCGTCAGGTTGTCATTCCGCGTCAGGTGCGCCCTGTGTTTATCAGTGAAAAGAATTTCGACCTGCTGCTCAAGGAGGGACGCTCGTTCTCCGACTACTTCCTCTTCCTTCAGGAGCAGAGCGACGATGCTGTGGAGGCACCGCTGATGGAGTGAAAAAAACGACAAGAATATGGACTATCTGCCTACCGACCCCGCAATACTTGTGTCAACAATCAATATGCTGCTGCGCGACGAGGAGTTTGACTCGCTCGAACAGATATGCTATGCCTACAACCGCGACCCGGAGCAACTGAAGGCGTATCTTCTCAGCCATGGCTACGTCTACAGCGTGGAGCAGCGTCAAATGCGTCCGGAGGGCTACGACCGATGATTACGCGCGCCGGTATCGAGACCGCCTATTGCTTCCTGCACCAGAAGGAGCGTGTCTATGCCCATTCAACAATGGACTGGCAGCGCGACGACATCGAGTATGCCATTTCCTCGTTTGCCGACGACATGAATCCTGAGCTGTATTCCTTGCTGGCCGACGGCCGCACAGACTTTCTGCGTTCGCACGCCACGTTTCATGCCGATATGCTCCACGCTCTCGACATCCTTGAAAAGATGCTCTGAACGATGATTCTTTTGAGGAAAATCAGTAACTTCCCAAGTTTGACAGTTGTGTTTGCAATATAAAGACACACAGACAGTTA
>ERZ1026894.210-NODE-210-length-45573-cov-28.757568_pt1 | contig 45573 bp, 31 predicted proteins | sample MGYA00380177_ERZ1026894 | MGnify/ENA primary metagenome ERZ1026894 (study PRJEB33269, sample SAMEA4719813) | human gut metagenome | biome: human-associated habitat; feature: organic feature; material: feces | place: Cameroon | collected 2013-10 ... | reverse complement strand
CTACAACCTTATCTACTGCAGCGCTCAAGCCGTCCTTGTTCTTACCGCCAGCCTGTGCATAGTGAGGCTGACCGCCACCACCACCCTGAATCAACTTGGCAGCTTCGCGAATCATCTTACCTGCGTTCAAACCGTGATCCTTCACCATGTCGTCGCTGAACATCACGCTGAGCATTGGTTTGTCGTTATAAACAGAACCTACTACGCAGATCATGTTCTCAGGCAATGCCTCGCGAACCTTGAATACCAAATCCTTGGCTGCTGCTGGCTCCATTGGCAATACGGCTGTAACAACCTTCACGCCGTTGATTTCTTTTGCATTCTCTACAAGCTTATCCTTGGCGCGCTCCACAGCCTGAGCCTGGAACTTCTCAACGTCCTTCTTCAGGGCATCGTGCTCGTCGATGTACTTTCTGATAACACCCTCGAGATCCTTGGCGTTGTTGAACAAGCCCTTCAAGGCTACGATAGTATCCTGCAAACCGTAGATGGCCTCCTCGCAAGCCTTGCCTGTCAAAGCCTCGATGCGGCGGATACCGGCTGCAACGCTGCTCTCAGAGATAATCTTGAAGAAACCAATCTTGCCGGTGCTCTTGGCATGAATACCACCACAGAACTCAGCAGAAGGACCGAAACGAACCACACGAACCTTGTCGCCATACTTTTCGCCGAAGAGGGCGATGGCTCCCAGCTCCTTAGCCTCCTCGATAGGAGTATCGCGGTGTTCATCCAGAGGGTAGTCGGCACGGATCATCTCGTTTACCTTGCGCTCTACCTGGCGAAGCTCCTCATCAGTCACCTTCTGGAAGTGAGAGAAGTCGAAACGCAAGGTATCCTTGTCTACATAAGAACCCTTCTGCTCTACGTGGTCGCCCAAAACCTGCTTCAGGCAGTAGTCGAGCAAGTGGGTAGCTGTATGGTTGGCAGCGCTTCCCTCGCGGCTCTCGATATCAACGCAAGCCATGAAATCAGCGTTTACATCCTTTGGCAACTCCTTTACGATGTGGATGCTCTGGTTGTTCTCGCGCTTGGTGTCGATAACCTGGATGGTCTCATCCTCGCTAACGAGCACACCCTTGTCGCCAACCTGTCCACCCATCTCACCATAGAATGGAGTGTTGTCGAGTACCAACTCATAGAAAGAGTTCTTCTTCTGAGTCACCTTGCGGTAGCGCAGGATGTGGCACTCATATTCTGTATAGTCGTAACCCACGAAGTTCTGGTCGCCTTCCTTCAAAACCTCCCAGTCGCCATTCTCTACGGCAGCAGCATTGCGGGCACGCTCTTTCTGCTTCTTCATCTCCTCGTCGAAGCCTGCAGCATCTACGGTGTAACCATTCTCACGGCAGATGAGCTCTGTAAGGTCGAGAGGGAAACCGTATGTATCGAAGAGGCGGAATGCGCTTACGCCGTCAAGCTGAGTCTCGCCATGAGCCTTGAGTTCGTCCATATCGCCATTGAGGAGGTTGATACCCTTCTCCAAGGTGCGGAGGAATGAATCCTCTTCCTCTTTCATCACGCGGGTGATGAGCTCCTGCTGAGCTGGCAACTCTGGGAAGGCTGCACCCATCTGCTCTACCAATACATTGACGAGCTTGTACATGAATGCCTGCTTCTGGCCGAGGAATGTGTAAGCGTAACGTACGGCACGGCGCAAGATACGGCGGATTACGTAACCAGCCTTGGCGTTGCTTGGCAACTGACCGTCAGCGATAGAGAAGGCTACGGCACGGAGGTGGTCGGCGCAGACACGCATAGCGATGTCAATCTTCTCCTGCTCATCCTTGCCCTCGCCATTCTCACCAGTAGGAGTAGTGAAGCCATACTTCTTGCCAGAGATAGCCTCAATTTCCTTGATGATTGGCTGGAAGATATCTGTATCATAGTTAGAGTGCTTGTCCTGCAACATGCGAACCAAGCGCTCGAAGCCCATACCTGTATCGATAACGTGCATTGGGAGTGGTTCGAGAGAACCGTCAGCCTTGCGGTTGTACTGCATGAACACGATGTTCCAGATTTCGATGACCTGTGGGTTATCCTTGTTTACCAATTCGCGGCCTGGCACCTGAGCCTTCTCCTCTGGAGTACGTGAATCCACATGAATCTCTGAGCAAGGACCGCAAGGACCTGTATCGCCCATCTCCCAGAAGTTGTCGTGCTTGTTACCATTGATGATGTGGTCGGCTGGCACGTGCTTAGCCCAGTAACCTGCTGCCTCGTTGTCGCGTTCCAGACCTTCCTCCTTGCTACCCTCGAATACGGTAACATAGAGGTCGGCAGGGTTGAGTTTCAACACTCCGGTCAGGTATTCCCAAGCCATATCGATGGCGCCTTCCTTGAAGTAGTCGCCAAAGCTCCAGTTACCGAGCATCTCGAACATGGTGTGGTGATAAGTATCGTGGCCCACCTCTTCGAGGTCGTTGTGCTTACCGCTTACACGGAGACATTTCTGAGTATCAACACGACGAACATCCTTGCCTGGGTCTTTTGTACCGAGGATGATGTCTTTCCACTGGTTCATACCAGCGTTTGTAAACATCAGCGTAGGGTCATCCTTGATGACCATAGGTGCTGATGGAACAATTTTGTGGCCTTTTCCCTCGAAGAATTTCTTGAAGGATTCGCGCACTTCATTAGCTGTCATCATATCTATTTTGTTTTAATCTTTATTTTTTTTCAAAATTCTTTGCAAAGATAAGAAGAATTGCTTAAATTTGCAAATCAATTAATCATTGTTTGATAAAAAGTTGCAAATTATGGCTCTGAAAACAGATAAAAACGTCAAATTGTACTACTCTATCAAGGAAGTAGCCGAGGAAGTGGGGGTTAACGAGTCGACGCTCAGATATTGGGAGAAAGAGTTTCCTTTCCTCAAACCCAAGGTTACGTCCAACAAAGTACGTCAGTACACGGAGAAAGACATAGAGCAAGTAAAGCTCATCCATTCACTCATCAAGGTGAAGGGTCTGAAGATTGCCGCAGCTCGTAAGTATCTGTCGCAGAACAGGAGTGGTGCAGAGAAGTCTTCCGAGGTTCTTGATACGCTCATCAATGTGCGTGACGAGTTGAAGGAGTTGAAAAAGCATCTTGATGCCTTGGTATAAAGCCTGTTGTTTTGTCGATTTTTTTCACAAAATATATAGCCAGCATTCTGTTGTAGGATGCTGGTTTTTAACTTAGAAACCCCTGCTTCATCATCTATGAGCATCGGGTGACAATCATTTTTTTTAATAGAGGATTATGGTAATAGATTTTGAAAAGATTGCTGAAGCTCATCTCGAGGGCTTCAAGGGAGGAAAAGGTAAGTTGGATACTCGAAACTTTGTCGATGACAAGGTGAAGATAATGTATTCCACGCTGCGTCCTGGAGCCACCACTGGGTTGCATACCCACGAGGGCAACTGCGAGGTGGTGTTTGTGGTAAGCGGTACGGCTACATTCCACTATGATGACCAGGTGGAAGAAGTGCGCACAGGACAGGTGCATTATTGTCCTATGAATCATGCTCACTATATGGAGAACCTGACCGACCATGATTTGGTGTATCTTGCTATTGTGCCCGAACATCATTAAAAAAACAACGAAACACAATCCCCAAGAGAAATGGCAAAAAAAGAATATGTAGAAGCCAACAAGCGTTGGCTCGAAGAAAAAGCTCAAGAGGAAGGCGTACAGGCCCTTCCACGTGGCATTTATTATAAGGTGTTGCAGGCAGGGCGCCCTGATGGTGCTAAGCCAAGCAGAAGAAGCATCGTTACGGCACACTACACGGGATGGACCATCAACGGCAAGAAGTTTGACTCCAGCCGTGGTGGAGCTCCTGTAGCATTTCGCCTTAGCGACTTGATAGAGGGTTGGATCATTGCCATGCAGCAGATGACGGTAGGTGCTAAATGGGAAATCTATCTACCTGCAGAGATGGGCTATGGCAAGTTTTCACAGCCAGGCATCCCCGGAGGCTCTACCCTTATTTTCGAGATAGAGCTGTTGGGTGTAGCCTGACGTTTTGCTTTTACTTACTTCTTGGTCAGCACATAATGCTTGGCCATAGCGCCTTCTGGCTCGGTGCCGATAGAGTCGGTCATGATGAGGCTATGAGCATCTCTTACCTTATAGTAAGATGTTTCTCCACTCGATGGGCGTGTGATTTCTATCACACCATGGGCGAGGACTTTGTAGATGCCACTTGCCTCATCGTGTCCGTCTTTGCGGTCGATGTAGTCGGCTGCATACTGATAGGTGCTGTCAGCGTTGAGTGTCAGTACGGTCTTGATGCCAGGGCAGTCGGCAGCTGGGAGAGTTCCCTCATAGGTTCCTGCCAAGGAGTCGAGTACAAAGTCGTTAGATTCGAGAGAATCATTTCCTACATAGCTGAGACTATCTTTATCGGTCTCAGGACTGTTTGTTTTTTTGCTGTTGCAAGAGCTAACAGATAGAGCAGCAATAACAGCTGCTGTCAATACCAATTTCTTTTTCATACTTTATTGCTTTTTATAAAATCTCTATATGGTAGCAACTACACCGTTGGGTTGTTGTCATGTATAGAGATTGCTTGTCATTACTATAGTTATTGTGATATGTCACGTGTGAGATTTGTGAATCCTATCACAAAGCAAAAATACATCTTTCTTTTCTTATTTACAAGTTTTTCGCTCTATATTTAAGAAATATTATTTATTGACATTTCTTTATTTGCTAACAACCTACATGGACCATGAAATCATCATCTCTTTTTCTTTTGTGTATTGGGCAGGAAGGCTGCGATGACTCCGAGTAGCGGAAGGAAGGCACTCACCTGGAAGATAAACTCGATGCTGGTCTTGTCGGCAAGCCATCCGAAGAAAGCAGATCCCAGACCTCCCAGTCCGAACATCAGTCCGAAGAAGATGCCTGCTATCAGGCCTACCTTATCGGGCATTAGGTCGGTGGCATAGACAACGATAGACGAGAATGCCGAGGCAATGATTAATCCTGCGAGGAAAGTACAGATGATGGTCCACGTGAGGTTTGCATAGGGCATGATGAGCGCAAATGGTGCAGCTCCAAGGATAGAGAACCAGATGACATACTTTCTGCCGAACTTGTCGCCCAACATACCTCCTGCCACGGTTCCGATGGCAAAGGCTGCAAGGAATACGAAGAGGCAGAGTTGTGAGGCTCTTACCGAGATGCCAAACTTGTCGATAAGGAAGAAGGTGAAGTAGCTTGTGATACAAGAGGTGTAGAAGTACTTCGAGAATATGAGTAGCACAAGGATGAGTAGTGCGCCATATTTTGCCCGCTTTGAGATAGCGTTGTTTGTGGTGATGTTCTTCTGTGGATGTGTCACTACATAGGCAAGACGTGCCTTATACCATGCCCCTAATCTAATCATGATGAGAGCTGCTGCTAAGGCGGCTAAAGCAAACCACGAGATGGCTGCCTGACCAAAGGGAAGGATGATGAGGGCTGCGAGCAACGGACCTATAGCCGAACCACCGTTTCCTCCCACCTGGAAGATAGACTGAGCCAAGCTCTTTCTACCTCCCGATGCCAACTGTGCCACACGTGAAGCTGTGGGGTGGAACACGGAGGAGCCCAAGCCCACGATGCTTACAGAGAGTAGAATCAGCAGATAATGTTCTGAAAAAGCCAGCATGAGTAGCCCTATCAACGTGAAACACATACCCACGGAGAGAGCATAGGGGCGCGGATGCTTATCTGCATAAAGTCCAGTAAAGGGTTGTAGGATGGACGATGTCATCTGAAACATCAGGGTGATGATGCCTATTTGGGCAAAGGAGAAGTCGAATTTATCCTTGATGATGGGATAGATGGAAGGAATGATCGACTGTATCATGTCGTTGAGGAAATGCGAGATGCCACAAATGACAAGTATCGAATACACCGTCCCCTCCATCTTTGTTGGGTTTCCTTTGATTTTGCTACCTATTGACTGGATATTCATTTGTTGATTGTGTATATATATATATATAATTATGTTTTCTTTTGCTTCTTAGCCTGTGTGTTACAATATTATCGGTACGACCTCCTCTTCGGATGGCCAGTGGGGCAGATAGAGTAGTGGACGAGGCGTACCTCCCAAGCCAGTCCAGTCTATCCGTTTCACGAAGTCAAAGTCGGGAGGTCCGAAGTCGAAACTGCGGCCAAAGAGGACGATGGCACCTCGGCTTTCGTCTATCTTCCACAGGCCTCCTCCGTAGGGACGTTGTTCGCCTATTGTCAGCATCTCGCGATGCAAATAGACGTGTCCAAACTTCAACACGCCTTCGTCATTGATGATGAATTTCTGAAACATAGTCGTCTTCTTTAGTTTTTCTGTCGTTGCTCTTTTGAGTTATATATTTTTTTGTAGACATGTTATCTTATAAAAGCGACTGCTACTACCACAACTTCTGTTTAGTAGCAATCGCTTCTCTATAATTTAGCTACCATCGCTTTTTTATAGTCTTGTGGCTTGTAGACCTTTATTTCCAGAACAGTTTGTCGATAAATTCATATCGTTTTTCCATCTGAGCATCAGCCTTTACTATTGTGTTCTCGTCTATCTGGAGCACAGGGGCGACAGCCTTTCCGTTGGTGGCAGGCCACTCAGGAAGACCGAGTCCATTGGGGTTGCCCGTCTTCACGAAGTTGACGTAATACTGGCTGAAGATATCGCTAATCATATAGTCGGCAGGTTGCCAGTCGTATACATGATTGGTGGGCAGCGTGCCCATAGCATACTCGATGTCGGCAGAGTGGACAGCACCCTTGTCTTGTGGGGCTGGCGTTGCACCCTCCTCAGCGTCTACTACGCCACCTGCCAGACCTGCCACCTTACCCTTGATAGCCATTGCTGGTCGAGGATGGCAATAACGATAGCGGTAGACGGGTTGACCGCCTGTCAGCTTGTGCATATTGCCCCATTTCCAGGTAGAGAAATCGAGGAAGAGATCGGAAGCCAAATCCACGCCAGGCTGTTCCAATACGTCCTTGTCGCTCTGTATACCATAGAGGGCGAATATCTCGTCAATGTTTTCTTCGCCAAAGGTAGCCTTGGCGCCTGCTTTTAGGTTTTCCACGGTGGGCTGTTTGCCAGCAAGCACAGCCCATGGCAGCATTTCCTGATTGTTGCCACCTACGAGTAGTGGTACCTTGACCTGAGCACCTTTAGCAAAGGTCTCCACAGGGTGCTCGGTGAGGAAATAGCCATCGATATGATAGGTAGGAATCGACTTGATAGAGGCCAGCTTCAAGAGCTCTTCGGCAGGGATGGCGCGAAGCTCGCTGAGATATTTCATGCCTATGTTTTTGCTTACTTTCTTGCCCGTCTTCTGAGCTATCTTTTGGGCGATATCCTGAGCTGTTTTTACACCCATCTGCTCAGCCTCTTTTAAGGTAGCTATCTTTCTGAATCCCATCACCGAACCACTCGAACCCATGGCTTGTGCAAAGAGTCCCTGGCAGAGTGGCGAAGCCATCAAGGCACTGACAGACATAGAGCCAGCCGATTCACCCACGATGGTGATGCGGTTGGGGTCGCCTCCGAACGCCTCGATATTGTCTTTCACCCATCGTATGGCAGCCACTTGGTCCATGAATCCATAGTTGCCAGAGCCTTTATATTCAGTCTCTTTAGAGAGTTGTGGATGGGCAAAGAATCCAAAGATACCCTCGCGATAGTTGGCTGTGATGGCGATGATGCCCTTTCGTGCCATGGCGTCGCCCGCATATCGTGCTTCGCTACCGCTACCAGCCATCAGTCCGCCTCCATTAAAATAGATGAGTACGGGCAACTGCTCCTTCATGGTCTTGGCTGGAGTCCAGATGTTGAGATACAGACAGTCTTCACTGTTTACCTTGGTGCCGAAGTTCATATCGCCGAAGAGAGGTTCCTGCATCGGGTTAGGACCATACTCCTTGGCTTCGCGTACTCCTTCCCAATGAGCCGCGGGCTGTGGTGCCTTCCATCTGAGATTGCCCACTGGAGGGGCTGCAAAGGGTACACCTTTAAACACTTTGATGCCCGATAGGTCTTTTCCTTCGAGGATTCCCTGGGCTACCTTCACTTGAGTTTGTGCCATCATTCCCAAGGTAGGGAACAAGAAGGCGAGTGATACGAATAATTTTTTCATCTGTAATATCTTTATGATGCTTTTCAGCATGAGGTTATATATTTGTTTTTAGGACGATGCTTTCGTTTAAGCATGGAGTTATCCGCTCGGTATCCGACCTAATTAAGTAGGGTGTTGTCCGTTCGGTAGTACAAAAATAAACAAAATATAGCAAGTTTATCTTGTTTGACTCCTACTTTTTTTATATTTTTGCAAAAATAAACAAACAGAAGAGTCTAAAGACCTATAAGATATACCATCATCATGATGGCAAGAGATGACCTTTATGAAGGAATATCCAGATACGCAAGGCTCTATGTGTCATGGGTGTGATGAGAGGGATATGTCAGGTAGTAGCATCAGTTGTATTGCGCTGATGTGCCTTCTCATTCTTTAAGGTTGATGTCTGTAAATTGCATGACTGAACCCACTTTAAAAATAAGCCTTACTTTTTAAAGTGGGTACAGTATATAATAAAGGTATAGGCAAAATACAGGCTACATTTGCTTTCATTTTTTATAAATCGGATAGAACTCCGTGGTATTCTTCCATCCCCACTTGCCATTCTTCTGTGGCGCATACTCACGTCCCATCTTAGCTCCCACTCCCCAATGTTGATTGAACATCACTTCCAGAAATCCACCATAGGCACTCTTGGGCATAAAAGGAGACATAATGATACTCCTCATATCAGAGGTTTTAGTAGGAACATATTGTCCGTAAAAACCAACTCTCAGCCAATCGTTTACTTGATAAGAAATATTGCCGCCAAAAGTAGCTTGATTAAAGTGTCCCAACCTATAAGCCCCCGTATTCACCTGTTGCACGCCCACATATGGAGAAAAAGCAAAACGTCCTAAATCCTGGTGATAAACAAGCATGACCATCTGCTTATCCATCACCCCAGGAACTTCCGTGCTGAAAGAATAAGCAGCCAAGGGGCCGATATTCACGGAAGGCAACGTATAGTGAGGAATCGCATTGGGAGCAATCTTTAAAGCAGTTTCATCCTTGGATTCTGAATAATATGAACTCCCCGATAAGACAGGAAATCCCCCAAGAGTTGGGCGAGAGATATTCGGAGTCATGACTTCCAGAGGCAAAGACGCTTTCGGAATCGTATCCAATGATATGCTCTTCACCTCCTGTGCTTGCAAAGGCAAAGCACATAAACAAACCACGAATACTATAGCTATTCTTATCTTCTTTTCCATATCCATTTCATTTATACATTTTTGTCTCACCATATCAACTTGTATCCGATACCCCTCACATTCACAATGCGAATATGTTCATCATCCGACAGTTTGTGACGGAGTTTGGTAATAAATACATGAAGGCTTCGGGTATTAAAGAAACTATCATCGCCCCATAATTCCAAGAGAATGGTATTGGTTTCCACCACCTTATTCTGATTATCCACCAAGAAACGGAGAATCTCTGCCTCTCGATGTGACAACTCCATGCTCTTACCGCCCAACTGGAGAATCTGCTGGGTGGCATTGAAACGATACTCCCCTATGTTCACCCATCCATCCTGCTTGGTATCTTGCCTACCTTTCTGAATGTTTTGCTGTCCCGTGGCAGAGACATTCGCTTCATCCCCCTCAAAGGCACAATGGCAAAGAGACTTGATGCGAATAATCAGTTCTTGTATGCCGAAAGGCTTTTTGAGATAATCATTGCCTCCTAATTCAAATCCAGCTACGACATCATTGACAGCAGAACGAGCCGTAAGAAACAACACAGGCGTATGCTTATCCATTTTTCTGATACGGCGAACCATCTCGAAACCATCCATCCTGGGCATCATCACATCTGCCACCAAGATATCAGGCTTCTGCTCCTCAAATATACGTAGTCCCTGCTCGCCATCTCCTGCCGTTCGCATCTCGAAGCCTTGCGCCTCCAAAGTATCACTCAGAATCATGGCAAGCGACTGTTCGTCTTCCACCAATAAAACTTTTATCTTGTTCATTGTATATTCAATCTAAAAATCGTTCCTTTTCCCAGTTCGCTCTCCACAGCCACCGAACCTTTCATTTTCTCCATCAAACTCTTCACATAGAATAGCCCAAGTCCATATCCCTTCACACTGTACTTATTTCCATTCGTCACTCGATAGAATTTATCGAAGATATAAGGCAACTTATCATGGGCGATTCCGATACCATTATCAGCCACGGTAATGCAATGACGAGTGGCATGTATGCGAATATCCACAGTATCACCTGAATACTTGATGGCATTGTCGATGAGATTGCTCACAATATTAGAGAAATGCATGGCATCTGTTTTGATGGTCAAATCAACTGGTTCTACGGATAAGGCAAAATGCACTTGTTTGTGTTCTACCTCTCCCGATTTTACCTTCAATTCATGTTGAAAAACGAGCGTTTCCAAAGCTTCCTTAACATTTACGTCCGCCATGTGCAATTGTATCGTTTTCCTGCGTTCCATGCTCATCGCCAAGATTTGCTCCACCATCCTACTGAGCCGTTGCAACTGCTCTTGGATAATACCCAAATAGCTACGAGCCTTGTCGGGATGTTGAATCATTCCATAATTGAGCATGGCATCGTTGGCGGCGTATGCCACGGCAATGGGAGTTTTGAGTTCATGGGTGATGTTGTTGGTGAAATCGCTCTTCATCTCATCCAATGTTTTCTGCTTGAGCATAGTATGGATAAGATACCAAAAAGCAAACCCAAGAATTAGCATGATAACAATGGAAGTAACCAAAATGCCTGTCATCTGTTTCAAGACCGCCATAGTGAGAGGATCTATGGTGAGCACATACTTTTCCTCGTTCGGCTCTCCCTCATTACTCACCACATATTGGTATCTGACGGCATCAGGCGATGGAACATAACCAGACGAAACCATGCTCTCTACGACCTTTATGCCACGCATGAATAGCACACTATGGGGATACTCCCCTTTTGCAGCATGGCTAACATTCACCAGACTATCAGACACCAATTTGTGAACCAACAAGCTATCATATACATGAATATCAGGGGCTGACAATTCATTCAGTTTGCTAAACAAAGCTTGCTGTACCAATGTATTCAATTTGCCCGAAATCATCAGCATCAAAGTTTGCTCCTGTGGATTATCACTCACTTCATGGCTTGAGGAATCCGAATAAACTTCAGTAATGGTTCTTCCTCCCGAAACTTTCTTTACCTGTACCTTTCGCATTTTTGAAGAACTTTCCGCATCATCCATAGCAAAACCTACATTTGCTTCCAAACGTCTATGAGGTGTATTTTCTGTAGAACGAAGTTTCTCCACTCGCTTCTCTATCTCCATGATATGGGCATAGCTCAAAGCAAGGTTAACTTTTTTATCCATCTCCTCCTTCTGCGACTGATAAAGTTTCACAAGCCAATAAGTTTGATAGGAGAAGACACCCACCAAAGCCAAAATGACTAAGATTGCTATATATTTAAGAGGTAACTTCATATCTTATACATTTAATAATACGCTTACAAATGTAAGCAAAAAAAAGAGAAAGAAGAGAATCTTTGGAACAAAAAATGGATTTGATAAGACTAAATAACACTTCTGGTAAGCCTATTTAATCTATGATCTTTGTTCATGATGCTGAAAAGCTGTAATTTTGCATCCGAATAAAAACAAAAAATGGCATGAAGAAATGGGTCATATTGAATGTTTGCTTGGCTATGAGCCTCGCTACATTCGCACAAAACAACACTGATAAAGAAAGCAAGGATAACAACCTCACAAAAGTAGATTCCCTACGTATGGACAGCATCATTCATGCCTTGCCCGACGTGATGGTAAAGGGCACTCGTCCTATTGTCAAGGTAAAGGGTGCAGCCTTGACTTACGACTTGCCTCAACTCTTGAAAGACCATCCTGTGGATAACGCTTATGAAGCTATTAAGCAGTTGCCTGGCGTTACAGAGGAGAACGATGCCTTGAAGCTCAATGCTGGAGGTGTAACGGTGATGATAGATGGCAAAGCCACCAACATGACTGACGAACAACTTTATGCGCTTTTGAAGTCCATCCCAACCAATCGTATTGCTAACGCCGAGGTGCTGTATAATGCACCCGCAAGATACCTTGTAAAAGGACAAGTCATCAACTTGCAACTGAAGCACAACCAAGGCATTACCGCCTTACAGGGAGAGGTGTTTGGCGGTTATACCCACCAAAACCGCAATCAATATACTGGGCGAGCATCCCTGCTTTATACCAACAAGAAGTGGGAAATCGATATGCTCTATTCTTTCCATCATGGCAAGAAGATGTATTATTATGACAATGAGTTTGCACACGACTTAACTGATGGTACATCCTATTCTTACAACATAAGGAATGACAATGCCAGGCGTATTCTGGAACATAACATCCGATTGGGCATCAACTATAATATCGCCCAAGACCATCAGATCAGTTTCGCCTACACCTTGCAACTCGAAGACAACAAGAAAATCTCAGAAGATAGCGGTGACTTCACTTCCCTCTTGAAAATCAACAGCAAGAGTCATCTTCATGATTTCTGTCTTGATTACTCCACACCATTCGGTTTCTCGGCAGGGGCAGAATACACCTATTATCAATCGCCAGACGAACAATGTGTGAAGAGTTCGTTCTTCAATGAAGGAATCAGTTATGACATCTCCAGCAAGCAGCATATCAACAAGTGGAATGTCTATCTGAAGCAAAAACATGACTTAGGCAATGATTGGGGACTGAACTACGGTGCCAACTACACAACCTCTCGAGACAAAAGTTCGCAAGAATTCTTGGATGGTGAAGGCTCTGATACATCAGATTCAAATGCCAACCAATCAGAAAACCAAGTTAGCTTTTATGTCGGAGCCAGCAAGAGTTTCGGCAACAAGCTCTCCATGGAAATCTCCTTGGAGGAAGAGTACTACCATACCCCAGCTTGGCATGAATGGAATCTGTTCCCAGCATTCTCTTTGACCTATCTTCCAAAGGCTGGACATATTCTGAAATTGGACTTGAGCAGCGACAGAGATTATCCAGCCTATTGGGCAGTCAAGAACTTCACTACATATTCTTTTGGTGGATATGGCAAGCTGGTGGGCAATCCATACTTGAAGCCAAATCGTGAGTACGAGCTCTCACTCACTTATATCTTGCACAGTCAATATATCGTGAGCCTCTTCATACAGAACGAGACCGATGGATTCCGCCAGTTGCCTTACCAGAGCAGCACAAAGAAAGAGATGGAATACAAAGTTATCAATTACGATCACATCAATGCGTTTGGAATGATGTTGAGGGCGCCACTCAATGTTTGCAGTTGGTGGAAGAACACCCTTACCCTCATTGGGGTCTATCAAAATGAGAAGAACTCCAACTTCTACGATTTACCTTTTGAAAGAGACAATTGGTTTTGCCAGGCAAAATGGAACGGCAACTTCATCTTTGGTAAGCATCTTCTCCTCAATCTGGACGGAAGCATCCGCACCCGAGCAATACAAGGAGTCATCGATATCCCAACATCGGGAGCCCTGAACGCAGCCCTCACCTGGAAGCCACTCAGCAATGACAAGTTACAAGTGAAGGCATACTGCAACGATATCTTCAAGACTGCCGACAACTATGTACACGATAACTACAAAGGTCAGCACGTGATCAATGAGATTCACAACAACCGCACCTTCGGCGTATCCCTCACTTATCGTTTCGGAGGATACAAGTCTAAACAGCATGAGGAAGTGGATACTTCGAGATTTGGAATATAATTTGCACCATAGTTCTTTTACAGCAACTATCAGCAGTACTACAAATTGCTTGAGGGAGCGGACAGAGGATGGTATCTGTTGTGGATTACATAGCTCGATGAAACCTATTGGGTGATTGGTGCCATGGTGAATGGATTCATCGCCCCATTGCTCATATTCGAGCTAAAGTAAGCCATCGGCTAACTCTGTATTGTGAGACTTCAAAGTTTTCTTTAACTTTGCACGAACATATTAATAAACAAAATATAGCAAGTTTATCTTGTTTGACTCCTACTTTTTTTATATTTTTGCAAAAATAAACAAACAGAAGAGTCTAAAGACCTATAAGATATACCATCATCATGATGGCAAGAGATGACCTTTATGAAGGAATATCCAGATACGCAAGGCTCTATGTGTCATGGGTGTGATGAGAGGGATATGTCAGGTAGTAGCATCAGTTGTATTGCGCTGATGTACCTTCTCATTCTTTAAGGTTGATGTCTGTAAATTGCATGATAAAATAACAACGGGAAAAATATGGATACAAGAATCATCATTTTGAGTGATAATCGTACAGACAACCCATTGCTACAAACGGAGCATGGGTTGTCTGTCTATATGGAGTGTGGAGTAGGGAAGTTGTTGCTCGACACAGGTGCTTCCGACTTGTTTATACGCAATGCAGAGGCGTTAGGAATCGATCTTCGCGAAGTGGATTACTGCTTGATATCGCATGGGCATAACGATCATATAGGCGGACTTCCCTTTTTCCTGCAACAGAATCAGAAGGCGAAGGTCATTCTTTCTTCAGAGATTCCTGGAGCCGAATATGCTTCCGTGCGCCGTTATCAACATTCCATTACGGGCGATGTCGATTTCTCACAGCATCGTGACCGTTTTATCTTCGTGAATGAAGATATGTGCGTAGATGACATTCACGTCTACACCCATCTTTCCAACCATTATGCCCAGCCCTTGGGCGACCGCACCTTGCTCATCAAAGATGCTCAGGGTGAGTATGTGCGCGATGCGTTTCGCCACGAATTGGCTTTTGTCATTGAGAATGTGCTCTTTACGGGCTGTGCTCATCATGGCATCTTGAACATCATGTCGTCCATCCAGCAACCAATCAGTCTGAGCGTTGGTGGATTCCATTTATTGGATAGCCATCTGAACGAACATTATGAAACGGATGAAGCGTTGCGCTCCATCTCTACGGCTTTGGCTCATCACTACCCTGATGTCGATTTCTATACTGGCCATTGTACGGGTGAACATTGTTATGACGTGCTATCACAAAGCCATCAGCTCAAGTTGCATCAATTCCGTTGCGGAGATGAAATCCGGGTCCTACCTTTGTAACATCTTGCACAATTGAGACATCGGCCATACTTGCATCTATACAGGTAGTCAATACTTACTGGAATCTACGGCTATAGAACTACTTGTAGTTCTCATCATCGTAAGAGATGATATCAAAGTCTTCTGCAATTTTTATAAGCCCGTTTTTTATTTTTTTGCCCAAAGTTAATGGCTTTGGCTTGGTAACTGGCGATTCTACAGAAACTTTTTCTGAATCTTCTGCGCTATGAGGGTTGTTCTCTTTCAAAATCTTAGTTGCCCCTTCTTCAGACTCTCTTTCTAACAACATGGCAACCTTCTTTGTATCATCAGTGTCATTGTCATCTATAGGTTCTGTTTCTTGCTTTTGCTCAGTTTTATCTGAATGTGCCTGAAAGTTGTCTCGAATAGGATGATAGAGCATGTCGATGATTCTTTGATAGTCTTCTTCATCCTTTGACGTAGAGGAACTTTCTTCTACCTCCTCGGACAACTCATTGTTGAGACCAGTAGCAAGAATGGTGACTTTGGCATCCTCGTCCAAACTGTCATCATCAGAGAGACCCCATATCACCTTGATGTCTGGATTCAATTCATCAAAGAAGGCGTCTATTTCTCTCATTTCCCGAACAAAGACTGGGTGTTTGCTGGAAGTATAGATATTGAAGAGTATGCGCTGGGCATTGCTGATGTCGCTGCCATAGAGTAGAGGAGAGTCCAGAGCATTCTTAATGGCATTCTGTACTCTTCCCTCGCCACTGGCTCTACCCATGGCCATGATAGCACCGCCGCCGCTCTTGATGGTAGTCTCGATGTCACGGAAGTCAAGATTGATGGTACCCTCTACAGTGATAAGTTCTGAGATGCTCTTGGTGGCATCGCTCAGCACCTTGTCTGCCAGTTTGAATGCATCCTTTACGGTTATCTCAGAGTCGGCATAAACATCACAAAGACGTTCGTTGTTGACGATGAGCAAGGCGTCCACGTTCTTGCGCATTTCTTCTACACCTTGTAGAGCCTTGACGATTTTTTTTCGCTTCTCAAAGTAGAAAGGAATGGTGATGATACCCACCGTCAAGATACCCATGCTCTTGGCGATGCCTGCGATGACGGGTGCAGCTCCTGTGCCGGTACCGCCACCCATGCCGGCTGTAACGAATGCCATCTTGGTTCCGTCATCCAACAGTCGCTTGATGTCTTCCTGGGTATTCTGTGCTTCGCTTCTTCCCACTTCAGGATTAGCACCTGCTCCCAAACCGCTCTTTCCGAGCATGATTTTTACAGGTACAGGGGATTTGGATAGCGACTGGCTATCCGTATTGCAGACGGCAAAGCTTACATTTACAATACCTTCTGAGTACATATTCTTAACGGCATTGCATCCGCCACCACCCACACCAATCACCTTGATGATGTTCTTGGTGGTGTCTTCAGTCTGTCCGAAATCTATAGGTGTCCAATCTTCTTTCATTATTTTAATATTTCAATTTGGACACAAAGATACTTATAAAGAGTCAGATTACCTATGAAAAAATAAACGCAAGCCTTGCAAAAGATGATTTTTCCAAGGAGTGAAACGATATATCTCATTCTTTTTTGTATTTTTGCAACCACTATGCAAGAAGAGGCAAGGAATATGACCGTAGAGGAGAAGGCCGCTCTGGTAAAGCAACTTTCCACCCAGCTTTTGGCAGAAGGAAGGACAGACCTTTTGCTGAAAGCCATCAGTGTGCCCGTATTGGAACAACTCCGTATTGAGGCGGCAAGGGCAACTCTCAGTCCTTTGGTCATTACGAAAAATTACCGTTTCTTGCTCCCTGACTATGGAAACAAGGAGGTGCAGCTAAGTCCAATCCACAAGGCTCTCTATCTCCTTTTTCTGAATCATTCGGAAGGAATAGAATTCAAGAATCTGGTGGATTATCGTGAGGAACTGCTCTCTCTCTACCGAAAAACCGGCAACAGAATCGACCTTGAAAAAATCACAGAAACAGTGTGTCGTCTGACGAACCCTCTTGATAATGCCATCAATGAGAAATGTTCGCGTATCAAGGCTGCTTTCTCCGACTTGATGGACGAATACCAGGCAGACTATTATATCATTAATAGCCACGTGAAGCGTCACCAAGGCTCTTCAATGAAGATATGGTTCGAGAGGTTGAAAATTATCAACCTCCCGAGGGAGCTTGTGATCTACCAATGTTGATCATTTCTGCTATCTGTTGTCACATGTCCTGCATTGGTCACTCAAACTCTTCACCCATTCATAATGACATGGTCTGGCATCGTCATAGTTTCTCCTCCACACCCAAGAAATATGCCCTAAAAATGAAAGTACTTGCGATGGTCATCGAAAGTAAGTGTTTTAATGTGTTTTTAGTAAAACGTCCACATTGTTCAGTGTCGCTGACCACACAAGCAGGAAGGTGGTCGCTATTGTATATTTCTTAATGACCCACAATGTGAGTACTTTGTGAAACCATAATAAATGGTGCTATCTAATAATCTATTGGTTACAACTCAACAAATAACCATATTTAAAGAACTGATAATTTTCTCACGTTCACCGCTGCCTTTTGTAGAAAGGCGCAAAAGCGGAAGACCATAACTTGAAAGGATATGGTTTTTCATCAAGTCGCGCTTATGTTGTTCCGTCTCGTCATTGTGATAGGAGTAGCCGTCCGTCTCAATGGCAAGTATAGGCTGCTTGCTCACTCGGTTGATGATGAGAAAATCCAGATGTGTGTTGTAGTTGGAAGCATACTTCAGTTCTTCTGCCGACATCATGGAAGTGTCTTTCACAATTTGACGCAAAGGAACATGGCACAGCACTTTCAAGAAACTATATGCGGCATCGGATGCCAATACTTCACCAATCAAGGAATAGGTCAGGTTCTCTGATACATACTCCGATATTTGCGGATGATTTTCGAGAAATGCCATTCGTTGCTCCGTATATTGTTCATAGAGATAGTCGAAGATGGAAGCCAACTTGCTCTCCGTCACCATGCAGTTATTGTAAGCGATATAGTCAAGCAAGTCCATGATGTTACTGTGCTTTTCCTGTTCGTTTCCTGTCACAACAAGACAGAAACGCTTTTGCGCTCTCGATACAGCCACGTTCAACATCTTGGCATCATCGGCAAACTCCGAAATCTGGTTGTCTACCACACTCATAATGATGGTATCTTCTTCGCGACCTTGGTATTTATGTATCGTGCCTGCCTTTATATGGTTCAGTTGATGGTTGAAAGCATCCACTTGATTATTGTAAGGCGTGACGATACCGATGCTTCCTACATCTGATAATATAGGTAGCACTTCTTCCTTCACAACATCTATCTCTCGTTGGTTGAAATTCCCAATGGCATGGTTGCCCTTGGCGGTCTTGAAAGCCGACAATACATTCTCCTCGCCTTTGTCTTCCGTCATAACCAACAGATTGCCACCATAGAATTTCTGGTTACAGAAATTGATGATGCGTGGATGGCAACGGTAATGCTCCCGTAACATCGTCTCCGTCACATTGGGGATAATCTTCAGCACCGACTCCAAGAAACTATATTCAGCACAGTCATAACCATCTGCGATGTTATATGGTTTTACTATCTCTCTGAGCTTCATGCGGTCTTCTTCTGTTTCTACATTCGGCAATTGCTTTGTGTCGCCCACAATCACAGCATTCTTAGCACAGGTAAGTGCCAAAGTGCCTGTATCTGACGACACCTGCGATGCCTCGTCCATGATGAGATAGTCGTAAGGTGCATCTCCAAACATACACGACCTTGCTGAGAAAGTGGTACTGAGTACAACTGGGTATTGTTTTTGGAACTCGTCAGCTTGAAAGCGCAAGTTATCTGTGTCGGCAAAGACAGCTCTTCCTTTCTTGTATTTGTCATGCAATGATGCCTCCAATAATGTAAGCGAACTGTCCGTGAGGGTCTTTGTCAGATTCTTGGCATCGTATGTTCGCAATTGCTGTTCCTTGTCAGCTATCTCGGCAGCAAGTTCCTTGCAACGATTGACATAATAGAGAATTTGCAGCTCTATTATCAGCGGTTGCAGATTGGCAGCATCGAAACTGAGCCGTATGTGCCATTTGTATTTGCACATCAGTTTCATCCACCACAACTTGATACGTTGGAATAAGCCAAACTGTTTCACATCCACACCTTCGGCTATGGACTGCAGTTTCAGCCAAAGCCAGATAACATGAGACGAGTTGGCACTGCGATAGGAATCTTTACAATCCGAGATGTCTTGTTCCAACTTAAAATGTTCCCATTCCAGTTCTACTGCTTGCAGTTCTTGACGCAATTCAGCCAACTTGTTTTGCAGGGCATACACCCTGTCAAGTTGATGGAGTGCGTCATGCAGTATCCGTTTTGTCTTGATACTGTCTTGCAAAGACAAGTCCCACTGTTCCAACTCCAATGGCAAGGTTGGTTGATTGGCTATGAAGTGCTCCTTGTTATCCTTGTTACCCAAAGCCGCTGCGATAAAGCCAACACCATATTTTTCCAACTTCTCCTGTACGTTAGTCGTGGCTGAATTGTTGTTCGACACCACCATTACAGTCTTCCCTTGTCTGACAATATTGGCTATGATGTTCAAGATTGTTTGCGTCTTACCTGTACCCGGAGGGCCTTGAATGACGCTAATCTGATGTTCGAAAGCCTTGGACACCGCTATCTTTTGGCTCGCATTGCAGCCGAATGGATATATCAAGTCAGAGTGGCTCAGTTTCTTTGGTTTGTTTTTTGCAGGATTGAGATAACAAGCGGCTGCCAAGTCATCGGCAATGAAATCCACCTTATTATATATACTCGCCAAAACCCCATTTGGATGCTGTTCGTCCTTGCCCAAAGTGTTAATGGTTGCCACATTCTTCATATAGACAAACACATCCTTGCTCACCGCCTCTTGGAGACAGGATTGAGTAACAACAATTCTGCCAGCTGCATCATCCTGCACAAAACCACTGTTGTAGATGACCCTCCAACAGGAATGTCCATAATTATCAAATCTCCAAATTTCGCGGATGCCATTCTGCAATTTGCCATCCACAAAGACCTTACATTGAATAGGGTCTTTCCATTCAGGATTGTTGAGCCAAACAACCTTATCACGGCCATAGTTGTAGGTGCGTTTGTTATTTTTAAAACGCACGCTATAACCATTGATACCATTTCTTTGTATGGCATCAATCTGTAAAGTCTTTGGTTCACCATTTAGTAATATGAAGTGTTTTGATAAGTCCATGCTATTTTGATATAACGATAAGCCAAAAGGAATTCATTTACTCCTCTGTTTTATTGATTGAAACATTAAACGCTTTGCAGCGGCGATTCTTCTGACTACAGCGACTAAGTGAGAAGCGACTAAACTTCTCGTAAATGTCCAAGCCACGTCCAAGAGCTATGGTCCACCCGGTATCTGTTTTGATGAAGCGGTCATGGTCTGCCTTGAAGTCGTAGGTAAACTCTATGCCCATCGGCAGCAGCTCGTCTGCCAAGTCGTTGAAAGAGTCTATCATCTCTGCCACTTTCTCGTCATCGTCATTCTGTGTGCTTAGATGAATCTTGACGGTGTCTTGTATAGTTGACACATCTTTCACCATTTGTATGAAATCCACCAAATTGTCGATCTGATACGGTTGACGTATGAAAGGATCTGTAATGTGTATTTCCTTTGCTGTTCGCAAATAATCACCAAACAAGTCTTTATAAGTCACTCCACTCTGGTTTTCTCTTATGGAAATAGTCTTGGCAACAAGAGGTTTGATGCGAGGACGTGAGCCAGAATGATTTAATTCCAAATTATCTTCCTTATCATTGTCTTCGGCATTCTTGTTAATCGATTTATGTTCGATATTTTCAAGTGTCTCCACCTTTACAGTTTCGCCTGTCTTCAACCAAACATATTCAAACTTTGCAGGTTCCGCACAGAAAGTGCTGTCAATGATATACAGCTGGTCTTTTACTCGCTTGCGCCCTTCAGCAGCAAAGTCAATGATTTCCTTAGCTTCCTCATCCGTTATCTTACCATCAGGATAGATGAGCTTCATCATGCCAGAGAACGTTTTACGGATGGCAAGGTGGTCGCGCTCAGAAAGCGAGCCATCAAACTTGGCATAATCATTCAGCAATGCCGTACAATCGTCATTGCGTAGAGCGTGTAACACGGCTGCTATGTAGTCTGTGATAAGACCATACCCCTTAGAGAAACTGTTCTTTTTCAGCATCTTGATTTCCCATCCAGGATTATACAGATGCATACGGTCAAGAAACGCACCCTTGATGAAGGAAGTAGGAATACTCTCAAACAGATGGCTGTTCTTCAGCATGTATGGCACAGTATGCTTAGTATTACCAACAAATGACATAGATGCACTTGCCTCATGTGTACCCTTACCACGGTTGAACGACTTGTTGGCAAGATAGTTCTGCATGGTATCGATGAGCACGGCATCCACGTTACGCCCTTTCTGCTGTTCAAATTCATCCCATGCAACAACATCCCAATATCCCACAAGTCCAAGAATCTCCTTGTTGCCTTGGATTTTCACAAACAATCGGGCAGATGTTACGTCACCACCACTTACAAGTACGCCATAAGGAGACAGTTCCTGGAATACATGAGACTTACCTGTTCCTTTTGGACCCAATTCCATGAAATTGAAGTTGTTCTCAACATGAGGGAGCAGACGAGCCAAAGTTATGAACTTCTCACGTCGGTTCATTGGCTCTGGATTCAGACCCACTGTATGCATCAGAAAGTCTATCCATTCATCAGTTGTGAAATTCTTTCGTTGGTCGATATAGTCTTGCAGGTCGATGTTTGAAATCTGAATAGGCTTCAATGTCTGTATTTCCCATCTCACCTTGATGTTCTCGCCACTGATATAACCCAGTGTGATGATGCACCACACACCGTTGCCGCTCAATAGCTTCGGGTTATGGCGCACATAGTCGGTACCGATAGGAACACCTGACAGTCCAAGATTGGCAAAGGTGGCCTGATATTCATCATTTCTCTCATTAAGAACGACCGTCACCTTATCTATGATACGGTGTTGGCCATTTTCACGTATGAGTCCTTTTACAGATTCAGCTTCCGCACGGTGCACATAGTTGTTTTGGATAACCAGTTTCACCTTCTCTATACCTTCGTTTATCACCTCCTCGTCATCGCTGGCGCAATACTGACCAAGAAGGTATTCCAACACGTATGTAGGCACTGGAAGCCCTCCCTTCACAAGGAACGCCAAGTCTTTTCTGACGACCTTGCCTATGAAGCAATCCATTATTTTCTGTTGTAAATCCATAAACTTTGAAGACTAAATTAGAAGTCAAAATCATTTTCTATCAATGTGTTGTTTGTCACATTCTCCTTTATTATAGGGTTCAATTCGTCTGTGGCATCAAACACTTTCAGTTGCAACACCTTGGCATCAACATTCTTATTGAGCGTGAGGTCCACCTGTATCTTTCTGTTGTCCAAAGACGGGTCTGTCTTGTCGAGAAGAATATCCTTGACTGGCGTAACCGGCACATCGTTGTGATACAGAGCAACCTTTACGGGGCGCTCCTTCATGTCCATAGACACAGCTTCTGTTTGCAACATCTTGAATCTCAGGCGTGAGGCTTGTATCGAAAGTCGTCTGTCGAGAATCATCACGCCCACCGGTTGCTTATTGTCGTCTCTTTCCAGACGGCTTGTTATTACTGGGATTATCAGTTCCTGCAATGCCGCACCGCCATGAGTGAACATATAACCACCTGATGGAGCCGCAAACCGGTTTGTACCCATTGGAACAGCCACCATCACATCGTCAACATTAACCATGCCCGACACCTCGTTTAGTGGAAATTTTACCACACCGCTTACTTCGTCTTTCGATTTAGTAAGATAATAACGTGTGCTGCGTTCAAGACAGTCTTCTTCTATTTTGTGCTTGTCCTTGTCGGCAAACATTATGTCGTTGAACAGGAAGCCATGGTCACTTATTATATAGACTTCCGTCACGTTGTAAGAGGCATGTATCTTGGGAATCATCTTTTTCAGTTCGTTGATAGCTTCCCTGCAACTGTTTACTATCTGCTTGGCATTGCCGTCATGTCCTGTCTTGTCAATGACATCGTGAAAGATATACACCAACGGATGCTTGAATATCTCACGGTTCTTCTCCTGGTTATATTCCGCCACTGTTTCAAACGGCACACATACGGCACCGTCTCGATAGACTTGCAAATGCTCTGAACGTTTCTGTGTCGTGTTGAGAATTTGGTCGTCTACAGCCATGTCTTGCTCTTCGCCCTTACCATAGAGTTTCAGTTCACGATGTGGAAGCAACGATGGCTTACAGTATTTGGTTTCGGATGGAAGCATAGCAATGGCTGGTTTCAGACTTGCAATATGTTTAGATTTTGCTAGTTCGCCAATAAGCTCCTGTGCCACCTCGTATCTGAGTGCGTCACTCACAATCACAGCCACTTTCTTCTGTACCGACTTTATTTTCTCGTCATAGAAATTGTATTGGCGCAACATATGAACCTCGTCCATACCTCCAGTTTCTTTCAGACATATAGTCCACTCCAGATTAATCCGGTTGCAAAGTTTGCTGTAGTTTTGGTCAAGACCACGTTTCACCTTCTGTATTGCGTCAAACAACTCGCATGTTGGATCTATGCCAAAGTAAGTTTCGTTCGCCTGACGGTAGTATTGGTCAATAAAACAATAATCCGATTCATATTTTATAACATACTCGTCGGCTGTATTGAGCGTTAACGAACCGAGCGTGAGAGCCTTCTCGTAAAGCCTTGCCACGATGACAGCATAATCCATTACGGCAGTCATCATAGAGTTGTCGCTATGTTTTAGCATCAATTCCTCTATTCTGTTGATAACTTCCGCAGGTTCCGTTTCAATCTTTTCCTCCAAAAGAGTTTTAATAATCGGCACGCAAAGTGCTTCCGGCAGATAATAGTAGTTGGCATCCGTACCATACCAACGTATGATGTCAGCATCGCGCACTTCGCTGCCCAGTTCATCGAAGAGTTCGGTGAGGGCTTCTGTTGTCTTTTCTTTACTGAGAGCCAACTCTAAGATGCGGTTCATATGCTGCAGGGCTACACTGTCAGTAATTCTTGTTTGTTTGTAGTTGTCCGCAGCTATCGGAGCAAGGTTTTGCACTATGACATTGTACTTGAATGCTTTCACAATATGTGCCACCTTTTCTTTACTGTCATCATTAAACGACACGCCGAAAATGTCAGTAAGATGCTTGCCCAAAGACTCCTGGACATCCTTGCAGCCTCGCAGCCTGACGTAGAAATCCCGTTGTTTATCGCTCTCACATTCTCTGCCATACAATAACACTTTAAGGATGATGCTATCCCAATCCAATATACTATGCGCACCCATAAAGCTGCTTATGAAACCACGCACCATGATGTCGTATGTTATACTGCCGTCCTGGTAATATGGCATGAAGAACCGCAGCATCTTGTCTGACTGTAAAGAGATGACATTTCGCTCTACAAATCTTACCAATTGCCCGTCATTTGCAGGCAGCCCATATTGCTGAATAAATGCTGCATAATCTTGGCTGTGATACTCCATGTTGGCAGCAAGCACATCCATTAGCGGGAACGATGCCTGTAGTGCTTTCTTTTTCAACGGACTATCCTGATGGCAGAAAATGACAACCTTGTCATCCTGCCAATCATTGTCAAGGCGATATTTTATAGTAAACCAATCTCCCTTGAAGTCCACATATCGATAACCAGGTTTCCATTCCGCACTTTCAAGTTCAGCAGTCGTAAACATATCCACAGAATCTTGAAATATGAACAGAACTTTCAGCTCTGCGTCACGATTGAAATATTCGTATATTTTCTTTTGCAATTCGTTCATTTATTAAATATATTCATAAAGCAATTAAAAATGCACATTAGCCATTAAATTGTAATTTCGCTTTGTTTGTCACCAAATCTGTGAATGGTTTCATTTGAGGAAATTCTATGTTAGCAACCTTGTTTGAATAAAGAACCTGATATGTTGATTGGGGGTATTGGAAATCAATCTTTAATTGTCCTTTCTCGTTTGGCTGAATTCCTTTCACTATGCATGTATTGTATATATAATGTGTGTAGGGAAAACAAAATTGCCTATCATTAAGTGTTACATTTGCAGGACTTGTTTCTGTAGTTACTATTGAAACTGTCTCATTAACCTTTACACTCTGGTTAAATTCACCAAATTGTATATCTGTTGCAGAGAAAGTGAAGCCATCTTTTTCATACTGCTCTGTAATACACTCATGTTTAAGAAATGCGACTATCTTTCTTGAAACATTATAGTTTTCCTCTGTACATCCATAATACTTGCTGAATTTGCGTCCCGTTGTACATTCAATAAACTTCACATTCTTGTAGTATTCCTTGAATGCCAAGAAATTATGTTGTGGAATCGTTTGCCCTGTTTGTGAAAAAGTGAATGCTTTACCTAATAGTTCAGGGACAGCAACCTCTTTGTTTGAAAACAAAGCAATAGGAAATTCAATCCATTTAATAGCCATATCATTATCCGTGTAGACCTTCTTAAAATCCAATCTGAAGTTTATAGTACAGTTGCTTTCTAATAAGGTCACTGTGAATGTAATGGTATAGATATGGCAATCCGCAAAAATCAAAAGTGTCTTACTATTCAACCTAAAACAAGATGCCTCCACAAGTTCAAAAAAATCAGAGTCGTTTATTTTAAAACTTAAAGGCATTTTTTGTTCTGTCGGACCAACTATTAATGATTTGAAACTCTTGTTCTGAACAACGCCATTTACAATATGGGAACAACGTAACAAATTTTCTCCAGACAATTTAAAACATGGAACATTGTGATACAGTGAATCCTCAATAATTTCCCCATATTTTGCAAAATCCATGCTATCAAACATGGGTTTACAATCCATACCGACAGTAAATTGTATTTTCTCATCAAAACCATTCTTGTCAATAGGACTTACACCTACTATTTTGTTTTCTCCATTTTCACCAATTGTTATTTTGGGCAAATATTTATGAAGATGACAATAACGAGCATAAGTCGCTGGAGATAGATTTCCGTGACGAAAGTCATCACTTACGTTTTCTGCAAGTTCTTTTGTAAGTTCTTTTAAGAATGTCGAAGCCACAGAATCAAAATATTCAACCTTCATTTTTTTCAATTGCTCTTTCTTACTCTTAGATAATCCTGGAGCAATTAAAAACATTTGTTTTTGGTTACGATTTATGTTCTTTGAAATTACATTTATAATATCTATAATATTGTCATCATTAAGACTATAACCAATGAACAATATGTGTTTAGTTAAGAATTCATTTTCAACCATATTCCACATGGATGGATTTGGACATTTTTTCTTGAACTTTGAGTAGTCATTTTTTGTCAGAACTACTGAATCTGGATCTGTAAAATCTCCATGTACCTTAAAGATAGTAGTTGCCTTTGTTAAATAGGCACAGTCCTTGTCCGTCCGAACAATATTTATTTCATTGTTAGGATAAGAAGCCTCCAATGTCGTATCATAATTCGTCGTAAAGATTTTATGAAAATGTGGAATTTCCGCAAGCATTTTGTGATCATTCATACATTCAAAATTGAAAGTAAATGCCTCTTTCATAATGGTTATTAAATCGTTGCGACTACCTCCACAAATGTTTTCAACAAAAAAGTCAGATAATTCATCAAGAGCATCCTTTTCATGCTCATTTTTCTGATTATCATCATCAAACTGGTCTAATATCAGTTGCTTTAGTTTGGACACAGAAGGTGCGCCAGTTTCTATAGAGAAACCGGCACCAATGAAGAGCGAGACTTTTTCGTTTCTAACTAATTTAATAAGTCTTTCGAACATATAAATTATTCAATCATTTTAATTTCTGTAATACATCGCCAAACTTAGCATAGTTCACTACTACGCCATCGTCAAGGTCGAAGGCTATCTGCTTGTCAGCCACTTCATGCAGACGGTCATGATACTCTCGACATTCTGCTATTTGTGTGTTCAAGCGGTCGAGTTCTCGGCGTTCGGCTGTGCTGAGGTTGGCTGCATTTTCTTCCATTTCGCTTTGCTTCTGCACAAGCCACTCTATGTGTGGCAGCAGATACTTTGTGCGGATTTGCTCAGCTGTATAGGGTGTCATGCGATGCATGTAAGCGATACACTGGAACGCACCCTTCTTTGAACTGAAAAGCCAGTAGATGGGGCGGTTCTGATACATCTTCTTGTGATATTTCCAGAAGTCCTTAACGAAGAAGTCATCAATGGTCTTACCAAGGGCGGCTTCTACGGTGTTGAGGTTCTCCACCAGCCGTTCCTCGCCCAACACAACAGCCAGCCATTTCTTGAAGCGAACCGTGGCATTGTCAGCAAAGTCGGTATTCGATGCCATCAACGGAATGATACCGTCGTCGTCGATTTCAAAACGAGAGTTTGGCACGAGAGCTTCATACTCTTTTACTCCATCGCCTTGGTTGGCAAGGATGAGACCGGGCTTGTCGATGCTATAGCGCCCCATCATACAGCCAACGGCATAGCTGATGAATTGCTTCACGATTACGTCATCGTGCCATACTATATGTTGTTTGTTGTTTTCTTCCATAATTTTGTTCTATATGAATTGAACGTTTTATTCTTTCACTTTCTTGTATATGACTTATTTCTATTGCCACCATGAGCTTCCAAATAACCGAACTCTGTCAGTTGGCGTAGATAGCGTTTTGCTGTGGTTTCTGTCAGGCCCAATTGAGTGACAAGCTGCTCGGTTCTGATTTCTTCTTTGTCGGCCATGAAAACTACGATATCGGTTAGTTTTCCTGCTAAAGTTGGCTTTATCGACCATTTATCGACCATTTCTTGCAGGATTTCTGTTTTATCGACCATTTTCTCAGATGTCGATGCAAGGAACTGGTCGATATCTTGTTGCAGATGTTCGCAATGTAGTTTCGCCATACAGTTGATGAAGATGTCTGTGTCCTCAGCTTCCCTTGTGTCAATTAGCGCTTGTATGTATTCAACTTTGTCTTCTTTATATACCTTTGTTGGCAACACATCATATTCCATTTGCAGAAGGTTCATAAGCAGACGGCTCGTTCTGCCGTTTCCGTCAGCCCATGGATGGATGGTTACAAGATGGTAGTGCGCCCAGAAACTCAGTTCGTATATAGCCAATTCGTCTGTCGTGTCTATTGTTTTGCGGCGTTTGTTCAGTTCCTCGCAAAACTCCTTCAGTTTCATTGGCACCTTCATCCAGTTCATATACGACCGTCCGCCGGCACCAGCTGTTACATTCAGTTTGCGAAGCTCACCTTTCGAAGCATCAAAGCTACCGCCTAACGCATTGTATTCACCGCCAGTACGAGCCATTACTTTTGCAGCAAGAGCAACAAGAGATTGTACGCTGATGACCTCATGTCGCTTTATCCAAATGCGGCCATAGTCGTAAGCCGCTTTCAGATCGAGGTTCATCAACTGCTCTATCATAGGCTTTCCTTTAGCCGTGATGCCCTCGTCGAAGAGCAGCTGTGCTTCCACCTCCGTCACAGTGCTGCCTTCTATGGCTGTACTATGAGTAATGATAGAGTACAGATAGAACTTTTCGTAGTCTATCTGATCTGTTATGCCCAACTCCCTATGGCGTTTAAGCAAACGTTGCATGATATCTTTTATCTCTTGTTTCATTGCTTTCTTTGTTCTAATGTTGAGGATTGATGGCTTCCACATAGCTCAAACAAGCTTGGCTCTGCTCTCACTCAATCGAAATCTCTCCCTGCTGGAGGATGGTGATTTCATTCAATGGCACATCGGGTGTCAGCTCGTCTTGCAGACCATAGATGTCGATGAACTGGCGGTTGAGTTCTTCCTCGTTTTCATGGAGCTGCTTGAACTTATGCTCCCACTTCTGCTTGTATTGCTCTATGCGCCATGCCAAACTGTCAAGCTGTGGAGCAGCAGGGTCGATGCAGAGGTGTTCGCCAGTCTCCTTGTAGTGATCCTCAACGAAGTTGTTGATGTTGTCCATGTAGGTCTGCTCGTCTACTGACAACAGCTCGTTGCACTTGAAATCCCAAGAGGTTTCGTGGGAGTCCCAGTCGGATTTAGAGATTCTAATGTTTTCAGTTGCTTCTTGTTTTATATTTTCCTTATTTGTTTTTATCAATGGCAGTTTCCCCATAACACCAGCACCATAATTTACTGTAGGGTTTAGTACACTTATAATATATTCGGCAACATATGAATTTACAAATGCAAGAATATATAAACCATCTTCAGTAGGGAACATCGATGAACCAGCCGAATCAAATAAAGCTCCATAGTCAGAATATCTTGCAGATAGTTTATCTGATGATAGAGCACTCCAAGTTAAGCAATCTGTGAAATATCTATTTTCACTTCGTATCTCTTTTGTATAACTTCCACCATTATAACGTTTTATAATAGCGTCTTTAATTTCTGAACCATCATTATACCAGTTAATAACGATGCCATTTAATCCATACCATTTTCTATATCCGCCACCTTTATTTAGTATAAACCATTTTTTATCGGAGTTAATTGCGTCATTCTTATTCTTATAGTTGATACCAATCTTATTGGAATTTACTTCATGCCATATTCGTAGGAAACGTGCATTGTCTGTTGTTGCTAATCCTTTTTTAGGAGTTGCTTCTTTTTCTAAGTTAGAATTATTAAATGCAACTTTTAATTTTTCACTCATCCAATACCCCATAGCACATCCCGGGATCTTCTCAAAGTTCATCTGCTCCACATTAGGATAATAAATGCGGTTGCCATCCTCATTGCCATGAATATGTGATAAGAACAGTTGCTCTTTATCCGCACAGTTCTTGCCATCAACAAGACGATAGTACACACCGCCTTGCTCAACAGGCAAATGCTTGCTGAGTACAAAAGCAGTATTCTGCACCACCTCACCCGAAAGTTCATCGAAAGTGCGAGGACCAAGATGCAGCATATTGTCGATGGTATAGTGGGTCAAGAATTGCTTGCGCAGTTTCTCGAAAGACGAAAGGAACATCCAGCTTTGCATATTGATTTGCGCCATTTTGCCGTTTGTCGCAAGACGCTCCATGCCCATCTGCATGAATACAGAGAAGAGGTCTGCTTTAGCATCAGTATAGTTATCCTTAACATATTTGCTCAGTACATCATCAAACCTTCCGCTGCCCATATACGGCGGATTCATACAAAGCGCAGCATATTTTTGGGTTAATGCAAGGATGATGCGCATATAAGGCATCAGCAGCAGAATGGACGAAGGCACAATCTCGCCATTAGCCAACTGCTCCTCATACTCCTGTGTACGAACCATCACGGCATTTCGGGTCTGCTCCGAAATGTCGAACTTCATGATGCTGCCAAGCGTGTCGGCATGGTTCATCAAAAGAATGGCATCGGTAAGTTCCTTCACCATGTCGGCATTGCCACCCAACAGATAGTGAGGAAGCGTTTCTTTGAGATATTCCTCTGCATTGCAAGTGTCGTCATCGGCAGCAATTGCCTCGGCTATAGGTCGTGGCATGTCGTAGACGCGCGGCATCACCTTGCCGTCGAGGAAACTGTTGTCCTTTTGGCAAGCCTTCATCAGGAGGGCAAACGTGGCAAGCTGTTTGGCGCGGGTGTCGAGGTCGATGCCAAGGACGTTTTTGCGAAGGATGCTGCAGATAGCCTGCGAGCGGCTATAGCCTTCCTCCACATAAAGAGTATAGAGCAAGTCGAAACACTCGTTGAGAATGTGTCCCGAACCACAGGCAAGGTCGGCAACGGTCAGCTCCGCAAGATCAGAAATTAGTAGGTGCGGTGTCTCACCGTACGTTGCGACGTGAGACACGTCGCCTACTAAGTATTTCCACTCGTCCTTCGCCTCGCAATACGGATTGTTGTCGATATAGATGCGTCCCACGGTGTTCTCCACCATATACTTCACAATCCAGTTGGGCGTGAAAATCTGCGTAGCAGGAGCAATCTCGTCGGCATCATACTTGCCCTTCTTTGCAAAAGCCTCGTCTTTGCGGTCGGAGATATAGAACTGATAGAGCCAGCCGATCAGTTCGGCAGAGCGGAAATCATCGTCTGTGATAAATTCAGTGTCGTTAAGCATACTCACAAAACCACCTTCCGCCAAAATATTCTGTGGCAGAAGCAACTCTGTGTAGTCGGCAATGGCTCCGAAGCACTTGTTGATGATCGGATTCTCATGGCAATAAGCCACTATCAGCAAGGCAAACTGCTCGTTGGTCTTGCTGTCGTCGTCAAGGAGAGCCATCAATTTGTCATGCACGTCGGCTGCCATCTGAGGCATACGTCCCTGCCGCGCCTCACTCACGATGACCGGCACACGCACCTCTTCGCTTTCGTAAGCCAAGACAGGCGAAATGAAGCCCTGCTTCTGCATGATGCGGATGGCCATTAAGCGGTTGAACCATGTGTAGGCAGCCTCTTCTGCCACCTGCTTGATGCCGCGAGCGTGTATGTTGCTGTAGAGCGACATCCAACGACAGTAAAAATCAGTCGTTACGGTGTCGCCCATGAACACAGCACCGCCCTCCATCTTCTGGGGCATTTCAGAAGGTGTACCAGTCTTCAGGTCGAAGCCTATAGCCTGCAAGCGGTTTTTAACGCCCTGCATCAATATATTTCGAGCCTCGGTTGCGAAGCGTTTTAATCTGTTAGTATCCATATTATATAGTCCTATCCTATAATAATGTCGTTGTTGTCATTTATGTACTGCATAAGTTCGGCTTTCAATCCTGCCAAGTAGATGTCCACATCAGCCTCTGAACGCATTGGCTTGGTGGTATGCGTATTGAGATGCACAATCTTGCGCATTCTTGGCTTGGGTTGAGGATCGGCAGGATTTGATGTGCTGCCACCATTGCCACCTGGAGTTGATGGTGGAGGCGCAGGAATGGCACTGTTGATTTTCTTCATTTCCTCCTCATAGAAATCGCGAGTGTCCGCATTGGCCTGCAACGCATAGAAGTTGGAGGTGCTTGTTTTCAGCGATATGGTGATGTCACGCTTTACGAATTTGTCACGCGGCACATTCACCTCGTTGGCATACTGTTCAAGTTCGTCGAACACCTTGTTGTAGTTAGCCTTAATCCTTTCGATGAGGTGGGTTTTGCACTCGCCCAACTGGCCATTCAACGTGCGCATCATCTTCATGTAAGACGGCATCTTGTCCCACGGCTCCTCATCGGTAAGTATGGCACGTATAGCCACTGCAGTCGGTTGTTGTTCGTCGGTGAGGAAAGCGAAGTTGTCACGATTGTCATCAATAAACTTGCGCACCTTCTCGTAGTTGGGGAATTGGTCGTTATGGAACGAGTTGATGTTCTTGCAACGGTCGAAGAGACGGCAAGCCTCGTCGCGTGCGTCGATGATGGTTTGGAAGAACTTCAGATGATCGCGCTCCGTGAGCCAACTCTCCATCAAAGTGACAGCTTCGTCGATGGTATGGACAAAGGGGCATCCGCTAAGTTTATGAGAGAGACCACGATAATTTTTCAGAAGTGTATTGAGCTGACTGTCGTCAGTCTCCTTGCAGTTGCGGAACAGCTCTGTGCTATCATTGCTGCCCTTCACCGACATCACGTTGAAAATGTGCTTCCAAGCATCAATGAAGTCATTAAGCACCTCCTGCGATATGGCTTTTGCTTTCTCCACAGTGAACTTGTTAGAATCGCGCACGATGTTACGTGCAGTCTCCTCACGACTCACGTTGGGATTGTTGTTATAGTTGAATGCATACAGATGGCGACGTACCAGTTCATTGAGGAAATAGATGGTGGCATAGTCTGACCATCCGTAAGGCACCTTCGAGAACTGACGGACGACATCAGCCACCGTCACGTCGTGAGGCGAGCGGTCGAGCCAGTCCTTGATTTTCTTCTCCGGAGTGCTGAGCGGCATATTGGGCAGCGCAGGATCTACGGGGCGCAGAATCTTTGCCGAAAGGTCTGTTCCATTCTTCGGTGTCTCGCCACTGCAGACAAGCATAGCAAACGAATAGAGGGTCTCCATGTGGCAATTGAGCAATGCCTCGTAACGTTCGGTTTTCTTGGCAGTTCCAATTTGCGAAGCCGAGAGTACCGCACCGCATGAAATGACAGGACAGGTGTCAAGAATATGCTGGAACTGAGGCTTTATCTCCTTTTCGTATAGTTCCTTAGCACGTTGTTGGAATATCAGTTTTGTACGCTGGCGTTCTTCACTTATTGCAGGTTCTTGTGCGAAACGCTGCACACGACAGTAATACAGGAAGTTGGCACGAAGCTCAGCGTTGTCCTTCAACTGAGGATAGAGGAAATAAATGAGATGGGTGCCCTGCGACGTGTTGTTAACGCTGAAAGCAAACTGCTCGGCAGAGTCGGTACCAGCGGTTGTCACAAAATCAATACAGATGTCGGCGTTATTGCTAAGATAGTTACGCCCGTCAATGTTGATTCCCACATTGAACGAGCGTGTGGCAAACGTCTTCTTGTTGCTTGGATTTCCAAAATGACTAAAGAATATAGATTTCAGTTCATCGCTGTAAGTATTGCTGTCCACCTGCTGGTTCTTTATGAGTTGAGCCACCTTCGACTCTTCCTCAGTATAGAACTCATATATCTCACTTCCTGTCTCGGTTTTCGTCTTGCGAATAACAGCCTTGTCAATCAAAAACGCCAACACGGTGCTTACCTCATGCTTGATGGCAGCCTTACTTGCGTCCACTTTGGTCATGAGAAGCGTCACTATATTGTCTATTGTCGCCAAGAAGGAAGGTTTGTCAACATCCGAGAGGTTGCATATCATAAAGAGCACATACACAACACGACGATAGAACTCCTGTTTTTCCGGGTCAGCAATGTGTTCGAGTGCCTGACGTGCATTGGCAATGGCACGCTGACCAAGATGCTGCATGGAACCTTGGAACATGGCGCCAAAGAAGCGGTCGAAAGAGATAAACTCACCGACTTCCATATCAGCGGTTTCCTTAGCTATGGAGAAGGTGATGTTGATAAGCGAACGTTCATTTCCCTTCACCTGCTTATCGACATAGTTCATGTTGACAAACGAATCGAGCACCTTCATGATGAGCTGGAACTGATAGGGCACGAACGGATAGCAAGCAACGAAATCTTCCTTGCTTGTATATGCTTTGTACTGACTGGGCAATATGAACTGGGCATCGAGTTTCGCCTTATCCTTGTCGAACATATTGCCAAGCGTAATCTCGACATCACCTTTCTTTTCAAGAATACGCTTTTGGGTAATATACTCAGGCGATGTGCCTTGCAGCGATGCACGCACCTCGAAACGTCCAAGAATCTTGCCAACCTCATCTTCTGGATTGCTGGCATTACCACCCACATTGGTCACCACCTCTTCCAAGGTCTGCTGTGCCGTACACGCAATCCAGCAGCGTGACTCACAAACTTCATCGAGACGTTTTACCAGTGACTGAAGCTGAAGCAAGAGGTCACGGTGCTCGCCAATGAACTGGCTCACCTCATCGACGAAGAACAGGATGCGGAAGTTACGATTATGCTTATTCTCTATAAACTCCTTCATTTCTGCAGCAAATGCTTCTACCGAAACATTCACTTCGTTGTTGAGGATACGAGTACGTATGACATCCGTAGAAAGCGTAGGATCAACCTCTTTAGCCATTTGCAAAGCAAGGTCAAGACGACCAGCAGCAAAGCGCGAGATATTGCGCTCCCAATCATAACCCTTGCTCTTCACATATTCCTTGAACTCTTGGAACTTACCGTTGTCGTCAAGAGCCTTCTCAAGATACTGAGCCAGGGCAAGGTTGAACGAGTTGTAGCCGCGCTGTGCATTGAACTGGTTCCAGAAAATGGTGGTGAACGCTGTTGTCTGATCAGCATTCACGTCATGTACGTCACCAATGTTGAACATTACCATTTCAACATCAGCTTGTGACACATACCACTTCTGCAGTGACTTCAACTCAGAAACGGAAACTCCTTCTTGCTCCAACTTGGATATGCCGTTTGCATGGCGCATGAGCTCCTCTGTCGCCTCTATCAAGCGGATGAAAGCCATCTCACAACGTTCCTTGTTCTGTGAGAGACAATAACTGGCATACTTTAGGAAATGAGACTTACCCGAACCATAGTAGCCGTTGATCCATATACCGATATGGCTACCTTGATTCACCTTGATGTTGGTAAGTATGTTGTAGAGATTGATGACAATCTCCTCAGTGAAGACATATTCAACGATTTCGGTCAACACCGTCTCGTCTGTAAGGTCAGAAGCGGATACTGCCGGGTTTACCTTGCGGTCAAGCCCTTTTTCATACAAGTCCTTGAATTTCATACGCGATATATGGATTTTATTTATTAACTAATAATGTTGCACGATAGGTGTGCGAGTCTTCAAGAGTGTCAAAAAGAGAGAACGAGTTGCCCTCTTGATGACCTGGATAGAAGAGGATGATTTTGTAGCGCGACGTGTCGTTGTATTTCTCGTAGCGCGTGAGGAAGACGTTGGTGCGCAGATACGGATACATCTTGCCTATGCCGTGAATAAAGACATAGGGATGCTTGTAGCCATTGTTCGAATTGATGTGCTCGTCAATTTTCTGGCTTACAAAGCTGATGAAGCTGTCAGAGTTGGCCTCTGTGGTCAGTTCGTTTGTCACCATATCGGGATGTATCTTGTCTTCCTCAAAAGTATCATCCAACAACGATGTGTCGCCAAATTTTTCATTACTGAGATACTCACAGAACACCTTGAACAAATCGAGCACAAGAGCATCTACAAAGTTTGTAGGACGTTCAAGCTTTTCCTTGAATTCCTGAACCTGTCGGCGCATTTCGTACTCCTTGTTCGCAGGGTATTGGTATATATAGTAGTTGTAGAATATGTTGCCACTGTTCTCGTCTTGGAACTGTGGCGAGCACAGATATTCATACAATTCTGGTATAGTCATGCTCTTCATATCTTTTACAACTTATTTTTAATATCATTTATTTCATAAGGATAGAGAAGACAGGCTTCCATGAACCACTCCTCACCACTACGGATATAATATGCAAACTCACTTGCGTCAAGTTTAATGGCTGTCAGTTCATTGGTCTTTTCATTAAGAAGTCCAGACTGACGGAGTATAGTAAGATATGTGCTACAGCATTTGTTCTTTGTCATGTCCGACCAACTGTCAACAAACTCATCATGGGCAGAAAGCTCATTAAGCTCCATCAGAAGATCCTCTTTCAGAAGCTTATGGTCTATTGAGTTCCACTTTTTCATTGTTACATTAAAATGAAAATCAAACACGAGCTTGTAGGTCTTCAATATCGCATAGAACAACCCTGCACGTTGTCCTGCTTCACTCATATTCTGCCAAGTTTGCCAAAAGTGAGCAGGTACAGCAGCATATCTACGTTTGAATTCCACCACAAAGCGTTTGCGCGAAGCAATAGAATTAACCTGAAGAACTCTGTTGTTTTCAATTTCATCCTTCAGTAGCGATTCAGAATTGGCATCCGTCAGCAAAGGAAGTATGCGCTGAAACTCATAAAAGAGAAACGTGCACCCCGTGATGGTTGTGTATGGACTTTTATTTTTTTCTACCATTATATTCTCGTTCTAAATTATCATTCATCCTTAATAGACCATAGAAGATCCTTTGTATCAACATGCAGCACCTTTGCAATTTCCACCAATGTTTCAAGCGATGGCTGTGCTCTGTTGGTACACCATTTCGAGATTGTAGCTTCACCTTTATCAAGTTGCTCGGCAAGCCATCTGTTTGTTCGTTGTTGTTCAGCCAAAACGACCTTTATTCTGTTTAATCCTTTACTGTTAGCCATATTAACATTCATTTATGCTTCAAAGGTACTACTTTTACGAGTAAAAAACGAAGAAGATGTGGTAAAATTGCGTTATTAGGTAAAAGTTTTTCTCGATAAGTTTAATTTTTAACCCTTATTGTATTAAACTTTGTCTCTCTTGTATTAGATTCTCAAGTTTCGCATGTAGGAATTAAAGTGAATTTAAAGAAGTTAGAGGGAAGTGAAGGGATAATAGTGTTAAGGATTCGCCCGCCCAAAAAAGCCGTTGTCTTTTAACTTCCCGAACGACTGAAAGGAGTGATAACTTCCCTTAACTTCTATAACTTCACCCAAAAGCGAAAGTTCAGTTAGATTTAGAAGCATGACAGGGTCAAACACCTTGCCATCCTTTTGGGTAGTCAGATGCAGATGAGGACCAGTTGACCACACAGTGTGTCACAACCCAAGAAATATGCCCTAAAAATGAAAGTACTTGCGATGGTCATCGAAAGTACTTTCAACAGCCAACGAAAGTACTTTCATTGGCACTTGAAAGTACTTTCATTTTTAGGGCCACTTTTCTGCTTGTGTGGTTTAACGATTTTAGTTGACCACTTTAAGCTTTATTTGTGATATGAGTTGACTCAGTTATTACTTATTTATAATTCACGTTGACTTATTTGTATTTTAGTCCTATTTATAGTTGACTACTTAAAAGACTATAGCCACAAATACTTTTTTACAACCCCTTTTCCCTTATTTTGCAAATCTCAATCTCAAAGAATTGAGTACTACGCTTAGGCTCGAACATGCCATCAGGGCACTTGCCCACATGGGGGTAATCTGGAAGTGGATGCCGAAAATGTAAAGCAAACCAGCAGCCAAAGGAATGCAAACAAGATTGTAGACGAAAGCCCAGAAGAGGTTTTGCCATATCATGTGTACGGTCTTGCGACTCAACTTGATGGCTTCGGGAAGTGTCTTCAGGTCGTCGCCCATGAGGGTGATCTGTGCCACATCCATAGCAACGTCAGTGCCACGCCCTATTGCGATGCTCACATCGGCAAGAGCCAAGGCCTGGGTGTCATTGATGCCATCGCCCACCATCGCCACCTGCTTGCCAGCATCTTGAAGGTGCTTTACCAAGGCTTGTTTGTCGCTTGGTAGGACCTTGCTCTGATAGTGGCTGATACCAGCTTTCTCTGCCCAGTAGTGTGCAGCTTCCTCCTTGTCACCGCTCATCATATACACCTCGATGCCTTCGGCTTGGAGAGTCTTCATGGCTTCGTAGGCATGAGGCTTGAGAGTTTCGCGCTGCTCCAGGTCTATATCTTCTTGTCGGGTGAAGTCGATGGCGGGGTTGGGGATGGTGAGAGTGCCCGTCTTGTCGATGACGAGGGCATTGACCTTGCGAAGATTTTCTAAGGCAGAGGCATCCTTGATGAGGATTTGCTTCTGGGCAGCCTTGCCGATGCCCACCATGAGGGCTGTAGGGGTGGCAAGTCCCATGGCGCAGGGACAGGAGATGACCAGTACGGATATTGCCGACAGGATGGCTTGCGGAAGGGCAGAATTGCCTCCGATGAGCCACCACAAAAGGAAGGTGATGAGGGCTATGGCGGTTACTGCGGGGACGAATACTCCTGCAGCCTTGTCAGCAATGCGTTGCACTGGGGCTTTGCTGCTCTGCGCTTCTTGCACCATGCGGATGATGTGAGCTAAGGCGGTGTTGTCGCCTATCTGTCGAGCGCGCATACGAAGCTTACCTTGGCAGGGAATGGTGCCTGCCAGTACGGTGTCGCCAGCTTTCTTCATGGCGGGGGAGGGTTCGCCGCTTATCATGGCTTCATCTATGTAGGCGGCATCGGGGGTCATCAAGCTCTCTGCCATGATGACGGTTCCGTCTACTGGTATTTTTTCGCCTGCTCGTACTTCTATCGTATCGCCTATCTGGATAGTAGAAAGAGGCACTTCCTGCATCTTGTATTCGCCCGTAGACTCTATCTTCTCTTGGGTCACCAGTCGGGCGGTTCGGGGTTGTAGACCCATGAGCTGTCGGATGCTACTGGCTGTGCTGTCTTTAGCTTTTTCTTCCAGACATCTGCCCGTCAGCACAAAGGTGATAATCATTACGGATGCATCGAAATACGTATGCCACTCGATGCCGTGTGCTCCCCAGGCGGTTTCGCCCCAAAAGGTGTTGAAGGTGCTGAAAAGGAAGGCTATCAAGGTGCTGAGGGCTACGAGTGAGTCCATGTTAGCAGTGTGGAGTAGGAACTGTCTCCAGGCTGATGAGTAAAACTGCTTGCCGCAAAAAATGAGATTGGCAAGGGCCAGAAGCAGACATAATTGGTTGGTGATGTCTGTGTTCTGATGGTCTGAGCCTGTAATCCAGCCCATAGAGAAACTCATCGTCAGCACAGCAAAAATCCAAGAGACAAGGGTGCGTCGACGTAGGAGAGTGAAGGCTCTTCGGTTGATTTCTTCTGCACTTTGGTTGCTCTCGATGACGAGGTCGTAGCCAGCTCGGCTTATTGCTTTCTTCATGTCGTCGAGGGTAATCAGTGAGGGATCGTAGTCCACGAGTGCGGTGCGTGTGGCTAAGGATACTGATGCACTATGGATGCCTTCGAGCGACTGGAGTTCTTTTTCTACATGGGCAGCGCAGACGCTGCAGGCCATGCCTATGACGGGAATGACTTTTTTCATATCTTTTCTTTCTCTCTCTTATTTTACGTTGCAAAAGTACATATTATCTGCGAAAAGCGCAAAAAAATTAGTATGTTTACATATTTTTTTATGTGGTTTTCTTGCTATTTATGGGCAGGCAAGATGTCTGCCATCTCCACTGCATACGAAACTTCAGTAATATAACTTGTTCAAGAACGTTTTGCTTGGTAGTTTCAGGTATAGTCCGTACCTTTGTACCCAAATATTAAAATAAGGCAAAAAGAACAATGAAGTATATTATTTTTGATTTTGATGGAACCATCGGCGATTCTCAAGCTTTGATAGTGAAGACCTTGCAGGATACGATGCGGGCAAGAAACTTAGAGGTGAAGTCGGATGAGGCTTGTGCCAAGACCATTGGTTTGCGATTGGATGAGGCTTTTGTAGTGCTCTTTGGTATGAGCGATGCGGAAGGTTTGGAGTGTGCGGCAACCTATCGTGAGATATTCCTTGAGAACAAGAAGATGATGAAAGTGGAGCCTTTCCCTCATGTGATAGAGACCTTGAGAGAGCTGCATCGTCGTGGTTATATCTTAGGTATGGCAAGTAGCAGAAATCATTGTTCGCTCGATGGGTATGTGAAGCAGATGCAGTTGGAGGATATTTTTTCTTCTATTGTGGCAGGCGATGATGTGGAACATGTGAAGCCTGCGCCAGATATGATTTTTAAGGCATTAAAGGAGATGAAGGGAGTGAAAAATCTCGAGGCTTCACTTGATGATGTGAAGGATATGCTTGAAGAAACTTTGGTGGTTGGCGATATGACCTTTGATGTGGATATGGCTCACCATGCAGGGTGTAAAGCCTGTGCTGTAACCTACGGAAATGGCACCCGCGAACAACTGGCCTCTGCCGAGTGGATAATCGATGATTTCGCAGAACTGTTGGAGGTCGTGGGAAGGTTTTCTTCTTGAAAGGTTTTCTTCTTGAGAAGTTAAAGGAGTTATCGCTCCCTACGGTCGCTGAGGAGTTAAGACAATAGTCTTATTGCTTATGGCAGGAAAGCACTGGGGAGGGCGTGGCATCTTGCCCGCCCGTAATCAACAAGAAAAGCTATTTTTTTTAAAAACAATAGTCTCTCTATCCCCCTCGATAAAAGCTATTCCCATTCTTCAAACTCCAGTTCCAGTTCACGATATTCAGGCTGAATGGTGGAGTGGGCTTTGTCCTCTTTGCGGGCTTCGTCTGATGAAGCATTGCTCACAGATAGACCAAGGAGGCGGATGGGGTGAACGGAAGAATAATCCACGAGTCGGAGCAGACGTTTGGCAAGGGGGAGGATGTCTTCTTTCTTCTTCAATATCTTTTCTTGCGAGAAGCTACGAGTAATCTGCGTAAAGTCGGAAAACTTTACTTTCAGTGTGAGAGTTCGCCCATCGAAACCGCTCTTGCTAATGCGTTCCAGAAGTTCGAGCACCATGTGATAGAGGGCGATAACGACAGCCGACTGGGTGTAGATGTCTTCCAGAAAAGTCTGTTCACAGCCCACGGACTTACGCTCCCTATAGGTGATGACGGGCCTTGGGTCGATGCCACGAGCAAAATCATAGAAGATATGTCCTGCCTTTCCGAAGACTTCTACGAGATGCGTTTCGGATACCTTTCTGAGATCGGCACCATTGAAGATTCCCATGAAGTGCATCTTTTGTAAGGTCTTCTTGCCTACACCCCAGAAGTCTTCTACGGGCAACTGGGCAATGAAGTCGAGGGCTTTGTCGGGATGGATAGTACAGAGACCATCGGGCTTGCGATAGTCGGATGCTACCTTGGCAAGAAACTTGCAATAGCTGACGCCTGCAGAGGCGGTGAGACCTGTAGCGGCCTTAATTTGAGCTTTGATTTCCTTCGCGATGTCTACAGCGAGTTCTATGCCTTTCTTGTTGTGTGTGACATCAAGGAAAGCCTCGTCGATAGAGATCGGTTCGATGAGGTCGGTATACTGCTGAAAGATGTGATGTATCTGATGGGAAACTTCAGCATAATACTCATGACGAGAGGGTACGATGATGAGTTCGGGGCAACGCTGCTTGGCTTGTGCAATGGACTGTGCAGAATGTACACCCCATTTACGAGCTTCGTAGGAGGCTGTGGAAACGACACCGCGAGGACCGTCGAAGCCCACCGCTATCGGTTTGCCTCGTAGCTCGGGATGATCTCTTTGCTCTACAGCAGCAAAGAAGGCATCCATGTCTATATGTATGATTTTTCGCTCTTCCATCGTGGGTGTAGTCTTATGACCTCATTCTGCAGGCAAAAGTACATATTATTTGCGACATGAGCAAGAATTTCTTTAACTTCCCACATGTTACTACCACTTGTGTGGGTATAAAAAAAGGCAGACTCCCCATGTTTGGGAAGTCTGCCCTCTAATCATTTTATGTGATGTCATCTATTTGCAAGAATCATATTACTTAACTTCTATATTCTTGGTGGTCTTAGCCTCTTCCTTAGGAGTGAGTTTTGGAATTTCAACCTCAAGAATACCATCGGTTACTTTAGCAGAAATATGTTCGCGGTCGGCATCTTCTGGTAGCGTGTAGCATTGCTGATAGTTGCTGTAGGAGAATTCGCGACGCAGATAGTGTTCGTGCTTATCCTCGTTCTTATGCTCCATCTTGTTTTCTATAGCGATGCAGAGATTGCCATCGTTGTCGAGATTGATACGAACCCACTCTTTCTTCAGACCAGGAACGGCAACTTCCATCGTATAGGCCTTTTCGTTCATCTTGATATTAGTGGCTGGTGCGGTGGTAACGTTCATACGAGGCATCAAGTCTGTATCAAAGAAATTGTCATCAAACCAATTATTCAACCAATTAGAATCATTGTTTCTACGAGCTAATAACATCATTTTAACCTCCATTTTTCTTTTACTCGTCCTCTCGGTGCCTTGTGGCTCCGTCGGGATTTCTATTTGTTATACATTCTTGTTATCTTTTAATGGAAAGTCTTGTCTTCGAGCATTTTAGCTTCTCTTCTGCCTTGTGCTCTCTGGGCTTTAGGCTTTCGCTTATGGGTGATGCAAGATGCGTGCCAGCACTGGGGTGAAGGTGCTACTTGCCACTTTTGTCGGAGGATTGTGACAAAGGCGTCAGTAAAGTATAATTATTTTAAACTTTACTGACAAAATATATAGGTTTTGAGGAAATGAAAGGAGTTAAGATAAAAGCTTTTCTTCTTGTTGTTGACGGGCGGGCAAGATGCCACGCCCTCCCCAGTGCAATCTTGCTAAGGTTCTTTTTTTTTACTGGCAAGCTATTAGAGGAGCGATAACTTTTGACACAATTCCTCAGCGACCGTAGGGAGCAATAGCTTCTTTGATGTCTTTAATTTCTTTAACTACTATCAAATGCAAAAGTTCAGTTATTTATTGTATATTTGCAGTATCATTATTCCATAAAAAATAACACAAAACAAAATGATAAAGAGATTATTGTCATTCCTTGATGCTTCGCCAGTTAATTTTTTGGCCGTCAAGAATATTATCAATGAGTTGGAGCAGCATGGTTTTCAGCGCTTGGATGCAGCCGAACCCATCGGCTCAGTGAAAGCAGGCGACAAGTTCTTTGTTAGCAAGAACGATTCTTCTGTCTATGCCTTTCAGATAGGAAGAAAACCCTTGGCAGAGAAAGGCTTCCACATGATCTGTGCACACAGCGACTCACCTACATTCCGCATAAAGCCCCATGCAGAGATGAACTGCGAGGGAGGTATCGTAAAACTCAATACAGAGGTATATGGAGGTCCTATTATGTCAACTTGGTTTGATCGTCCTCTCACCCTGGCAGGAAGAGTCATCGTGAAGGGCGACGATGTGATGCAGCCTAAGACGTTGCTACTTCATATACAGCGACCCTTGTTGCAGATAAGCAACTTGGCTATTCATTTCAATCGTCAGGTAAACGATGGCGTGAAACTGAGCCGACAGAAAGATGTGTTGCCTATCTTGGGCATCATTAACAGCGAACTGGAGAAGGGGAATCTCTTGATGAATGTTATCCTGGAAGAAGTGAACAAGCAGCAAGCGGTGGAGCGAGAGGATATCCTCGACTTCGACCTTTATTTGGCGGATGCCACACCAGCCTGTACCTTTGGTGTGCACGATGAGTTCATCTCTTCGGGAAGACTCGACGACCTGTCTATGTGCTTTGCAGGACTGGAAGCCCTACTTGCGGCACAGCCAACAGACACCACACAGGTGCTTGCCATCTTCGATAATGAGGAGACTGGTTCGCAGACCAAGCAGGGAGCGGGAAGTCCATTCCTCTCTTACATGCTCAAGCGCATCGCCTTGGCACAGAGTGGCACTGAAGAGGCTTACTATCAGGCTGTGGAGCGTGCTTTCATGATTTCTGCTGACAATGCACATGCTTGGCATCCTAATTATTCGGAGAAGTACGATCCTACGAATCATCCTATGTTGGGTGGTGGACCTGTCATCAAGTTTAATGCTGCGCAGAAGTATGCCAGCGATGCGCTCTCGGCAGCTATCTTTGCAGGCTTATGTAAGAAGGCAGGAGTGCCCTGTCAGCAATTTGTCAACCATAGTGATGTGGCAGGAGGTAGCACTTTAGGCAATATCCTGGCTTCTTCCATCCCGCTGCGAGGTGTCGACATGGGTAATGCCATACTCGCCATGCACAGTTGTCGCGAGACGGGTAGCGTGGCCGACCATGAGTATTGCGTGAAGGTGTTTACTCAGTTCTATCAAGAATAAAAGGGATGCAGCAAGCTTATACCTATATTAATAAAGGTGAGTTTGGTTTTACCGAGAAGGCGAAGCCAACGCTCATCGATGCTCATGATGCCATCGTAAGGGTGACGTTGAGCAGCATTTGTACCAGCGATCTGCACATCAAGCATGGCTCTGTGCCTCGTGCTGTGCCAGGCATCACTGTGGGTCACGAGATGGTGGGTGTGGTAGAAAAAGTGGGCTCTGCTGTTACGCATGTAAAGCCTGGCGATAGGGTGACTGTGAATGTGGAAACCTTCTGTGGAGAGTGTTTCTACTGTCAGCATGGCTATGTCAACAACTGTACCTCGCCTCATGGCGGATGGGCTCTTGGATGTCGCATTGATGGTGGACAGACAGAGTATGTCAGAGTTCCTTATGCTACAACAGGTCTTAACAAGATTCCTACATCGGTAACCGATGAGCAGGCGCTCTTTGTGGGCGATATTCTTGCTACAGGTTTTTGGGCGGCAAGAATTTCAGAGGTACAAGCAGATGATACGGTTCTCATCATCGGAGCAGGACCCACGGGTGTTTGTACGTTGCTCTGCACGCTTCTCAAGAATCCGCGTCGTATCATTGTATGCGAGAAGTCGGAAGCAAGAAGGGCTTTTATCGAGAAGCATTATCCTCAAGTGTTGGTAGTAGCCCCAGAACAATGCGAAGCACTTGTGAAAGAGCAGAGCCTTCATGGAGGAGCAGATGTCGTCATCGAGGTGGCAGGAGCTTCAGATACTTTTGAACTGGCATGGCGATGTGCGCGTCCTAATGCCATTGTCACCATTGTGGCTCTCTATGATAAACCGCAGGTGTTGCCTCTGCCAGATATGTATGGCAAGAACCTTACCTTCAAGACCGGTGGAGTGGATGGTTGCGACTGTGAGGAAATCTTGCGACTCATCGAGCAAGGCAAGATAGACACCACGCCACTCATTACTCATCGTTTCCCTCTATCAAAGATAGATGAGGCTTACGATGTCTTCGAAAATCGAAAGGATGGTGTTATCAAGGTGGCTGTCTTTCCTGGATGATAGAGGTTGATGCAATGAGATATAAAAAAAAC
>ERZ1026894.208-NODE-208-length-45666-cov-14.387889_pt1 | contig 45666 bp, 22 predicted proteins | sample MGYA00380177_ERZ1026894 | MGnify/ENA primary metagenome ERZ1026894 (study PRJEB33269, sample SAMEA4719813) | human gut metagenome | biome: human-associated habitat; feature: organic feature; material: feces | place: Cameroon | collected 2013-10 ... | reverse complement strand
CCATCATAATCTGCCGTCGGGTCTTCATCGAGCGTCAAGATATACTTGGGATATTGGTCCTTGATTTGCTGAAGCGAAGCGAGTTCACGCTTCAAGGTCTTCTCATCCCTTACCGTTGCAGCTACCTGATAATAGGTGATGTCATTCTCGTCGATAGCAACAAAATCAACCTCCAAGTTATCCATCTTGCCAATATACACTTTCTTCTGCCGACGCAAGAGTTCCAGAAAAACAATATTTTCCAAAATGCGCCCTGCATCAAAGGAGCGAGAGCCAAGCAACATACGTCGCAAACCAATATCCACCAGATAGTATTTTCCCAAAGTCTTGAGTAGTTGCTTACCCTTGATGTTATATCGCTTCACTTCATACAAGAAGAAAGACTCGCAAAGGGTTGACAGGTATTTCTCCACTGTCTTTTGGTCAATCTTTCGCCCATCAGCCGACATCAAGTCTGCAATACGTTTCGTCGAGAGAATGTTGCCGATATTATCTGCCGTGAAACGTATCACGCTCTCCAACATCATCACATCGGAAAGTTTATTCCGACTCATGATGTCCTTTACCACAATCGTATTGTAAACAGCATTCAAGTAATCGCTAATCTCATTCGCCGTATCCAACTCCAATGTATATGGGAAACTGCTCTTGCTCACATATTCTATATATGTCTGTGGAAGATGATCCGTACCACCGATACCTTCCGCATACTCCTTGAAAGACAACGGAAGCATCGCAATCTCTACATACCTGCCAGACAAGAGTGTAGCTATCTCGCTAGAAAGCATGTAGGCATTCGAACCCGTCACATATAAATCAACTGTTGGCTTCAAATTAAGACTATTGATGATGTCCGGAAAATCCGTGACATGCTGTATCTCATCAAAAAAGATGTAAGTCATCTTGTCTTGCTGTATCAAAGGTTTGACATAAGCATACAGTTTTCTTGGGTCTCGCAATTCAAAATAGTCATAGTCCTCAAAATTGAGATAGATGATTTGCTCTTGCGTTACTCCATGAGCTATCAGCCAGTCACGATAAATCTCCATAATGGTCGATTTACCACAACGGCGGATGCCTGTTATCACCTTGATAAGCTTTTTATCCTTGAAAGCTATCAGCTTTTGTAGATAGTTATGTCGTTCTATTCTCTTCATATTTGTATTTTTATAAGTCACGCTGCAAATATACATATTTTTTAGGAATCTACATACTAAAAGTACGATTATTTAGAAAGTTTTAGGAATCAATTCCTAAAACTTTTCTTTTGCGGACATTTTTAGGAAGACAAAATGTTTTTCTTGCAAATAAGTTCTGTTTCCTTAAAACTTGTTATAATCTGCCGCAAACACATAAAAAGTATGCTTCTCGGCAAAATATAATATACTATATTCTGCCGCAAACCTATATTTTTGGCTATTCGCGGCAAGATATAAGTGGAAAAAGTTGTACCTTTGCACCCATGATTGTGACGATAGAATGGATGGAAGAGTGGTTCAAGCGGTTTGACCACGACTACTTCGGAGGCAAACTGCCTGTGCCGGAGTTGGGATTGACTCGTGCAAAAACACGACTGGGACAACTGTCCTTCAAGCGTGCCACCAGATGGGGGCGCACCAAACTCTATGACTTCAAACTCTTGATGTCCACCTACTACGACATGACCGACAAGCAGGCGAAGAGCGTATTGCTGCACGAGATGATACATTACATCATCGGATATACCGGACTGAAAGACACTTCCTCACATGGCATCGTGTTCCGGGGCATGATGGATAGCCTCAACCGCAAGTACGGTTGGGACATACGAGTGATGACCTCCACCAAGGGATGGAAGGTGAGTGAGAAAGTAAAGGAGAAGAAAAAGGCAGAGGGGCCTCAAACCTATCTGATGCTTGCCATCGAAATGAAGGATGGCAAGCACTATCTATCACGTGTCAACCCTAGCTTCGCTAGAAGCATCGAGGGCAAACTTCACTTAGTAAGAGAAATCCGTTCGCATCAATGGTACACTACCCAAGAATCTTACTTCGAGGATTATCCACAAGTAAGAAGCCTTCGGGGCAGAAGAATCTCAAAAGCAGATTACGAGAAACTATTAAATGTACTCACTCCATTTCATATATCCTAAGCATTTACCTCTCCTGGCAAAATACCATATTCTGCCTTGAAACACTTGGTGAAATAAGACGGAGCAGAGAATCCTACCTCATAAGCCACCTCGGAAATGCTCATGCTACGGCTCTCCAAGAGGCGACGTGCCTTGGCAAGACGAGCCTTACGAATCAAATCGACCACAGACGAACCCGTCATCGCCTTCACCTTGCGATACAGTTGCACTCGACTCAATCCTATCTCCTTACCAATATCCTCCACACCAAAATCACTGTCTGAAAGATTCTTCTGGATAATATCGTGAAGTTGCTTGACAAACTGCTTGTCCCGATCATCCAAATGCGACTCCTCTATCTCCTGCTCCGCCACTTGCGTACCTTGGAACACATTCTTCAAGAGATTGCGCTGCTTCAAGAGATTCTCAATGCGAGCCAAAAGCACCTTGCTATGGAACGGCTTGGTGATGTATGAATCGGCACCATGCTCATACCCCTCCGCACGCTGCTCTTCCAGATTCTTTGCCGTCAGCATGATGACTGGGATATGAGAGGTGGCGGTGTGGGTCTTCAACTGCTCGGTGAACTCCAAGCCATCCATCACAGGCATCATCACATCACAAATCACCAAGTCGGGTACCTCCTTCTTGGCTATCTCCAAACCTTCCTTTCCATCCGATGCCTCCAACACGAAGTAATCATCCTGCAGGAGTGTACGCTCATATTGTCGGATGTCATTGTTGTCGTCAATGATTAACAAGGTAGGTTTATTGGTATGCTCACTGATAACCTGTTGGAGTTTTCCACCTTGTTTATCCCCATCGTCGATATATTGCAAAACGGCATCGTTCACAACATTCATATTCGTTGATGCAGAGCTACTTGCAGCGTTATCCACAATTTCATCCTCATTGTGGACAACTTGTCCATTCGCCTCTTGTTGACGAGGTATCTCCACGATGAAGTCGGAGCCTTTACCCAACTCACTTTCCACATAAACTACGCCATGATGCAAATCGACAAACGACTTCACCAAAGCCAAGCCGATGCCCGTACCACTCGCAGCTCCCTTAGCTTGAAAGAAGCGTTCGAACACCTTAGCCGCCTCATCCTTGGCGATACCCTTACCCGTATCTCTTACGTCAATACGCAAGAAGTCCTTGTTCGCCGCATCTTTCAAACTGACGAAGATGTCACCATCCGAAGGTGTATATTTCAAGGCATTGCTCAAGAGATTGAACACGATGCGAGACACCTTCTCCTTGTCGGCGATGACATGAGTATCACCCGACAAACCATTCCCATCGAAATGCAAACGAATCTGCTTGCGCTCCGCTGTCAACTGGAAGTCACCCGTCCACAACTCCAATGCCTTCACGATGTCAAAACGGTTGAGCGTCAAGTTCATCTTTCCATTCTGTATCTTTCTGAAATCGAGGATGCTTCCCACAAGTTGCTGCAAGGCGAGGGCATTGCGCTGCACCATCTTCAGCAAGTCTCTGGTCTTGCCCTTGATACCCTCATCATCCAAGAGCATCTCCACAGGGTCGGCAATCAGTGTAAGAGGCGTACGAAGCTCATGACTGATATTCGTGAAGAATACCAAGCGAGAATGCGTCAGTTCCATCACCTCCTCGTTGAGTCGCTTCATCTCCTTGTTCTGACTAGAAAGCTGTTCGGTAAGCTTGATCTTGATGAGATAATTTCGAAACACCAATACTGCCGCAACAAAGATAACAAAAAGCATGATGACCAAGAAGATAATCATCAACTTCTGGTCGTGATAGTCTGACACATATTGGTTGACCACCTTGTGAAGACTTTCGAGGTTGCTCTGTTGGCGCTCGGCATCCTTGGCTTGCCTCAAAGTGAGCAAGGCATTGTCCTTGGTGATGATAGACGTACGCAGATAGTTCTCTCGCTTAAAAGGCTGATGTCTCAATATTCTCATCGCCAACGCCACGACCTCATCACCCTTGGTAGGATAAAGGTAGGAAGCCTCAAAGATGCCATCACGCACGAGTTCTAATCCTCCATTCCGGGTCGCCATCGCATCCATTCCCGTAAACTTATAGTTGCGAGCAAGTCCCCTATCACGAACCACTTGATAGGCTCCCCAACCCATTCGATCGTTGTGAGAGAAGACATAGTCGAAGTCACGAGTCTTGTCGAGAATGCGTTGCATCGCCTTCTTGCCACTCTCCTCCTTCCAGTCGCCAGCCTCCGAAGCCACCACCTGCATACCCGGATATTTCTTCATGACTTCCATGAAACCACGATGACGCTCCAAGGCAGGTGAGGAACCTTCCAATCCACGAATCTCCACGACACGACCTTTCCCTTGCAACTTTTGGGCAATAAACTCTCCCATCGACTTGCCGATGGCATAGTTGTCGCACCCGATGAAAGCCGTGTATTTATTGCTGTTAGCCTTGCGGTCGTAGATGATAACCGGAATGCCCTTGTCGTAAGCACGATTGATGGCAGGCGAGATGGTATTCAACTGATTAGGAGCTATCACCAACAAATCCACCTTCTCGTCAATCATCTGATTGATTTGCCGAGTCTGCAACTTGCTGTCATCATTGGAAGAAGCCAACTTGACCTGGATGGAGTCGTTGAGATACTCAGCCATCTGCAGTTCCTTATTAAACTTGTCTCTCCAAATATCTTCCGAGCATTGCGATACGCCAATGACATATTGAGGAGCAGCCTTTCTGCCACACCCCACCAACAAGTTGACACCTATTATAATATATAAGAGAATAAAACGTCCCTGTGATTTCATCATTTGTTTCAAAAGGTTTAAAATAGTACAATGAATGGATAGACCACTCATCGGCTGCAAATATACGATATTTGATAAAAATCACCAAACTTTTAAATAAAAATTAATTCTTCGGTAGCAAGAAATCGTGAAGAAAGCCGAAGATGAAGCTTATGGAAAAGAAAGAGAAGCAAGATGAAAGGGACTGCCTAAAGCGATGACCAGGAGAATAGAAAAGGAGCGGTCTCCTTACGGAAATCGCTCCTCAAATGTTTTATGTAACTAAAAGTATCGTTCCTTAACGATTAAGGAAGACTGATTGCCTCGTTAGGGCAAACATCTGCACAAGTACCACACTCTGTGCAAACATCTGGGTTGATAGAATACTTCTCGCCCTCAGAGATTGCGCCTGATGGACACTCATCAATACATGTACCGCATGCGATACAATCGTCACCAATTACGTATGCCATAATCTTAAATGTTTATATTGTTAATAATGTTTTTGTATTTTCTTTGATGGTGCAAAGATAGAAAATAATTTCCATACTACCTATATTTAGGTATCACTTTTTTCATAATTTATACGATTTCGAAATAATCGTACCTATTAATGATGATGTCTCACCATCGAAGGGCACACATCTTCTGCGCCCACAAAACAATAAGATGAACGGATTTGCGTTAGAATTATAATAATACATTATTAATAATAGGGAAGCACATGTTGCCCCCCAACTCCATAACATCATGAAGATTTTGACAAAATATCCCCATAGATGGCTGCTTGCCATTGCCTGCTGCCTCACGGCTCTCGCCTCGATGGCGCAGGAGCGAACGGTAGAGAATCGACCTTACTGTGACTTGCGCCCCTTCCACTTCGGTGTGATGGTGGGCACCCACTTGCAAGACCTCGAACTGCTGAACGCAGGACAAGTGACCTTCACCGACGAGAACGGACAGGAGGTGACAAGCAACGTGACGGTGGATCAAGACCGATGGGACCCAGGCTTTACCGTGGGTGTACTGGGCGAGTTCCGCCTGAGCACCCACTTCCAGTTCCGCATCGCCCCTGCCATGTACTTCGGCACTCGTCACCTCACCTTCCACAATCTCTCATCAGAAGACCGCTATGACGTGAGCCAGGAGTTAAAGACAGCATACATCTCTTGCGCCTTCGACCTCATCTTTGCCGCCCCAAGGTTTAACAATCACCGCCCCTACATCATGGCAGGCTTGAATCCGATGATGAACCTGAGTGGCAACAAGGACGAATACCTCCGCCTGAAGAAGACTGACCTCTTCGTGGAAGTAGGTGTAGGTTGCGACTTCTATCTTCCCTTCTTCAAGTTGCGCCCAGAACTAAAGTTCATGTATGGTCTGCTGAACTCTTACGACAAGGGCTACGCTAGCAAAGTAAAGGACAAGAGCATGCTCCCTTACACCCTCGCTGCCAAGGAAGCCCATAGTAAAATGATAGCCCTTACCTTTTACTTTGAATAAGAAGGCAAGGGCCAGCAGAAGGACATTAGTAGGCATAATGAACGATCACTTTCTTCAAATCTTTGTCGGCAGAACTGCTGCCATAATACACCTCATAGTCGCCAGCCTTGGCACGCATGGTATTGGTGCCGGCATCGAAGAGTTCGAAGTTTTTGCTATCGAGCGTGATGATAGCTTGGGCTGTCTCGCCCGCCTTGACGCTCACTCGCTGGTAAGCCTTGAGGGTCTTCAGAGGGCCTTCGGTATCGGTAGGGTCTTTCACATAGACTTGCACAACCTCGGCACCATCCTTCTTTCCCACATTGCTGACAGGGATGGTCAAGGTGATTTGCTCGCCCTTCTTCAATGTCTCATTCGAGAGCTTTGCCTCCCCTATATTATATAAGGTGTAACTCAGTCCGTAACCGAATGGGAAGAGGGCATCGTTCATATAGCGATAAGTCCTGCCCTTCATGCTGTAGTCCTTGAAGTCTGGCAACTGCTTGGTATCACGATAGAAGGTAATAGGCAACTTGCCCGATGGATTGTACTCTCCGAAGAGCACACGAACTACCGCCTCGCCCCCTTCTTGACCAGGATACCAAGCCTGGAGGATGGCATCACAACTCTCGGTTTCTGGAGCCAAGGCTATCGCCGAACCCGAACAGTTGACGAAGATTACCTTCTTGCCTGCGTTCTTCAATGCCTTCAAGAAACCACGCTGTACCTTTGGCAACTCGATGTCGGTACGGTCGCCACCCTTGAAACCTGGAATATTAATCGGCATCTCCTCGCCTTCTAGCTGTGGAGCGATACCACCCACGAAGACCACCGTCTCACAGTCTTTCAACTTCTGAATGGAAGCCGTATAATCGATCGGAGTCTCATGACCTATGTTAATCTTCATATCGGCATTATAGTTTGGCATCTCTGCATAACGGATTTCTATCCGATACTCTTTTCCATTCACAGCCTCAAACTCGATACGAGACTCGGTAGTGCGCCAGTCAGACTTCTCAGCCTTCTTCTCGCCATTGAGATACACCTCATAATGTCCACAAGCAGCCACATCGAGCAACACCTTATTGGTTTGCTTCGGACGGAAAACAGTCTCGTACTTGGCAGAGAAGCCCACCAACTTCACGTTTGGTGCAAAGGAATGCTGTCCGTATGTTGTCACCTGGATAGGATTCTTTTCATAGGTGATAGTCACAGGCTTGCCTTCGCTCTCACGATTGTTCCAGAAAGTACCCCTGAAACCTACCTTGCCATCCATGGAGCATTGGTCATAGTAGGAGTCGAGCGTTTGGTCGTTCACCAAGTCACATCCCTTGAAGGTGACAAGTTGGTTCTTCTTCAGACGACTCTTGATGCCATCAAGGATCGTAATAGTTTGTCGTGGCGTACCATTGTAGTTACCCCACATCATCGGCTCGTTATCCACGTTAGGACCGATGAAGGCGATTTTCTTCTCCTTCTTGCTGAGCGGCAATACCTCATTCTTGTTTTGGAGAAGCGTCATGGTCTGGAGAGCCATATCGAGAGAGAGTTGACGATGAGCCTTGCTACAGAGCACTGAGGTAGGAATGCTGGACCAAGATACCACCTTGTTGTCGTCCATCTCGCCCAAGTCGAAGCGACCTTCGAGCAAGCGAATCACATGCTTATCCACCTCTGCCTCGGTGAGCGCACCATACTTCACAGCCTCAGCCACCGACTTATACACATAGTTGAAGCCGCACTCCACGTCGGTTCCTGCCAGCACGCCCTTTGCTGCTGCAGTCTTCGGACTGCTCGACACCTTGTGGTTCTCCCAGAAGTCGGTGATGGCACCACAGTCGGACACCACCAAGTACTTGAAGCCCCACTCGTCTCGCAAGATCGTTTGGAGCAAGCGGGTGCTACCGCAACAAGGTTCATCATCCCAACGCTGATAAGCACACATCACCTCTCTCACCTTGGCATCTTGCACGAGCGACTTGAAGGCAGGCATATAGGTTTCCCAAAGGTCACGAGGCGACACATCGGTCACGTTGTCAGTATGCCTTGCCCATTCTGGACCGCTATGGATGGCATAGTGCTTGGCACACGCCCAGAGTTTGCGATACTTGGTGTCTTCCGGTCCTTGCAAACCACGCACCACGGCGCATCCCATCTGCGAGGTGAGGTAAGGATCCTCACCGTATGTCTCCTGTCCACGTCCCCACCGAGGGTCACGGAAGATATTCACGTTAGGTGTCCACACTGAGAGGGCATGGAAGCGAGTAACATCGCCCCCACTCTTCTGGAGTTCGTTCCACTTGGCACGCATCTCATCAGAGGTAGCATCGAAGACCCGATACACCAAGGCGTCGTTGAAGGATGCCGCCATGCCGATAGGTTCTGGGAAGACGGTGACATCGCCCATATTGGCTACGCCATGCAATGCCTCGCTCCACCATTGGAATCGCTTGATGCCCAAGCGAGGGATGGCAGGCGAATCGTCGAGCATCAGGGATGCTTTCTCATCCAAGGTGAGACGACCACACAGGTCAACGGCTCTCTCATGCGCTGAGAGTGCAGGATTCTGATAAGGGAGTTGCGCCCACAGGGATGCAGGTGCCAAACATATCAAAGAGATGAAAAGATGTTTTGCTTTCATTGTTCAGTTGTTTGATGTTGTCTTTAGTTATTATCTTAGCCTACTGAGTAGGACTGCTGCAAAGATACAAGAAAAAGAGGAAGTCAGAGCTATCTGATGTATCAAATGCTTTAGCATATGTTGCATCATGGATACGAAAACTTAAAAAAGGAGCGTTTCTCACGAAACACTCCTTCCGAAATTATACTATTTAACCTAGAACTTATAATTAAATTTAATCCTAGTCGTTATGATGTCTGAATAATATTAAAAACTTTGATTTTCATTCAAAAACTTATTGAGCGGCATTCTCATCTATCTTCTCGTAGCCTGGGTTCTGCTTCAAAGCTGGGTTCTTCAAGATCTCATCAGCTGGGATAGGCATATCCATCTTCTTGATATCGAAGTTGAATGAACGCTTGGTCCAAGGATAGTTAGCATAGTCATCACCGCCATCATCCTTTGGATAGTTGTAGTTGATATGATCCTCGATGTAGCCAGATCTTACCATGTCAGGGCAGAGACACCACTCAGAGTTGAACTCCTTACGACGCTCCTCATTGACTGCTACCTTCCACACCTCTGAAGTATGGCTGTAGCCAACACGATTAGGCTTTGCCTGAAGGGCTGTGTAATAAGTCTTTGCATCAGGAACAGTAACCGATTCTGTCACTACACCTACAGGATACTTAGTCATTGTTGTATTCACGCCGTTGAATGAATACACATTATTATAATGGCCAAAATACTTGTCATAGTTTTCACCTACAGCCAAGTTACCCCAAGCACGGTTGCGAAGTTCGTTAATGGCATTCCAACCACCATTCTCATCACCTGTACGGAAGCAGCACTCAGCATAGTCGAGCAACACATTAGCATAACGCTTAGCATAGACAATTGTAGGAGCCCACATTTGACCACCCCAAGAGTTGCCATCAGCTCTGGCAGAACGCCAAAGTTTAGTTGTCCAGATAGCAGGAGCCATCTCACCATTATCGAAATGGAACTGCATGGTCTTGGTACCTGCCATCACACCCTCAGCATTCTTGAATGGTTTAACAACATGACCTTCACCATCCTTTGTACCGAGAGAATCCTTCAAGTATGGATTGTAGCCCCAAACTGTTTTAGATTTCTCGATGCCATATTGTTCGAGCTTTTCCTCTGGCACTGCACCTGTTGCACAAGAAGCATCACGACGAATGTCACCATGCTCATAGCAAGAGTACCACTCCCAAGAGAGATATTCAGCACCCCATCCGCCATTCTCAGGACAAGCGCAGAACCACTTCATCATATTAGGGTTGAAGTTGTCGATAGTACGGTCACTACCCCAACTGCTCCACTTGTCACCTTCATCCAAGCACTCTGCCCAAATACACTCCTCATTCCAGAAGCCTGCAGGATCCCAGTTGGTAGCAAAGTTTGGAGTCAACTTATAAGTACCACTGGTGATGATATCCTTCAATTCTTGCTTTGCCTTGTCATAGCAATCACTAGCAGTCTCTGGGCAACGGAAAGCCTTCCACATCAAGGCATCAGCCAAGTAAGCCTTTGCCATACCCTTGGTACAACGACCATACTGGTCATTGTAAGGTTTCCAGTCGAGAAGCTTAGAAGCCTCAGTGAAGTCTTCGATAATGAAGTCCCACATCTCCTCGTAAGTCTCAGCAGCCGCCTTCACTGGCGTGTTACTGAAATCTTCACCAGTAGCAAGCATTGGCACACGACCGAAAGTGGTAGCCAACCAAGTATAGAAGTAACCACGAAGCGCACGAGCCTCGCCCTCACAAGTCTTTTTGGCAGTTTCACTGATCTTATCTGCCTCTTGAAGACCTGCCAAATAAAGGTTGGCACGAGCAATAGCAGCATAAGCATGAGCCCAGCCTTCACCTAGTTCACCGACATTTGGATCCCAGGTCTGATTGAGGAACTTAACATCCCAACCGGTACACTGGGTATCCATGGTAGGGTGAGAACCCGTAAACAAGTTTGGCTTGAAACCCCAGTTATTATCTTGCGTACTACCTTGGTTGAAAGCATAGATACCATTCAATCCACGAAGAGCATTATCATCATTCTCAAATTGAGACTCGATGTCCAAGATGTCGTAATGCGGTACATCCAGGAACTTATCGTTATCGCATGAGGACAAGGCTATGCACGCCAAGCCCATCACGGCAAAACATTTAGCTATATTTCTCATAATGATTTCAAGTTTTGATTAATTAAAAGGTTACATTCAGACCGAACATATAGGTACGTGGATTTGCGTAACGACCCGTGTCGAGACCGGTGTAGATAACGCTACCCTGACCCACCTCAGGATCACCATACTTCGTGTAAGGAGAAATGGTGCAGAGGTTCTGGATAGAGAAGTAAGCACGTACAGATGTCAAACTCAGAGGCTCCAACCACTTGCGTGGTACGGTGTAACCAATCTGGATATTGCTAATCTTCAAGAAGTTGCCATTCTCTACCCAAGCATCGCTGATGCGGCTGTTCTTGTTGTTGTCGAGACGAGTCAAGCGAGGAAGAGTACCACCAGGGTTGGTCTCACTATTATACATCTTCTTATAGCTATCCTTCAAGAGGGCTGGTGTCCAAGAGTCATCAGATGGGTTCATGATAGAGAGACGCATCTTTGAGTAAGAGAGGATGTCCATACCGAGAACACCGTAAGAATAGATACTGAAGTCCCAGTTCTTATAAGTTGCACCGAGGTTCAAACCGAAGTTCATGGTAGGAAGACCATTACCAATGATCTGGCGGTCACCATCATCAAGTGTACCACTCTTATCTGTATCTACGAACAAGAAGTCACCCATCTGTGCATCCTGTCCCTGAGCCTTTGCCTTGTCGAGCATCTCCTGGTTGGTAATGATACCAGCCACCTTGTAACCATAGTAAGAACCTACAGCCTCGCCCTCACGGCAGATAGAGTGGTTGTTCCACTGGAAACCCGTACCACTGACTGCACCGATGTTAGAACCATCAATATCATCAGCTGAGTAAGTACTGTTGCCACCGGTACAAGTTGCAGTGTAGTCAACACCCATTTTCTTGATCTTATTCTTCAAGGTAGAACCATTCAATGCAGCATTGATGCTCCAGTCCTTGTTAATCTGCTTGTTGTAGTTGATAGAGAACTCAAAACCGGTATTGTTGATCTGACCGAAGTTGGTATAGATAGAGGTATTACCTGCAGATGGACGAATCTGACGCTCCAACAACAAGTCCTTGGTCTTACGAGTAAAGAAGTCCATAGATACGTTCAAGTCACCATCGAGGAAACCGAGATCCAAACCAATGTTGAGCTGTTCGTTGGTCTCCCACTTCAAGTTGGTATCTACCAATGGAGCATAGAAACCAGTCTCTTGAGTTAACTGACCTGTAGTACCACCACCTGCACCTAGTGCATAGAAGTTGTACTTAGTATGAGCTGAAGAAAGAGCATATACAGAACGACCAGCGATACCACCAGCGTTACCTGTCTGACCCCAACCAAAGCGGACCTTAGCGTTGCTAATTTCCTTTACGTTCTTAAGGAAAGTCTCTTCCTTAGCACGCCATGCCAAAGCCACTGATGGGAAAGTACCCCAACGGTTACCAGATGAGAAGTTAGAAGAACCATCACGACGGAGGGTAGCTGTCAAGATATAACGATCGAAGAGGTTATATACCAAACGACCATAGTAAGAGATAGTACGGACCTGTGCATTGAATCCACCATTGCCCTGGATAGATTTTGCATTGGTAGTCAAAGAAATCAAACGGTTGTTAGGAGAAAGGAAGTCGTATGCGCTTGCACTAACCCATGAGCCTTCATACTTGCTAACAGTATTACCAACCATGAAAGTCAAGGTGTTGAAGTCTGTCTTCCAGTTATAAGTCAAGTAAGTTTCGATGCTCTTAGAGAGGCCCTTACTCTGACCGAGACCGAAGCTATAGTAAGCCTGGTTACGACCCTCATATTTCACCTCTGTCATCTTACCACCAATATTATTGTAACGCTTGTACATACCAGAGAACTCATCGTTGTCTGAGTTGGTCTGTGTCCAAGACATAATGGTGTGAGCATTCAATGTATGCTGCTTGGTTTTGAGGAGAGTCAAGTCGATGTAAGGGTTGATAGAGATACGAGAGTTACGTGTAACACGACCAATCTCCATCTGAGAAGCATAAGGGTTCTGAGCGGTAGCGGTCATACCCTCCCATCCATCAGGAGTTGGAGCATGACCTGCACCGTATGTTCCATCAGGGTTAACAACGTTTACGTGAACTGCTTCACCTGTAGCTGGATCAATATAATCGAGAGATGGAGCCATCTGAGCGATATCACGCTGAGAAGAAAGGTTACCATTGTTACCAAGACCGATATTGTTACCCTTGACGGTAGAGTACATATAGTTCATGTCGGCGCCAAGTTCCAAGTACTTGTTAACCTTAGACTTGAGGCTACCACGAGCTGTGATACGATCATAGTTGGTATTCACGATGATACCCTTGTTGTTAAGGTAACCTACAGAGAAGTTGTATTGAGTATTCTCTGTACCACCACTAGCTGAAACACCATACTGCTGACGGAGGCTAGTGCGATACATCTGGTCTTGCCAGTCGATGAGGTTACGCTTGCCATCGTATGCCTCAGACCAAATCTGGTTGGTAAGACCTGCACCATCATTAGCCTTAGAATCACGGATAGAACGAGCATAGTCGTCACCTGTCAATGTGTTCAATTTGTAAGGAAGAGTCTGGATACCCCAGTCGGCAGTAACAGTTACGTTAGCTTTACCTTTCTGACCATGCTTGGTGGTGATCATGATGACACCATTGGCACCAGCAGAACCATAGATAGCTGTAGCAGACGCATCCTTCAAGACCTCAATGCTCTCGATATCAGAAGGGTTGACGAAGTCGGCGCTAGAGCCTACCTGTACTCCATCTACTACGTAGAGAGGCTGAGCATCACCATTGATAGTACCGATACCACGGATACGAACGGCTGAGTTAGAACCAGGAGCACCATCTTGTGAAGTAACCATCACACCAGCAGCAGCACCCTGAAGAGCTTGTGCTACATTGACCGGTGTACGTTTCATCATCGACTTGGTATCGATGGAAACAACAGAACCAGTTACGTCACTCTTTTTCATAGTACCATAACCGATAACGACAACGTCGCTAAGAGCGGTGTTTTCTGACTTGAGGGTGATAGCGATATTAGTACGCCCCCCCACATTTACTTTCTGTGTCACATATCCTATATATGAAATAGAAAGTTGTGCGTTTGACTTAGCGGTTACCTGGAATCGTCCGTCAAGGTCGGTCACTGTTCCATCGTTGGTGCCTAGCACACGAACAGTAGCGCCGATAACAGGTTCGCCACTTTCATCACTTACTAAACCTTTGACTAGGCTCTGAGCCGAGATTCCCAAAGGGAACAAACAGAGCAGGAATAATAATACTAACGGCTTTTCAATCATTTTCAAGTTCCTCATACGAGAATAGATTAAAAGTTTGTAATTATTAGTTAGTTGGTTATTGCCACATAAAATTGCTTTTAGCCATTTTAATTAGGTTTTTGACTTTAAACTCTCATTTATCTTTTAGGTTTTTGACCAAAGATTCATCTTTTACTTATACAATTCTCATCGTATGGCTTTTCGTATTATAAACGTGCGTAAACACTTCGTAACACTCGAAAACCGCTGCAAAAATAGTTTTTTTTTAGACACATCACTTTAGAAAACGAACCAAATTGTTTGTCGTATGACACAAAATGGGCTAATGAAAGAAACAAAAAGGAATCATGAAACAAAAGCGAACGTGCAGGTTAACATTACCTACACGTCCGCTTTTACTAAAAATTATTTAAAATGGGCTAAAGCCTGTTGATAGCTGAGTGGTATTAGGTGCAAAAGTAAGCATTTTCTGCGACTTTTGCCCTATATGAAGTGTTAAATGTAAAAAAACGCAACGAAATGTACCTATTTTCACCAAAAAGCGTTATCTTTGCAGTGATAATTAAGAACCAACTCACCATGAACAGAACCATCACAACGATTTTGGCCTGTATATGTTATTTCGCCGCATATGCGCAGAGCGGCAGACTTTTTAATACAGACCACCAACTTTCGAGTAACCTTGCCACGCAAGTCTTCCAAGACAACAATGGTTTCATCTGGATTGCCACCCGCAATGGGCTCAACGTCTTTGACGGCTACAACTTCCGGTCCATGCGAAAGGGCGAGAACGACCCTCGAAAGCCCAACACCAATTGTTTTAACTGCATCACGCAAGACAGCCATGGTTGCATCGTCTTGGGTACCAACCGAGGTGTGCTCATCCACGATGACCAATACTTCACCGAGGTTCAACTGCACAACGAACAAGGGAAGACCTTCAGTGCCTACATTCCGCATATCAAGCGACTGCACAACGGCAATATCTTGATAGGCACGTCAGGGTGTGGCATCTATCTGATGAAGAAAGGCACCCATACCTGCATACCTTTCGCACCAACTCTAGGAAAACTCAAATACATCCATCACATCACAGAAGACAGACAAGGACAACTTTGGCTAATCGCCGATGGCAACCAACTTTTCTTGCTCAACAAGAAAGGTCAACTCATTCGTCACGCCTTCGGGACACAAGACTTGAATGTCAGGGATATCCAGCAAGACAGCAAGGGCACCATTTACCTCGCCACCGAGAGCCAAGGCATCTATCGCCTCACTCCCGGCTCCAGCGTCTTCACCCAAATAACCGCCATTCCCAATCTTCCTGCCAGCACCATCTTCGTCAACAGGAACGACCGCTTATTTATCGGCTGCAATGGCGAAGGCATCACACTCTACGACCCTGTCACCAACATGACTTATGACAATCTCTTCTTTAGTCCACAGACCAACTTGTCGAAAAGCAAGGTAGGAAGCATCATCGAAGACCAGCAAGGCAACATTTGGTTCTCCATGTTGCAGAAAGGCGTGTTCATGCAGCCACTCAGTCCCAACGACTTCGGCTATATGGGCTACCGACTAGGCAAGTTTAATCTCATCGGCGACAACAGTGTATCGAGCGTGATGTTTGACAAGGACCACAATCTCTGGGTAGGAACCGACAAGGATGGCATCTACAAGCTCTCCCCCGATGGCAAGCACCTATTGGGGCACTATGCACCAAGAGCTGTCGTGCTCGGCGTATGCCAAGATACCCAAGGGCGTATTTGGATAGCCACCTATACCGATGGAGCAGGTACACTGGATGCCAACGGCACCTACCACCCACTCGACATCGAAGCCATCAAGAACACAGGCATCTATGACATCAAATGCGACAAGTGGGGCTATGTTTGGCTGACGACTTTGGGCGAAGGTGTGTTCCGCATCAGTCCGGATGGAGCCATCAAGAACTATAAGATGATAGCCAACGGCGATAACAATCCGAAGGCAAACTGTCCACCTAGCAACTATATCGTCAAGTTGGCTTTCTCGAAGGACAACTCCCACATCTATTTTGCCACGTCCGCAGGTTTGGCATGTCTCGACCGCAAGAAAGAGAGTTGGACTTCCACCTTCGGCGGTGTCAACTGCTTGGTCAGAAACTCCTTTTCTCATTGTGTCTTTGTAGATAGCAAGGACCAAGTATGGTATGGTACCGATGATGGTGCCTATTGCCACAACCTGTCGAATCCGAAGCTCTCCAAACATTACACCACAACACAAGGTCTGACCGACAACAGCGTATGCTGTATCAACGAAGACTACCTCGGTAGAATTTGGATGGGAACGAGCAAGGGCATGAGCTGCATCAACTTCATGGAAGGAAGAATCACCAGGCTCTATGCCGGGAATGGCATCCAGAGCAATGAGTTCTCCGATGGAGCCACCTGCATCTCCGCCGATAAACGTACCATCGTGATGGGTGGCACAGGAGGTATCAACAAGTTTGATGTCGCCCATGTCAAACTGCACCCTTGGAAGGCAAACGTCATCCTATCCGGCTTGCTCGTCAACAACGAGCCCGTCATGCCTTACATGGATTCGGATGGTTACACCATCACCGAGCATGGTGTCTATGATACGAAAGAATTCCATCTCTCCCACGAAGACAACTCTTTCACGCTCCAACTCTCCACACTTACTTATAATAATGTGGAGCAAATCGTCTATGCCTATAGCATCAATGACGAGGAGTGGCGCAAGGTACAGAGCGGAGTCAACGAGATTTCCTTCTCCCATCTATTGCCTGGCACATATCACTTCAAGGTGAAAGCCCTCTGCAATAGCTTCGAGACACCAGTCAAGGAGTTTACCATCGTCATCCATCCTGCTTGGTATGCCAGCATCTGGGCTAAGTTTGTCTATTTTCTCATCATCCTCGGCATCCTCTTGCAATATCAGCATTATCGCAAACGACAGGAAGAAAGCCGCCTAGCCTTGCAACAACATATCCATGCCGAAGAGATGGGCGAGGCTAAGTTGCGCTTCTTCATGAACATCAGTCACGAGATACGCACACCGCTCACCCTCATCCTCACCCCTCTTCTCTCCCTCATCAAGGAAGACAAGGATGCCCATCGACAAGGCATCTACAACCTCATGCGCAAGAACTCCGAGCGCATCCTCCACCTCATCAGTCAGATGATGGACCTCAGAAAGATAGACAAGGGACAGATGGCGATGCACATGAGCGAGAACGACATGGTAAGTTTCATCAAAGATGAACACCAGCTCTTCGAGCAACAGGCGATCGCCAAGCAAATCACCTTCACCTTCTTGCATCAAGACGAGCATCTACCAGTCTGGATCGACCGCAACAACTTTGACAAGGTACTCATGAATGTACTATCGAATGCCTTCAAGTTTACCCCTGCCGGTGGCAAGATTCAGATTACCCTCAGCCAGACCACCCGCAATGCCATCATCTCCATCAAGGACAGTGGAAAGGGCATCGACAAGGACAAGTTGGAGACCATCTTCCAACGTTTCTACCAAAGTCCTACCCATTCCAACGACCGCAATGTGGGAACGGGTATCGGACTTGACCTGACACGTTCGCTCGTGGAGCTTCACTATGGCACCATCTTCGCCCGCAACAACGAGAGTACACACACGCAGGATGAAGACTTCAAGACAGGAAGCGAGTTTATCATCACCTTGCCACTCGGCAAAGCCCACCTCAAGACAGAAGAAATCCTCGAAGAGAAAGCAGAGGAAGAAAACGAGGAAGACTTGGAGGAGCTACAGGAAATCGACGAGACACTGGAAGACACCTTGCAGGCAGAAAGCCAAGAGCCAAAACCTCATTCCTCCAAGAGCACCATCGCCATCGTAGAGGATGATGAGGAAATCCTCCACTACCTGAGCCTACAGCTAGGCAATGACTTCACCATCCTCACCTACCCTAACGGCAAGGTGGCACTGCCAGAGATTATCAAGACGATGCCAGACCTTGTCATCTCCGACATCATGATGCCAGAGATGGATGGTAATACCCTGTGCAGCAAGATTAAGAACAACGTGAATACCAACCATCTTCCAGTGATTCTGCTCACTGCCATGAGTCGGGAGGAAAGTCAGTTGGCTGGTCTTGAGACGGGTGCCGATGCCTATATCACGAAACCTTTCAATATGGACATCTTGCGCCGTACGATACTCAATCTCCTTGCCGTGCGCCGTACCCTTCGCAATAAGTTTATGGGAAAGGAAAGTCCGGAACCAACCTTTGACACAGTGGAGACCAAGTCGCCGGATGACGAATTGCTCAAACGCATCATGGAGGTCATCAACGAGAACATGAGCGACTCCGACCTGAGCGTGGACGTCATCGCACAAAAGGTGGGCATCAGCCGTGTACATCTCAACCGCAAGATGAAGGAACTGACCAATCAGACTCCGCACAACTTCATCCGCAACATCCGACTGAAACAAGCTGCCAAGTTGTTACTAGACCCCAACCGCAATGTCACCGACGTGATGTACGCCTGCGGTTTCAGCAATGCCGCCAGCTTCAGCACCATGTTTAAGAACCTCTATGGCTGTTCGCCACGAAAATATATGAATAAAGCGCAAGAAGAGAATCCATAACAGATTCTCTTGCTTGCGCTTACCTTTAAGCCCCAAAGCCAGAGGCTTTTCTAACTTTATTTAAACAAGTGTGGAACAAACTCCTTCAAGCATCTTCTCCAGGTGAGCCACTCATGGTGAGTGCCAGGAGAGACATAGACATCGAGTTTGATACCCAAATCCTTCAACTGCTGTGCCATCTTCTCCGTTCCGAAGTTTTCTTCTGAGCCACATCCCATGAACATATACTTGATGTTCTGGTTGTACTTCTCGGCATCGGCGAAGATACCACCAAAGCAAGTCTTCACATCCACGCCAAAGAGGGCGCCACTGAACGTACCGAACGCTGAGAACAGATCGAGGTGATTCAATACCGTATTGAAGGTTTGACAACCACCCCACGACAAACCAGCCATCGCACGATGGTCTCTATCGGTCTTGGTGCGGAAAGTCTGGTCGATCATCGGTATCAAGTCCTTGATGCTGACATCATAGAAAGACTCTCCGTAATGATTGCGCTCCTCATCCACATTCTTGCCAGGACGAGGCACGAAAGGCTTTTTCACGTCACCACTCTCCATCACGACAATCATCGGTTCCGCCTTGCCCTCGGCGATGAGATTGTCCATGATATGATTCATATGTCCTTGCTTGCTCCATCCGGTCTCATCCTCTCCCATACCATGTTGGAGGTAGAGCACAGGATAACGCTTGTCGGGATGCGTCTCATACTCGGCTGGCGTATAGACCATGGCACGGCGGAACTGCCTCTGCGATGCGGCATAATAGGAAACGGAGCGCACCTGTCCTTGTGGCACTCCCAACTGAGGACGGTAGTAGTTGCCCTCCTCACCTTCCGGCACTTCCAGTCCACCTGCCTCACGACAACAACCGAAGTACGTCTCGCTTGCAGGATCGACCACCTGTACGCCATCCACATTCAGGAAATAATAATGGAAGCCTACCACCAATGGGTCGGAAACACCATACCAGTCGCCATCGAGGTCTTTCTTCATCGGGTATTTCTTGCCACAGATGTCAAAGATTACCTGCTTTGCCTCCGGTGCATGGAGCTTGACGTAAGCACGATGGTCCTTATCCACACGTGGATAGTTGGCATCCGGGATGATACCGAGGAGCGAGAGCATCATGTCGGCATATCGCTTGCCCATCGTGCGATAGCTCTCAGCCACGAAGTGCAAGCCATCGCCTCGCTGAGGACATCCCTTGGAAGAGATGACGTGAGCCGTAGGAATGGTCTTGGCGATGTCATCCACGATGGCGATATGCGCCCAGCATTTACCCCCTTGGTCTTGCTGCACGGTCTCACCCACGAGCAATGGCACATTCTCTGCCTTGAGGTTCAACTCCTTGAGGATGTCATGGTAGATGGTATTCACACGGTTAGGCCAGTTGACATCACCATTGTTGGTCTCACCTTGGTGAAGGAGGATTCCCTTGATGACACCTTGCTTCTGGGCAATCTTTGCCAGTTCGATGAGACGAGCGTAGGGATTGCCATTGTAGCTAGCAGCGAAGTTCTTCATCCAGTCGGGCTGTTTCTTCAGGTACGCCTTATAGGTACGTTTGTCGAAGAGGTCGATGCTGGCACCGCCCACAGCCACGGTGATGGTTCCCACCCGGATGCTGTCAGGCAAGTTGGCAACCATCTTCCTGCCGAAGTAATCGATGGGTGTCAAACCAGTAGTAGGACGAGCCTGAGGTGGCACAGCCGTATGCCATTCCCCTTTCTTCCATCCCGCCTTCTCATCATCCACGGCATACATCGCCACGAAGCGAGGATCCACACCCGTGCGGTCTTCCTCCTCAATGGCAGCATTGCCCTCCATGTTAGACTGTCCAAAACAGAGATAGATGTGAAAGTTGGGATCGGGAGATTGAGCAAATGCTGGAGTCGCCAACAGCAACCCCAGCACACAAAGCATTATGTCAGCGAATTTTGAGAAAGCCCAATTAGGAGCACCACCGAAGTAAACGGTCTCAGTCTTTTCTGCAGCGTTAGAAACTCCTGCGAATGCAAGCATAGCATCCAATACAAAAGTAAATTTCTTCATAAGTCTTTATGTTATTAGTTAATATTTTAGGAAGAGAAGAGATTCTAGGTTATCAGTTCTCTCTCATTATCGCTGGCAAAGGTAGAGAAAATGCCACGAACTCACTTTATTCGAAATAACAAATACATTACGAGACGTTACAACCTAAAATATCACATCCGTGTCAGGGAAACTTTCACCCAACTTACCATATATGAGATGGGCCTGCTTTACCTAAAGTAACAGAAGAAAAGACTAGAGATATTCTTACACCTCACTAGCCCTTTCAAAAAAAGTCGGGACGTTTTTCCAATTTCCTCGGGACGTTTTTAGAAAAGCGTAGGCAGGGAATGAGAAGTGGTAAGTGAAGCGGACTTACCTATGCCGTAAGAAGCAAAAAGGTCGATCGTGTCATCTCGACACAACCGACCTATCACGACTAACATTATTTCGGTTAATCTATATGATAAAACCTAAAACTAATGTTTTTCTCTATTCATTATTCTGCATTCTCCTTCCAGTACTCAGGAGCACCTAAGCCTGCTGCGAAGCCTGCGTATGTGTGCTTGCGGAGATAATTGCTATCCCAGAGACCTGTTGGGCAACCCTTGCGCCAAGCACCTGTGGTATCTGGAGAATCGGTAGCACACCACTGGGTGATACCATACTGCTGAGCCAAAGGAATAATCTCGAAGTACTTAGATACGACAAACTCATAGAGATCACGCATTTGCTTGTGCTGTTCCTCAGTCATCTTAGAAGTAGGAACGGTGTTACCAGAAGCATCTACGTATGCCATATCCAACTCAGAGATCTTGCAGAGCTTACCACTCTCAGCCATCAACTTAAGCATGTTGACGATAGCATTCTTCTTACTCTCGTTGGTAGCCTCATCAGCATAGCAAGAGATGTGCATCTGGCTTCCGATACCATCAATCTTGGTCACGCCATCCTTCTCCCATTCACCAATCCAGTGAATCAAGCTCTTTAGCTTCTGATTGTTGTCATAGTCTGCCTCCAAGTTGTAGTCATTGATGAAGAGTTTCAACTTCTCTGGGTCGCCATTGTGCTCGGCGAAGCTCTTGCGAGCATCAGCGGCTGCGATACGAACATAGTCGAGGTCGCCAAGATAATCTTGCCAATAGAAGTTGGCAGCAGCATCTGCTGCACTGACAGTTCCACGAGTTACTGACTGGAGGTCATACCAACCATCACCATCCTTATCCTGACCAGAGAGTGTCTCATTAGCGAGGTCCCAAGTGGTGACGTAGCCATCACAAGCCGCCATCATACCATCAATCCAAGTACCCATTGCCCAAGTCAAGGTATCCTTTTTCTCCTCATCAGTGAGAGGAATGGAGTTCATCTTCGTCACCTTGCAGATACTCAATCCATGAACATCCAAGGTAGCACCTGCAGTCTGAGGTTTCAAGATGACATCATAGTTGCCACCCTCAACCTCAGGAAGGTTCAACTTGATATTGTTGCGACCTGCCTTAACAGGTACATTCACTGTCAGCTGCTGAGCCGAACCACCCCATCCATTCTGAGCGGTCAACTGTACGCCAGAAGCATCAGCTGATGAAGTCAAGTCGAGATAAGCGACATAGTTACCAGCATCCAAATGTTTGGCAGTACTGATGAAGAACTGTGACCATTCACCAGTTGGTACGAAGTGGATGGCACCATTTACTACAGGAGGCTTACATCCCATTGCATAGAATGGGAAAGGACCATCAGTATAGCTCTGGCTGCATACCTCTTTCTCCACCTCCATTACAGGTGCCTCTGAGTGAGAAATGGTAACTGACTTCCAGTAAATCTTACCAACGAAGTCACCATGCTGGAAGAAGAGACCATTGCTAGCCATCGTAGGAGTCACATTGAACTCAATCTTCTGATAACCCTTGCCTACAGGAATGGAGAAGTTCTTGGAGAATCCACCACCCCAATCACCAAGTTTAAAGCGGATATTGGCATCTTCCTTGCCTTCAGCCTTACACTCGATGGTCATCTTATACTCCTTGCCTTCGGTCAACGTAATACCATTGACCAACCAATATTGAAGAACATACCAAGGATCTACAGCCTCTGGATTGGTGATAACCATCGCTCCATCCTTGTTCCACTCAGTAGTAACAGTGGCAGGAGCGCCCGTCCAACTATACCCAGAAAGCGTAGAGCAGTCGAGTTCATAATCCACCTTATCTACCTTTTGGCTAGGATCCACCTTGATTTCCTTATCGGCAATCAAAGAGTTGAGGTACTTGTTATTCTGCTGAGAGTGCCAAGCGAGCGTATGACCATAGATGGTCAAACCTGCATCCTTGGCATTGGCAACAAAGGAACTAACATTATCAAAGTTCATTACACCCTTGTTATCCACACAAGAAGCATACTTCATCGCATTGCCAGCTGTCATCTCGTCGAAGTTGCTACCAGCCAAGCAATACACAATACCTTGCTCATTGAACTCGGATGCGGTGAGCGCAACGCCCAACTTAAAGTCGGGGTTGCACTTGCCAGCGTCTTTCAGATCCTGTACATATTTCTTCAAAGGCTCATAGTTGTTGAGATACAGATAGTCCTTCTTGTTCTGGGTCATATCTGTACGGAACTCTGAGAACTTGTCGTCAGCGCATGAAGACAAAGCCAAGAGAGCGACCAAGCCTAGTCCAAAATTAATTCTTTTCATATTCATGATATAATCTTATTACGATGATACTCACCCAGCATCTTACTGCTGAACATATTTAGTATTGAAGGTGACGACACCGTTGATGTTGCCACGAGTCTGAGCGACAAACTGGTCGCTGGTCTCCATCGTGATGCCACAACCGAAATCAACCTTGTAGTTGAGAGTGAGCAAGTCACGATCCTTGTTACCCCAAGCCAACTTGGCTGCCTTCTTCTCAAACTTACCAGAACCTGTGGCAGTCATGCCCTCGGTATCAGAAGATACAGTGACATTGCCATCATTGTCAAAAGTAAGTTTCAAGTTGCAGGTGTATTTCACAATCTTATCGCTGCCATCTTCATTCTGACCTTCCACCTTGCTCACTGAGACAGGGAAGAGAGCCTCTGTCAAGCTCTTGGTGGTAATCTGGCAAACCTCATCCTTCTCGATGGAAGCACCTTGACGAGTTTCCTCCTTGGTCTGACCATTCTCGGTAATCTTATCAGTACCACGACGAAGATAGAAGCCCTCCCAAGGGTTCATGTACTTTACCTTGTAGAGTACATAATCCTGAGGAGTTTTTGACCAAGCCTCCAAGTTTGTTCTAGAAGGAGTCTCACCATCTACCATAGGCTTACCACTCAGGATAGAGTCAGCTCCCACCTGCTCCAAGATACGAACAGGAATCACATAAGAACCCTTGACGCACTCTGGGTCTGCGAAGAACGCATCCTCCAACTTCACCTTCAGTCTGCCGAGCATCTCACCATTATAGTTGATGGTATTGCCATCCAAGGTGTAATAGTTGGTAGGCATTGGCTTCACTGGGGTCACGCCGTCCTCGAAGAAGAGGTTGTCACAGAGAGACTCATCGACAGCCACCTTCAAGGTGATGTTCTTGCCATTACGAGCACCACCCATTGTAGAGACGATACGGATGATATGGTTGTTATCGTCTGTGGTGTTGAGGGTCTCAGCATCACCCAAGACCACGGTGCGGTCTAGGAACTGATGGGCGAAATATACATTGACACCACCCTCGTAATCAGGGAAGTCAGCATCACCGTTCTCGCAAGAGGAGAAACCGAGTGCCAAGATTCCCATGACAGCCATAGCTAAGATTTTCTTCATTTTCATAATTAATCGTATTTAATATTAGTCGTTGTTCTTTACATTCCAGCCCTTGTTCTGCTTCAAGTTGCTCCACTTGAGCGTCTCACTTTGTGGGATAGGACCATAATACATATAATCGCTATAATTTCTTGTCTCTACATCGATTTCTTCGAATGTAGGAATACCATCTACCTCGGTTACGTTGACACCCTTGGCTGTCTCGGCAATGTTAGCCTTCCACCGGCGGAGATCCCAGAAGCGGTGATTCTCGAAGCAGAGCTCGATACGACGCTCATTGCGAATCAACTCACGCATCTTTGCCTGATCTTCTGCACATTCATCGAGGTAGCCAGTATCGGTGATGCCAGCACGTTGGCGGATAGCCTTGATGACATCGTAAGCTGAATAGTTGTGAGTACCTTTACCCTTTGGTCCCCAAGCCTCGTTGGCTGCCTCAGCGTAATCCAAGAAAATCTCGGTGTAACGGATGTAGGCATTGTAGTGAGGCTGTGCATTGAGGTTGTTAGGGTCTGCACTACAGTCGTCACGAAGCAACTTCTTCAGATAGTAACCAGTACGAGTAGAGGTACTAATCTTATTGAGACCGTCATTGGTTTCTCCAGTTGCTGTCGTGTTGATAGTCTTGCCCTTGTACTCTGAACCATTGTGGATGATATAGAGGTCGAGACGTGGGTCACGATTGCTATAAGGATCAATGTCATCAAAGTCACTATTCTCCTCATCTGTGATAGGATAACCATTCGCCATAGGGAAGGCATCCACCAAGTTCTGAGTTGGATTGATGCGACCCTTTCCGTAGAGTGTAGGAGGGAAATTGTTCTTCTCCTGAATAACACCGAGGTCATAATCCTGTGTACCTTCATTGACATTACTACGCCAAATGATTTCAGCAGGAACGGCACCTGACTTCAAAGCCTTGATTTCAGCTGCATTGTTATACCAGGTATTACCTTTGGCTGCCAAACCAGACACACCACCGATGCGGTCGAGTACCTTGGCTGCTTCATCGGCAGCATTAGCAGCAGTAACATCACTGCCACCCTTGTAAGCCTCGCTAGATGCCATCAAGGCAACCTGCGCACGGATAGCCTCTGCGATACGACCACTGATACGACCAGCCAAGTGCTCACCGAACACACGGTCATAGACGCTCAAAGAAGCACCCAACTCCTTATAGTAAGCAGGAACCTCAGACTCTGAGTGCTGCTTGTAGTCGAGAGGCAACAACTTGATAGCCTCATCCAAGTCGGAGTTAATTTGGTCGATGCACTGTTGGAAGGTAGCACGAGACTGATTGAAGTCGGTGTTGGCATCTTCCACAGTGGTTGACAATGGCACACCCAAGAGTTCACCATCCTCAGACCAACCAGCATGAGCCTGAACGAGATAATAAAGATTCAAAGCTCTCAAAGCATAAGCCTCACCCTTGCGGCTCTCAGCGAACACCTTGGCTGCAATAGGATCGTCTGCCCATTTCACGTCATCAGCGATAGCAAGGAATTGATTCAAGTACTGGATAACAGAACGGCGACCATTCCATTGGCTCATTGGGTCGTTGTTAGCAGCCCAAGCACCTTGTGCCATTTTCGAGTAAGTGCTAGCCAAATCATTGGTCACTGCATCATCGGTGGCAATGTCCGTCTCGCTCGAATTGGAATATGGCAGATGAGAATAGGCATAGCCCAAGAGACCTTGTGCAAATGTAGGCTCCTTCAGCATCGCCTCTACACCTCGGTTATTCTCCTCGGCAGGCTCAAACAAGTCGGAGCAAGATGCCAACGACAAGGAGAGCGCAGCCAATAATATAATATTCTTAATTTTCATCTTAATTCGTTTTTATGAGTTATTAGAATGATGCCTTGACACCTATATTATAATAACGTGTCTGAGGAGCTTGACCTACTGACATCTCCAACCACTTGCGGTTGCCAGAGATAGTCAACAGATTGGAACCACTGACAAAGGCTGAAAGTGACTTCACCCAGGTCTTCTGGAACAAGCGACTTGGCAAGTCATATGTAACCTGAACCTTAGCCAAACGGAACGCATCGGTCTTGTACAACCAGAAATCAGAGGTCTGATAGTTGTTGGTTGACTTAGAAGCCAAGCGTGGATAGAGAGCTGTCGTAGCGTTCTCTGGTGTCCAAGCATCACGTGCAATCTCAGAGTACTTCACGTCACCCTCGGTCTTGAAGTAGTCACCCAAAGACAACTTAGATGCGTATGCCCCGAAGTTGGCTGTTCCCAAGGCGAAGAAGGTGAATCCCTTCCACTTGGCGGTGAAGTTGATACCCATTGTGAATGGAGAACCATACCAGCCACCCTTGCCGAGATATACCATATCGTTGGAGTCGATGACGTTGTCACCATTCTGGTCGATGTACTTCAAGTCACCAGGCTTCACTTCATTACCCAGTTTGCTCTGGTCAGCCCACTCAGCTATCTCTTCCTTACTCTGGAAAATGCCTGCGGTCTTGAATCCCCAGATGCCATCGAGTACCTTTCCTTGACGATTCTGATAATCATAGAGGTTGACCTCGTCACGTTTGGTGGCCTTGGTAGTATAATAAGTACCGGTTACACCGAGTGCCAAATCTACCTCACCAAACTTCTTGTTGGCTGTCAACGCAAAGTCGAAACCTGTACGACGGTCGGCATTGAAGTTGACCACAGGAATGAAACCACCTGTAGGATAACCATTACTCAAGTAAGATGGATAGTAAGTTGGATTGGAAACCAACAAGCCATCGGTTGTCGTTACGAAGAAGTTGGCATCCAAGGTCAGCAATTTCTGCCACAAAGATGTACGGAAGTTGACTGAGAACTCCTTACGGCTGATAAATCCCAAGTCATTATTTCCACCTTTGGTAGAATAGGCATATTGGTTGGTACCACCATCAGCCCAAGCATATCCGTAAGTCTGGCTCCAAGCTGGCATATAGAGATAATAACGTTGGTCATTAACAGCCAAGTCTATATCTTGCTTGATGTCGCTGTAGGATGCACTGATCATCATATCATCCACCACCTTGCTGTCCTTCAAGAAATTCTCATTCTTCAATCTCCAACCCAATGTCAAGGAAGGTGAAAGAGCCTCGCGATGACCTGGAGCCAACTGTGCTGAATGGATGGCTGCCATACCGAAGTCGAGATAGTACTTCTGGGCGTAGTTGTAAGACGCATCCAAAGCTAGGTTGGCACTTGAGTTCTTGTGATAAACAGCCGACTTGGTCTGCTGGAAACCAGAGGCAATCAACATGGCAGAAAGGTTATGCACCTTGCTGAATGTGTTCTGATAGTTGAACTGCGCAGAGAAGAGCATCGTCTGATTATCCACACTATTACTGATGTTCTGCACACCAGGATGCTTGTCATCGCCTTCCTTCTTCAAGCTTACGATTTCATCCTTACCATTGATGTTTGCCCAAGTTGGGATATACACCGCATAATTATTGTCGAAAGAGGTATTATAAGAGGTGGCGTAATCGACTGCAAACTTTGTCTCGAAGGACAAGCCCTTGAGTAACTTCGCCAAGTTGATCTTGATACCTGTGTCGAACTGGAACTGGCGGCTTGTATATTTAGTCTTACCAGCTGAATAGATGTCACCAAAGATATGGGTAGAGTTCTCCTGGCTACCTGCCAAGAAGTACTTACCATCTATCAAGTTGGCATTGTTGATCAAAGCCCAGGCATTGGTTGCCGATGGAGAGATATAATCAATTGGTATCAATGGAGCTGCATTCTGTGGATAGTTTGGACGCATAGAAGCGGCAGTTGACCAATAGTTACCCTTGGCAGAGCTTGCATCATAGAATGTAGCATTGGCATTGACATAAGCCTTGATATCATCGCTGATGTTGACATCTACGTTACCACGTACATTGAAACGGTTGGTATGGTTGCGCTTAGCCTCACCAAACTTGAAGACATCACCTACTCGATAGAAGTTGATGTTGCTGTAGAAGTGAGCACGCTTGCCACCACCCTCAATCTCAGCAGTAGCCTCAGAGCGGTTGTATGCCTTTCTGATGTAATCAGAAGAGTAGTAATCCACGTTAGGGTAACGGTAAGGATTGTCGCCAGCACCGAAGTCATAAATCTCGTCCTTATAGAGAGGAGACAAGCCATCGCTGGCACGTCCCTTATTATATAAGGTCATGTACTCAGCTGAGCTAAGATACTCAGGATAAGACTTGGCTACATACCAGCCTGTATTGGCAGTGACATCTACCTTGATGCCATCCACCTTACCTCGCTTGGTGGTGATGAGGATAGCACCCTTGGCAGCCTTGCTACCATAGAGTACCACAGCCTGAGCACCCTTGAGGAAAGTAATCTGAGAAATCTCTGAAGGAAGTACATTGGTTGCCTCACGTGGCACTCCATCCACCAAGACTAAGTAGCCTGCGTTGTTGGCATCCTGTGCCCAGAGTGAGTTGCCATTCCAACCACCTACCAACGCTTGCATGTTGTCAAGGCTATAGGTATGGTAGTCTTTCTTCATCAAGTCCTCTACATCGACCACAGAGACACCACCGAGGAGTTCATCCTTAGCCACCTGGCGGTAAGCCACTTGAACCATCTCCTTGTCAGCGTTCAGCGAGTCGGTTTCGTCTGCTTGCGCCGTCTTGGCATCGGCACTCAATGGAGCCAAAGCCACAAGACCTGCGACAAACAACTTGTAATTATATGATTTGAATGTTGAATTCATACGATCATCTATTAATTTGATATATTATAGTATTGCTTACCAACCAGGATTCTGTGGGAACTCTGCATAGAGTTGAGTCTGATCGGTTGGGAATGGGAACCAATAGTGCTTGGCGGTGAAGTCACGTTTGATGATAACTTTCTTGCCATAGCCAGATACTTGTCCATTCTCAGGATGTTTAGGGTCGCTGCTGACACGCTCAAACACCTGTCCGTACTTGGTATTGTAAGGAGCCTCCGTCAAGAGCAACCAACGCTGCAAGTCGTTGAAACGCATTCCCTCAAAAGCCAACTCCACCTCACGCTCACGACGAACTTCGTCCATGAACTTGTGAGCATTGGCTACATATTCAGCTGCAACATGTCCTGCGCCACAACGGTCACGAATGGTATTGATGGCAGCCTCAGCCGTCTTGCTAAAGTTCGATGACTTACCTTGCGCACCAGAGGTGGCGGCACAAGCCTCAGCATACATCAAGTAGATATCGGCAAGACGCATGTAAGGCAAATAGGCATTAAAAGCCTTGTCGTAATATTGATCAACAGAATTTGCAGTATGAGGAGCCAATTTCTGAATGAAGTACCCCGTTTGGCTACCATTCTCTACGCTACGCATTGTCTGCATCCCATCTGAGGTGGTAGATTCTGATGAAGAAAGGTTACAATAGATATAATTTTTCAATACACCTGTTGCGCTACCAACATCATTGATAAACTTACATCCATCATATACGATGTCGTGATAGAAACGAGGATCACGGTTCTTCCAAGGATGCTCTGGGTCGAAACCGCCTGCAAGATTAGGCACTAACTCGCCATTCTCTATCAAGAAAGCAGGCTCGCCATTCGCCATACCATAAGCCTCTACCAAGTTGGCTGTAGGCTGGTGGATGACATTGTCTTGAGGAACGATGCCAGCCATCTTAGGACCAAACACCTTACCATGGTTCCAAGGTGAAGCCCATCTATTCTCATCACATGGACCACGGAAGATAGCTTCTGTAGAACCAGGCATCTGGTAGTTCTGATTGACAGTGTAGAAGATGTCATCGAAGCTAGAAGACTCGCTGGAAGAGATGACGTGATTATAAATATCGTCATAATTATAGGAAGCCAAAGCATATTGCGTCTGACCACCTTCTACCAAGTTGAGCAACTCGCCGAGAGCCTCAGCTGCCTTCTTGCTATACTCTGCATCATAGTCGTATGTGATTTCACTCTTAACAGCTCCGAGTTTTGCACCATTCTTCATCAAAGGACTGGCTGCCCAGAGATAGTTCTTGCCAAGATAGCCCAATGCCATGATCTTGTTGATGCGAAGTTGGTTATGACCAGAGGTCTGCTTACCAGCTGTGGTCTTATCCCAATCGATAGGCAACAGGTCGGCAGCCTTGCGGAAGTCCTCTCCTGCCTTGGCTGCACATTCTTGATAAGAGAGACGAGGCAAAGTCAATTTACTACTAGCATCCAGCACTTGATCGATGTATGGAAGACCACCCAACTGCTGCATCATCTCGAAATGCCACCATGCACGGAAGAAATAAAGCTGACCAGCAATCAAGTTTTTCTCCTCTTGGGTAGCGGTTGTCAACTTGTCGAGATTAGCAAGACCTAAGTTGCACTTTCGGATGCAATACCAAGCGTGAGGATAGATAGAGTGAGACTTGGCATCTACCTTCGTTGGATTACTACCTTCACGATAGAACCAAGAAGCATATCCATTGGTATAGATATCGCGATAGTTACCCAAGTCCATCTGATGAGTCATCTCGCCATCAGCCTTGGAATTGAAAACTTCATCGTCACCCCAATTCCAAGAAGGGCACCAGTTACACTTCTCCTTATCTGGCACACAGTTGTAGATTTCCTCGATGAAGCCTTGGAAATTCTTGAAGGTCTTGAAAGCATCCTCAGAAGACACGGTTGCCTCTGGAGACTTATCCAAGTAATCCTCGCAAGAGCTCAACGATGTGGTGAGCGCCAGGGCTAGACAACCTGTATATAGTATGTTTTTAATATTCTTGTTCATTTGTATTCTCTTTAAAAATTACAATGTAAACTTGACACCTAAGTTGAAACGTCTTACAGTAGGATAAGCTCCAAGTGAGCCCCATGTAGAGAGGTTTGACTCACGGTCGTCTGGCATACGTGTCCAGAGCCAAAGGTTATTACCATTGAGATAGACCTTCAGGTAGTTGATTCCCAAGTGCTTGATCCATCCCTTTGTCCAAGTATAGGCAATTTCCACATTCTTCAGACGGATGTAAGAACCATCATATAGGAACTGGGTACCATTACTATATTTAGAGGTCGTCGCTCCCCAACGTGGAACGCGGACATCAGCATTGGTATTGTCCTTATCCCACCAAGAGCCTTGATCAAAGACGGTATTCAACTTGCTGCCAAAGCTGGTAAGACTTACCTCACGAGTTACATTGGTGACACCATAGAACTGAGCAAACGCTGAGAAACCTTTCCACTCGAAACCGATGGTGGCATTGTAAGTGTTCTGAGGACTGTTGCTATAGCCGTATGGAGCCTTATCGTTGGAATCAACCACACCATCACCATTGTAGTCGATGATGTAATAGTCACCTACCAAACGGTAGTTCTCATTCACATCATGGGCAGGAGAGCCATACAAGTCATCGATGTTGTTCAAGTAACCATTGCTCAACCAAGCCTTGTTCTGGTTGATGGCATAGCCTGCTTGTCTCAAGTTGGATGGCGCCATACCTGGGTCATCCTTGATGAGCACCTTGTTCTTGGCATGGGTCATATTGAAGTTACCCCAAAGACGAAGACCATTAGCAAAGGTCTTGTTGAGCTTTACTTCCCACTCATAACCTGTGGTACGAACTTTACCCAAGTTGGCTGTTGGCGCAGAACCACCGAGATAAGAAGGAACGGAACGCTCGTCACCACGTACCAAGATGTTGTCACGAACATCACGGAAGACATCGAAGGAACCTGTAATCAAACCACCCAAGAAACCGTAGTCAGCACCAATGTTCAACTTCTTAACAGTCTCCCACTTCACGTTTTCATTGCCGATGGAAGCCTCACGATACCAAGTATAGATACTCTTGTTGTACTTCTCATCCATGATGGTGTTGCCACCGTATGCCCACTGGCTCATATACAACCAACGGTTGCTATCGAGGAATGGATCACCCAAGTTGTCATCACCAATCTCACCGTATGATGCACGGAACTTCAACATATCAATGATGTGCTTGTCACGAAGATTCTTCATGAATTTCTCCTCTGTAACAGTCCAACCAATAGCACCTGAATTGAAGAAAGCGAAGCGATTATCCTTGCTAAACTTCTCTGATCCGTTGTAAGCACCATTGTACTCGATGAAATAGCGACCATCATAGTTATAGGTAGCACGGAAAGCCCAGTCTTCACGATAGGTAGGAATGACACTACCTCTAGCATTTTCCTGGCGTGAGAACAAGCCCATGGCAGAAACGTCGTGCTTGCCAAACTTGCGTGCCCAGTTGAGCTGTGCCTGATAGTAGAGGTTGCGAACGGTAGCAGAGTTGTTGACCTCACCTGCCATTGTTTTCCAACCCAGAGGTTGCTGATAATCGAACTTGTTGTTCGTCTCATTCTTATATTTATAACTAACAACACCTGTATCAGGATTGATCCATTTCTGAACAGGATTGTTGTTGGCATCATCGATACCACGCTTTACCTCGATGAAGTTATTGTCCCAAGATACCGTAGCACGGAAATTCAAGCCCTTGGTGATGAAGTCGAGTTTCTGTTCCAAGGTGAAGTCGGTGTTGATACGAGTGGTAGTGGTCTTAGATGCACCACCAGTAGAAAGTATCATCGCAGAGTTCGTTGTGTTGGAAACTGCATCGTAATACCCCCATGTTCCATCTGAGTACTTTGGAAGGAAGACGTCTGGAGCGATATTATAAGCACCTGACCACTGCTGGCCCATCTGCCAAGCATCATTACTATTGATATCATTGAGCATAGGAGCCTTCTTCACGCCATTGGAACCAGCGAGATTTACCTTCAAGGTCGTAGTAGGAGTGATGGTGAAGTCCAAGTTGCTTCGTACGTTGATACGATCATAGCCATATCCAGACTTGTAGTTTCGTCCGTTGTCATACACACGGAAAAGGTCGCCCTCATGCACATAGTCGGCAGAAGCGAAGTATCTTACAAACTTGGTACCGCCACTTACATTGACATTGGCATTGTAAGCCATAGCAGCATCCTTGAAGAGGGCATCTTGCCAATCCACATTAGGATAACGCTCACGCTGTTCCTGGGTGGTCTGATTGCGGTAGTTGTTGATAAATTCCTGTGAGCGGATGTTTGCCCAAGACTCAGGAGTCACGCCCAACTCATGCTCGATAGCTCTGTTGCGGAGCATCAAGGCATCGTAAGAGTCGTACTTGTTAGGCAACTTAGAAGGAGACTTCAATGTAGTATTGAAACCTACGTCAATCTTAGCCTTGCCTTCCTGACCACGCTTGGTGGTAATCAAGATGACACCATTGGCACCCTTCACACCATAGACAGCGGTAGCGGAAGCATCCTTCAATACGGAGATACTCTCCACAGAAGAGATATCCACACTGCTCATAGGACGCTCGATACCATCGACGAGGACGAGAGGGTCGCTGTTGTTCCAAGAGCTAGAACCACGAATGATAATCTGTGGCTCCTCCTCACCAGGCATACCATTACCCTGCATGGTGGTAACACCAGGGAGGTTACCCGTCAAGGCTGCACCAATGTCGCTGACACCGGCGGCACGCTCCAAGACCTCACCTGTGGTCTGGGTGATGGAACCCACGACAGAAGCTTTCTTCTGCTGGCCATAACCAACGACTACCACCTCTCCAAGGGAGTTGTCATCAGCAAGCGTAATCTTGAACTCTCTCTTCTTTCCCACTTTCACCTCTTGGGTGTTCATACCTACGTAGGTAACAACCAAGACGGAACTTTCAGAAGGAACGGAAATCATGAAGTTACCATCCATGTCGGTGATAGTACCTGCACTGGGATTTCCCTTGATTTTCACTGTAGCACCAATCAACTCTTCTCCAGAGCCGTCAACGACATGACCTTTCACATTGATTTTCTGTGCCTGTATGCTCAGACAGCAAATCATCATCATGAAAAGCAGGGCTACTGATCGTTTCATTGTTAAGATCTGTTTAACCATGTTCTTTCATTTTTGATTTATGTTTTGTTTTAGGTTACTAACAAATTTCTTCTTTTGTCGGCTGCAAAGGTATCTATTTATAGGGATTTCGCCTTTGCATGGAGTAACAGATACTTTAGTTTACGTTACAAACCTTGCGCACCCTTACCTTTTCATCTTTTAACACTTGTTTGATAATATACATGCCTTTTTGCGGTTTTGCCACCTGCTGACCCTCTATATTATAATATAAGGTGCATTTCACGTCAGTTGTGTTGGCAATTGTCTCTTCGACACCTGTGGTTTGTTTCAAATACCAATCCTTGTACCAATTGAAGCAAGCATAGCTGCAACATTCCTCAAAAAGATTGTGCTTCTTGGCATTTTGCAAACCAGGCTGTACCTTTCCCGTCTTCAGATACTCATCAATGTCGTAATACTCTTGTGGATGAGTGATGGTCATGCCGATGTTGCTAAAGTGGTCATGCACTGCCTTCCATGCCAAGCCCCATTTGGAGGTGGAGCCTGTAGCCCAAGTGCCGAGATTAGGAGCTGTCCACTGTCCCCACTCATTGTAGTGCCCTTCGCTTGCCTTGTCAGGATCCTCTGGGCTCCAGTCTATCTCTGTTACCATGATAGGCTTGCTTGTTACCATAGGCACCTGCGCCTGGAAGTTCTTGATAAAGGTATTGTGATCACAGTTCTTATCTGTCATGTTGCCATACCAGCCTGAGTAGACATGCACTGCGTAAGAGAAATTGTTCTCCGTATCGGTAATAGGATATTTTGAATAGCCCACATAGTTGCTCTGATAGCCAGAACCTGGCACCCAGATAATGCCCTTGAAGCCAGTGGCACGAATCTCATCTACCACAGGCTGGAAGAAATCATGGAGAGCCTTGTCTGATTTAGAGCCATTTGCCAGCAACACATTAATAGGCTCATTGGCTAGCTCTATGCTCACCTGTCCGGCATTCTTCTGGATGGTGGCATTGGAAGCGAAGAGTTTCCACACCTTCTTAAGATATGCCTGATATTCATCTCCCACCTTGATATTCTGTGGACAAACGCCAGGAGGGCGAACGATTACATATAGTCCATGAGCCAAGGCTTTCTCCACAAGCTTGACATAAAGTTTGCTCAAGAAAGTCTCATAGCGTTTCTCACTAAAATACTGGATGTTGTTTTCTTGGGTTCCTGCTGGCGCATTATAGTTAGTCCAACAAGGATCCATGTGAAGACGGAAAACCGTACAATAAGCACCTTGGCTCTTGTCGGTGATAGCAGTGAACATCTTCTCGAAATAATCCAAGCAAGGGGTCACATCATTGACATTATAACCACCAGTTCCCCAACGGTTACCATTGAAATAACGGTTAGGCGTATCCATCACACCATGCAAGACAACGGTCTTGCCTTCTGAATCGACTAGGTTCTTTCCCTCCACATGGAGGCCTGGAAGATTGTCTGCAGCATGTCCCGCCATCGACATCAGTGCAAAGGCTAGCGACAATAATAACTTTTTCTGCTTCATATCGGTTTAAATTTAATTATTCTTAGGTTTTATCTCATATTCTCATTTAAGTCGTATCGTCTGTCGTCCATTCAGGAAGAATCCGAGGTATCATATATAATAATTAAGGTGTAAGGTCAGGAATCAGAGCATTGGTCAGGAAGAGTCAGCCTCTTGGAAGAGAGAAATGGCACGTATCACTACGTACCATTTCCAAATAAACCAATTAATCATGATTATTTCTAATCAAGTTTTATTCTCAATATATATAAACCTAAACCTATACTTGTATAATAACCTATAATCATTCATACCTAAAAACACTTTTCTAGCTGAATCAGTTTCAACACCGCAAAGGTACGACATAAAATCAAGATGCGCTTTTCGATACGTAACACATACTTTAGCAATCAAAAATCTTGTAACATATATTTTTTCTCATGTAACATCGCAAAAAAAACTGCTATCAAACCTGCAAAAATGCGAAAAAAGTAACCTTCTATTTCGACAAAAAGCAGTATTTTTGCAGCCTAAAAGCTAAAGACCAATTCGTCATGAAGAGAAAAATCAAACTTATTATCGCAGGCATTCTTGCCTGTATCTGCCATCTGCCAGCACTGGCACAGAGCGGCAAACTTTTCAATACAGACAACCAATTATCCAGTAATCTTGCTACACAAGTGTATCAAGATACCAATGGTTTTATCTGGATTACCACCCGCAATGGACTCAACATTTACGATGGCTACAACTTCAGCGTCGTAAAGAAAGGAGGCAATGACAATCGCAAGTTGAACACCAACTACATCAACTGCATCGCACAGGATTACGATGGGTACGTACTTCTCGGCACCAACAGAGGATTGTTGCTCCACAATGGTCAGTACTTCCTGGATATTCCCCTTCCCGACGGCAAGGGTAATCCTATCTCTACCTATGTCACCCACATCGGGCGACTACAAAACGGCGATGTGCTCATCGGTACATCTGGCTATGGTATCTTCCTGATGAAAAAGCAAACACGCAACTGTACTCCTCTCAAGGCGACACAAGGCAAAATCAATTTTGTACTCACCTTCCTGGAAGGCAAGCGTGGCGGACTTTGGATTATCAGCGAAAGACACGAACTGTTCTTCCTTGACAAGAACGGCAAGCTCAAGACGCACATCCCTGGCACCGAAGGACTGTTGGCACAAGACATCCAACAGGACAGCAAGGGTACGCTATATCTTGCCACCAAGGGACAGGGTGTCTATCAGATGACACCTGGCACCACTCGTTTCACCAAGATTGCACAAATCGGCAATCTCCCTATCAGAACCATTTACACCAGCAAGAACGACCGCCTCTTCATCGGCTGCGACGGAGAAGGCATCTCCCTCTATGACCCTACCTTCAAGATGGTCTATACCAATCCTTTCTTCAGTTCGCAGACCAATCTGTCGAAGAGCAAGGTGGAGAACATCATCGAAGACAAGCAAGGCAACATCTGGTTCAGCATGATGCAGAAAGGCGTGTTCATGCAGCCACAAGGTCTCTACGACTTCGGCTACATGGGCTTCCGTTCGGGCAACCACAACCTGATTGGTGACAACTGCGCCACCAGCGTGCTCATCGACAAGGCCAATCATATCTGGGTAGGAACCGACAAGGACGGCATCTACCAACTCGCTCCCAACGGAAAAGGCTGCCTGGGGCATTACGTTCCACAGGCTACCGTCTTGGGGATATGCCAAGACCTCAAGGGGCACATCTGGATAGGAACTTACGAGAATGGAGTCGGTGTACTCGACGGCAGTGGCAATTACCATCCGTTAGACATCAAGGAGTTGGAAAACATTGGCACTTTCGACATCAAATGCGACAAGTGGGGATATGTATGGTTTGCTACCATGGGAAAAGGCATTTTCTGCATCAGTCCTGACGGCAAAGTCAAGAACTATCAGATGCAAAGCAATGCAGATAATGACTCGAAGATGAATAGCCTGCCCAACAATTACATCGCCAAGATAGCCTTCTCGAAAGACCATTCTCGTGTATATGCAGCCACTTCTGTCGGCTTGGCTTGTCTGGATAGAAAGAAAAACAGTTGGACATCAGCCTTTGGTGGGGGGGTAAACTGCCTGAATCGAGGCTCGTTCTCTCACTGTGTCTTCGTGGATAGTCACGACCGCATTTGGTACGGCACGGAGGATGGTGCGTTCTGCTATCATCCACGCGACATCCAGCATCCGAAGCATTATACCACGGCACAAGGACTGACAGACAACAGCATCACCAGCTTCATCGAAGACAACTTGGGACGCATCTGGATAGGAACCACCAGCGGTCTGAGCAAAATCAACGTGAAAGAAGGTACCATCACCAAATACTACGTGGAAAATGGCATTCAGAGCAATGAGTTCTCTGATGGAGCAGCCTGCGCCACTCCCGACCGCCGCTTCATCGTGATGGCTGGCACAGGTGGCATCAACATCTTCGAGGCTTCCCGTGTAAAGCAACATCCTTGGAACGCCACGGTCAAGTTGTCCGGTTTCTTACTAGGCAACAAGCATGTCGTTCCTTTCATGAAGTCTGGCAGTTATACCATCACTGAGAAAGGCGTCTATGACACCAAGGAGTTCCATCTCACTCACGACGACAACTCCTTCACACTCCAGCTATCCACACTTACATATAATAATGTGGAGCAAATCGTCTATGCCTACAGCATCAACGACGAGGAATGGCGCAAGGTACAGAGTGGCATCAACGAGATTTCCTTCTCCCATCTGCCTCCAGGCACCTATCACTTCAAGGTGAAAGCCATCTGCAACAATTACGAAACTCCTATCAAGAAGTTCACCATCATCGTTCACCCTGCTTGGTATGCAGGATTCTGGGCAAAATGCGTCTATTTCCTGATATTATTCCTGCTTATCAATGCCTATATGAGACATCGTAAGCGCCAGGAGGAAGACCGACTCGTCTTGCAACAGCATATCCATGCCGAGGAGATGGGCGAGGCAAAACTGCGCTTCTTCATGAACATCAGTCATGAGATTCGCACCCCTCTCACCCTCATCCTCACCCCATTGCTCTCGCTCATCAAGGAAGACAAGGATCCGCACCGACAGAGCATCTACGACCTGATGCACAAGAACTCCGAGCGTATCCTCCACCTCATCAACCAGATGATGGACCTCCGAAAGATAGACAAGGGACAGATGGCGATGCACATGTGCAAGACCGACATGGTAGGCTTCATCAATGATGAATATCATCTATTTGAGCAGCAAGCACTTGCCAAGCAGATATGCTTCACATTCCAGCACGACGACGAACAGTTGCCTGTATGGATAGACCGCAACAACTTCGACAAGGTGCTCATGAACGTACTCTCCAATGCCTTCAAGTTCACCCCTACTGGCGGCAAGATACAAATCAGCCTCAGCCACACCGACCATCATGTGAGAATATCCATCAAGGACAGCGGAAAGGGCATCGACAAGGATAAGTTGGAGACCATCTTCCAACGCTTCTACCAGAGTCCTACCAACCCTAACGACCGCAACATGGGTACAGGTATCGGCTTGGACTTGACCCGTTCGCTCGTAGAACTCCACTATGGCACCATCATCGCCCGCAACAATGCTGACAGCTTAGATATCGATACTTCTGCTGGGGAAGAGAACTTCAAGACCGGCAGCGAGTTCGTCATCACCCTTCCGCTCGGCAAGGACCACCTCAAACCAGAGGAAATCCTCGAAGAGAAGGTGGAAGAGGGAAAAAACAAGGAAGAACTGAACGAGTTGGAAGAGATGGAAAACGAGGGTGAGAACGGCAAGGAGGGCGCAGAGCCTGAAAAACAGATCAGTACCGCCAAAAACACCATCGCCATCGTGGAAGACGATGAGGAGATTCTCAAGTACCTAGAGGCACAGCTCTCCGACAACTTCACCATCCTCACCTACCCTAATGGAAAGGTGGCTCTGCCTGAGATCATCCAACAAGTGCCAGACCTCGTCATCTCCGACATCATGATGCCAGAAATGGATGGAAAGACACTCTGCAGTAAACTGAAGAGCAACGTCAACACCAACCATATCCCAGTCATCCTCCTCACCGCCATGAGCCGAGAGGAAGACCAGTTGGAAGGTCTTGACATGGGGGCTGATGCCTATATCACCAAGCCATTCAACATGGATATTCTGCGCCGCACCATCCTCAACCTCCTCTCCGTGAGACGTATGCTCCGCAACAAGTTTACCGGACAGGAAAGCCAGGAGGACAAGGTGGAAGCCGTATCTGTCAAGTCGCCAGACGACCAGTTGATGGAACGCATCATGGAAGTCATCAACGAGAACATCAGCGACTCAGACCTCAGCGTGGACATCATCGCACAGAAAGTGGGCATCAGCCGAGTTCACCTGCATCGCAAGATGAAGGAGCTGACCAACCAGACACCACACAGTTTCATTAGAAACATCCGCCTGAAGCAAGCAGCCAGATTGCTGAAAGACAACAAGCACAACGTGACCGAGGTGATGTATGCTTGCGGTTTCAGCAATGCCGCCAGCTTCAGCACCATGTTTAAGAACTTGTATGGTTGTTCGCCACGTGACTACATGAATCAGGCGTTGGAGAAGAAAATGTAACAAACAAAGGCCTCTGTGCAACATAGGGAAAAGTCTTAGATACATAAAGCACATATAGAACACAAAGAAAAGTGGTAACTTTGCAACGGAATCATTGATATGAGATTCGCATAACTAGAAATCATTAAAATCAAACTCATCAATATGAAGAAATTAGCAATCTTACCACTTTCTTGTATGCTCGCACTCGGCGCTCATGCACAGACAGCCGAGTTCGACTACTTCAAGTATGCCGGCAACGATGCCCGCTTCAACGTGGAAATCGACAAGAGCCACCAGTACTACAACCCTGTGTTGGCAGGTTTCTACCCAGACCCATCCCTTTGTCGCGTGGGTGACACCTATTACCTCGTCAACTCCTCGTTCACCTTCTTCCCTGGCGTGCCATTGAGCACGAGCAAGGACTTGGTCAACTGGCAGCCAGCGGGGCATGTACTCGACCGCACCTCACAAGTGCCATTGAAGGGACAGAATGTATCGGGTGGTATCTTCGCACCTGCCATCAGCTACAACAAGAAGAACAAGACTTTCTATATGATCACCACCAATGTGGGCGCTGGCAACTTCTTCGTGAAGTCTAAAGACCCATCTAAGGGCTGGAGCGAGCCTATCTACTTGCCAAAGATAGATGGTATCGACCCAAGTTTCTTCTTCGACGACAACGGCAAGGGCTACATCGTACACAATGGTCCGGTGGTAGGCGGTGCCGATTATGAGGGACAGCGTGCCATCCGCCTCTTCGAATTTGACGTGAAGGGCGACAGCATCAAGGGCGACTTCAAGCAGATTCTCCGTGGCGGTACCCACGTGGAGGCTAAGCCTATCTGGATTGAGGGTCCACACCTCTTCAAGAAAGACAGGTACTATTACTTGATGTGTGCCGAGGGTGGTACAGGCGGTTGGCACAGTGAGGTCATCTTGCGTGCCAAGAACCCTGCAGGTCCTTGGGAGGAATGCCCAAATAACCCTATTCTCACCCAACGCACAGGTCTCGACCCTAACCGTAAGGACCCTGTATCAAGTGCCGGCCATGCCGACATCGTGGAAGATGGCAAGGGCAACTGGTGGGCTGTGTTTTTGGCTTGCCGACCATACGAAGAGGATATGTATAACACGGGACGTGACACCTATCTGCTGCCAGTGACATGGAAGAACGGTTGGCCTGAGATCCTTGCCAAGAACACTCCTATCTCTACAGTGGGTGAGAAGGCAGGATTGAAACCAGCAGAGAAGAATGAGTTCTCCGGCAACTTCAGCTATACCGATAACTTTGAAGCTTGCGATGGCAAGAATGGTTTGAAACAGTTGAATAGCCGTTGGATGTTCCTCCGTGACCCTGTGGATTGCTACAAGGTAGAAAATGGCAAGTTGACGCTGAATCTCTTGCCTGGCAACATCTACAAGCGTGAGCCAATGTCTTCCATCTGGGCTCGTCAGCAGCACGGTACCTTCACTGCCGAGACTTCGCTCAACTTCACGCCTCGCAACGACAAGGACATCGCAGGCTTGGCACTTCTCCAGAAGGAAGACCACAACTTTGTGCTTGGCAAGACGATGAAGAATGGCAAGCTGACGCTCACCCTGACTCGTGCCGAGAAGAACAACGTGACCATCGCCTCCACCCCTATCAAGGATGGCGAGTTGCGCCTCAAGGTAGAAGGTCACGGTCGCTTTTATGACTTCTTCTATGCAGAGCAAGGTGGCGACTGGCAGTTGCTTGCCAAGGGCGTAGATGCCAGCAACTTGAGCACCCAAAAGAGCGGTGGCTTCATCGGTGCCGTCATCGGTCTCTATGCTTCCTCCAACAAGGAATAACTTTCCTATTACTTTTAGAAGACAGATATCACTCTCCCTTCACTTTTCGAGGATTTATGCTCACTATCAATAAGTTGCATTGAATGGAGACTAAATGTAGAGAGCCACAAGCAATGCAAAAATGGCGTTTAAACGGGCGGAATGTGCTTAAAAAACATAGATTCCGCACGTTTAAACGCCATTTTTTATATTTATTCACTTCTTACTCTCGCATAATAATAGAAAGGAGAGCCATATTTGCTCACTCAATCCCTACTCTCTTGTCTAGAACCGCCAACAAACGTTAAACTTGGCGTTTAAACGGGCGGAATCTATGTTTTTTAAACACATTCCGCACGTTATCTCGACATTTCTTCGTAAATTTGCCACCAAAACAACCCACAAGATTATGATGATAGGAAGATATGAAGAAGTAAAAATACTTCAAAGTGCAACTTGCAGAGTTCAACCGTTCATTAACGCATTATGGAAATAAGAAAGTAGCCAAAATCAAAAGTTGGTATGACGCTTTCGACCAACTAGCCATTCTCTTGGAGCAATCGCAGCTTGAAAAGAAAATCATCTTCATTGATGAAATGCCATAGATGGACTGTCCACGTTCTAGTTTTTTATCTGCATTAGAACACTTTTGGAATGGTTGGGCTTCAGCCCGAAAGGACATTTTGCTCATCATCTGCGGAAGTGCGACCTCATGGATTATCAATAAAGTTATAAAAAACCATGGTGGATTACACAATCGTGTATCAGTAAGAATACATCTCAAGCCATTCAACATGAATGCGAGTTATATGCTAAAGGATTACAACGATGGGGTTAATGCAAAACTCATACGCATGGGATATACAATCTGTTGTCACTATGGATGACTTATTCATATAAAGGCATAGAGAGAAGAGTATAAAACCACGACAGAGAACGATGAAAACGTGGGGTTTGGCGATTGCTTGAGTATCGCCAAACCCCATTCTTTACACCGTAAGAAGCGAGGTTATTTCTTACTCAAGTCCAGCACCATCTTACCGACCCAGATGGCACTCTTGCCATTCTGGTCAACAGGCACTGGCTTGCCATCCAAATCATTCACATACTGCAAGTCCTTGAAGTAGGTGTGACTATGCCCACCCAACACCAAGTCGATGTAGCGAGAACCAGGAATCATCTCGGTATCATCGTCTCCATCCACATCCCAACCTAAGTGGGAAAGACAGATGATGACATCACACTTCTCCTTCTTCTTCAAGAACTCAGCCATCTCTCGACCTTTCTCTACAGGATTCTCATACTTGATGACACCATAGTTGGCCTCACTGACCAAGCCTTTCAACTCAGGACAAAGTCCGAAGACACCAATCTTGACACCTTGGCGATGGAGAATCACGTAAGGCTTGACGATGCTTGCCAATTCTGTACCCGTGAAATCGTAGTTGGCACAGACGATAGGGAACTTCGCCATCTTGAAGATACGCACCATATTGTCAATGCCAAAGTCAAACTCATGGTTGCCGATGGTAGCAGCGTCATACTTCATCTCGTTCATCAAGCCAACCTCCACGTCGCCCTTGAAGAGCGAATAGTAAGGAGAACCTTGCGAAAAGTCGCCACTATCGAAAAGCAAGAGGTCAGGATGAACCTTTCTCTCTTCCTTGATCATCGCCACACGGCGAAGATAACCACCACGATTTGCCATCGCCGTATCAGCGAGGTTCGGATTGATTGGCATCACACAAGAATGGGTGTCATTGGTATGGAGCACCACCAGTTGCTTCACCGGTTTACTTGTCTTCTCACCCTTAGCTTGTGCCTCTGCAGGCTGCATCGCCAACATGGCAAATGCGAGTCCTATATATAATAATGTATGTTTCAGCATAAATATCCTAATCTATTATTTACTAATCCACTACGACTCTTCCTTCCACCTGAGACTCTACGCTCTCGCCTTTCGCCATCTTCTCGCGGAAGTAGCTCATGATGATATAGCGCACGTTGTTCTCCTTTGCCTTAGGAGCTACGACATCGGTGCCACTCTTGAAAGCAACAAGTTGGTCGTTTCCCTCTGCGAGATAATCCAAGGTGGCGATACGATATTGCTTCTGTGGGTCAACAGGCTCACCGTTGATGGTGGCACTCTTGAGATGACCATCCTTGGTGATGACGAGGCGCACCGCATGGCTCAGTCCCTCACCGCCACGATGAGCGATCTGCTGGAAAAGTTCCGTCACCTTCTCACCCGTCAAGGTCAAGAAGCAAATCTTGTTCTCGAAAGGAGCCATGTCGTTGACATCTCCCACCGTCACCTTGCCCTTGGCAAGATTGGAGCGGATACCTCCCATATTATACACGGCGAAGACCGGTTGCTCATGGAAGTCTCTTCCACCCCATACGAGGATGTCGGTGAGCAAGTTACTGAGTTCGCTCTCTGGACGATGGCGAGTCATGTCATGGGAAAGAGTTCCCACAACAGGTCCCATGATGCTGTCCACCTTATTCTTATATGGAGCGATAAAGGCTGCAGCCTCAGCATCAGGCTGGGCATCCCATTGTTTGTCTATCAAGATGCGAGTACGTTCCACTTTTGCCACCTTGTATTTTTGGGCGGCACAAGGATTGGCAATGAGCAAGAAGGTTGCAGATGCCAATGCTAAAAATGTTTTCTGTCGATTTCTCATACCTATTATTACTATTGTGTGTGCAAAGTTACAAAATAAATCGGCGAAATCGGCGAAATCGGCAAGAAAAAGCCATCACAATCAAAGAAAAAAGATGAAAAACGACGTGAAAGTCCAAAGAAAGTACCTGAAAATTTGCGAGATACGAGAAAAAGTCGTAACTTTGCACCCGCTTTTCGGCGTAACCGCTGTTGTCTGGGCAGAAGAGTTGCCCGTCCATGTTGC